>Ga0315281_10003314_pt1 | contig 23654 bp, 44 predicted proteins | sample YL17G07_0_MG_FD_204540 | JGI IMG/M metagenome (GOLD analysis project Ga0315281, IMG submission 204540) | Sediment microbial communities from Yellowstone Lake, YNP, Wyoming, USA - YL17G07_0 | ecosystem: Environmental > Aquatic > Freshwater > Lake > Sediment | place: USA: Wyoming | collected... | reverse complement strand
CACCACCTCGAATGGATGGCAGTCCACCGCCCCGAATGGATGGCAGACCACTGCCCCGAATGGATGGCAGACACCCGCCCCGAATGGATGGCAGTCCACCGCCCCGAATGGATGGCAGTCCACCGCCCCGAATGGATGGCAGACCACCGCCCCTTGTGGATGGCAGTCCATCGCCCCGTAAATGTGCCGGAGGATATTTTAACCCTAATCAATGGAGCAAAAAATGAATAAGCAATTAATAATGAAACTGGAACTGATTTTTAAAGAACATGACCATATACCGGAAACGGAGGCTGGCTGGCTCGAAAAAATCAAGGAATTGCGCGATTTTCAAAGTAGTGCCTTAGCCGTTCTCAGTGATTACGATTTGGAAATTTTTGAACTGGATAGCACGTTGAAACGTGGGAGAGAAGCCGAGAAGCGCTTGGATGGACTGACTGACGGGGAAGACGACATCGTTATGGAAATCCGGAAATTGGAAAATTTGGAAATTTTTGCACCGTCCGAATATCAGAAAGGCGCCTTGGATATGGCAGCTTTTCTCCGGTCTGATGGTGATGCTTTATCAGACAAAATTCGCATGGGCGTGACGCGTGTACGATGAACTTTCCCCCCGCGCCCGTTCCCGCTTTCTGGAAATGGCAGCTTTGGGTTTTCGAATGTACTTAAGCCCCATGCCGGTATGTGAAGCCAGGCGAGGCGCCACCACGCTCAAGGAATTCGGCACATCCGTGGATGATGCCGTAAATCATTGTTGGTATTCGGCGCTCCGTGCTGGCCTTTTGACGGAAAAAACCACTATTGACGATGCTGTATAGGATTGTATATTTATGCACATGAAAAAACACACTGCGCCAGAGCCGTCCTATATCGCCAAAGGCATGACCGTTGCTTGGCATGCACTTGTGCCCACCCAAACCCTGGAAGCGGCGGACACCAAGCGGAAAATTCTAGGCCACACAAAAGCGCACGCGGTTAAAATCATGTTGGAATGGTACACGGAAAATAATTAATGTCCTTCACCCTTTTCCTTTCCGCTCCGTCTCTTTGCGCAACCCCCCGAGGCCCGCGCTTGGTGCACACAGCGCACCCCACCGCAGATTTTTGGACGGCATGGCGCAACGGGAAATCCGCCCTGATTGAACAAGGGTATAGCGTCCGGAAAGATGAGAACGGCTGGCGGGTGCTAAAATATGTGGTGGACCAAAATCACCCGCTTCCTCCTGAGATTGCGCCGGTAACGCTCCGAAATACGCAAATTCTATACCCGCACCAGGTACGTGCTGCCGGCCACCTTTGTGCATCAATAATGACCCATGGCGCTGCCTTGGACCGTTCCCATACAGGTACGGGAAAAACCATCACGGCTTTTGGTGTTGTGCGGGAATTCCAGCGCGAATTCGGAATAATTTGCCCTAAATCCGTTATTCAGGCTTGGGAACGTTGGGCGGCCACGTTCCGGATGCGGCCTTTATTTATCACCAACTACGAGCAAGTGAAATCCAAAAATTTCCGGTTTGGATATTTTGATAAATGGGGAAATTTTATTTGGAAATTAAACCCCGTGAATACGATTTTAATTTTTGACGAAGCGCACAGGTGTAAAGGTGAACACACGGATAATGCCAGGGTGCTCATGGGCGCCAAAGCGTCCAAAGTGCCCTTGCTTTTGCTGTCCGCCACGATTGCCACACAGCCCCGTGAAATGCGGGCGTCCGGTTACGCGCTCGGATTGCATGACTTGGACGGTTTTTCTGCTTGGTCAAAATCCTATGGGTGCTATCAAAATAAATTCAATGGGTGGGAATGCGCCAACGCCGTGGAGCAGATGAAAAAAATCGGTGCGGAACTGGATGCACGCGGGTATTGCGTCCGCATATCCGATATTCCGGGCTTCCCGGAAACGCAAATAACGGCGGAATGCTATGAATGTGATGAAACAGAAAAACAGAATAAGCACTATGAAAATCTGCTCCAAGAAATCGAAAAATTAAAAGTGGAAAAAAAGGCCGGGTACACGGCGGCAATTTTGACCTTAAATCTCCGGTATCGCCAATTTTCAGAATTCCGAAAAATATCCGTACTTTGTGAATTGGCAAAGGATTTTGTTTCACAACAAATGTCCGTGGTTATTTTTGTGAATTTCACGGAAACGCTTTTGGAATTGCAGAAAAAATTAAAAGCGGGGGTCGTGCATGGCCAGCAAACAGGGGATGAACGACAAAAAGCCGTGGATGATTTCCAAGCGGGAAATACCCGGGTTATTGTGTGCAATGTGCAGGCAGGCGGTGTTGGTTTATCCCTCCACGACACCAATGGTGTTTTTCCTCGGGTGTCGCTGCTCTGCCCGACTTACGGGGCCATTGCGCTTAAACAGGCACTGGGCCGCGTCCATCGTTCCGGCGGCACAACGTCCCTCCAGCGCCTTGTTTACGCAAAAGGCACCATCGAAGAACAAATCTGCAAAAGTGTTGCCAAAAAACTTGACAACATAGCGGCCTTGAATGACGGGGATTTGATGGAACCGGATGTATTTAAACTTTTGGGAGGCACAACATGAAGAAAGGGTCTGCAAAACATTTTAATCTTTTACGGGATTCCGACTCTAAAGATATGGGTCGGCCCGCCTTGGCTCTGGCTGTGTCCCCATATTATACCCTTGGCAGCCGAAAAAATGAGCGGACAGGCGAGCGTTATTTGTGTGTGTGGAATAACCTTACCCATGAATTTATGCAAATGAATGAAAAACAGACCGGAAAAGCAATGGAAAAATTTTGGAAGGAGAATTTTTAAAATGAATTGTGCTTGTAAAAATGGTTTGCATGAGGTTTGGTGTCCAGAGAGATTCACGGCACCAGTAGGACAACCGGAAGTGAATGAATTAAAATTTCCCGCGTTAAAAGCATTCGTTCCCCCCAAATACGCCTATTTTTTCTACGGCTACGCTGATGAAACAAGCGTCCCATCCCTTTGTGAACAAGCCGAAGATGACGGCTGTGAAATCCTGCACCTGCTCCCGGCCATGATACCCGCGCCACGCGGACTTATTTTGCCGCCTGGGGCGCCCAATGTGATTACCGTACTTAAGATTTTTGTAAGGTGCCCGCGTAGTGAATTTGAACCGTTGCAGAAAAAAATACGGGAAAGGGGCGCGATTTTATGAACCGGAAATTTGTGTTGGAAAGTGCTTTAGTAAATGGACCGGGTGAGGTTTATGCGGAAATTGACAATGTTGGGAATGTAAGATTTGTACAAGCTGCTGGTTACGGCTCGGCACAAGATGTTATCCAGTTAACCCCTGTACAAGTGAAAACATTTGTAGAGGAATTGGCCAAGCCATGAAAAAACTTCACTATTTCCATGCCAAAGTTGTGCAGTTCCGTTTCCTACCCATCAATGAAAAAAATGTTATGCGGAAATTTGCGGAAAAAGGTTTTGAATTTTGCCGGTGCTGGATACAGTGCGGGGAAGATATGCAATCTCTGGATGCGGCTTTTTTTGGTGTGTCGCCGGATACCATGCGCTTGCTGGTTTTTCACACAGTAAAGCATTTGACAGGCGCAAAAGTGATACCGGGTTTGAATAAAAAACGTACCCTTCGGCTCCGCTCAGGGACCGGGAAAAAATAATTTCATGCCCACATATCGTTTCACCAATCACCTACGCCAAGAATCGTTTTTCTTTCAGTCTTTGGGTGAAATAACTTGCATCCGGCTACGTCACGACAAAATCACCTTGGTGGGTACGAAAGCCACACAGACCATCCAAATCAAAGAGGATTTGCTTTTCGTGGGTGAAGTGAAAGTGGATTTAGTCGAAGAAACGTGCCCGGTGCGGCACCATAAAGGCGGGCCAGGGTGAAATCCCCTTATCCTGTGATTACAGCTGCGTTTTGCCTTATCGGCGGGCTTTTGGCCTTGCTTTGTGCTATTATTTTCAAATAGGAGGTTCGCCATGACCAAAAAAGATTATATCGCCATTGCCAAGGCAATCAAGGACCTGGACGCCACCAAAGCGTCCAAACACAAATTTGTGGAAGCGCTGGCATCCGTCATGCTGGCCGATAACCCGCGTTTTGATATTCAGCGTTTCGCCAATGCAAGTCTCGGCTAGAATTGCGCTGCTGGCTCTCGCGTTGCTGGCAGTGTTTTGCGCTCCAAAGCCGAGGCCGTCCCCGGAAACACTTATACGGGAGCGGGTTGACAGTTTAACCATGTCCTGTAAAATGACTGGTGGGGAGTACAAAAATGGGATTTGCAATTATTAGCGGGTACCGGACTCGAACCGATGTCTCCAGGGTATGAGCCTGGCAAGGAACCACTCCTCTAACCCGCAAATAATTGGGCCGGCGTCTGAAATGCAAAGGGAACGAAACCCCCGTTTACAAAACCCCTTGCACCAGGCGCCGGCTTTTTAAGTTGCTGGTTCCTCCGGTACTTTATTTCCATCGGGACCATAACCCGGACTTGGATACGTTTTGAAACTGTCGGCCAAAGTTCCCGACCGTTCGAACCCCATACTTTTCAAAATCTCATTCGCGGTCTGGAACCCGTATTGCTTGTCCAGCTTTTGCGTGATTTGGATTTGCATTTCCACATCACCCCGGACGGCTTTTATTTCAGGGGAGGCATTGGCGGCTTGATAGATGAAACTTTTTTGCCGGGCCTCGGTGGACATTTTCGCCAATTCCAAAAGCTGCGGCAGGGCTTTTTCCACCCCGTCACAGATTCTATCCATCCAATCCCGTTTTTCTTCGGGCTTCATAATCTGTGCAAAGTCATTCACTTTCTGCAAGGCGCCAAAAGTCATATCCATGATGCGCGTCATGTGCTTGCTCTCCCCGTTTGCACCGCCTTGGGCGATAAGCCCGAACAGCAGTTTGTTCATATCGTTTTGACTGCTCTGGATACGTTCTTCCAGTTTGGCTTTTTCGGCTTTCCCACTGGCAAGGAAGGCCAGAACAAGCGGGGTTACAACTCCGGCTGCGGCAACAATGGCCGCCCAATCAATTTTCCCACCACCGCCGCCAATCGGAACCCCCAATTTCTTCAAAAGGTCCATAGTTGCCGTTAAGTTTTCCATGGGGTCACTTTGCGCCGAGGCGCTCCCAGGTGCAATGCCTCTTTCGGCTGCGGATAATTGCGCTTCGGTCAAAGTTTTTTCCAGTGTCCTTGTCGCTTCTGCTTTATCAATGCGGGATTTTTCCAGCAAGTATTTTTCGTGGATACCGCGCCAGGGGTATTCCGGAAAGGTCATGCTGAATTCCCGCATGGTGGCTTTCTGTTTCCCGTTTACATCGTCCACGCCATACGAGAAACACCAATAAAATTTCCCCGGGCCGTACAGCTTGGGGACAGTCACCGCATCGGGGTGTTCATTTTCGAAATAATCCAGTACGCCCGGGTCACCCCCATTGGCGGCTTTCTTTTTGAGCAAGCACTTGTATTTGGCGCCCACATTGTGAGACACCATGAATTCATTTATTTCATCGGGTGTTTGTTCGTTTTCGGATAAAATGGCGGGGTTTTGATTATCGCGGTCAGACATCGGGGGTTGTCCTTTTGGTTACGGGGGTGTTATCCGCCTACGGCGGACTTTCAGCAGTAACGGGAAAGGTACTGTAACAGGTGGGGGACTGTCAACCACGCTTTAATATGGATAAAACCCCTGATGGCAGCTTCGCATTGGCGGCTTTCCCGCGCCATATCATTCCAGTGCCGGCGCCTTTGCCTTGATAAATTATCCCGTCCACCAGGGCATAGATTTGGGATTGTGTTCAATGATGCAATCCTGTTCGATGTATTTCATTTTTTCCTCCTGAATATCCAGTACAAAAATCCTCCGAGCAAAACCGCTATGGCAACCGGAGTACCTTTTTCCACAAGGGCCGTGGTATCACTTTTTTTTTTACGAAATCCATATACGCCTGTACCGTATCAATGCCGGGGTTTTGTGCCTGGATAGCTTCTGAAAAAACCGTGTCCGCCGGCACATTCCGATACGCGGGATAAAATACGGACATGAAAAGACTTTGCCGGGTGGGAAAAGGTTTGTACCTGTTGAAATAAGTCGTAACCGGACCTTTCATTTGGGCTTCCACCGTGGGATACGTGGCCAAAAACCATTGGCGCACTTCCTGTTTCACGGCCTCGGGTACGGGACTGCTGTCATTTATTTTCATGGCCAGAATGGACGGCAGCAGTTTAAAATCCTTCAAAGTTTTGGGCATGAACTGGATAAGCCCCACGGCGCCAGAGGTATTATAGGCGTCCGCTTTCCAATTACTCTCAAAATTGATAAGGTCTTTCAAATCTTGCGGGTTCGCGCCAATGGCGGCGGCTGTGGCGGCAAGGATGGTGGAGTAGGATTCAGAGTACATGGGCTGCTCCTTTAAAAACAGACGTGCGCTTTTCGCATGGTGACACAAAATTTCCGCCAATCGGCTTTGGTTAATTTTGCACCGTCCGTTACGACAAATACCGATGGGGTTCCCGCGCTTTCCATGTCCTTCTGCAATGCTTCTGCTTCCGGCTCCGTCATAAAATCCGGCATCCACGGGGATGTTGGCGGAAGGCATTTCCACGCATGGCGTCCACGGGGCATTTTTCGCATGAGAATTTTACCGGAAAGGACTTCACAGAGGACGTAGCGTTTATAATTCACATTCCCTCCGTCACCGCGTCAATCCGCGCTGTCATTTCCGCTTTGATATTCCGGTAATGCTGCCAGTTATACAATACAGTCATAAATCCGGAAATAAAGAGCGCCCGCCGTGGCCAACGCCCCACATTTTTGGTTTTATAGGCGTACCACATCATAAACGGCCCAAGCGCGTAAATATCGAACAACCGGACGGGCTGTGATTTGGCCAGGGTGTCTATGGAGTCAAGGCTTGCACTGAGCGGAGCCGAAGTGTTCATTATGGTGTCTCAATTTTAACAACTCTAATACCACTGTATTCGGCCTCGATGGCTCTGGCAAATTGTAGGGCACGCGCACGGGTTTTAAAATCCCAAGCATTTTTAAGTATGGGCGTAAAAGTCACGTATTGTTTTCCATAAACCACAAATTCCATGTTCCCACCACGAAAAATGTTTGCGACAAAATATCCGCTCATGGTCCCTCCAATTTATCCCGCAACGAATTTGCGTAAGAGGTTTCCAAAATTTTATCCAATATCGGATTTTTCGGCAAAGTGTCCGCCGATGCAATGGCTTGTTCCATGTTCGCCTTGATGGCTTTGACACGGGCCACGCTGCCGACATCTTCCAGGCGTTCCACTTGTTCCGCCATGGCAATCAAATCATTTTTCCGGAGGCCATTTAAAAACTGCTCCACCATGAAGCCCAAAGTGTCCGTCAGGAATTTTTCAAGCGGGTTCCAAATGGGCCGGCCTAATTTACTGCCCAAGGTTCCATCTATAAACACGCCGGCGGCTTCCGCGCTTTTCCCAAGCCATTCACGCAGTTTTTTGTAAGGTGTGGACGTTGAGAATTTTCCCAAAATCCACACGGCAATAAATGAGAGCGCGGTTTTCCCCTGCCAACCCTCATTTATGAAATTTATGGCTATCGTAATCCATTCATTCATCTTGGCCTCTTTTTAGGAAAGATACGTGGACGCTCCACCCTTGCCAAGCTATCCCTTTTTTGGGCTGCTTTGGCAATTTGGGGTATTTGCATTAATAATTCTTCCAAAGTGTCAAATTCTTGGGCCACTACACGGGTTACGGAGTCAATGGAAACGTTAATCGTGGAATCCGTGCGTATTCGCTCATGTACCACAATGCTGTCCGCCTTGGCTTGCATAACCGGAGCTATGACCCACCAAAGTGCCAGGCGCCCGCCGCCCAAAAGCCCGGTGCCGGACACACCGAAAAAGGCCAGGACCATGAATACGGTTTTAAGGTCAAAGGAAAGCGTGATGCTTTTCTTGCGTTTTAAGATTTGAGTTTCGGTTTCCATATCAGTACGCGAAACACGACACTTTCAAAATGTCGCTTGCCGTCCACGCTTGCGCCACGGCAGCATTGGTGAATTGCCCAATAGTTGCCGAGGATGTGCTGAATGCGGTTTGACGGCACATGAAAACCGTGGCGGAATAGGTGGTTCTATCCTCGCAGAAACAATGCCACCCGGTTGTCACGGTGGGGAGGCCGATAACGCCGGAAGTCGCCACGCCACCTGTGCCTACGTTGACGGTGAAGGCTGCTGTGCCATTGTTGGAGGCAATGGAGGGGGACGTGCCGAAGCCGGAAGAAATAGTGGAGGCGGTGGCTGACGCCAGTATATTTGCGCCGAAACGGAGGTTTGTACCTATGGCAATACCTTTCGCGGCGGCGATTCCACCAGCACTTGTCACGCCGGCGGTGGTTGCATTTGTGGCGTCGGTAACATCACCCAATCGCACCAGCCCCGCATTGGTGTATATCGCGTAGTTTAGCGTTCCCCCCACATTCATGTCTTGTACGTACAGTCCATAATTATTGGTTATGGCAGACCCTACCCCCAAAACGGTTGCCTGAATCTTTATGGCTATCATGTCAGTAACCGTATAGGCTGCTGTTGCACTACGCGTTCTTAACCAGAGCCCACCTGTGAAGACTGTTGCCGCGCTTGTCGGCAACATGTCGAGGACTTGGCCGTATTGCGCCGTCCCGGCAGTTACGGCCCCGGCAGTGGTATTTAGGTTAAGAACGTATGCAGTATTTACCGCAGACCCTCCCATTGCCGAATTGCCGTCTGCTCTAAAGTCAGAAGCCACCGTAAGCGCGTCATCCGTCTTTAATATATTCGCCGCAGAACGGTAGAGGTTTACATCAGCACCAATCGTGAGTCCGTTACCGGCTGTGGTAGAGGATAGAAGCAAAGTTCCGGCGGCGGCGGAGGAATTGGAAAGGGTTACCACACCGCTTCCATTAATCGTGCCGCCAATAACCGCATTACGTGACAGGAATAAATCGCGCGGCCTTGTTGCACCCGAAGCACCCATGTCATAAGTCGCATCAGTAAAAAGCAGATTATTCAACACCAGGCCGGCTGTGGAAATGGTGAATGCCTTATTCTCTATCCCCGTGCCCGCCGCATTCACACCGGATATTTGATTGGCGGACCCCAAAGTAAGTGCGGCACCTTTTCCAGATGGTGCCCAAAGTCCATAGCGCGTACCTGTGCCGGCGAGTCCCGGCACATTGATAGTGCTTTGCGCAAGTAGTAATGAAAAAAGACCAAGGACAGCTATTGCGAAAACTTTTTTCATTTTTAAACCGCCTTGGAGAGTAGCAGCCATACGGATAAGGCACCTTGGGTCAGGGTGTCAAGGTACGCACCTGTTGTTTGTAATTGAATTGTCAACTGTGTGGCCGCACCTTGATTGATACAGTCTTGGATGTTGGAAACAAAAAGTGTGGTATCTGCCACGGCTTGCTGCACATCTGATAAAGCCATGATACGTTCCAAATCCCCGGCAATGCCGGCAACGTACCCGGGAAGTGCGCTCATGGCCGTCACACCCAAAGCATCCACGGCGCCTGGTGTGGAACTTTCCAGGTCGGCCCAAGCGGCACCCACAGCCACGGCTGCGAGTACTTGCGCCACCGTGGAGACTCCCGCTTGCACTTGAATAACCAAAGTATTTGCGGCCCAAGTCACGGTTTCTGCACCAGCCAATACCGTGTTGGTTATTTGAATGGTTTTTGTGTTGAAAGCCGTACCGCTTGTTTTCGCGTACAAAGTGAAACGTCCGTTATTATTGTCATTGAATGCCGTGCCATACCAGCCAATTCCAAAAGAAGCATTTGCTGATAAACTGCCAGGCCCGGTGAAAAGCGTGGTGTGTTTCATTTTCGCACCGCTTATCATTCCTCCGGCTTCAAGGGAATAAAGCGCGATAGCTGTATTGAATGCCGGGGCAGCGAGTTGTGCGACAGTAAAATCAAACTGTATCCAAGTGGGAATGTCAGTTAAGGCCGCCGCGCTGCCGCCGGCAGTGACGCCGACAAAAGGTCCACGTGCTTGTCCGGGACGAATCATAGTCTACTCCCGACTGTGTTCGATAACCGCTTGAGCGGAAAAAATAAGGCGCCGGGCGTTGTAAAGCGGATTGATGGAGATAGTGGCAAAAGTCACGGTTTGGGGAACAGATACCAAAATGGAAAGTTGACTGTCATACGCATTGAACGGCGCCAAGGTTCCGGTCGTGGCGGCTGGCGCCACAGCCGCAATAGTCATGGATACTTGACTGGCAATGGCGGTTATAGTGGCTGTACGTGCCACAGCCGTATCATCGGTGTATTGGAAACTTTGTCCCACGGCCAAATCAGTTTGGAAAAGTGTGCCCACACCTGTGACTGTGGCGCTGCCGGCAGTCACGGTGATACGCCCGCGTGGTGTGCGGACATTTGTCACATCACCAAGAAAAATTCCGTATTGATTCATCACATTCAAAACCGGCATGGCAACGATAATCGCGCTTCCGGCGGTGAAAATACGCGGCATGGCAGCCACGCCTGTGGTGGCGCCTTGGTACATCCCGGTGGATGCTGTGACGGCTGTAAGCACGATATTGGTGTCATCGGTCACGGTCAGAACTGTCCCGGAACGGAGTGCCCGGTTATCGTCATACCAGAAAAGTTGCTGCCCCACGGATAATTGCTGTGTGAAACTGGTGCCTACACCACTTATGTTCGCATTACCGGCAACATTGGTGATAAGCCCGCCAAGCACAGCACCAAAACGGATAAGCTGGACGGTGAGCTGCACGCTGCCTGTCACACCACTTTTACTGGACGCGGGGATGGGTACAAGACCATCGGCAAAATTGCTGAACATTCCAAGACCGTGAATATATGGCCGGTCATTTATTTCAAAACCCGGGAACGCAGAAACGTCAATGAAAGTGTTTTGGTACTGCAAAAAGGCTTGCGCAAAAACCGATGCAGCCAAGGTCATATCCGCCGGCGCAGCCATGACACTTGCCAGATTGTATAAATCCGGTCCCATGAACGTATTGGTCCGGCTGCCGTACTTATTCATCGGTTGCCCCGCTCATTTCCTTCACCTGTGAAAGCGTTTATGTATTCACCCGACACGATTTCCTGTGCGGATAAAATCACGACACCTGTGATGGAAAGTTTCCCAATCAGTGCGGGTGTTTGCGTCAAAATTCCGCCCACTGTTCCAAGCAAGCGGTTATACGAAAACCCTTGCGCTGTGGCGGGTGCCGTTTGCCCCGGGTAAGCATCATCCAAAAGCTGTGTTCCGAGGATACTCAGGCGATATGGGATGTTTGCCAAGTATTTGGATAAGACAAGCGGTTCCCGGAGGCCCGGCGCCGAGGCTTCACTTTGCAGGTACATGGAAAAAGTGGGTAAGGTGGCAATGGCACCGAAATAATCATTTTCATCAATATCCATGGCAAAAGTGATGCTGCTGATACTGTATAAAGCATTGGCCAGAATAGGCCGGGAAGGTGTGAACGCATTTTTGGTGATGGGCGGGGAGAATGTGTAGGAACCTGCCGCCAAAGCGGCTGTTTGCCTGTACGTGAACAAAAGCGGTGGGCTGTTGTGGTACGGGATGTCGATTAATCGGCCTCTCATAAGGTATTCCAATCCCTAGCAACCGTTCCCCAGGCCACTTTCGCCATATCCCGGACGCCATTCATTTCAGGAATTCCATTGGGCCAAATTTCGTATCCAATCTGTTCTGCGGTATCCTTGGTGAATTTCCGTCCTGGTAACTGCCTCCGTACATCCCGGACAAAACGATAAATTCCTTCATCATTTGCAGACCATAAAGTGACGTTCCAAGTGAAGGATTCCCGTTTGCTCATAATGGCACCTTATACCCGAATATATGTCCATGAATTCGTAAGGCTGCTGTGGTCCAAATCGCGCTCGGGTCCGTGGTATTCACGGCTTTCACCATAATAACACCATCCTTGGGCACTTGGTAAGGCATGCGCACCGTGGACACGCCATCTTCGGAAGTTTGCATGGCGGTAATTGGCACGCGGATTTCCTCGTAGGCGCCGCTTTGTGCATTTTTCGCCATGCCGCCGTAAAGGTCGCGTGCGCCAATGGAACTGATATACACCGAAACATCCACAAAGCTGTTCCAGGGGATAAGTTGATTATTGGCCGCTTGAAACTGTGTGCGCCCGCCTTGATTTGCGGTTTGGGCGCCAACAAGAAAATGCCGGGAACCGGCCACTTGGAGCGCGATTTCATCATTCAGTGACGAATTATGCACTGTGTAGCGCATCCAAAGCATGTGAAAATTCGCATCCCTGTCCATGGTGATGGGAATGCGCGTTAACACATTGAGCGGTAGTAATATCCCGTCCGGGCCTTCGGCTTCCGCCACAGTATTACCGGAAAAACCCTGCTGCGATATGGCGCCGCTTTGATACGGGTAGCCGATGAAAGAATAAAGGAAAGGAAATGCGCCTGTGTTGCTGTCACGGGTTTTTTCTGCAAAGGAAACGGCTCTTTGAGTATTTACCAAGTTCACGATGCCATCCTTTGTCCATAGAAAAACAGGGCAATGGAATGAAACTGTGTGGCCGGGAGCAATGAATCAAAATTCCGGATTTGCATTTTAAGCCTGGAACCTTTGGATAAAAACAAATTCATGGCGTAAGGTTTTTCAAATGAGAACCCGTACCCCGGCGCCAAAATCGTTTCGGCTGGAATGAAATCACGCGGAAGTGTTGCCAATACATTTTGGTTTTGTCGGGTGTCCATGAAAACTTGGCTTGTGGATATGGACATGAAGCGCAAGGATAATCCCCTGTCCGCCCGTCCTGTCACACATCCGGCAGCTTGGAAAGCTGTGGTGCCGGTCAAGAGTTTGATGCCACGTGAATCCACCGGACCTTCACAGCGTCCCGTCAAATATGAAATCTTGAAATCTTCTTCCACTTCCATCACGGCATTAACCACGGAGTCCGATGCAAAACCCGCCGCGTTGGCGGGGTCACGATTGCGGATAACAGCGCGAAGCACGTAGCCTGCGCTTTGTTTCGAGTACTGTTCCCTCTGGAAACGAAGTTCCTCGGTTACGATGTCCGCAAAAACCTGCATGGCGATTAGGTCACATACTTGTAACCGGACAGGACAATCGAACAAAAATGGAAAAGGTCTGCCGTGGTGTCCCGGTTTCGAATATCGAACCGGAAACTGGAATTCCGCAACGTGTAATACGTGAACGGAAAATCCGCACTTTTGGAAAGTCCGTAGCCAGGTGTCAAAATGGTTTCAAGCGGGATGAATCCGCTTGTCAATTCCCGGCCCGCGCCAGTGTCGGTGATACGGGTCAAGAGTCCACGGTCTGCATAAGCGCCAAGTCCGGCGCCGGAAGGCACAGCCGTGCCGGCCAAAGGAAAAATGGTGGAAGCGTTGGTGCTCCGAACACCGTTCTCATCCGTGGGTCCATAACAGGAACCCGTGATGCGTTCGATTTTGAAATCCGCGTCTTGCTGAATGGTCAAGTACGCCGGAATGGTGGTGTTGTTGGCCACGGAGATATTGAGCACGTAGGCGAACTGAAACTTTGATAATTGGATGGCGCGAAAATGCGCTGCTTCCTGATTGACTGCTTCCATGTTTCTCTCCTTCTAAACAAAAAGGCGTGAGGTGAAGCCAAAAGAGGCCCGGGTTTTACCCCGGGCCGATGATGGTGCCTGTTTTACTTCATCCGTTTCAAGGTTCCGCGCAAGCGGATTTCCTGGGCGCAAACTTGGGTATCCAAGGTGCCGGAGGCGGTGTTGATGATGGTGGTGACGGCAGCAATGGCTGACGCGGTTTGCATGGTGACCTTGAAGGACACCGGCGCACCCTTGACATCCCCAATCAGAATTGGGGTATCCAAGGTGACCCATCCAGGAGACACGAAATCACCCACCCGGGCGATTCGATTGGTGGCATCCACAACGGTTGCCGAACCGATTGCGAACACAGGCGGCAGGAAAATCGTGCCGGGGTTCTGCCAATCGTATTCCTTGCCGGGGATGTTGATTTCGAAAATGGACTGTTGCAGGATGTTTGCGTAGGCCGCAACCACGGTGGCGGTGTCCACATCGCCAGGAGCCACGATGACAGGGATGATACCGCTTGAGATTTGCTCAATGAGGAAACGCTGACCGGCAGGCAGCTTGCCCGGGTCCGCCATGTTGGTTTCCGTCAATCCCTTGACGCCGGCGCCGTAAGCGCCGCCTTGGGGAACCGTGAAGAAATTGGAAACGGTACGAACCGTGGTTGCCTGGAAAAGCAACCGGTCGTAGAGGATATGCGAAAGCACATCACGGTCAATACCGTAGGTATTTCCGTCCAGAAGTGCGTTCGCGATTGCGGTGGCGCGGGGAATGGGTTGCTGCATGGTGTTCTCCTAATGTCTCATTTCAATCTGTTATAGAGACTGTTGGTGTTGGGGGTTTTTGTTCAAGCCGATTCTTTGTAGAGACTGTTGGTGTCGGGGGTTTTTGTTCAAGCTGATTCTTTGTAGATGGATGAGAGGTCACCAAATCCACCCAAGACCACGGGAGCGCGGCTTTGGGAGCGGGCCGGCATGGCCCAGCCTGCCGTGGCCGGCATGGCCCAGCCTGCCGTGGCAGGCATTGACCATCCACCCATGACAGGCAGAAGTTTCACGTCGGCCATGTTCAAGATTTGCGCCAGAACATCATACGCTCCGGAAGCGGCAACGCCCATGGCGACATTTTTGACGAGCGGGCTGCGAGCGCGGGACGCGAGCATTCCGCCGACAATGACATGGACCAGTCCCTGCACGGGACGGGCTTTCTGCCACATGGCGTTTGACAGCGTGCCAGTGCCCATACCGAAGAATGAACCCCCGGCAAGGAAAGCGGACAACTGCATACCAACCAGAAAACCTCCGCCCATGGACATGAGGCTCGTCAAATTCTTGATGGACAGTGCGGACTTGACGCTTCCAACGGATAACGCCATACCGGGATTGCGGCGGCGCCGGCGTCCGTTGACGCGAAAACCTTTTTTGAGCCGGGAACGCTTGGGGCGCTTCCATCCCTTGCTTCCGTAAATGAGAACGGGGCGGTGCTTGCCGAAAGTGGGATTGCGTTTGGCGCGGCGCCGGCGGGTGCGGGTGCGGGACCGAACGACGATGACGGAAGAATGTCGGCGGGAAGATGAACGTCTGCGGCGTCTGGCCATGTGAAAAACCCTCCAACCCTTCGGCTTCGCTCAGGGCGAGGACCAAAGGACATGTTATCGGGGGTTTTTCAACGCAACAGAATAACGTTACAATGCGTTCTGCAAAAAAACAAGGGGAAAGGAAATTTTAATTTTCAATCCCTTTTTCGGTGATTTTAAGCGAATTTCCAAGAATATATAGCTGCCCCTTGAAGGTTTCGTCTGCCAAAAGGACACAGGGTGTCTCAAATTCATGTACATACTCACACATTTTACCATCACCGCCGCCGTGCAGCTTGTCGGTTTTATAAATAATCGCGATTGCTTGACCCAATTCAATGAATTTTTTTGGCGCGTGAAAATATGCGCGGCCACGTGTGGATGGATTCTTGCCGTGGAAGCGGCGAAAGAGCATTGGGCCGGAAACGGGACGGGTCATTTCAATGTGCCCACACCATGACTTCATATCCTGTGTCCCGGGCCAAGGCTTTTGCGTATTTTATTGCTTCGGGCGCGGTTTTGTAAATCGTAGCTTCGTCCAAATGATGGACGAAGATTTGAAAATTGTGATTCCAATACCGTTTACCAATAGTATGGATGACCAGGAAGTAACGGGTTCTCATGCGAAAATCTCCCAACCTTTACGCATATTAATTTTTCAAAGTGACCCATTTAGGGGACACAAAATTCTTCGCGTAATATGTTCGGTGCTTCATGGCTTTGGAATACCGGATGCGCCTTATGCGGTCTGAGTAATAATCGCGCCTACCGTCATCTTCTTTTTTGAAAGCCAGAAGTTTTTTCAACGGGCCAAAGGCGTCAACTTGCCAGCCACTTTTTGGGGTGAATGGTTCATAAACGAAAACACCTTTGGGGATTTTCATATTTTTATTCCAGCCCGCCGCCATGAAATCAATACTTGGTGTGTCCAATTAATAATGGCTTTTCCCCAATACTCAGGATTATCTAACCCTAGTTTCCCGTCAGCATATAAAATAGGCGTATCAGAATTGAAATCTTCGAAAAGCGTGTTATACGCTGTACCGTTACTCCGGATAAAACGCTCAAGAGTGTACGTGTAGTTTCCGAATCGGCGTGAGATTGACGCAATTTTCATACCCGCGCCCCTCCAAGTACCCGCCCTGCCGCGCCTTTGGCAAACCCTGTTACAGCGCCATAAGCCACAATGCCAACAATGGCATAAATCGCCATGGTTTTGAAAGCTGACGCAAAAGGTGAATTTGAATCCGCACCTGGCGGCTTCTGAGATAAAGGGTCCGCAATGAAAGGCGGCACTTGTCCCTCGGCAATCATTTTGCGGAATTCACCCAAAACAATTTCCGTTACGGCTTTGTCGTATCCCATGCCGGCGAACTTTGGTTCCCACACGGTGTAAAATTCGGATTGATTGGTGTAGGCGTGCCCTATCAACATGGCAATGCTCATGTAATCTTTCACAAATGTTTCCCATGGGTCACGGTATAAATCCGTGAACATGATGGAAAGCCTGTCCATAAGCGGAATGTTTTTGGCAGCACGTTCCCGCAGCATTACCCAAACTTCATCCACGGCGATTTGGAGATTTGCGTCTTGTTCAGTATCAAAAGGCCAGAAGCCTAATGGGCCGCGGGGGAGGTTCATTATTAATCCCTCGTGAAAAGCCACACCGCCGCAGCGCCCAAAAGCCCGTACAGTATCCACGGTTTCGCCGCAACACCAATCACATTTTGCTCCGGCAAAGTGGTTTGGTGCGCAAAAGGCATATTCGGGAAAAGACTTATATGCGCGGCCAGGGTTGCATCACCCACAATTCCATCTTGCGGTACTTCCAAGCGTGCTTGGTAGTCACGTGTGAAATTTTCCGTTTCCGGTCCGAAAAAACCGTCCACGGTGATTTGATATCCTTGCTGCAAAAGGATATTCTGCCAGGCGAAAACATCACCGCCCGTGTCACCGCGTTTAATCATCATTGTTCCTCCTGATACATACTGGCGCCGCCGGGGTTTTCCATGGATGCAATCACGCGCCCCTGCTTTGATATGGTCCATTCATACTCAGACACCCGTTCTAATGTTGCACCTGGGAAAACTTTTCGTGCCGTGCCCTCAGCCTCATCGGGGTCGCACATAAAATGTGCGTATTTTTTTGGTCCCCTTATAAAGAACAAATTTTTCTTTATGGGTCCGTGTCCGACGATAAACCTTCATGTTTTACTCCGATTCCGAAATTTGCAGACACCGTAGCCAATCAAAAACCACATAAGCGGAACCGCCACCCGTTCCAAAAGCGGTTTCATGGGTGATTCCGGAAGCGGCTCCCCGGCCGCATCTGTGGGCGTCACACCAAACAGGGTTTGCAGTGTGGGATTCATCTGCGTTTCAAGACCAGAAAAAGGACCAGTGCGCCAGCCACGATAAGCGCCGGAGTCTGCCAGGCGGGAGCGGGGTTACCATACTCCGCAACGTACCTGTCCAAATCTTCTTTGGTGATTTCTTCCACAGGCTTGTTATACGTGGTCGCCGCTTTGTGCGCCAAATCCATGAAAGTGCTTTGGTCCTCTTTCGAAAGAGCGCCGCCAGTTACTGCGGATATGACGCTCCCCCCGACTTCGGAAAGAAAATCGTACCCGGGCAAGTCCCGGAGGTCCCATCCCACGGTTGCTGGAATTTGCATATTCCCCCCTATTTCAGAAAAAAGTACGCGGCGGCGCCAGCTGCCAAAAGGCCGTAAGGCAATTTGGGTTTGGATGCGGCAATTTGCGCATCGACTTCAGCAACCGTGGCGGCCATGGCGAGACTGTGCATTTGCACCATGCGCTGAAAATCAGCGTATTCCTGGCCAATACCCAATTCCCAAGACGCGGCGTACATGGTCGCGAATTCCGGACCATTCACAATGGCAAGTAACTGCTCATTGGAATACTTAGCCGGTACTGCCAAGTCCGCCAAATAGGCATTGGACGCGGCCAAATCCGACACTGTGTCTCCAAGCATTCTGATATTCATTTTTCTTATCTCCTTATTTAAGTGCAAAGTACGCTCCCACGGCTGCAAGCACCCATGGAAGTTTTGAGGGGGAATCTACAGTCACACGTTCACCAGCCCGGGAAGTATGGATAACCGGGGGGAGGAAAAGCCTGGAAAGGATGGAGCCGGATGAGTAAACATAATCCGAAGCCACTTCCGATTTTATGGTTATGGGGTTAATGGTCACAATGGGGGATAAAATCACGTTATTCAGCCCCGAGGTTTCAATGAAAAAATTTACACCTGTACGACCTGGGATTTGGGACCATATCAGCAGTTGTTCCTTTGACGACCGGCCCACAATCCCCGCCGCCTCACACCGCAGCGAAAGCCCGATGACAGCATCAAAGTAAGGCATCAGGTGTCCAAAAGTCTCAAAATAGGTGGGATAGTTCGAAAGTAAATTCCAATAAGCCCGGGACGAAGAGGAAACAAACCAGTTGTATTTCATCACTGAATACGTGGCAGCGTTCAACGCAGCTATGGCTTCCTGTGTTTTGAAGTCCGCCTGTGTCGCTATTTCACGGACACGCGCCATGGCATCAGTGAATGACGCTGCGCTCAAAATATCCGAAGAAAGTTGCCCCAAGAAATCCGCTTGAAAAATTTTAATGTCATCATACCACAATCCGTCCAAGACGTATTCCGAATCTGAAATTGTGGTGCCCATGGTCATATTCATTTGAACATCACCCACGCCGCAATGGCGGCTGCAATAAGTCCAAGCGGTAATTTTTGTGTGGAACCTGTGACTATCGGAACACCAGCGCTTATCATGGCGTTATCAAAGGCAAGTTTCGCCGCAGCAATGTCCAGGGGGAGGGAACCCGTGGCCAAGGTATCCGCGTACACATCCCGCGCCGCTTTTGCTTCCGGTGTCGGATAAAAACCGGTGGACGGGTATTGGATAAGCGGCTGCACCACATTTTGCCAGTACTCTTGCAACGCCGGACCCGATGTTTCCAAAAGTCCTTTCAAGGAATCTTTTTCTTCTTCTGTGAAATTCTGAAAACTTTTATTTATGAAATTGACATAAAAGCGTTCCGCCGCCAGCGCGACTTCCCGCGCTAGAAAAGCGGGTTCGGTGAAAGGCGTACTGGAAAAACCGGCTGCAACCATTTTCGTGCGGGCCATTTCCTCATTCAGTAAACTTAAAATTTCATTGTACGCCGCAAAATAGGTTTGCGCCAAGGCGGACAATTCATCATTTGACGTTGCGCCAAAAAGCATTGAAAAACCCTCTCAGCCAATCCTTTCGGATTTGGCTATCTCCCCGGGGGTTTTTCCAAAAAGGTTGGTCCCGTATGTTGGGTCAACCGTGGTTCTCTGTCCATCAATATACACCACTGTCAAGACATGATGCAAGGGTTTATCCAAAAAACGCCCAACTGCCCAAAATTCGAAGGGTTCGCCACGTAAACAGGCAAAAGCGCCCACACAAATGGCTCTATCGTCACAATCACTGGCCACGCCGTACTTATTCATGGTGTAAAAAGGCCGGTGGACTTGTTCAATAAGCGGTGCATCCGGGATGTAGGGCAGCGCCTTTATTTTATCGAAAATTTCCATCCACGAAAGGCTTGAATACCCGGCCATGTCTTGAGCATAGGTTTCTGCCAACCAGCGCATTTTCCGTCCGGTTTGGTGGATGTCGATAAGCGGTTCATTATGGACCATGGGAATAGCGTACACAAAAAATACCACGGTTGCAAGGGTCGATTTTTTGGGTTACTGGATTCTGCAATTTGTCACCGTTCGTTTGAACGGTCCCAAAATTGCGTAGTAGGGCGGAAAATCTTGGGAATCGCGCACCACTTGGACGGTTAAAGGCTTTATACTAATTTGCACGGCCATGAAAGATGCCCCCACCCCCCGCGCTCCGGCGCCCGATGATGCCGAAAAAACCTTCCTTGCCGAACTGGAACGCATCACAAAGCAGAATCCCGAAACGCTAATGGCCATGAACATCCAGGCGAATCTTCGCATGGCCAAGGCCATGGAAGATTTGCGGGATGCTGTGATGGATATGGCGGACATGGGGCAATCGCTTTTGGAGCATTTTGGAATTGAAGGAGAAGAAAAAAATGAAAAAGACACCTAAAGTTTTCCCTACTGCGAAAAACAAAGGCACACGAATATCTGTGCGCCGCATCACAAAGAAAAAGTCAGACTATTTCTTAAAAACAAAAGAAATAAACCATCCGATTTTTCTGACTGCTGGAGATTACTTCCCTCGTCTTGCCCTTGAAGGTATGGGCATCCCCCCTGCTGATGTAATCGTGGAAGTCATTATTTCCACTCGTTCAAAAAAATGAGCCGCCAAGCCCTAAATAGAACCGGCCTTAAATCCCTGATTGAAATTGAACATTTGGGATGCCGTGTGGATTTGGGGCACGTGGATATTATTCACACCGCCAGTATCCCGAAACATGGTATCAGCGAAAAAAGCACCGACCCGAATATCGCGCTGCTTCAAGCACTTGGAAAACTGCGAACAGCGCTTGGCGTCATGCAAGTGCATCGGACTAATGAAAGTCTTGTATGGGCGGAGTAAGTTTGGGTGAAGGGGTTTTCATTCAGCTATCCGATAGTGAAGCCGTATCCGTATGGGAAGCCGTGGACAAAAATGGCGGAACCAAAGATGGCGCGGGCTTGAAAAAGTTTTTGATGTCGCGCCTGGAAACACCCGCCATGCCGAATGGCCCACTTTCTTTTGCGATTGACCATTTCAAAAAGAACCCACAGGATTTATCCCTGATTATGTCGGGGGTTTCGGGGGGATTTTCCAAGGTGATGGAAGTATTGGGGCGGATAAAGAAAACAGCATGAACCCAATTGACTCTCTCATAATTTTCGGCAACAATATATACCCGTTCCGTATTCATTGGGAAATGCTTCCTTTCTCGATAAGTTGCCTGATATTCGGTGGTATCGTTTGGCTTATTACTAAACGCATGAAATAAAAAGGCCCGAGGATTTCTCCCCGGGCCTTCCGCCATGCAACCCCGTGGGGATTACTTGGATTTCTTGGGTGCCGGCAACGCGGCGCGGAATTCCTTGAAAGGGTCCGACTGCTTCTTATCGGTGAAAACCTCCAAGGTGAAGCCGTAACCGACCGGGGACTTTTCCACGGTTTCGGCGCCAATCACGAACCCACAGCGCACCGTTTCGGTCCCATCCCGCAAACCTTTGATGAATGCTTCCACGTTCGCCGGGAAGAATCCCTGGCTGGCCATGGCAGGTTCACCTGTCAAAAGGTTCACCGCTTCAAATGAACCCGTGAAACAGGCGTTGGTTTTGGTGGGGTCCAACTTGGACGGGATATCCTTGTGTTCCGTCACCACACAAAGGAAAGACGCCAAATCGACATCCTTGCCTTTGGACACTTTGAGCGCCTCTTGAATGGCTTTCTTGTCCAGGCCAAGTTTGCCCAGGCTCACACTTTTTTGAACTCTTGTACGTTCCATGTTTATCCTTTTCTTTTAATGCGCGGGGGTTTTTTTCTTGCCGGATTTTTCGCGCCTAAATCCGTCAGTGTGATTTTAACATTAAAATCACCTCGTCCAATATATTCATCACGCATGGAAACGTCAACTATTTTTCCGATGAAAATTTCATCCTCGTCAAATCCTTCAAAAAAACGAGTAGGAAAAGCCCCGGTCAAATTCTTATGCACACAATTTTCACCAGAAAATTCGGTCAAATTTATTTTAAAATACGCTCCATACTTGCCAGAATGCAGGGATTTGATTAACCCCCGAACCCATGTCTCCCCTTCTGGCACCCCGATGGCAGACGCTTGTTTCAAGTAAAAGAACTTTTCTTTGGTGGAATCCGCTTTTTCAAAGCCCGATTTTTTGAACCAATTTTTAGGAATAACCACATTGGCAAAGGTGTCCAATCTTTCTTCTTTGCGGATTTTCACACCCCCTAAATGGTCGGTGAATGAATCCACGGTGTCAAAGGCCATGGCTTCTTGTTTTGGAATGTCCTCCACATCGATTGGCTGTGTGACTCCCATATTGATGCTGCGCTTTATGTAAATCCCGTTCATTTGCTTTTTCACATCGTCCCAAACATTGACACCCAATTTTGAGGATATATCAATGGCATTTTTATTCGCCTTGGCGTGTGTCCGCACCAAGCCCTCTTTAAGGCGGAACGGTTTGCGAAAAAAAGCCACGCCCTGCATGATGAAATCATGGGCGCTGTGCTGCGGCACACCTTTGCACGCGACTTTTACAATATGGAATTCTTTTTCTTTGGTGGCCAAAATACTGGATAAGTGATTGCAGAGCAAATACCCTTTGCTTTGCCGAAAAATCCCAAGGTCATAAAATTCATGGGATAATTGCCCAAGGGAATTCCCAATATCAAGCCCCTTTGTATCCCTGGTGAACATCACGCTGTCCGTATCACAATAGACAAGCTGCCCGCCGGCTTCCATCACTTTTTGCATTTTTTCGTAAAGGGAAATCCGGGCATAGGATGTGATGTAACACCCCCACATGTAGTTCGCCGTGGCTGGCGGTTTTTTACGCGGTATGGTGTAATTGAAAAAAGGTCCGATATGCCCTTCTTCGGCGCCTTCTTCTTTTTCAAGCCGCTTTTGCGTCCAGCGTGTGCGCGTCATTACGTTCAAGTCCTTATGCTGCGCAAATTTTCCATACAAATTATTCATAAGCAATTTGAGATAGAATGAATCAAATTCCTTTCCCGCTTTTTGCGCCGCTTCTCTTTCTTCCCAAAAATGGTCCACAAAATGTGTAAAAGGGGAAATGGACGCATTGGTCCCAAAGCCAGGCGCTTCTTTTATAATGGAGCATCCCACCGATAACGCCAGGCGCACTTCGGCATAGGTCCAATGTCCGGTTATGGTTCCCGTGGGAAAGTACAGACGCCCGGATTTTAAATGCCGGAAAGGAAGTGGCGGTAAAAACATTTTAGGAACAAAAATCGTGAATTCCCCCACCCCGAATTCATGGGTATGAATGGTGGATTCTGAAATAAGGGAAGTGTCTGGATAAAACTTGTTCCGCATCACATCCGGATAAGAAGATTTAATATCCACCACATGCAAGTCTTTGACCCCACCCTTATAGAACATTTCCACGCGCCCGCCGTAGTACGCTTTAAGACAAAGGTTGTCATTGAACGTGCCGATTTCTTTTTCCGGCATGAAGTTGGCCCTGTAAGCAGACATGGCAATTTGCCCGATGGATACGCCTAAATTCACGCCCAAGGCGTGCAGCCGCTTTTGAAAATCCACCATGAAACGCTGCGGGATTTCCGCATCACGTATCACATACTTTTTGGAAAAAGCATCCCCTGGCAGCTTATGGTGCCCGATTAATTTTCCCATTTTCTCCAAAGACCCGGGGAAAAAGGAAAGGGAATTCAAGAAAAAAGAGCGGGTGCCAAGCAGCGTGACTTTGAGCAGTCTTGAGGCATAAATCATT
>Ga0315281_10003312_pt1 | contig 23681 bp, 25 predicted proteins | sample YL17G07_0_MG_FD_204540 | JGI IMG/M metagenome (GOLD analysis project Ga0315281, IMG submission 204540) | Sediment microbial communities from Yellowstone Lake, YNP, Wyoming, USA - YL17G07_0 | ecosystem: Environmental > Aquatic > Freshwater > Lake > Sediment | place: USA: Wyoming | collected... | reverse complement strand
GATCACCATCTGTAGTGAGCGAACGCCTTGTTGGCTTCCGCCATCTTGTGGATGTCCTCTCGCCGTTTCACCGTCGCACCGGTGCTGTTGGCGGCATCCATGATCTCGCCGACGAGGCGATCGGCCAACGTGTGCTCCTTGCGAGCGCGGGCGTAGCCGACCAACCAGCGCAGCGCAAGCGTCGTGCCTCGCTGCGGCCGAACCTCGATCGGAACCTGATACGACGCGCCGCCGACCCGGCGCGACTTGACCTCCAGCAGGGGGCGACAGTTCTCGACGGCCTTCTTGAGTGTCAGTACCGGGTCGTTCGCGGTCTTCTCACTGATGATCTCGAGCGCCTTGTAGACCTGACGCTCTGCCAAGCTCTTCTTGCCGTGCAACAGCACCTTGTTGATCAGCTGAGTGACCAAGGGGTTCTGGTAGACCGGATCTGGTTCGATCTCTCGACGAGTTGCAGCACCCTTGCGAGGCATCAGCCTCCGCCCTTCTTGGCACCGTAGCGCGATCGAGCCTGCTTGCGGTCCTTGACTCCTGCCGTATCCAGCGTGCCGCGAACGATCTTGTAGCGGACGCCAGGGAGGTCCTTCACGCGGCCGCCGCGGACCAGAACGATGGAGTGCTCCTGGAGGTTGTGTCCGACGCCGGGGATGTAGGCGGTTACTTCGACGCCCGTCGTCAGACGGACGCGCGCGACCTTGCGCAGTGCGGAATTGGGCTTCTTGGGCGTGGTCGTGTAGACGCGCGTGCAGACACCGCGCCTCTGCGGACTCGACCGAAGAGCGGGGCTCTTGGTCTTCGTCCGCGGGCGCTTCCGTCCGCTTCTGACAAGCTGTTGGATCGTAGGCATAACGTTCCCGTCTTGACTTGCGCCCTAATTGCAGTGCTAGATCCCGTCAAAAGCCCAACCTTTCGGTGTGGCTCCAGGGCAGGGGCTAGGGGCAGCCCGCCCTTGAGGTCTAAACGGTCGCGCGACAACCGCCCCTTTCAGGGCGGCAACCTGTAAAGCTACTAGGCACGTGACGTGCCTGTCAATCGACGCCGAAACGTCGCGTTCAACTTGCCGCCCACGAGCTTACACGGTCTGGGCACGGCGTCGCTCGCTCGGCGGGGAGGCGCTCAGAATCGCTGCCTGTCTCCGAGCAGCGCGCTACGCACGAACAACATGTTCCCGAAGGAGACAAGAACGCGGTCGATCACGGCTTCGAAACCCTTGTCCTTCAGCCATGAGACGACCTCGGGATAGAGGGCGCTTCCCTCGTACAACTCCTTCCGGGAAACCTCCATAGCGATGACCCGGGTCACCCCCAGGATCTCCGGGGATGCCTTGAGAACCGCCAGCTCCATACCCTGCAGGTCCAGCCACAGCAGGTCGATACGCTCGACACCCGCCTCTTTGACCCAATCCCCCAGCCTCACGGCCTTGACCTCGATCTGCTGGTCGAAGCTCACGTCGGGGAACTCCTGGATGTGAGTCTTGGCGACCAGGAGTGAGGATGAGCCGTGGCTTCCCGCGGCGTCGGTCTGACGAACATTCGGCGCGTCCCGGTCCTGCCGCCGCCACATGCCTCCAGAGCCTGCAGACCTCCGCACGGCTATCCTTTCCGAGAACGACCGGGGCTGGAGAGCGGGACGGTGCCTGGCATTTGGTTGCCCTGCAGCGATCTTGGGAAGGGTGAAGATTGAAAGAGCGAACCAGGGAGGCGATCAAGAGCTCCCTCTTCTGGCCGGCGATCCGCGAGGTCTATGCAGCAACGTGGACGTTAGCTCACCGGTTGGGGTACGAGAAGGTGCCTCCCCCCCACGCGTATAAGCAGCGTGAGGTCAAGCGGTACGCCGCTCGCGCCAAGATCCGCACCCTTGTCGAGACCGGTACCTATATGGGCCACATGATCGACGCGACGAAGCGCAGCTTTGACCGCATCTACTCGGTGGAGCTGGACGCCGCTTTGCATGAGGCGGCGGTTCACCGATTCGCACGGATCGACAACGTACTGCTCATCAAGGGTGATAGCGGCACCGTCGTTCCCGAGCTGCTGGAGCGGATCCACGAACCAGCGCTGTTCTGGCTTGACGCTCACTATTCGGGCCAGGGTACTGCCAGAGGTGAGGAGGACTGTCCGATACTCAATGAGCTCCTGCCGATCTTGCTGGCGAAGGAGCATGGCCATATCGTCCTTATCGACGACTCGAGGGCGTTCGTGGGGAAGGACGGCTACCCAACGCTGGAGCGGCTCGAGGAGATTTTGTCCGAGCGTCGACCCGACTTGCTGATGAGCACGGATGCCGACCTGATCCGGATCGTGCCCAGATCACCCCGATGACGATCCGATAGAGCCGGCGCTGCGTGACGTCGAGTGGTACCACCCGACTGCTGGAGGCGGACTAGAATCCCCCTCGATGATTCCTCAAACCCCGGCCATCGAAGGTGGCAGCCCCGTCCGGGACTCCTTCCTGCCGTTCAGCACACCTTCCATCGGTGAGGACGAGATCAGCGAGGTCGTGGACACGCTGCGCTCCGGCTGGCTAACGACCGGGCCCAAGGTGCTGCGCTTCGAAGAGGATTTCGCGAGCTTCGTCGGGACGCCGCACGCCGTCTCCGTTAGTTCATGCACAGCTGCTCTGCACCTCAGCCTGTTGGCTCTGGGTTGCGGGCCCGGAGATGAGGTGATCGCACCCGACCTGACCTTCGTCGCAACCGTGAACGCGATCGTCCACACCGGCGCACAACCAGTCCTCGCAGACGTGGATCCGAGCACCTGGAACATCACAGCGGAGGAGATCGAGCGGCGTATCACTCCCCGCACCCGCGCGGTCATCATCGTGCACTTCGCCGGCCTGCCGTGCGACATCGACGGCATCTACGCGCTTGCCCAAGCCCGCGGCATCCGTGTGATCGAGGACTGCGCACATGCGGTCGGTGCGGAGCACAGAGGGAGGCCGATCGGATCGACACCTGGCCCGTGCGCCTTCAGCTTCTACGCCAACAAGAACCTGACGACAGCCGAGGGCGGGATGATCACCACGAGCGATCAAGAGGTTGCCGACAAGACAGCCGCCTGGCGCCTCCACGGCCTCGACCGCGACGCGTGGCGGCGTTTCCACGTCGAGGAGTACGTCCCCTGGCTATGCGTGTTCCCAGGATTCAAGTACAACCTCACGGACGTGGCTGCATCTCTCGGGATCTGGCAGCTCAGGAGGTTGCCCGGGATGCTCGCCCGAAGAGAAGCCCTGGCTGCGGGATATGACGCGATCGTGGATGGGTGGGACGGCGTCTCCCGCCAGCCGAGGCCTGCAACACGGAGCGACGGTCGCCACGCGCTTCATCTATATGCGATCGTCGTCGATCCGCAAAGCGTTACGGTCTCGCGCGACCACCTGGTCGCCGCGATGCGAGCAGAGAACATCGGGGTCGCCGTTCACTATGAGGCCGTCCATCGACAGCCCTACTACGCCGGTTCGCTAGGAGCTCGTGACGAGGATCTCCCGGGTGCATCGCGCATCGGCTCTTGGACCATCTCGCTGCCGCTGTCGCCCGACATGACCGACGGCCACGTGAATGACGTCCTTGCCGCGACCGAGAAGATCCTCAAGCACTACCGGCGCTAATGAGAGCGGTGGATCCCCCCGATACCCAGGAACGAGCGGTCGTCTTCTTCGGATACACGGCACCTGACACGCATTGGATGCAGTTCCACCGGGACCTGGCCAGGGAGATAGGCCGACGGGGTTGGAAGGTCGTGTGGGTCAGCCCATATTGCGTTCACAAGAACCCCCGGTGGTGGCTCGCGAGCTTCAAAGATCGAGTGACCTCCTTCGCGAGAGGTGGATGGGCGTCTCTGCGACGCCCGCCGAAGGTCCTGTTCGCGCTTGCGCGTCGACGCGTGCTCTTCGTCTTCCGCGGGCGGCTCGAGCGCGACGGAACCCTATGGGATTTCCAGCCGTGGGGGATGTCGCTCTTGGAGACGCCCGGGTTCCCCCCGCTGGACAGCCTGGCCGTTCGTCAGCTCGGCCGGGCGCTGCGAACTCTGGGGATCGAACGACCCTTCCTTCTGGTGTGCAACCCAAGGGACCTGCCTGTTGCACGCCGCGTCCCACACCAGGCGGTCAGCTACTGGGTCGGGGACGAGGCGATGTTCCTGCTCGGGTCCAACCCCGACCTGGAGCGGATCCTCGCATACGCCGATCTGATCCTCGCCGTGTCCCCCACCACCTTCGATCAAGCCTCCCGCGTGTACCCGGAGAAGACCCACCGCTTGGGTACCGGGGTGTCTCTCCGTCGCGTCGATGACGCCGAGATGTCGATGCCGCCAGACCTGGCGGACCTGCCCCTTCCCGTAGTGGGGTACGTAGGCAGCATCAGCTCGGAGCGATTCGACACCGAACTGTTGCTCGCCTCGGCCAGAGCCATCCCGGATGCCACATTCGTCCTGGTCGGGCCGATAGAGAGCCGGATCGCCGCCCACCTGGAAGAGCAGCGGCTCGCCAACCTCCACGTTCTCGGGGCAAGACCTTTCGAAGACATGCCGCGCTATGTAAGCGCGTTCGATGTGGGAGTGGTCCCCTATCTGCTCAATGACTTCAACGCGGGGGCGGACCCGATCAAGGTCTACGAGTACTTAGCCATGGGCAAACCGGTGGTCTCGGTTGCGATCCCCGCCGTAGAGGAACTGGGGAAGGTCGTGACCATCGCCCATTCCAGAGACGGGTTCATCGATGGGATCCGAGCGGCCTTCCGAGACCGGGACGACGCTCCGGCAGAATCCCGTCGAGCAGAGTCCCGTCGTGACGAAGTCGCGCGCGGTCACAGTGCCGAAGTGATCGCGGATAGACTCATAGCCCTGTTCGAAGACTCCCGGTAGAGGAAGAAACCATGAAGGTAGCCATTTTCCAGCCTGGGTACCTCCCGTGGCTGGGGTTCTTCGACCAGATGAATGCCGTGGACGCCTTCATCCTGTTGGACGACGTGCAGTACTCGAAGAACAGCTGGCGGAACAGGAACCGCGTCCTCGGGAAGGAAGGGGTGGCTTGGCTGACCGTCCCGATCCTGTCGTCCGGCAAGTCGAGACAGAGGATCGACGAAGTGCTCATCGACAGCCGTGCGTCGTGGCGGCGGAAGCACTGGGGCACACTGGAGCAGTTCTACGCCAAGGCCCCTCACTTCGACCGCTATCGGGACGAGCTGCGATCCTTGTACGAACAGCCATGGGAGCGGCTCTGCGATCTGGACCGCGGACTCATCGAGTGGATCTGCGAGAAGCTCGGGCTGGCGCGTCCCCTCCATTGGAGTTCGAGTCTCGGTGTGACCGACCAGGATCCGAACATGCGTCTCGTCCGCATATGCCAGCGGGTAGGCGCGGACGGTCTATACGAGGGCCAGTCCGGAAGCGGATACCTGGACCAAGGGCTCCTGCGCGACCACGGGATCGCGGTCGAATTCCAGGAGTACGACCACCCGATCTACCCGCAGATCCGAGGCCGATCGGAATTCGTCTCGTACCTTTCGATCGTCGACTTGCTGTTCAACTGCGGCCCAGACAGTCTGGACGTCTTGACGGGCAAACGCGTTGCTGCGGTTCCGACTGGCACCACGGTCGTGCGTGCCGACGACGCATTCCGGACCAAGTCGAGCGCGCCGGCGACGAGTTTCGCGGCAGACGGCAGACCAGCAGGGACCCTGCTGACACCGATGCTCTGGGATACCCAGTTCTTCGGCTTCCCCATTGTCCGATTGGAGCCTGCCAAACCCGTCGAGGAAGGACTCCGAAGAGGCCGAGATGAGGCACTCCGGATCGGCGCTCGCTGCATCTTCGCGGAAGTGTCGGGGGGTGCCGACATGCTGCCCGATCTTCCACTTCAACACGGCTACGCCCTCGTGGAGATCAGCGCTTGGCTGCGTGCCCGCCACCCCAGCCAAGAACTGCTGAACGCGGAGACCGCGACGGTGCGTCCCGGGCTCCCCTCAGACATCGACCATCTGGGGCCGGCCATCGATCGGCTCGCGCCGTGGAGCAGATTCGCATCCGACCCGCGTTTCGGGACGGCAGTCGCAAGAGACGTGTACCTGCACTGGGTGAAATCCTCTGCTGAGGACGACACGGGCCTGTTCCTGGTGGCCGAAGAGGGGGGAGAGATCGCGGGGTTCATGACCTGCGAGGAATCGTCGCGAATGCGGATCTGCCTGATCGCAGCCAATGAGGGAGGGCGCGGGGTAGGCACCGCCCTCGCCAAGGCAGCCTTCGTGTGGGCCGACTCCGTGAACGAGGATCTTTGGGTCAAGACGTCCCTGCGGAATACCGCCGCGCTTCGATTCTACGAGCGGAGCGGGTTCCGGATCGAGGACGTTACCTACTCCTATCACCTGTGGACCGACACGATTGAGTCCGCGTGAAACGGCCCAGGACGGGGCGCTCGTGCGCGTATCATCGACGGGGCGGCAGAGATGCCCGCTGCCAGTCGAGGGCTTTCTAGGAGGGAGATTGGGCGAGTGAACACCATCCTGGTCACCGGTGGAGCCGGCTTCATCGGCAGCGCGTTCGCTCGGAGTCTGCATGACACCCGAAGCGACACGCGGATACTCATCCTAGATGCACTCCGGTACTCGGGCGATATCGGCAACCTGGGCACCGAACTGATGAACAGCGACAGGGTGGAATTCTGGCAGGGAAGCGTGAACGACGTTGATCTGGTCAACGAGCTCGTCTCCAGATCCGATGCCGTGGTGCACTTCGCCGCGGAAACCCATGTGGCGCGTTCGTTGTACGGCAACCGCGAGTTCTTCGAGACAGACGTCCTCGGGACGCAGAGCGTCGCGAATGCGGTACTGCGCTCCATGGATTCGATCGAGCGATTCGTCCACATATCGACATCCGAGGTCTACGGGACGGCAGAGTACGAACCGATGGACGAACGGCATCCCCTGGACCCGCGGACACCGTACGCGGCGGCCAAGGCGGGCGCCGATCGGCTCGTGTATTCCTACATGCAGAGCTACGACCTGCCCGCGGTCATCGTGCGGCCCTTCAACAACTACGGACCCAGGCAGCACCTCGAGAAACTGGTGCCTAGGCTCATCACGTGCATGTTGCTGGGGGAGCCGCTGTCGGTCCATGGGACTGGTGAAGCCGCGAGAGACTGGATCCACGTGGACGACACCGTTCGGGCGATCAACCTGACACTCAACGCTCCGCTGGACCGCGTCAGAGGCGAGGTCCTGAATCTGGGAACAGGGGAAGCCACTTCGGTTCTCCGCATGGCAGAGAAGGTGATGGCGTCGGATCCAACCGGTCGATCCGAGGTCGAATTCATGGAAGACCGACTTGGGCAGGTGGAAACCCACATCGCCTCCATCGATCACGCCCGTGAGGTGATCGGTTTCGAGTCCGCCATCAGCCTTGAGGAAGGTCTAGGGCAGACTATCGAGTGGTACCGCGAGAACCAGGATTGGTGGCAGCGCCTCTTGAGTCTTCGGCGCGTACCCGTGAAGCTACGGGATGGAACTCTCGTCTGGTACTAGTTTCCATCCCTTCCCTGAAGCCGCGAAATGGTGCGTGCCGCTCGAGCATCTCCGAAGAGCCCGCCAAGCACGATCCAGGCAAGCTTGAAGTCCCACGACCGGCGGTCTTCGAGCAGTCCACGAGACATCTGGCGGACCGCCTTCCATCGCCTCTCGGCGATCAGCGCCCGGCCATATCCGAATCGCCACCTGCCGACGGCGCGACGCACGTGCAATTCACGCGCCTCATGATGTGCGATCCGAGCACGCAATCGCTCCAATGTGACCACGCCGCAGTGAAGATGCGTGGGGTCTCGGGTCGACGTTCCCGCCGAGCGCGCGCTGTAGTAGCCGACGACACCGTCGTCGGGATATCGAGCGAAAACTGCACCTTCCGTTGCCAGTCGCAACCAGAAGTCCCAGTCCTCGTTGGAGGGAAGGCCGACGTAGAAGCCGCCGATGCGCTCACACCATTCCCTCCGCACGAGCGTTCCGAGCGGCAAGAGGAATCCATCGTCCACCATGTAGGGGAGTAGGTTGCCGGGCGGACAGGAAGGCTGGTCCGGGGTCCATCGTTCCGATGGATCGGTCACCGAGACGAACTCGACCAAACCATAGGCGACCGCGATGTCGGGGTGCGCGGCGAGGAACTCGGCCTGCGACGTCAACGCCTCCGACGAGACCATGTCGTCGGCATCGAGAAACTTGACGAACTCGCCCGTCGCAAGCGACAAGCCCTTGTTGCGGGCGGCCGCACGGCCCGTGTTCGGCTGTGAGACCAGGACAACTCGCCCCCCAAAGTGCAGAGGGACAGTGCCTGCGGTGCCATCGGTCGAGCCATCGTCGATCACGATGATCTGCGGGCCGGGATCTGCGGTCGCGAGACAGCTCTCGATGGCCTCGCAGATGGTCGTTTCAGCGTTGTATGCGGGGATGATCACCGAGATCCGGGAAGCGTCCATCATGACTGCCTGACTGCTGCTCTCACCCGGTCGATGAAACGCTTCGGAAGCCAGGCCAGCGCGAGCTGGCGGTAGGTCGGGCGATAGAAGGGGTCCGTCCGGAGGCCTGCCAACAGGCTGCGCGCGGCTTCCCAGCGTCGGCCCTGCTGCGTCAGCGAACCGGCGAGCGCCGAATACGCCACGACTCTCCTCCGCCGGTACGCGCGTTTCGCCTCCTTGGGCACGGGGGCGACCCCGTCCAAGGATCGGAGCATCGATCGGGCCGCTGACTCCTGGGGCGCCCCGAACTGCCCCCTGTGAAACCGGACCTCCACCATGCGCTCGGAGCAGTAGACCGCGCCGAAGTCCCGCTCGGAAGCTGTCATGCGGAGCAACACGTCCCACTCGAAGGTCAAGTTGCCGGGCTCGAAGCGAAATGCGTCGATCACCTCTTTGCGGAATACCGTCGCCTGGAGAGCGAAGGTTCCAGCGAGCGCCAGCGAGAAGAGGCCGTCATGTGGGATGAAGCCTTCGGGAAGTCCACTTCTCCCGAAGAGGGTGGAGATCCGCTCGGTCTCCTCTCGGTCGGTCTTACCGCCCTCATCGATGATCGAGTGGTCGCAGAACGCGAACCCCGCCTCGGGGCGTTGGCTCAAGAGCCGGACCATCGTGGAAAGGAACGGCGGTCGCCACCTGTCATCGTCCGGTAGGTAGGCCCACGCGTCTCCGGTCGCGGCGTCGATCTGTGCGTTGATGTGCGCCGGCAGGGGAAGGCGCGTCGGCTGGTGGATCAGCCGAACGGGGACACCGGGTGCGGCTCGCCGTTCCTCCTCCACAACGGTTTCCACGAGGGCACCATAGACACGGTCCCCCGAGTTGTCGGAGACGATGATCTCGAACGCCGGTTCAGTTTGAGCGAGGACGCTGGCGAACGCCTCGCGGAAGAACACGATCCGGTCCAGGGTGGGGATACAAACGCTCACGCGCACGGGCAACCTCTGGAGACGCACATCCTAGGGCTGATCAAGTGGACTCCGCCTGCAGGACGGGATGTTCCTTCGGAAGCCGCATGGTCAAGAGGACTCGTTCGCCCGGTTCCTCCGTGGGCTCCCAGGAGCCGTTCCCAGACTGCCCATCGAACCGCATCGGAGTTCCTGATCCCTCCACTGCGAAGCCCAGGCTCCGGTAGAAACCAACCGCTGGATTGTCTTCGAAGACTCGCAGCCAGAATCGCCGAAGCCCCAACGCCGCTGCCGCCCAAGCCGCCAGGGACGAGATAGCGGCGGCCATGAGTCCCGGGACGCTGGGCGTGGCCCTCCCCTTCAGCACGTTGTCGATCGCAGCGGACCCGGCTACGCGATCGATCGATGCCAGCCCCACGTGCCCCACGCTCCCGCCGTCTGTCAACTGGACCATCAGTAGCAGGCGGTCAGACCGTGCGACGAGTTGCGCGATCCATTCCTCGGTCCGTCCCGGGTCCATAGGGAATTCCGTGATGAACCATTGCCGGTTGGCTTCCCGCCAGGTTGCGAGGTCCTCTGCGTCGGCGGGCTCTACGGCCCGCAAGACCCCAAGCCTCACGCCGTCCGAGACGACGGGTATCACGGACGTCCCAGATCGGATCTCCTCGAGCGTGGAGCCCATCATCGTTCGAAGAACGTCCGGATCTCACCGCTGATACGTTCGACCATCGAGACGCTCATCTGTTGATGAAGCGGGAGGGTCACGATCTGCGCGCTGACAAGTTCCGTGGCATCCATCGCGCTCCGCTTGCAGTCACGATAGAAGGCGTACCGATGCGCGGGCATGAAGTGGATACCCGTGGCGATCCCCTTGTCCCGAAGGTGATCCATCAACAACCCCCGGTCACCGCTCAGCACGCGGATGGTGTAGATGAACGGCGACACACCGTCGAATCGCGTTCTCGGTACAAGGATCTCAGGGATGTCGGCCAGCAACTCGCTGTATAGCCGACAGTACGACTGCCTGGCGGTCATGAACTCGTCCACGTGGGCCAGCTGCGACAATCCGATGCTCGCGTTGATATTGGTCATGTGATAGCGGAAACCCTTGGAGACGACGTCGTACTCCCATGCACGGCTGTTCTGGTATCGGAGTTCGGTGTCCTTGTCGATGCCGAGCAGTCGCAGGTGTCTGGCACGTTCGACATCTGCTCCCGGAGGAAGGACGACCGCACCACCGTCGATGGAAGTGATGATCTTCACCGGATCGAAGCTGAAGCACGTGATGTCTCCGAACGCGCCGATCTTCTTGCCGCCGTGCGTGCTTCCGAAGGCGTGCGTCGCGTCCTCGATCACTCTCAGCTCGTGCTCTTCGGCGATCTCGTATACCCGGTCTATCGCACACGGAACGCCGGCGAAATGCAGCGGCATGATCGCCCTGGTCCGGTCAGAGATGAGTTCTTCGATCTTGTCGGGGTCGATGCCGAGATCCTCCTCGAGGATGTCGCAGAAGACCGGCGTCGCCCCCTCCGCGCTGATCGCCTGGTGGTCCGCAACGAAGTTGAATGAGGGGACGATGACCTCGTCGCCCGTCCCAACACCCGAGAGCGCTACCGCGATATGCAGCGCGGATGTTCCGGTGTTGGTCGCGATCACGCGCCGGTCGCCGACCCCGATCCACTCGGCGATGGCGTCTTCGAACGTCCGCGTCGTGGCCCCCATCCCGAGCCAGCCGATATCGAAAGCGTCGGCGACAGCCTTGAGGGTGTCCTCCCCGATGTGGGGCTGGAACACGGAAATCTCGTCCGAGTGCTCGCTCATCGCTTCACCGCCCCCAGTCGAACGGGATCACGTCGCCTATCGGCGGGATGCGAACCGAATGTGACAGGTCATGCGGGTGCGAGGCGCAGTTGGCCACGATCGATGTCTCGGTGCCCAGACCCTTGAAACCGTTCCAGACATCGGGGGGTATCTGCACGAGCTGGTAGGTGTCCGGGCCCAGGAACAACTCCATGAGTTCTCCCACCGTGGGTGATTCCTCGCGGTCGTCGTAGAGGACGAGTTGGATCCGGCCCTGGATACACGCGTAGTTCAGCGTCATGATCCCGTGCTTGTGCCAGCCCTTCACCACACCCGGGTACACGGTCGTGAAGTAGATCTCACCGAACCCGACGAAGTGGGGGTCGGTATTCTTGAGCATGTGCATCACGGTCCCGCGCTCATCGGGGATCCGGGACAGTGGCACAACCTTCACTCCTTCGATCACGCCACCACCTCCGGATGAGGAACGGGGATGATGAATCGGCCACCGCGCGCGCGGTAATCATCCTGCTGCTCCAGTATCTCGTCCGCCAGATTCCATGCCAGCACAAGGACTTCGTTCGGCATGTCGGCGAGGATCCGCCCTGGAGCAACTACGGGGATATGCGCGCCGGGCATGAACCGGCCTTGCTTGTACTCGCTTCGGTCGGCCACGAAGTCGATCGTGTCCGCTCCGATCCCGCAAGCGTTGAGGAGGATCACACCCTTGGCCGCCGCGCCGTATGCGGCGATCCGGTGACCCTGCGCCTTGAGATCTGCGAGCGTCTCCGTGAGCCGTTCCTTGAGATCCTCCACTCGCTGTGCGAACCCCTGGAAATACGCGAGGGTGTCTAGGCCCAACTGGCTCTCCTCTTTGAGCAGGGTGACGACCGCAGATGATGGCTCCCCCGCATTCGCCTCTGGCGAGGCGAAGACCCGCAAGGATCCGCCGTGGATCGGGACGCGCTCAACATCGACCATCCGCAGACCGTTTCGCTCGAACAGGCGCTGCAGTGACGTCAGGGAGTAGTAGAAGAGGTGTTCGTGGTAGATGGTGTCGAACTCGAGTCGCTCAACCAGGTCGCGCACGTAGGGGGTCTCGACGACCGCCACCCCGTCGTCGGTCAGCACCCGTCCGATGCCCTCGACGACCCCGTTGATGTCCGGCACGTGCGCCAACACGTTGTTCGCGTGCAAGACATGCGCACGCCGATCGGCACCCCGCAACTCCTCTGCGAGTTCGCCCCCGAAGAAGCGGCACAGCGTCTCGACACCGCGCTCGGAGGCTTCGGCGGCCACGTTCCGGGCGGGCTCGATCCCCAAGACGGGGACACCGGCTTCTGCGTAGTACTGCAACAGGTAGCCGTCATTGCTCGCTATCTCCATCGCGAGGCTCTCGCTGTTCAGCGCGCGTTCTTCGATCATGCGTGTCGCGATCGATCGAGCGTGTTCCAGCATCGTCGTGGAATACGAGGAGAAGTAGGCGTATTCGCCGAACAGTTCCTCAGGGTCCACCGACACCGTGATCTGCGCCAGGCCGCATGTCGAGCAGAACGCAAGATCGAGCGGATACCGCTTCTCCGGGTTGCCGAGATCGGCCTCCGTCAAGAAGGCGTTCGATGGGGGCATGTCCCCCAGGGACAGCACGACGTTGACGTCGTCAGAACCACACCCCATGCAGCGGAACTCGCTCACTCGTGCATTCCCAGGTGGGTCCGATACCAGGCGATCGTGGCTTCGAGTCCCTCGTCAAGGGTGTGGTTCGGCATCCAGCCCACGGTTGTCCGGGCCTTCTCCGCAGATACGCGTTGATCCCTTATCTCGTTGACGGCCTCGTCGAGGATCACCGGTTCCAGGTCTGAGTCCATGAGGCGCAGGATCCGCCCCACGATGTCCAAGACCGAGCAGCGACTCTCGCCGCTCAGGTTGAATGCCTCGCCGGCAAGTTCCGGTCGCTCGCCCGCGGTTGAGCCGAGCGCGAGTACGCCTTCGGCGGCGTCCTCCACGTAGAGGTAGTCGCGGACGAAGTGACCGTCGGACCGGATCACCGGACGTTCCCCGCGGAGGACCGACCGGATCGTTCCCGGGACGATCCGGCTCCACTGAACATCTCCGCCCCCGTAGAGATTGCCGCAGCGCGTGACCACCAGAGGCATCGCGTAGCTGATGGCATACGTCTGAGCGATGATGTCGGTGCATGTCTTCGATGCGGCGTATGGATGCCGAGCGAGAAGAGGCATCGATTCTTCGTAGGGCGCACCTCCGTGATCCCCGTAGGCCTTGTCCGAGGACGCGACCACGATGCGGCGCACCCCACCATTGCGGCGACAAGCATCCAGCGTCACCCAGGTTCCGAGTGCGTTGTGCTCGAAGGTATCGGCAGGATCCTCATTCGCGCGGCCGACGATCGCCTGCGCGGCGAGGTGGATCAAGGTGTCCGGGTTCCGGTCCGCCAAGACGGCGTCCATCGCCTCGCGGTCTCGGATATCGCCGTCGATACGTTCGACCGGATCGTCGGGACCGAGGATCACGCCTTGGCTCCACTCGATGTCCAGCCCGAGCACCTGTGCCCCGGCTTGGGCCAGCCTGCGTGAGACCCACCCGCCCAGCAGCCCGGCCGCGCCGGTTACGAGCACCAGGCGGCCACGCCAGGCGGCGTCGGTCATGTCCAGGTCACCCACGGAGGGTTGCCCGCGTCCCACAGGCCGCGAAGGTAACGTAGATCGCGCAGCGTATCGACGCACTGCCAGAAATCGTCGTGCGCGTATGCCATCAACTGGCCCTCGGCCGCGAGTTGTTCGATCGCGATCGCCTCCAGGCTCGTGGAGTCGCCTGCTATGTAGTCGAGCACGCGAGGTTCGAGCACCATGAACCCGCCGTTTATCCACCCTTCGCCCATCTGCGGCTTCTCGGAGAACTCCACGGACCCGTCGCCCTGGAAGGAGATCGACCCGAAGCGCGACGGCGGCCGGACGGCGGTGATAGTCGCCAACCGACCGTGGGAGCGGTGGAACGCAAGAAGGGCGTTGAGGTCGACGTTGGAGACGCCGTCGCCGTAGGTGAGCATGAAGGGTTCATCGCCGACCCATGGGCCGAGGCGCTTCACGCGTCCACCGGTGTTGGTGTCGCGGCCCGTTTCGATCAGGTGCACGGTCCAAGGCTCGCGCTCCCCGTGGGGCACGACCTGCCCGTCCGCGACCGAGATGGTCACGTCTCCTTCAAGCGTCGCTCTATCCAGGAAGAATCGCTTGATGACATCGCCTCGATACCCGAGAGCCACCACGAATTCAGACATGCCGGCGGCGGCGTAGTGCTTCATGATGTGCCACAGGATGGGGTGTTCACCGATCTCGACCATCGGCTTCGGCAAGATGTCCGTTTCTTCCGCGAGCCGGGTCCCGAGCCCACCCGCCAGGAGCACGACTTTCACTTGATCAGAGTCTCCCCGTCCGGCCGCACCGGCGCCGACGCGTGCATGTGGCCGAGTCTACCCGGGCGGCCGACTGCGCGGCTGAAGAGCATCTCTGGCCGACTCGATCAAGAGGGGGTCCGGCGCATCCGGGTCCAGGAACCCGTTGAAGCGGCCGTAGCGATTGCGTATGGGGAAGCTGTGCGCTTCGGGCAGGGGGTAGACGACGGTAGGCATCTGCCCCAGGAAGGACGCCCAGGCGCTGAAGCTGCTGCCGATCGACGCCATGAGCAGCTTGCTGTTGGCCAGCGACCAGAGGTCGCTCACGGGGCTTCGGGAACGGACGAGGATCACCTTCTCCATCGCGAGCAACGGCCCGAGTTCCGCCGGTGAGCCGTCGGAAACGACGAACGCTGGCACCGTCGACCCCATCAGCTCCCTGAGAACGCGCAGTGCGTCCACGTACCACTGGAGCGGGGTACGCATGGCCCCCTTCCATCCACCGCGCTCGTCCCTGTGCGCTTCCGCAGGGCCTGCGCGGAAGTCACCCAGCCGAACGTGGACTGCGATGGGGATCGCCGCGGTTCGGTCTGCCATCCGCAGCCAGCGGTCGCGGGTCACGGCCCTGAGTTCCGTCCGGATGAACTCGTCCCGGCCTTCGAGCAGGTGGAAGCGTCCGAGACCCGTCCGGTCACCCTCGAAGCGGACGAGATGGCGGCCCGGTCCGTAGTCGCCCCCGACCGGAGAGGAGAAGTCGTCGGGTTCGGGGTGGATCTGGGAGTGCCGTTCGATCCGCCGGCGCTCGAGGTGTCCGATATCCGCGCGGCCGGGCCGGAATTGCCCGGCAAGCAGCACCTGCCGCGGGTACGTCCAAAGGCCGGTTCCGCTGCGGAACAGCGGCTTGACCCTGAGCGAGACCCATTTCGGCGCCAGGATCGGTGCCGCGTTCACAGATGCGAAGATCCTGCACCTGGCCCAGGGGAACAAGCGATTGCCGAGGCCGGAACCGCGCCCGAACACCGCCTGACAGTAGACGTGCGGCTTCACCAGCGCTACTCCTGACGAGATCTTCCCAGGCGCTTGGCCGTGGCGAGCATAAGAGCGACCGTGTCCATGTCCCTGGGCGCCACCTTGTTCGCCGGTATGCGAAGGCCCGTCACATCCTCGACCTCCGCCAGGATGTCAACCAGCGCGAAGGAATCGATCAGACCTGAGGAAACCAACGGCGTGTCAAGCCCGACCTCGGCGTCCGAATCCCGCAATACCCCCGTTCGGATGTACTCGATGATCAGCTCCGCAGGAGTCGTTGCCACCATAGATCCACCCTAACCCATCTCGATCGAGGGTTCGCCCGTCGCCAGTTCCGGGTGTTCCGCGAGCAGCTTCATCTTCGTCGCAGACCGCGCCGGCTTGCCTGCCGTGCTCTTGACGATCCACATGGGAGGCTTGAGGTGGACTCCCCTAACCGTGACGCCGAGCTCCGCCACGACCGCGGCCTTGATGGCCCGCTCGATGTCCTTCGGCTTCAGTTCGCGTTCATCGGTCTCGAACTCCGCCACGACCACGATGTCCTCAGTGCCAAGATCGGCGTTGAAGAGACCGAACGCCACCGCTCGCCCGTCGCGGATCGCCGGATGCGCAAAGGCTATGTCTTCCACATCCTGTGGGTAGATGTTCTTCCCCCCTTGGATGATCAGATCCTTCGACCGCCCCACCGCGAAGATCTCTCCGTCGACGATGAATCCAAGATCCCCCGTCCGATACCAGCCGTCCACGAAGACAAGATCGTCGAGATCGGGACGGTTGAAATATCCGTCGAAGAGCGAGTCGCTGCGTACCAGGATCTCGCCGACAGCCCGCTCCCCGAGGATCTCCCCGATGGCAGACACGACCCGCACTTCACACGCGGGCAGGCATCTTCCGGACGACACGAACTCGATCGTCTTCTGTGTGGCCGGCCCCGCAGGAACGGCTTCGTGGCGGTCCCTGACGGCAGCGGCATCAACCACCGTGCGCGAAGGGGTGGCTCCAGAGCCAACTCGCGACTGTGTGACGGCAAAGGTGTTCTCGGCCATCGCGTAGCTGGTCGCCAACGCGTCCCTCCGCATCCCGCAACCTGCGAAACGTTCGAGGAACTCGTCCATGCTCTGCCCCGTGATGGGTTCAGAGCAGTTGATGAGCGCCCTAAGGTTCGAGAGATCGATGCCTGCCAGATCCCCGTCCCGAACTCTGCGAGCGATGAACTGAAGAGCGAAGTTCGGAACCCATGCGAGCGTGCTTCGATGCGACGTGATGATGTCGAGCATCCTTCCAGGCTGAATCACCCAGTCCGTCGGCGACTGCATCACCACAGGCAGATGCGCGGCCATCGGCAGAATGAAACAAGCCACCAGACCCATGTCGTGGTAGAGGGGGAGCCAGCTGTAGATCCGATCTTCCCCCGTGGCCTGCAACGCATCACAGAGGTGCCCGAGCTGTCTGACCACTTGAGCGTGCGTCAGCGCGACGCCCTTCTGGAGCCCGGTAGTGCCCGCGGAATGCTGGATGAAGGCCAGGTTCCCTCCTTCCACCTTCACCACGACATCGGCTGCATCCGCCCGATGCGAGGGATCGACAGCGAGGATGTGGCGGGCCCTGTCGCCTTGCACGTGCTCCAACAGCTCGTCCGGGAAGCCGTCGTCGAGCACGACCAATCGCGGATCGAGGTTCGCGGTCACTCCGGCAAGCCCGGCCCGATACTTCGCTGGATCGATCTTGAACGTCGGGTACGCCAGGATCGAGGGGACACCTCCGAGCAGCATGGCTCCCGCGAACACGGTCATGAGCTCGATACCCTGCGGCATGATGATGACGACGCGGTCTCCGGGCCCCACTCCCCGCTCGCGGAACGACATCGCCTGCGCCGCCGCGCGCTCGACGAACTCCCCGAAGGTGCAGTCTTCAACGTCCTCGTCGTCCCGCCACATCGTCGCGAACGGGCTATCGGGTGGTGCGTTGAGGAGCGCCTCAACCAAGGTGGGGGCGAGGCGTAGGCCTGAACTGGAACGACGGGAAGTCGGATCCACTCCCACCGCCGGTCAGGTCTCCAGTCCGAGGTAGCTGCGGAGCCCCAGTGCGAGGTCCCGTGTCCGCGCCTGGACCGCTTCACCGCGGAGATGGTAGGGCGTGTTGTAGAAGTTGCCGGGCGCCAAGGAGTTCGGATCGTTCAGGAAGGAGATCGGGAGCTTCGATTCCAGTACCTGGGCGGTGCGTTCAACGCTCGCCTGATTCATCTGGAACAAGCCCTCGGCCCACGGCGGGTAAGAATAGACGACCGAGGCGCCCTTGGCGTTGCACTGCGAAACGAAACGACGCAGCGTGTCGGCGCTCTCGCTCAGCCCCACGGACAGCCAGGGCTCCCCTACAACCTTCACAGGTGCGTTCACGTACTGGCTCGGCAGGTTCCACGCAGTGGTCAGATCTCCGAACTCGTTGAAACCCCCCTTCACATAGGGTCCCTGGCCTCCTCCAAGCAGGAAATACGAACCGTCCGTCGCGTAGAAGTGAGCCACGGCCAAAGGCTCGTTGTCCGACACGAAGCTGGCCAGGGCCCCGATCCGCCGGTCGGCAGGTACGTGCGCCCAAGCGCTCGGCTGGGCGATAAGTGTCAGCCAGAGGGACGGGTACTCCATCTTGGGAATCCACAGTGTTTCGTACTCCGGGGAGACAACAACCACATCACCCGGACGCACCCCGTCGAGGGCTTGGTTCAGCTCGAACTCGAGCCCAAGACCGGCGTTCAGCCCCATGTTGACTGGCGTATAGCGGCCTCCGAGAGCCTCCTGGAGGAGGGGAGAGTCGATGCCCATGGAGAGGTTCGACCCGCCGACGAGGATGACCCGCGGCGGCGGGGCGGTCGCGAGGAGATGGGACTTGGCCGCGATCTCCGACTGGTACGTGGCAGGCGTCAACAAGACGATCAGTATCGCGAGGATGCTGGCCTGGAGGAGAACGAAGAGACCTACCCGTCGCAGATACCGAGACATGCCGATACTCCTCTCTAGAAGCGGTAGTAGATGAAGCGTCCGGGCAGCATGGGGTCGGCCACCAAGGCAGTTGCCCAACATACCGCCGTGTACACCGACCATCGCAGGAGGCGGGACCGAACCCTCAGGTCCAAGACGCACTCCTGCCGCCTATGCCGCCACTCAACGACTATGAACGCGCCCAAGAGTGCCAACGTAATGATGCCGCGATGCCCCAGCCTGTGAACAGCAGCGAGCCAGGCATGTGGATCGAGGGGCGGCGTCAAGATGCGGCCCAAGATCGCGAGAGCCTCGCTCATCGAGGACGAGAAGAAGAACACCCACGAAAGCGAGATGAAAGCGAACGTCGCGAGCATCTTGAACGCGGTCGAGGCCGTGAGCCGTTCGCCTCCGGGAGTGTCGGCAGCCGTGAGAACCGGCCGTCGCCTCACAGCCGTGAAGGCAACGCCGATGCCCAACATGCCTCCCCACGCCACGAAGTTCAGACTTGCGCCGTGCCACAGACCGCTCAGAAGGAAGGTCACCATGATGTTGAACGGCATACGCGACAAGGGTGACGACCAAGCAAGCGGGTCATAGACGTAGTCACGGAACCACGAAGATACTGAGATGTTCCACCGTCGCCAGAACTCAGCGACACTCTGAGAGAAGTAGGGGTAGGCGAAGTTGCGCATGGATCGGATCCCGAGGAGCTTGCTGAGACCGATAGAGATGTCGGTGTAGCCCGAGTAGTCACAGTAGATCACGAAGCTGAGAAGCACCGCGCCCAGCGCCAACTCCGGTCCCTGGGCCTGCTTGTGGTTTTCGATGATCGGGTCCGCGATCGCCGCCAACCCGTCCGCTAGAGCAAGCTTCTTGAACAGCCCCCAAAGGATCTGACGGGACCCTTCGACCGCGAGCCCGTAGTCGAAAGTGCGTTTGCGGATGAGTTGTGGGAGGAAGCTGCTCGCACGATCGATCGGCCCGGCGAGCAGCTGAGGGAAGAAGGCCACGTAGACGAGGAAATCCAGGACCCCGAGACACGCCGGCATCCGCCCGCGATAGACATCGATGAGGTAGCTCATGATCTTGAACAGGAAGAAACTGATGCCGACCGGCAGCACCAGCCGCAATGTGAACGCGTCGGCGTTGAACCCGAGATGGGTCAGAAGCCACGTCGCACCACGGCTGAACCAGTCGAAGTACTTGAACAGGCCGAGGATAACCAGGTTCGCGGTCAAGCCCGTGACAAGAAGGCGCTTGCGCCTGCGCGCGTCGGTCGCGCCATCGAGTCCCTTGCCAAGCACGTGTCCGAGGAGGCTGGTCGCGAGAAGCAGGAGGCAGAACCTGTAGTCGAAGAAGGCGTAGAAGACGTAGCTGGCGACCAGGAGCAACCACTTCTGCGCGGCGTTTCCCCGGACCAGCCAATAGGCAGCGAAGATGGCCGCGAAGAAGATGAAGAAGCTGAGCGATACCGGACTGAGACCCACTCACCCTCCCACGGCCTGATCGTCGCGCCGGGAATCTCGAATCCTAGCCCATGATGCAGCAGGAAGAACCCAGGAAGGCGGCGCGTGTCCGCAAGATTGTAGCGTCAAGGCGGAAACACCTAGTCGCCGACCTCGATCGTCCATGCGAGCATGGGGCGCACCACGCCCATAAGGTCTCCGGTGAGATCCCCTCTGACTCCGTCACCCTCACTGCGATCAACGATGTCGAATGCAACGGCGTCATGCTCGATCGCGCGCCAGACCGTCGGGTTGGTCGTGATGACGAAGACTGAGACACTGATGGGCCCCTCGGCGAAGAAGTTGCCCGGAACCCAGCAGGTCGCCTTGACCGAACCCGGTCGGCGCGGCGTCCCCCACCAATCAGGGTTGTTGAAGTCGAGAGACTCGAAGAGACAGACGTTCTCGTGGTTGATGAATCGGAGGAGTACGACCGGTCTCAGATCTGGGTTTGTCGAACGATTCAGGTACTCGACCTCGATCCCGATGGGGCAGCGGATGTCGATGTCCCGACTCGGGACCGGACCTTCCGCCGTGACGGCCCGCACGGCAACAAGTCGAACGATGTCGTCACCGGGACCTTCTTCGACCGAACTCCACTCTCGCTGCACCGTGGTACCCAACCCCGATTCGAGATACCGGCCGACAACCCGGTGCGCGGGGCCGTCCTCTACGACGCGGCCGTGATCGAGGAGGATCGCCCGGCTGCAGAGTCGCACGATGGACGGCATGCTATGCGACACGAAGACGACAGTACGCCCGCTCGCGCCCAGCTCGTCCATGCGCCCGAGGCACTTCTTCTGGAAGTCGGCATCGCCTACCGCGAGCACCTCGTCAACGAGTAGTATCTCCGGCTCCAGGTGTGCGGCAACGGAGAAGCCGAGCCGCACCAGCATCCCACTCGAATACCGCTTCACAGGCGTGTCGAGGAACTTCGGGATGCCGGCGAATTCGACTATGTCGTCGAACTTGCGGCCGATCTCGGCTTTCGACATGCCGAGGACGGCCCCGCTCAGCATGACGTTCTCGCGGCCGGTCAATTCCGGGTGGAACCCGGTGCCGATCTCCAGGAGTGCTCCGACCCTCCCGCGGAACTCGATCCTGCCCTCGGTCGGCGGCGTGATCCTGGAAAGGACCTTCAGTAGCGTGCTCTTGCCCGCGCCGTTGCGGCCGATGAGGCCAACCGTCTCGCCAGGGGCGACTTCGAAAGAGATATCACGGAGCGCCCATAGCGTTTCCTCCGCCGCCTTCTCCGCCCGTCGTCGAGAACCGAAGTGCCGATGCAGGCCTGCGATGTCCTCTCGTATCGAGCGATACCTGAAGGCACCGGTGGTACGGCCCATGCGGTATCGCTTGCCGAGAGCATGGGCCACGATCGCGGGCGGAAGCCCGGACACGCCGGCGGCGGGGTCAGATGACATCGGCGAAATACCGTTCGGTGTTCTTGAAGTAGGCAACGCCCGTCACGGTCAGCGCCAGGGTTATGCCGACCGACGTAAGGACGAGCCTGGACGACGGCGCTGGACCGCCCAGCATGGACCAACGGAACCCCTCGACGACTCCCGCCATCGGATTAAGCCAGTAGATCCACTGGAATCTCTCCGGCACCAGCACCGCCGGATAGACGACGGGGGTCGCGAACATCCACAACTGCATCATGAAGGGGACCGCGTACTTGACGTCACGGTAGGCCACGTTCAGCGCCGAGAGCCAAGTTCCCACCCCCAGAGCCGTGAAGTAGGCGAGGATCAAGAACAGAGGCGCCAGCAGAACGGTCCAAGAAGGCGCGATACCGAATACCGCCATCATCCCGAAGAGCAGGATGATCCCGATCAGCAGATCCACGAACCATGACAACATCGAAGCGGCCGGGAGGATCAGGCGCGGGAAATACACTCTGGAGACTAGGGCCTGCCCTGAGACAACGCTGTCGCTCGCGCTCGTCGTACCACTCACGAAGAAGTTCCAGGGGAGCAATCCAGCGAGAGCAGCGACCGAATAGGGAAGCGGCGCGAACGACACGTTGACCAGACGACCAAGGAATAGCGTGAAGATAGCCATCATCAGCACCGGCTGCAGGACCGCCCACGCCACACCGATGAACGTCTGCTTGTACCTGATCTTCAGGTCACGCCAGGCAAGGAAGTAGAGGAGTTCGCGATACTGCCAGATCTCAGCGAGACCCATGGAGGCCCACCCGCGAGGGGGTTGGACGACGGTCAACTCTGTTTCGCCTTGACTCACGCTCCGTCTGGCCGTCATCAGCTGCTCATGATACGCGATGGCCCACAGCCGTCGCGTTCGCCCCCTGAAGCCGAGCCAACTACCGCTCCGCTTCGAAGAAGCTAGCCGCCAGCAGAGGGCCGAAGAGCCACAGACCGGAGGTACGGACCCCATCCGAGCAAAGGGTCAACGCGCGCCGCGACCCGCCGAAGCGTCCGATGCATCATGCCGCGCGGTCCGTCGATGCGTTCAACACCGCGGACACGGTCCGCGAGACCGACTTCGTCGTATGCCACGACACGAACGACCTCGAACCCGCGCCGAGTCTGGCAATCCCTCAGGGAATCGGGGGAGAAGACGAAGGTGTGCTCACTGGCGGTCTGGAACTGCGGCACCTTCCCGCGCGACAGGAGGGAGGCGCGCAGAGCCCTGGAGTGCAGGTGCTGGTAGGACTCCGTGCCGACATACAGGACTCCTCCGGGCCGCAGCATCCGATGGATCGAGGAGAGGAATGCGTCGAGATCGAGAACGTGCTCGATGACGTGCCAGGCGTAGACGACGTCGAAGGACTCGGGAGCGAAGGAGAGGTCCTCGAACAACCCCTGCACGATATCCAGGCCGAACCGTTCCTTCGCCGTTCTCACGGCCCCCGCCGAGGCCTCAACACCGACGACCTCGTATCCGGCCGCACGCGCCACATCCAGGAAGATCCCGGTTCCAGCCCCGATGTCCAGTAGTCTCCCCCGATCGACGAACCCCTTGATCTCGGCGATCTGGGCCGCGGCCGCAACTGCCCTGCCGTCCTCGTAGGCCGGGGTACCGTGCTCGCACGAGTCGGTCGCGAAGTAGCCCTCGTAGAAAGAGGCAACATCAGCGGGAGAGGCCTGCGGATTGGAGAACACAAGTCCGCACCCCTTGCACCGGCACTGGATCTCATGAAGTCGATCCTTCCCGGGCGTCGCGGCGAACACGCTCCATCCCCCGGCCCCGCAATTCGGGCAAGAAGTCAGTGCTGGCATCATGGTCCTGTTCTATGGAAGAGGCCGTAGGATACCGAACCATGGTCGAGCCTCTCGATATTCCCGGACAGGATGACTCGCTAGACTCCTGAGCGTGCCCCCGTCCGACGTGCCGCTCGTTTCCGTGGTCATGCCCGCGTACAACTCCCGGTACACGATCGAGGAGTCCATCCGAAGCGCGCTCGAACAATCGCACCCCGCCGTTGAAGTCATCGTGGTGGACGACGGATCCGAGGACGGAACTGCCGGGTTGGTGAGGAGCACCTTCGGCGAGAGGATCCGGCTCATCGAGGCACCGCATACCGGCCGTGCCGCCGCGAGGA
>Ga0315281_10003311_pt1 | contig 23681 bp, 27 predicted proteins | sample YL17G07_0_MG_FD_204540 | JGI IMG/M metagenome (GOLD analysis project Ga0315281, IMG submission 204540) | Sediment microbial communities from Yellowstone Lake, YNP, Wyoming, USA - YL17G07_0 | ecosystem: Environmental > Aquatic > Freshwater > Lake > Sediment | place: USA: Wyoming | collected... | reverse complement strand
CTGGCGCGCAAATTCCAGGACTATGGCGTCGAAGCCGTGATCTATACCGATATCGGCCGCGACGGCATGCTCAGCGGGGTCAACGTCGAGGCGACCATCAGGCTGGCGCGCGAGCTCGTCGTGCCGGTGATCGCGAGCGGCGGACTGACCAATCTGAATGATGTCAAAGCCCTGTGCAAAATCGAAGCCGAAGGCATTGTTGGGGTCATCACCGGCCGCGCGATTTACCAGGGAACGGTGGATTTCAAGAAGGCGCAGGCGATGGCGGACAAACTGGGGCAGGCGAAAAAGGAGAAAGGAGGAGGCTGAGCCGGAGGGCGGTTTCGTTCTCCCTCCTGCCTTCTCCCGCCCCATGTCCCTGGCCAAGCGCGTCATTCCCTGCCTCGACGTCACCCGCGGCCGCGTCGTGAAAGGCGTGAATTTCGTCGGCTTGCGCGATGCCGGCGACCCCGTGGAAATCGCGCACCGCTACGACGATCAAGGCGCCGACGAACTCACCTTCCTCGATATCACCGCGAGTTCGGACGAGCGCGACATGATTCTGCATATCGTCGAGGCGGTGGCGGCGCAGGTGTTCATTCCGCTTACCGTGGGCGGCGGCGTGCGCCGGGTCGAGGACGTGCGCCGGCTGCTGAATGCCGGCGCCGACAAGGTCTCGATCAACACCTCCGCGGTGCTGAATCCGCAGCTGGTGGCGGACGCCTCGGGCCGCTACGGCGCCCAATGCATCGTCGTCGCCATCGACGCGAAACGCGTCGATCCACAAGCGGACGCGAAACGCGTCGATCCACACGCGGGCACAATGCGCGCCGATGCCGCAGCGGACGCCAGCCGGGCGGACAGCGAACCGCGCTGGGAGGTGTACACCCACGGCGGGCGCAGACCCACCGGCTTGGACGCGGTGACCTGGGCGCGTAGAATGCAGGCGCTGGGCGCAGGCGAAATCCTGCTCACCAGCATGGATCGAGATGGCACCCGATCCGGTTTCGATCTGGCGCTGACGCGCGCGGTGGCCGACGCGGTGGACGTGCCCGTGATCGCCAGCGGCGGCGTCGGTAATCTCGAGCATCTGGCCGCAGGCATACTCGAGGGCGGGGCCGACGCCGTGCTTGCAGCGAGCATCTTCCACTACGGCGAGTACAGCGTGCGCCAGGCGAAAGAACTGATGCGCTCAAGGGGCATCGAGGTGCGGCTGTGACCGATAGGGCGCTCGGCGGGAAGCGCAAAGCCGCTGACGCTGCGCCGGTCCCAATTCTTCACGGCTCGGCGTAGATGCATCATGGCTCACACGGGATGGCGCGCATGGACTGGCTCGACAAAGTGAAGTGGGACGCGAACGGCCTGGTGCCGGCGATCGTCCAGGAGGCGGCGACCGGCAAGGTGCTCATGTTCGCCTGGATGAATCGTGCCGCGCTGGAGCAGACGGTTGCCGGCGGCGAGGCCGTATACTGGTCGCGCTCGCGGCGGAAACTGTGGCACAAGGGCGAGGAATCCGGCCATGTGCAGAAGGTGCGCGAACTGCGCCTGGATTGCGATGAGGACGTCATCTTGCTTAGCGTCGAGCAGGTCGGCGGCATCGCCTGCCACACCGGCCGGCATAACTGTTTTTTCCAGAAATACGCGGACGGAAGCTGGGTCGTGACCGACCCGGTGATCAAGGATCCCAAGGACATATACCGAAAATGAGCGACATACTGGAACGCCTGGCCGACATGGTCGAGGCACGCAAGGGCGGCGACGCGGACGCATCCTATGTTTCAAGGCTGCTCGCGCTCGGCGAAGACGCCATCCTGAAAAAGATCGGCGAGGAGGCCACCGAAACGGTCATGGCCGCCAAGGATGGCGACAAGCTGCGCATCGTCGGCGAGACCGCCGACCTGTGGTTTCACTGCCTCATCATGCTGGCGCACTACGGCCTGCGCCCGAGCGACGTGCTCTACGAGCTCAGGCGCCGCGAGGGCATTTCCGGGATAGACGAGAAAGCAGCCAGGGCCGCGAGTCCACGCGTCGAGTCCGAGCGAAAGTAAGGGGGGTATGCCTTGGAAGACTGCCTGTTTTGCAAGATCATCGCCGGCAAGATCCCTTGCAACAAGGTCTACGAGGATGAAGACATCCTGGCTTTCCACGACATTCACCCGGTGGCGCCGGTGCATTTCATGGTCATCCCCAAGCTGCACATCGCTTCGCTCGTGGAAGTGGATCTCAGCCATCAGATGCTGCTCGGCAAGCTGCTCGCCCTGGGGTCGAAACTGGCCATCGAGCAAGGCTGCGACGACGGCTGGCGCACCGTCATCAACACCGGACGCGTCGGCCGCCAAGAGGTGTATCATTTGCATATCCACATCATTGGCGGCAATGCCATTCTGCCGGGGATGATAAAGCGTTAAGGAAACTGCGCTTGTGCCGGTGGCGCAAGCGGAGCTTCCACTTTGAGGAGTAAAGCCATGGGCTCGTTCAGCATCTGGCATTGGTTGATTGTCTTGTTGATTGTCATGCTCGTGTTCGGCACGAAGAAGCTGCGCAACATCGGCGCCGACCTGGGCGGCGCGGTGCGCGGGTTCAAGGACGGCATGAAGGAAGGCACCGCCGACAAGCCGGCCGAGGCCGCCGGCACTTCGCAAAAGATCGACGGCAACATCATCGAAGGCGAAATCAAAGAGAAGTCCAAGAGCGCATAGGCTGCGGCGCCGCGGGGGCGGCCTGCCCCGCTCCCCCTGTCTTACTTCCGGCCCCTCCCCACTGAAATGTTCGACGTCGGGTTTTCCGAGCTGATAGTCATTGCCCTGGTGGCGCTGATCGTGATCGGCCCGGAGCGTCTGCCCAGGGTCGCGCGCACGCTGGGGGCGCTGCTCGGCCGCGCGCAGCGCTATGTCAACGACGTGAAAGCCGACATCCAGCGCGAAGTCGATCTGGATGAGCTGAAGAGCATCCAGTCGAGCTTCCAGGACGCGGCAAAATCGGTGGAGCAATCGGTGAGCCAGGCGGGCGCGGAATTTCAGGCTGCCGGGGAGTCGCTCAACCAGAGCGTTTCGGCTGAGTCCAAGGCTGAAGCCGATGCGGCCGCGGCGGCAGCACAGACAGCGCCGGCCGACGCTGCGGCCGAAACGCCGGGCGCGCCGGCGCAAATGGTCTTGGGGCTGGAGTCCAAACCCGCCGCCGAACCGGCGCCGGTACCCAAGGCCTGATTGGTGAGCAGCCAGGAAACATTCATCTCCCATCTGGTCGAGTTGCGCGACCGGCTGCTGCGCTCGATTTACGCCGTGCTCGGGGTGTTCGTGGTGCTCTGGTTCTGGCCCGGGCTGGCCCAGATCTATGATCTCCTGGCGCTGCCGATGATGCGCACTTTGCCCGAAGGCACGCACATGATCGCCACCGGCGTCATCACGCCTTTCCTGGTGCCGCTCAAAGTCGGCCTGATGGCGGCGTTTCTGCTGGCGCTGCCTTATGTGCTCTACCAGGTCTGGGCGTTCATCGCGCCCGGCCTCTATACGCATGAAAAGCGCTTCGCCCTGCCGCTGGTATTCGGCAGCACGGTGCTGTTCCTGTCGGGGGTCGCCTACTGCTATTTCGTGGTGTTCAACTGGGTGTTCCGTTTCATCATCCAGTTCGCCCCCAAAAGCATCACGCCGGCGCCGGACATCGAGGCTTACCTCAGTTTCGTGCTCACCATGTTCGTTGCGTTCGGCGTGACCTTCGAGATCCCGTTGGTCGAAGTCGTGCTGGTGCGCACCGGCATGGTCACGGTAGCCAAGCTCAAGGATATCCGCTCGTATGTGATCGTCGGCGCTTTCGTGGTGGCGGCGGTGGTCACGCCGCCGGACGTGGTGTCGCAACTCCTGTTGGCGATCCCGATGTGCCTGCTTTACGAGTTCGGCATTCTGCTGGCGCAGCTGATCGAGCGGTTCTTGGGCAAGCGTGTGGCCGGGGACCCAGACGCATCTGGGCAGATGGTGCAAGCCGCGGCGGAGACGGCTGGACCGTCGGCACCGGCCGAAACTGGAGACAAGCAGTCCGAATAGCTGGTTCGCCTCTGCTCCGGAGAGAGCGAAGAACCTGATCTATCGCAACAGAGCAGCATCCGACTCCGGTAGAATTGCGCACATACCGGGTTGGAATTCGCCGCCGACCCGGCGCCGATCAATGGGATACCAAGGAGACATCATGCAGCCAAAACGCACCATTATCGCCGGCATCGCGCTGGCGCTATGCGCCGGCCTCGCCGCCGCACAGGACATCAAGATCGCCCACGTCTACGACAAGACCGGCGCGCTCCAAGCCTACGCCACGCAGACCCAGACCGGCCTGCTGATGGGCCTGGAATATGCGACTGACGGCACCATGAAGGTCAATGGCCGCAAGCTCGTGGTGATCGAGAAGGATAGCCAGTTCAAACCCGATGTGGGCAAGTCGCAACTCGCTTCGGCTTTTGCCGATGACAAGGCCGACATCGCGATCGGGCCTACCGGCTCGGGCGTGGCGCTGGCGATGCTGCCGGTAGCCGAGGAGTACAAGAAGATATTGCTGGTCGAGCCGGCCGTTGCCGATTCGATTACCGGCGACAAGTGGAACCGCTACATATTCCGCACCGGCCGCAATTCCTCGCAGGATGCGATTTCGAACGCGGTTGCCGTGGATAAAGCGGGCGTGTCGATCGCGACGCTGGCGCAGGACTACGCCTTCGGCCGTGACGGCATCAAGGCATACAAGGATGCGCTGAAAAACGCCAAGATCGTGCACGAGGAATACCTGCCGACCAGCACCACCGACTTCACCGCCGGCGCGCAGCGTCTGTTCGATGCGCTCAAGGACAAGCCCGGCCGCAAGGTGATCTTCATCTACTGGGCCGGCGCCGGCAACCCGTTCAAGATCGCCGATCTGGACCCGCAGCGTTACGGCATCGAAATCGCCACCGGCGGCAACATCCTGCCGGCGATGGCCGCCTACAAGAACTTCCCCGGCATGGAGGGCGCGACCTATTACTACTTCGGCATTCCCAAGAACCGGGTGAACGAGTGGCTGGTGGCGGAGCATTACAAGCGATTCAAAACGCCGCCCGATTTCTTCACCGCGGGCGGCATGTCTGCGGGAATCGCGGTGGTGGAAGCGTTGAAGAAGACCGGTGGCAACACCGCCACGGAAAAGCTGATTTCGGCCATGGAAGGCATGTCCTTCGAAACGCCCAAGGGCAAGATGACCTTCCGCAAGGAAGATCACCAGGCGATGCAGGCGATGTACCATTTCAAGATCAAGGTCGACCCCGCATTCGCCTGGGGCGTGCCCGAGCTGGTGCGCGAGATCAAGATCGAGGATATGAACATCCCGATCCGCAACAAGCGCTGAACATGGTTGGCGCCAGCCGCGTTCGTTGCGCGCGGCCGCGTCAGCGTTTTCGATCATCTGCGCAACGCGAGCGGCGATGACTTTCGCGCTGGAAACCCGCGAGCTCACTATTCGCTTCGGCGGCCATGTGGCGGTCGATGCGGTGTCCTGCGCTTTCGCGCCCGGCACGCTGACCGCCATCGTCGGCCCGAACGGCGCCGGCAAGACGACTTACTTCAACCTGATCTCGGGCCAGTTGAAGCCGAGCGCCGGGCGCGTGTTCCTGCACGGCGAGGACCTGAGCGCGTATTCGGCGCCGCGGCGCAGCCGTCGCGGCATCGGCCGCGCGTTCCAGCTGACCAACCTGTTTCCGAATCTCTCCGTGCTGGAAAACATCCGGCTGGCGGTGCAGTCGCGCGCCGGGCTGGGCCTCAACCTGTGGAGCATCTGGAGCAGCCATCGCGAACTGATCGGCCGCGCCGAGGAGGTGCTGGAGACGGTCGCGCTCACGCCAAAGCGCGACGTCGCGGCAAGCGCGCTGCCGCATGGCGACCAGCGCAAGCTCGAGGTCGGCATCCTGATGGCGCTCGAACCCGACGTGTTCATGTTCGATGAGCCGACCGCCGGCATGAGCGTGGACGAGGTGCCGGTGATCCTCGACCTGATCCGCGCGCTCAAGGCGCGCCGCGACAAGACCATCCTGCTGGTCGAGCACAAGATGGACGTGGTGCGCGAGCTGTCGGACCGCATCATCGTGCTGCACAACGGCGCGTTGGTTGCCGACGGCGAGCCGGCCGCGGTGATCGCCTCGCCGATCGTGCAGGAGGCGTACTTGGGCATAGAAACGGACGTGGCGGCATGAGCAGGGAGCAGGGGCCACGCGCAGCGGGGATGCGACCGGCCGCGATTGCCGCCAGACGCCGACAGTGGCTACCCTTGAACCACAACTATGGATCGGAGGCGGCCAAATGAGCGCGCCGCTGTTACGGCTCGAAGGCGTGCACACCCACATCGGCGCCTATCACATTCTGCACGGCGTCGATCTCGAGGTCGCGCGCGGCGAACTCACCGTGCTGCTCGGCCGCAACGGCGCCGGCAAGACCACCACGCTGCGCAGCATCATGGGATTGTGGCGCGCCGCGCCGGGCCGCGTCTGGTTCGACGGCGAAGACATCGCGGCGCGCGCGACGCCCGAAATCGCCCAGCGCGGCATCGCCTACGTGCCCGAGAACATGGGCATCTTCGCCGATCTCACGGTATGCGAGAACATGGTTCTCGCGGCGCGCGGCGCCAGACGCGCCGCGGACATCGATGCAAAGCGCCTGGACTGGATCTTCGGCCTGTTTCCTGCGATCAAGAAGTTCTGGCAGCATCCGGCGGGGCTGCTCTCGGGCGGACAAAAGCAAATGCTGGCGGTGGCCCGCGCGATCGTCGAGCCGCGGAAACTGCTGCTGGTCGACGAGCCGAGCAAGGGTCTCGCGCCGGCCATCATCCAGAACATGGTCGCGGCGTTCCGCGAACTGAAGCAGACCGATACCACCATCCTGCTGGTCGAGCAGAACTTCAACTTTGCGCGCCAGCTCGGCGACCGGGTGGCGGTGATGGACGACGGCCGCATCGTGCACACCGGCGCGATGGACGCGCTCGCCGATGACGAAGGCCTGCAGCAGCGCCTGCTCGGCCTGTCGCTCGCGGCGCACCAATGAAGGAGCAAGCATGAGCGCCTCTGTTGCAACGGTCCCGTCCGCGCTGCCGGCGATCATGCTCGACCGGCTGCCGCTGTTGTTGGTGCCGGTACTCGCGCTCGTCGCGCTGCCGTTGATGGGTTCGGTTTCAACCTGGGTCACGCTCACCGTCGCCGGCCTGGCGATGGGCATGATCATTTTCATCATTGCCTCGGGCCTGACGCTGGTGTTCGGCCTGATGGATGTGCTCAACTTCGGCCACGGCTTGTTCATTACGCTCGGCGCCTTTCTCGCGACGACGGTGCTCGGTTCGATGGCCGACTGGACCGCGAGCGAAAGCCTGCTCATCAACTTGCTGGCGTTGCTGCCCGCGATGCTGGTGGCGATGGTCGTGGCGGGCGGCGTGGGCCTCGCGTTCGAGCGCGTGATCATCCGGCCGGTCTATGGCCAGCACCTGAAGCAGATCATGATCACCATGGGCGGAATGATCGTCGGCGAGGAATTGATCAAGGTCGTCTGGGGCGCGCAGACCATTCCGCTGCCGCTGCCGGCGGCGTTTCGCGGCTCGCTGTTGCTCGGCGAGGCGGCGGTGGAAAAATACCGGCTGATCGCGGTGGTCATCGGCCTCGCCGTGTTTGCGGCGATGTTCTGGGTGCTCAGCCGCACCAAGGTCGGCCTCTTGATCCGCGCCGGCGTGCAGGACCGGGAAATGGTGGAAAGCCTGGGCTATCGCATCCGCAAGCTGTTCGTCGGCGTGTTTGTCGCGGGTTCAGCACTGGCGGGCCTGGGCGGGGTCATGTGGGGCCTGTATCAGCAGAACGTGACGCCGCAGATCGGCGGCCAAGTCACGGTGCTGATTTTCATCGTCATCATTATCGGCGGCCTGGGTTCGGTCGGAGGTTGCTTCCTCGGCGCGCTGTTGGTGGGGCTGCTCGCCAACTACACCGGTTTTCTCGCGCCAAAGGTGGCGTTGTTCTCCAATATCCTGCTGATGGTGTTGATCCTGCTGTGGCGACCGCAGGGGATTTATCCGGTAGCGAAACGCTAATGCTCAGTCGAGTGCTCTCGGGCGATCTGCCGCGCAGCCGCATCCTGACGGTGGTATTGATCGTCATCGTTGCGGGCCTTGCGCTCGCGCCGTTTGTATTCCCCGGCGCAAAGGCGCTCAACGTCGCCGCCAAGATATGCATTTTCATCGTGCTGGTGGCGAGCTTCGACCTGCTGCTGGGTTATACCGGCATCGTGTCCTTTGCGCACACCATGTTCTTCGGCATCGGCGCCTATGGCGTCGCCATCGCGCTCACGCGTCTGGGGCCGTCCTGGTCCGCAGTGGGCGCGGGCATAGGCGCAGCGCTGGCCCTGTCCCTGGCGCTGTCACTGGTAATCGGCTTATTCAGCCTGCGCGTGAAGGCGATTTTCTATGCGATGATCACCCTCGCGGTCGCCTCCGCATTCCAGACTTTCGCCTCGCAGCTGTCCGAGATCACCGGCGGCGAGGACGGCCTCAACTTCAAGGTTCCCGAGCTGCTGTCGCCGGGCTTCTCGCTCGCCGAACAGCCGTTTCTCGGCGCATCCCTGGATGGAAAGCTGATTTCCTACTATCTGCTGTTCGCCGTCACCGTGGCCCTGTTCCTCGCCATGCTGCGCATCGTCAATTCGCCGTTCGGACGCGTGCTGCAGGCGATCCGCGAGAACGATTTTCGCGCCGAGGCGCTCGGTTACCGCACGGTCGTGTACCGCACCTTGTCCAACGTGCTTTCGGCCGGATTCGCGACCCTGGCGGGCACATTGCTTGCGCTCTGGTTGCGCTACAACGGTCCCGACACGTCGCTCTCCTTCGAAATCATGATCGACATCCTGCTGATGGTGGTGATCGGCGGCATGGGGACCATGTATGGCGCGGTGGTCGGCGCGACGCTGTTCGTCATCGCGCAAAACTACCTGCAGGATCTGATGAAGCTCGCCAGCGACGCGGCCGCCGGAATACCGCTGCTGCCCGATCTGGTGCATCCGGACCGCTGGCTGCTGTGGCTGGGGATGCTGTTCATTCTCAGCGTGTACCGTTTTCCCAGCGGTATTGTCGGCAAGTTGAGGGCCAGGAAATGAACATGACTTCCCATTACATCGCATTGCTCGAGCGCGAGCTGCATTACACGGAGCGGGGCCGCGGCAACGCCGAAACGGTCGTCATGTGGCACGGCCTCGCGCGCACCGGGCGTGATTTCGACGATATCGCCGCGGCGCTGTCGCGGCGCTATCGCGTGATTTGTCCGGACACCATCGGCCGCGGGCTGTCCGAGTGGAGCCCCGCGCCCGATGCGGAGTATTGCCTCGCGTTCTATGCGCGCCTAGGCGTGGCGCTGTGCGACGCGCTCGGCATCGAGCGCATGCATTGGGTCGGCACCTCGATGGGCGGGGCGATCGGCATCAAGCTCGCGAGCCGCGCCGGCGGCGCGCTCGCCGGCCGTATCGACCGGCTGGTGCTGAACGACAACGGCCCGCAACTGGCGGCCGCGGCGATAGAGCGCATCAAGAGTTATGCCGGCAACCCCGCGGCGTATGCCCGGGTGAGCGAGCTGGAAGCCTATTTCCGCAAGATCTATGCGCCTTTCGGCCTGCTCACCGAGCGTGAATGGGTGAAACTTACCGAGACCTCGACGCGGCGCCTGCCCGATGGCCGCGTAACGCCGCATTACGATCCGAACATGGTGCGCCAGTTCATCAATTTTCCGCACGACTACGACCTGTGGCCGGAATACGATGCGCTCGATATTCCGGTGCTGTGCCTGCGCGGCGCGAATTCGGATCTGCTGCTGGCGGAGACGGCGCAGGCCATGCGCGAACGCGGCCCGAGGGCGCGCGTGGTGGAGATCGCCGGTTGCGGCCATGCACCCGCGCTCAACGTGCCGGGACAGATCGGCCTGGTGGAAGAGTTTCTCGCCGCTTGACTGGCCGAGGTTCCAATTCACGGCGCCGCTCGCGCCGGCGAATTCGGGCTGTTGGCGCTTACTCGCGCGAGCGTTTCACCCCGGGCCGCTTGCCGACCTGCACCTGCACTTCCAGCGCTGCCTGGCCGCGTTTCAGCTTGAGCGTGGCCTGCTTGCCCGGGGCGAGCGCCACGATCAGATTGCGCATGGAGTCCGGATCCCTCACCTGCTTGCCGTCCACCGTCACCACGATGTCGCCGGGTTTGATGCCGGCGCGGTCGGCGGGGCTGCCGCGCTGCACCCCGGCGACGAGCACACCGGCGCCGGCGCCGAGCTTGAACGACTCGGCCAGCTCCGCGGTGATCTCCTGCAATTCCACGCCGACCCAGCCGCGCGTCACCGCACCGGTCTGGATCAGCTGATCCATCACCTGTTTCGCGGTGGAAACCGGAATCGCAAAACCGATGCCGATGGAGCCGCCGGTCTGCGACAGGATCGCGGTGTTGATGCCGACCAGGTTACCGGCCGAATCGGTCAGCGCGCCGCCGGAATTTCCCTGATTGATGGCCGCGTCGGTCTGGATGAAATTCTCGAACGTGTTGATCGAAAGTCCGGTGCGGTGCAGCGCTGAGACGATACCCATGGTAACCGTCTGGCCGACGCCGAGCGGGTTGCCGATGGCGAGCACCACGTCGCCGACTCTGAGGTTTTCCGCCTGGCCGAGCGTGATCGCCGGCAGGTTCTGCGCGTCGACCTTCAACACGGCGAGGTCGGTTTCCGGATCGCTGCCCACGATCTTGGCGGGGAACTTCTTGCCGTCGGCGAGCGCCACTTCGATCTCGTCGGCGGCCTCGACCACGTGCTGGTTGGTCACAATATAACCCTTGGAGCTGATGATGACGCCCGAGCCCAGACTGAAGGCGCGTTGCGCCTCGTCCTCGAATCGTTCGCCGAAGAAATGGCGGAACAAGGGATCGTTGAGGAAGGGATTGCGCGGCTGCTTGACCTCCTTGCTGGTGAAAATGCTGACCACCGCGGGGACCGCCTTGCGCACCGCATCGCTGTAGGACGCCGTCTTGACGCCGCCGGCGGCAGCGGCGGAAGGATCGGCCACGCTCAGCTCCGCCTGGGCGCCAGGCTTTCCCGGTAGCCATTCCGGCTTGAGCGTTGCGACGACAAACAGTACGGCGAGGCAGATGGTGGCTGTTTGCGCGAAGGTCAGCCAGAGTCGGTACATCGGGTGCGTGCCCTTGAGTTGGTTCGAAGATGAAGTTTATGCGATGCGTGCGGCCTTGCGGCGCGCATGGACGGCTTGCTGGAAGTCTTGTTGCAATAGCTGGATTATTGCCCAAACGAGCTGCAGGTGGAAGGGCGGGGTCCGCTGCACTACGTCTGGGCCGATCTTGAGGCCTAGAGATTTTATTACAATAATTCAGTAAGTTATCGCGCAAAACTTTAATCTAGCCGGGGCTTTCAGGTATAATCACAAACTTTTGTAAGCAGCAGATTTCCAGGATATCGAGGAACTTCCCATGAGCGATGACAAGCAGTTAAACAAGACACGGCGCAATCTGGTGATCGCCACCTGTGCCGCAGGCGGCGCTGCGAGCGTGGCCGCAGCCGTGCCCTTTGCTGCAAGCTGGCTGCCCTCGGACCGCGCCAAGGCCGGCGGGGCACCCGTCGAAGCCGACATCAGCAAACTCGAACCGGGCCAGATCATGACCGTGGAATGGCGCTCCAAGCCGGTATGGATCGTCCGCCGCACCAAGGAAATGCTCGACGGCGTGGCGAGCGTCGACAGCAAGGTATCCGACCCGGGTTCGGATGTGCCGATGCAGCCCGCGTACGCGAAAAACGAATTCCGCTCGATCAAGCCCGAGGTACTGGTGCTGGTCGGCATCTGCTCGCACTTGGGCTGCTCGCCGCAATCGAAGCCGGCCGAGGCCAAGGCGGAAATGGGCGCCGACTGGACCGGTGGTTTCTTCTGCCCCTGTCACGGCTCCAAGTTCGATCTAGCCGGGCGGGTCTACAAAGGAGCGCCGGCACCGGTGAACCTCGAGGTGCCGCAACATATTTATCTGTCCGATACGCGCATTCTCATCGGCGACGACAAGAAAGGGGCATAGCGCATGGCCGCCACGGAAAAACCCCCCGTCACGGGCACCGGCTCAGTCGCGCTGGACGGCCTGCTCACCTGGGTCGACCAGCGCTTTCCGCTGATCTCGACCTGGAAGGCGCACCTGGCAGAGTACTACGCGCCGAAGAACTTCAACTTCTGGTACTACTTTGGCTCGCTGGCGATGCTGGTGCTGGCGATCCAGATCGTGACCGGCATTTTCCTCACCATGCACTACAAGCCGGACGCGACCCTCGCGTTCGCCTCGGTGGAATACATCATGCGCGAGGTGCCGGGCGGCTGGATCATCCGCTACATGCACTCGACCGGCGCTTCGGCTTTCTTCATTTGCGTCTACCTGCACATGTACCGCGCGCTTCTGTACGGTTCTTACCGCAGCCCGCGCGAGTTGATGTGGATTTTCGGCGTGCTGATCTATCTCTGCCTGATGGGCGAGGCCTTCTTCGGCTACCTCCTGCCTTGGGGCCAGATGTCCTACTGGGGCGCGCAGGTGATCATCAACCTGTTCTCCGCCATCCCGCTGATCGGACCGGATCTGTCCCTCTGGATCCGCGGCGACTATGTCATCTCGGATGCGACGCTCAACCGTTTCTTCGCCATGCATGTGATCGCCATCCCGCTGGTGTTGCTCGGTCTGGTGATGGCGCATCTGCTTGCGCTGCACGAAGTCGGGTCGAACAATCCGGACGGCATCGAGATCAACAAGCATAAGGACGCGAACGGCGTGCCGCTCGATGGCATCCCGTTTCATCCCTACTACACGGTAAAGGACATCCTCGGCGTGGTGGTGTTCATGATCGTGTTCGTGATCATCGTGTTCTTTACGCCGGAAATGGGCGGCTACTTCCTGGAATACAACAACTTCGTCCCCGCCGATCCGCTGCAGACCCCGGCGCACATCGCGCCGGTATGGTATTTCACTCCCTATTACTCGATCCTGCGCGCGGTGCCGCCGCTGTTCAATTCGCAGTTCCCCGGCGTGGTGGCTATGGGGGTCTCGGTGATGGTGCTGTTCCTCCTGCCGTGGCTGGATCGCGGCGCGGTGAAATCGATCCGCTACCGCGGCATGTACTTCAAGGGCGCGCTCGCTGCCTTCGTGGTCGTGTTCCTGATCCTCGGCTACCTCGGCACCGAGCCGATCACGGTGTGGGGCCAGTTCGGCGCCTGGCTCGGCAATGCCGACCGGGCCACGGTGATGGCGCGCATCTGCACGGTGATCTACTTTCTGTTCTTCATCCTGATGCCCTGGTACACCAAGGTGGACAAGACCAAACCCGAACCGGAAAGGGTGACCCACTAATGAAGAAACTCATTTCTGGCGTGCTGTTATCCGCTGCGGCGCTCGTTGTATCGTCCGCGGCCTTTCTTGTATCGCTTGCGGCCCTCCTGGTATCGCCTGCGGCCCTCCTTGTATCGCCTGCGGCCCTCCTTGTATCGCCTGCGGCGATGGCCTCCGAGGGCGTGCGGCTCGACAAGGCGCCGATCAATCAGACCGACGTCATCAGCCTGCAGAGCGGCGCGCGCACCTTCGCCAATTATTGTCTCAATTGCCACAGTGCCTCGCTGATGCGCTGGAACCGGCTGACGGAGCTGGGCCTGAGCGAATCGCAGATCAAGGACAATCTCATGTTCAGCGGCGACAAGGTGGGCGAGCTGATGAGCGTGGCCATGGTCAGAAAGGATGGCCAGCAATGGTTTGGCACTGCCGCCCCCGACCTGTCGGTGATCGCGCGCGCGCGCGGCGCCGATTGGCTCTACAGCTATCTGCGTGGTTTCTACCGCGATCCGGCCCGTCCCACGGGCTGGAACAACGCCGTGTTCGAAAACGTCGGCATGCCCAATCCGTTGTGGCAGCTGCAGGGCGAGCGCGTGCGTGTCGAGCATGCGGCGAAAGGCGACGGCGCCAAGGGCGGCGACAGCGGCCACGGCGACGCCGTCAGCTATCAAATGGTCAAACCCGGCAGCTTGACGCCGGTGCAGTACGACGAAACCGTGCGCGATCTGGTGAATTTTCTCGTCTACTTGGGCGAGCCGGCGGCCACCGGCCGCAAGCAGATCGGCATTATTGTGCTGTTGTTCATGCTCGCCCTGTGGCCGCTCGCCTATCTCTTGAAGCGGGAGTTCTGGAAGGACGTGCACTGATCTAGAAGCTAGTCGCCAGACGCTGGAAACTAGATCCGGAGCCGGGCGACGCCCGACTCATTTTGAAAAGGCTTTACCGATTATGATGAACCTATATTCCGGCACGACCTGCCCATTTTCCCAGCGCTGCCGCATCGTGCTCTACGAGAAGGGCATGGATTTTCAGATCATCGACGTCGACATGTACAACAAACCGGAGGACATTGCGGTGATGAATCCGTACAACCGGCTGCCGGTGCTGGTCGAGCGCGACCTGGTGCTGTATGAGTCGAACATCATCAACGAATACATCGACGAGCGCTTTCCGCACCCGCAGCTGATGCCGCCCGATCCGGTGATGCGCGCGCGCGCGCGGCTGCTGCTGTTCAATTTCGAGGTGGAACTGTTCAGCCGCATCGAGATCCTCGAGCACGGCAACGCCAAGCAGCAGGAAAAGGCGCGCGCCCACGTCGCCGACAGGCTGACCGAGCTCGCGCCGATTTTCGTCAAGCAGAAATACATGCTGGGCGACGAATTCTCCATGCTCGACGTGGCGATCGCGCCGTTGCTGTGGCGCCTGGATCGCTACGGCGTCTCCCTGGGCAAACCGGCGGCGCCGCTGATGAAATACGCCGAGCGCTTGTTCTCGCGCCCGGCCTTCATCGAAGCGCTGACGCCTTCGGAAAAGGTGATGCGCAAGTGACCGCGTAGCGGTCATCCCGAGGAGCGCAAGCGACGCGGGATCTGCTTCTCATGCGACGACAAATTCCCCGCTAAGTTGATTCCCAGTAGGGGCGCCCGGAACGAGCAATTTAATCCATGCCGGATCCTTCCACCAAGCCCTACCTGATGCGCGCCATTTACGACTGGTGCGTGGACAGCGGCTATACCCCCTATCTTTCCGTGATCGTGGATGCGGACACGCGCGTGCCGATGGAGTACGTCAAGGACGGCGAGATCGTGCTCAACATCGGCCCGATCGCCGCAGATCGTTTCAAGCTGGGCAATGAGCTGATCGAGTTTACTGCCCGCTTCAACGGCCGGGAGCGCGATATTTCGATTCCGGTCGGCGCGGTGTCCGCGATCTACGCGCGCGAGACTGGCCAGGGCTTGTCGTTCGAGCTTGGCGCGCCGGATGCGCCCGCCCCCGCTTCCGGCGCCGACCAAAACAAGCAAGCCCCGCGCAAACTGCCGCGGCCCTCCGGCAAACCTTCGCTGCGGCGGGTGAAGTAGCGAGCTTCGCTTGCCCGGACCGAAACCGAGTCCCACCATCTCCCGCGTATAATATGCGCGGCGCATGCCGGGTTAGCTCAGTTGGTAGAGCAGCGCATTTGTAATGCGACGGTCGAGGGTTCGAATCCTTTACCCGGCACCATCAAACTATCCGCAGTAGTCCGAAAAAGGCCACATGCTTCACGCCTTCCAGAAGAAGGCACAGAAGACGCCGAAGGCAGAGATCGAGTTGGCGCGCAAGCGCTACAGGGCAATGCTTAACGAAAGGAAATTGCGATGGTCGAAAAGCTGAAGATAGTACGCGGAACCGGAAACGTATTCCTGGATATTGGATTTTCGTCAGAAGAGGCGCAGAACCTTCATTTGCGCTCGGAACTGATGAGCAAGATCGAGCACTTTGTCCGCTCCAGCGGACTTACCCAAAAGGAATGCGCGGCCCGCATGGGCGTGACGCAGCCGCGGCTGAGTGACCTTCTCAAAGGCAAGATCGACAAATTCAGCCTCGATGCGCTGGTCAACATGCTTGGGCACGCCGGCATGCGCGTGCGGCTTCTCGTGAAGAAAGCTGCGTGACGGGAAGGGCATCGAACGTGCCAAAGACTATTTCGAAGACCACAAGGCCCGTGCGACGCAAAAGCCGCGTAGGCGTACCTAGCCTGCCTTATGAGGACTGGCTGATCGAGAGCCTGAAAGACCGGAACGAGGCGGCTGCCTACCTGGAAGCCGCTATCGAAGTCGGCGACCAAGCGGCGCTCATGCTCGCGCTGCGTCACGTCGCTCAGGCCCAAGGCGGCGTTGCCGAAATAGCACGCCGGGCCAAGCTCACGCGCGAGGCTACGTACAAGATGCTGTCGAAAGTCGGCAATCCTGCGCTGAGCAGCCTTACCGCGGTACTTGCTGCAACCGGCCTGCGGCTCTCAGTCAAGCCAGTGGAGAAGCGCCAGCAGAAGGCAACCGCCACCAAGCCTGCAGGCATCAAGACGATCAAGGCTGAATTGCAGGCCGCGTAGTCACCGCCAATGCCGGGATGATTCAGTTTCCCGGTCGGGCGGCGGCGGATTCGTGCCGCGCGGCGATAGCGCCCTAGGCCGCTGCCAGTTGACGCCAGGCAATTCCGTGCTGGAACTGCGAGCGCTGCTTGGGTGCGCGCCTCGCGCCGCTGGCGCCGCGCCGGGCCGGGGCTGATGCGGGAGGTGGCGCGACGCCTCCCGGAATGCCCGCGGTTGGGTCGATCACGCCGCGCAAAGCGTCAATGTCCGCGATCGCGACGCTTCTTTGACGCACCTGGATGACGCCGGTGGCATTCAGCGTCGACAGCGCCCGGCTTACCGTTTCGAGCTTCAGGCCGAGGTAGCTGCCGATTTCCTGGCGCGTCATGCGCAGATTGAAGGAGCAACGGGAATATCCCAGTGCGCCCAGCCGCGCGGACAGCGCGAGCAGAAATGCGGCGACCCTGCCTTCCGCGCCGAGCGTGCCCAGCGTCCAGGCCATGTTCTGCACGCGCACCAGTTCGCGGCTCAGAACGCGATACAGCATGGGCTCCAGTCCCGGGCATTCGCACACCAGCCGCGCGAGGTTGATGAACGGCACGATCGCCACTTCGCTGGTATCGAGCGAGACGGCGGTGGAGCTGTAGTGGCCGCTATCGATGCCATCGGCGCCCATCAGATCTCCGCTCATCGGAAATCCGAGCACCTGTTCGCTGCCGGAGAAATCGGTATAGACGGTTTTGAAGCAGCCGGAACGCACGACGTAGAGGGAATGGAATTTGTCGCCGGTGCGCATCAGCGATTCGCCTTCGCGTACGCGGCGCAGCGCGAAGGCGGTGCGCGCAAGCCACGCCTCATCCGGACAGTCGATATGCAGCAGGCGGGTAAGGTCGCGCAGCGACAGGTTGGCCCCTTCGTGGTCCTGCAGCGGGGCCGTTTCCCAGCCTATGGCGCCGAGGTCGAACGCATCACAATGCGACAGTGCGGCGGTCATGTTGTTCTCCATTATTTTGATGGGCGTGTTCGCATCTAATGGCCGGAGGCGGCGTCAGCGGGGCGGTGAGTCCACCCCTGGAGAATTTCCCGGATGCGCGGGAAATCCGAAGACTTGTCGAGAAAATATTCCGCGCCTGCGTCGATGCAGGCGCGGCGGTGCTGGTCGGTGGCGTAATTGGTGAGCACCGCAACGTGCAGCGCCGGAGCGAAAGAACGCACGGCCTTGAGCACGTCGAGTCCGCTTCCGTCCTCCAGTTGCAGATCCAGGATCAATGCGCTCGGCCGGGTGGCGCGAATGCCGTCGATCGCAGCGCCGACAGTCCCCGCTTCGCCCACGAGTTGGGCGCCGCTGACCGCCCGGATCGTGGCTGCCAGGCGCACGCGGATCGCGGCCGAATCTTCGACGAGAAAGACCATCAGTGGTGCCCCTTGCTGCGCCGAATTCATGCGTTCGCCCGAGAGGATGCTGGTTGCCCCTTGCCGCGCGGCCACCACCGGCCCCCGCCGCGCGGCAATCGTATGGTGGGTCTGATATTTTTGTTGTCGAGCCGAGTATGGAACACGACGGTCCCCGGCCGCCATAGGCGCAGCCTGAAACTAGGCCTCGGAACTGTCGGTAGCGGTGTAGGGCGATGCCTACACGTTTGGGAGCGCTGGGCTCAGCGCGAGTCGATGAGCTTGTGCGCCACGGCGTAGCGCACCAAATCGGCGACGCTGTCCGATCCCATTTTTTCGAGGATGCGCGCCTTGTGGGTGCTGACGGTCTTGCCGCTCAAATGCAGCTGCGCGGCTATGTCGGAAACGCTGCCGCCGTTCACCAGCAGGCCGAACACCTCGTATTCGCGGTCTGAAAGCGTTTGGTGGGGCAGGTCGGCCGCGGGCGGCCTGAGCGTCAGCGCGAGCTGCTCCGCCACGCCGGCGGTGATGTACAGCCCGCCGTCGGCGACCTTGCGGATCGCCGCGACCAGCAGCGCCGAGGCGCTTTCCTTGGTGACATAGCCAGAGGCGCCGGCGCGGATCGCGCGCACCGCGTATTGCTCCTCCTGGTGCATCGACAGCACCAGGACCGCAAGTTCCGGCCGCGCCGCCTTCGCCCACTTGATCAACTCGATACCGTTCTTTCCGGGCATCGACATGTCGAGCAGCAACAGGTCGAAGCCGCCTTCGCGCACCCGCGCCATGACCTCGTCGCCGTCCACCGCTTCGCCCGCCACTTCGATTCCCGGAGCGCTTTGCAGAATGCGGAGCAAGCCTTCGCGCACGATGGCATGATCGTCGGCGATGAGGATGCGCGTCACGCGACCGCCTCCGGCGCGCGCGCTGCCGCGAGCGGGATGCGCGCACGCACCTCGCTGCCGCGTCCGGACTCGCCCTTGATCGCGATTTCGCCGCCGAGCAGCGTCACGCGTTCGCGGATGCCAAGCAGTCCGAAGGTGCCGCGCTTTTCCTGATCCGCCGGCTCGATGCCGCGGCCGTTGTCGCGCACCAGCAGCTGCACGCAATCGCCGTCGCGTTCCAGGCGGATCTCGGCCGTGGTGGCCTGCGCGTATTTGGCCACGTTGGTGAGCGATTCCTGGGTAATGCGGTACAGCGCCGAGGCGATCGGTTCCGGCACCTGGGCCACGGTGTCGTCGATGACCAGATCGGTCGCGATGCCGGTATGCGTCGAAAAATTGTGCGTCAGCCAGTCGAGCGCCGCGGCCAGGCCCAGATCGTCCAGCATCAGGGGGCGCAGGTCGGCGGCGATGCGGCGCGTGGCCGCGATGGTGCCGTCGAGCAGCACGTGCATCGATTGCAGGCGCCCGCCGAGATCCGGCTGTCCCGGCGGCAGAGCGGAGCGCAACGACTCCAGGTCCATCTTGAGCGCGGTGAGCGATTGACCGAGTTCGTCATGCAGTTCGCGCGCAGTGCGGCGGCGCTCGGCCTCGAGGGCCTCGTTTGCCGCCTTGGACAGACCGCGCAGTTCCTGCTGCGAGCGTTTGAGCGCCTGTTCGGCGCGCCTGCGTTCGGTGACGTCGCGCAGGATCACGATGTATAGGCCCGCGCCGCGCAGTTGCACGCGCGATACCGAGGCGTCGATTGGAAATTCGGCGCCTCCCGCGCGCACCCCGGTGAGCGCGAGATGCTGCCCCATCCAGTGCATGGGCGCGCCGGCGTCGTCGAATTCGGCGCCGTGCCCGGGCTGCGGCTCCAGCAGCCGCCCACGAATGAAACGGCCGATGTCGGCGCCGATCGCCTCGCTGCCCGGGCAGCGGAAGATCTGCTGCGCGGCGGCATTGAACAACACGATGCGCTGCTGCTCGTCCATTGTGATAATCGCGTCCATGGCGGATTGAATGATTGCGTGCAGGCGTTCCTCCGACTCCATTACAACGGATTTCAATTCCTCGTCGACACGCAATTGCCGCGCAAGCGACCAGGTAATCAGGCCGAGAAAGACGGCTGTCAGAACGGCGATGACCCCGAACAGCGCTGCGCTCCGGTACCAGGCTCGCAGCACGAAATCGATGGACGCCGTCACCGTTACGACCAGCGGGTAGCCTTCAATCTGGCGAATCGCGCTGATGCGTTCGCCCGCGACCGCGACGCCAGCGTGGCGAATCAGCGTTCGGCCGGCGACGACGCCCTGGGTGAACAGGGCGGAGTCGCGATAGTTCCTGGTTGCGGCGGCGATCGCCATCGGGTAGCCGGTGAGCAGCATGCCGTCGCGACGCAGCAGCCGCGCCGCGCCGTCCGGCCCGAGCTCATGCAGGCCCTGCGGGGCGAGGAAATAGGCTGGGTCGACTTCCGCGCTGATCACGCCGAGAAAACGCCCGTCCGGATCGTTCAGCCTCCGGCTCACGCTCAGGTTGCGCTCGCGGTCCACCTTGCCGACAACCGGCGGCGTGGCTTCGATCTGCGTCTCCCGGCGGCCGCGGTGCGCGCGGAAGAAGTCGCTGTCGCCGTGGAAAAGCGGTGGCGGTGGAAATTGCGCCGTGTGGGCCAGCAGTCTGCCATTGGCGTCAGACAGCATGAGTGCGCGTACATAGGGCATGCGGGCGACGATTTCGCGCAAATGCCGGTGCATCTCTTTGGACGGCGCGAGCAAACCGCGCCCCCCCGCTGCTTTCACGTCATCGGCGGCGGCGCGAAGCACGGCGTCGATGGCGTGCATCGATCTCAGCGTTTGTTCGCTGAGGATCTGGCTCATGCCGAGCAGATGCTCCTCGGCCTGCCGGGTCAACTCCTGCTGCATGCGCCACAGGCTAAGCGCCGTCCCGGCAAGCACCGCCAGCATTGCCAAGGCGCCGAGACCGAGCACCAGATAGCGCAGGCGCCGCGCGCGCTTCGGCGGCGCCACAGCAGCGTCACGCTGGTCCGACTGGGCGGAATATTGCAGCAAACTGATTCCTCGTCCTCGCATTGCAAGTATAAGAGACATTGCCCGGCGACACCCCGGACTATATCCAAAACACCGGTCCAAGGCGAACGGCCGGGCGGGCAATATTTCTTGACCAATATCAACAGGACTGCTGCGATTGCCGCTACGATGAATTTCTCGCTGCGAATGGGGGACGCGATGGCTGCCAATCTGAAGTCCCGCAAAATCCGGGGCGCGGCGCGCGACCTCGCCGCCAGGCCGCGAAACAGACGCCGGCGCGGGACGCCGCAGGGGTGCGACGCCTGGGAGCCGCAAGTGCCGGAACAACGCGATGACGAGATCGATTGCCGGCGCATCGTCCAGGGCGATGGCGGCCGAAGCCCGCCTTTATATTACGACGAATACAACTGAGCCGTGACCGGCTGCAAGGAGCGGGGGTCATGCGCGATCCCGTAGAGATCACCCTGCGGGGTGTGCCGCAATCCGCCGCACTGGAACGATACATAGGTGAACAGGCGCGGGCGCTGGAACGGCAATGCGAACGCGTCCAGGCCTGTCAAGTGGTGGTCGAGGCGCTGCAACGGCCCAGACAGCGAGGCGCCCAGATTGCCGTGCGGCTCAATATCATGCTGCCGGGAGCTGAAGTCGTCGTGAATCGCGAACACGGCGAGGACGTCTACATTGCGTTGCGCGACGCGTTCGAGGCGGCCACGCTGCAATTGAAGGATCATGTGCGCCGCCAGAACGACACCGCGTCGCTCGAATAACGGAACGCCCAATCGCGGAACGCCCGATCCGGGCAGCTAGCTGCGCAAGGCGCCGCCACCGGCGCATACCCGCGTTTATGACATGGACATGCGAGCCGGCGGTCCGCATGTCTCCGAATGCTGCCTTTCGCTTAACAAGGACCGGCGCCGGCGCGGCCAGGCCGAGTTGTGTTGCGCCCCGGCGGGCGAAAGTTCCCGTGTTGCCGCCATAAAAGGAGCTTTTCACCATGCTCTGCCAAGGGTAGAATCACGGCCTCCGAGGCGACCCCATGGCCGGTCCAATGTGGGCAGGTTTGGCAGGCACCCGGAAGGAGCAGACGGATTGAAGCCGACCGATATTGGCGCGCCAGATTATTTCCACAAAGTCGTAGACTGCCAATGGGCCTGCCCCGCCCATACTCCGGTTCCAGAATATATCCGCTTGATCGCCGCAGGCCGCTACGATGACGCCTACATGGTCAACTGGAAATCGAACGTCTTCCCCGGCATCCTCGGCCGCACCTGCGACCGCCCGTGCGAGCCGGCTTGCCGCCGCAGCCGCGTCGAGGATACGCCGCCCGAGGAAGGGAAGGGGTCCGTCGCCGGCGCGGCCAGGGAACCGGTTGCGATCTGCCGCCTGAAGCGGGTCGCCGCCGACAACAAGGACGACATCCGTTCGCGCCTGCCGGCGGTGCCGAAGAAGAAGAATGGCAAACGCATCGCCTGTGTCGGCGCCGGCCCCGCGTCGCTCACCGTGGCGCGCGATCTGGCTCCGCACGGCTATCATGTCGTCATTTACGACGGCGACGCGAAGGCGGGCGGCATGATCCGCAGCCAGATTCCCAGGTTTCGCCTGCCCGAGGAAGTGATCGACGAGGAAGTCGGCTACATACTCGGCCTCGGCATCGAGTTTCGCGCGGGCAAGCGCGTGGACAGCATGAAAGCCCTGCTGGCGGAGGGCTATGATGCGATATTCGTCGGTTCGGGCGCGCCGCGCGGCCGCGACCTCGATGTTCCAGGGCGCAAGGAAGCCGCCAAGCACATCCATATCGGCATCGACTGGCTCTCCAGTGTTTCCTTCGGGCATATTGAAAAAATCGCCAAGCGCGTCATCGTGCTCGGCGGCGGCAACACCGCCATGGACTGCTGCCGCACCAGCAAGCGCCTGGGGGGCGAGGACGTGAAGGTGATCGTGCGCTCCGGTTTCGGCGAGATGAAGGCCTCGCCCTGGGAGAAGGAAGACGCCATGCACGAGGGCATTCCCATCCTCAATTATCTCGTGCCCAAGGAATTCACCCACACGAAGGGCAAGCTTACCGGGGTGACGTTCGAAAAAGTCGCAGCGACGTTCGACGCCAAGGGGCGCCGCAGCCTGAAACCAACGGGCGAACCCGACCAGCATTTCGAATGCGACGAGGTGCTCGTCGCGGTCGGCCAGGAGAATGCCTTTCCCTGGATCGAGAAGGACTGCGGCATCGCGTTTGACGAATCGGGCATGCCGGTGGTCGACAAAGTTACGCTGCAGGCGTCATTGCCGCGCGTGTTCTTCGGCGGCGACGCCGCTTTTGGACCGAAGAACATCATCTGGGCCGTCGCCCATGGCCACGAAGCCGCCGTCTCCATCGACAAGCTGTGCCAGGGCGAGGACGTGACCAAACGCCCGCCGCCGATGGTGCATCTGATGTCGCAGAAAATGGGCATCCACGAGTGGAGTTACGACAACGAGATCGCGCTCGACCGCCGCTACAAGGTGCCCTGGCGCGACGCCGGGCAGACCCTGAAGAATATCAAGGTCGAAGTGGAAATCGGTTTCGACCGGGCCACCGCGTGGAAAGAGGCGGAGCGCTGCCTCAACTGCGACGTGCAGACCGTGTTCAGCAATGCGAAGTGCATCGAGTGCGACGCCTGCGTCGATATCTGCCCGATGGATTGCATCAGCTTCACCGTCAACGGCGAGGAGGCGGATCTGCGCACGCGGCTCGTCGCTCCGGCGACGAATCTCACGCAGGACCTGTACATTTCCAGCACGCTCAAGACCGGCCGCATCATGGCCAAGGACGAGGACGTGTGCCTGCACTGCGGCCTGTGCGCCGAGCGTTGCCCCACCGGGGCCTGGGACATGCAGAAATTCCTGCTCGAGATGACGCCCGCCGGCCCCGGCTGCCGC
>Ga0315281_10003310_pt1 | contig 23688 bp, 17 predicted proteins | sample YL17G07_0_MG_FD_204540 | JGI IMG/M metagenome (GOLD analysis project Ga0315281, IMG submission 204540) | Sediment microbial communities from Yellowstone Lake, YNP, Wyoming, USA - YL17G07_0 | ecosystem: Environmental > Aquatic > Freshwater > Lake > Sediment | place: USA: Wyoming | collected... | reverse complement strand
AGCCTCCCCCCTCTTTAGCCTCCACAGCGCAGGCCAGCGCAAAACCCGCGCCCGCGCCGCTAAAGCCGCCCAAAACGGACGCGGAAAAAAACAGGGAGGCGGACGCCCTGCTCAAGGAAGGCGTCGCTCTCTGCGATCAAAAAAAATACTCGCTTGCGGTGACCAAGCTTCGCGCCGCCGCCGACAGGTCGCCCGCGCGGGTTGACATACTCTCCCACCTCGCCAACGCCTCCTCGCACGCCAACATGCAGTATGAGGCGCTGGCCGCATGGAGCAGGATACTGGAGATGGACCCGGCCAACCACGAGGCCCTGCTGAAGGTTGGAATGCTTCATATCCAGCGCAAACGGTACGACCAGGGCGAAGCGGCCTTGCGCAAGTTGATCGGACTGGATCCCGGAGCGGCTCATGCAAAACTCCTTTTGGATATAGCAAAGGCGCAGGCGCAAGAGGATGAAAAAAAGGCCGTCCCAGCCCATGTGGAGAAGGCCAGGCCCTCGTTTGCCCTTGCAATCGCCGGGTTGATCGCAGATGCGGATGAGCGCTCCAAGTCGCTGGCGTCGGTTTGGCTTGCAGTCCCGCTTTGCTTCGTTGCGGCGCGGTATTTCGCCGGGCCGGAATCCATCGCTGGGGAATGGCTTTTATACGCCATGCTTTTTTATACCGTGTGGCTTGGGGCGGTGGTTCACGAGATGGGCCACGGGCTGGCCGCGCTATGGCTGGGCGACAACACGGCGTTGAAGTCCGGCAGGCTGACGCTCAACCCGTTGAGCCATTTTTCCTTTATTGGAAGCCTTGTTGTCCCCGTGGCCGCATGGATTGTGGCGGGCGTGGCGCTTGGATGGGCCAAACCCGTCCCTTTCGACCCGCTCAAACAGGAACGCCAGCCACGCGACATCATGATAACCGCCGGCGCTGGGCCGTTTGCCAGCTTTGCGTTTTCATACCTCATGTTCACGCTGTTCATAGCGCTCGCCGTAATTCATAACGGACTGTACCCGGAGGCTTTCGTCCGGTTCACGTCTGACCTGGCCGTTCCTGTCATGGCCGGCGGCGGGGATGTTTCCGAGCCGTTCTGGTTTGTGGCGCTGGAGCTTGCAGGGTTGGGCGTCATGGTCAACCTGCTAATCGGCGCGTTTAACCTGATCCCCATCCCGCCGCTGGACGGCGGATGGTTGTTGAAGGCTTGCATGCCGGAGTTGGCCGCAAAGCCGCTTGGCGCATACTGGGTCGTGGGCGCGGCGCTGGCCGTTACTGCGGCGTATTTCGGGTTTACAGCGGCCGTTTTTTATCCGGCGTACGTTGTGGCGGCGTTCTATCACTTTGTGTCGGGAGTGGCGCTGTGAGCGCTCAAGAACTGGTCTGCATGCGATGCGGACTGGTCAATGAAGGCGCAAAGCCCGCCAGCAAATGCGCTGAATGCGGGACGGCGCTCAAGGAACATCAGGCAGACCCGTATGAGGGCAAGACGTTCGCCCTTGACCTGAGCCGTATGGGAATAAGAGAGGCGGCGCAGGCGCTGTCCCGCGCAAGTGGCAAAAGCGGCGGGATGGCGGATATTTCCGCAATCGCCGACATCGCGGTCAGCAGGGTTTTACGCAAGCCCCTCGCAATCCCGATATTGAAGGGGCGGCTGTTGCGTTACAGGAAAGTGAACCTGGCGGAGCAGGCGCCCGTTTCCAAAAACGTCCTGAAAAACGTCACGGCGGGGTTGAGAGAGCGGGGGTTCATACCTGTGATGGACCGGGCGGTGGAGTCCGTCACGCCCGGCGTGTTCGAGCGGTTGTTCGCAAACAAGGAGAAAAAGCTTTACGCCATCGCCACGTTCGGGGCAGGCGGGAAAATGGATGTGGAGATCATCGCCCACACGCCCGACGTGGAGAAAGTGGTGGCGGTGACCAACCGTGCGTTCGACTGGCTTGACGACCCCGGCAAGACGACCTATCGCCTGCCCAACGCAAGCCTTCCGGCGCTGATGTCTGCGATAGAATACCGTTCGCCGGAAAAAAGCAGGCGGGATGCGAAGTTTGGCTTCAACGATTTTTTGGCCGTCATCGCGGATTGGAGCGAGCGCAGGTTCGACAACGCCGAATCCAAAAGGCTGATCGTCAAGGTCAGGGGAGATGAAAAAGAGACGGCTATCAAACCCGCGCAAACCACGAAGGCTCAGGAATGCCACAAACACCCCGGCGCGCTGGCGGCGTCACTTTGCTCGGCGTGTTCAAAACCCCTCTGCCTTGCATGCGCGGCGAGAGTGGCCGGGAAGAACCTGTGCAGATCGTGCGCGCCAAAGGAGTTGGGGGACAGCTCGTTCCCCTTCGACATTTCCGGCGACCTGACCCCTGCGGGCTTTTTCCTTCGGGCTTTTGTGAAAACGGCGGAGGTCGCGGGCCTGCTGGCCCTTTTCGCGGCGGTTTTCCCGTCAGGCGCCTCCGCAGGCTCCGTTATCGCTTTCCAGTTCATTGCGTTGCTCGTATTCCTTTCGTACTTCACTATCCCGCTCATAGCGTGGGGGGCGACGCCGCTCCAGCGCATTCTGGGCGTGGCCGTCGTGGACGTGGAGACTGGCGGGGCTCCGCCTCTGCCGTCGGCGATTGCGCGGTCGGGTTATTTATTTCTTACCATGCTCACGTTCATCCCCCTGGCCGGATACCTGGCGGCGCTTTGGAACCCGGACCGACGCGGGGTTCACGACCGGGTCGCCGGGACGATTGTCCTTACCCGCGCCTCGGCCATTAAGGAAAAGGCGGGCGCGGTGGCGCTTGTCCTGGCCCTTGCCGCCTGTGGAATGGCGCTTAAAAACGGGGGGACGCAGACGCTCACCTCCATATTGGGCAAGGCGTTTGGCGGCGTGGCCCCGCTGGGCCGGGTGGATATGGCGGCGAAGTGGCGTGTGAACGCGGTGGCGTCGCCCGCGTATAACGGCAGAGGTGTTGCGGCTGGGATAATCGGGGGAACGCTTACCGGGTTTGATATCGAGACCGGAGCGCCCGTGTGGAAACTTGACGGGGTGAAAGCTGTAAGCGCCGAGACGGACACAATCACCGGCGCCTACGTTTTCACAGGCAAAAAGGATGGAGCCAATATAGTCGGAGCCGTCTCGTGGAAGGACGGGGCCATCGTCTGGACGGCGCAAATGGCCGCGCCTTCCCGGTTCATGGATGGACGGCCCGGCGTGGCGCTGGCTTTCGCGGCTCCGGGCGTGGCCGTTTGCGATGCGGGGCAGATCGCTGTGTTCGACAGAGGCGGCAAAACACTCTGGGATAAAGACGCTGGGGGGCGCATCGCATCGGTTGGCGCTGTGGGAGAGGCGTTTATCGTGGGGCTAAAGGGCAAAGGCTCCGTGGTGTTAAACGCAAAGACAGGCGCAACGCTTGCGCAAACCGAGGGGGCTCCCGCAGGGAACGTTTCGCCAGTGTCGCATATCTTCGCCGGACGCGGCTGGACGAAGCTTCTGTGTTTTCCGCAAGGCGCAGGGCGGGAATGGACGCTTGGACACAGGCTGAGTTTCGCCACGGAAGAGACGCAGGCAGGCGAGATGTATTTTGCGAGGGAGATGGCCGTCAGAGGCATGGACGGAGCTGTGGCGTTCGGCTATCCGGCGGGGTGCGTGTGTGTGGGAGTGGTGAAGAAGATGATCGCGCTGTCGTGCCCGATGGCAAAGAAACTGCTTTTGGCCGATGGCGCGTCTGGGCGGATAGTGGCGTCGTTGGCCGCTCCCGCGCTTTCTACTGTGCGGCTGATCGGAGAGGAAAACGGGGACAGGTTGCTGGCCACCGCTAAAACCCAGGGTGGTTTTACGAGGGTTTACCTCCTTTTAGCCAGGCCCGGGTTAGCGGAGATGGAGACGAGAGACGTCGGGGAGTTCCGGAACAAACCGCTTGTCGCAAACCTTGCCGACAGGGGGAACCTGCTGTTTATCGCGGGCGACGGCGCGATGGGCCTGTACGACCCCGCGCCCGCCTTGCGCGCCCTTCCACGGAAGCAGAGCGGGTAGTATAAGCAGTCTCCCACCCATGCAGTGGTATCATATCTGAATGTAGCCCTTATGCTGGTGGAAACTTGATTCGTCCCGAATTCATAGTCGAGGAACTGCGGAAAAATTTCCCTGACGCCGATCTGGACATGATCTGGCGGGCATACGCTTTCGCCGCCCGTTGCCACAAGGGCCAGAAACGCGTATCCGGCGAGCCATACCTCAACCATCCTCTGGAGGTGGCCGACATCCTGTCCAAAATGAAGCTCGACGGCATATCCGTCACAGCCGGGCTTCTTCACGACACCCTTGAAGACACATTCGCCACACCTGATGAGATACGAGACCTTTTCGGGGAAGAGGCTTTACAACTCGTCGACGGCGTCACAAAACTTTCCCGCATCGAGTCCGCCGCCATGGACAAAGAAGCCCAGCAGGCCGAGAACGTGCGCAAAATGATTATGGCCATGAGCAAGGATATCCGCGTTATCCTTATAAAGCTCGCCGACAGGCTTCATAATTTGCGCACGCTGGACTATCTCAAACCCCAGGACCAGAAGCGTATCGCCCAGGAGACGATGGACATATACACCCCGCTGGCCAACCGGCTGGGCATAGGGTGGATCAAGGCGGAGATGGAGAACACATGTTTCAAGTACCTGTGGCCCACCGAATACTCCGACATAAAGCATAACGTGGAGGCTGTGGAGGCGGAGCGGGAGAAATACATAGAACACATCGTCTCCGAGATACAGGAACGTTTGACCGCAGAGGGCGTCGGCGCGGAGGTCAAGGGGCGGCCCAAGAACTTCTTCTCCATCTTCGCCAAGATGAAACGGCAGAAGATAACCTTCGACGAAGTGTTCGACCTGATGGGGGTGCGCGCGCTGACCGACACCGACGCGGAGTGCTACGCCGCGCTTGGGCTGATCCACAGCATGTACAAACCCATCCCCGGAAAGCTTAAGGACTACATCGCCCTCCCCAAGGGAAACCTCTACCAGAGCCTGCACACCACAATAGTCGGCCCCGGCGGGAAACCCGTCGAGATACAGATCAGGTCACGCCGGATGCACGCGGTCTGTGAACAGGGCATAGCCGCGCACTGGAAGTACAAGGAAGGCGCGGCTAAAGACAAAAAGCTCGACGATCAGGTGTTGTGGCTACGGCGGCTGATGGAGTGGCAACAGGAGGTCGCCGACCCGAGGGAGTTCCTGGAAAAGGTGAAAATAGACCTCTTCCCGGACGAGGTGTACGTCTTCACGCCTAAACAGGAGGTGCGCTCTTTCCCGCGCGGGGCCACGCCGATAGACTTCGCCTACGCCATCCACACCAACATCGGCGACCATATCATCGGCGCCAAGATCAACGGGAAACTGACCCCCTTGAGGCAGGAGCTTAGAAACGGCGACATAGTGGAGGTGCTGACAAGCCAGGGACAGCGCCCAAGCAGGGACTGGCTCAAGTTCGTCGTCACGGCCAAGGCGCGCACCAAGATCACCGCCTACCTGCATCAGATGGAAAAGCAGAGGGCCTACTCGCTTGGCAAAGAGCTGATGGAAAAAGAGATGGCCCGGCACGGCGTGCCATCCCATTCGTACATGGAGGATGTACACCTGCTCCCCGCCGCCCAGGCCGTCGGGCACATGTCTGCGGAGAGCATGCTTGTCGCCATCGGCATGGGGAAGCTCAAACTCTCCACGGCGCTGGCCAAGATACTGCCCAAGGAAGCCCTCGCCGAACGCGATAAAAGGGCCGACGCGGACGCGCTGAAAAAGATCGAGGATAAAATCCCGAAAACCGCCACGCCCGCCGGGGTAAAGATACAGAACATGGACGACATGCTTATAAAGTTCGCCCACTGTTGCAACCCCGTCCCTGGCGATGCGATCCGGGGGTTCATATCACGCGGCAGGGGCCTTGTGGTGCATACGGCGGACTGCCCGAACGCGGTCAACCTTGGGGTAGACTCCGAGCGGTATGTGGAGGTGGAGTGGGATATAAAGAGCGCCGGCAAGCATCAGGTGACCATCTCCGTGATAACGGAAGACAAACCCGGCATGCTGGCCAACGTCTCCGCCGCCATCGCCGAACATGGCTCCAACATCACCGAGGCCAACATCGCCGCCGATCAGAGCAACCGGGGCTACATCTACCTGACCATCGAGATAGCCGACCTGGGCCAGCTTCGCCGGGTGATGGGAGCGGTCAATCGCCAGACGGGCGTGATAAGCGTGGAACGTGTGCGGGACAAAAACGCGTTGCACGCATCGTCAAGGCTCAAACGCATAGACGCTTCGTAGCGTTAGTGGGTGGGTTTACCCTCCAGCCTTATTTCTCCCACGAAACCGACACCTCGCCCAACAATCCAGACATCACCAGCCGGTAAGGCGCGCCACCAGCCTTTTCGCGCGGGAATTTGACGATGTAAAACCTGCGGAAAGTGGATGTGTATGGGAGGCTGTCCCGCAACGCAAGCTTCTCGCGTTCCACTTTCGTTATTGACGAGGGGCGAGCCGGGCCTTGGGCCGTATCGAGGAACACGGACCAGCGGGAGTTTTTCTCCGCCAGGTCGTTCCACTCATCCCTGGCCGCGTACACGCCGAGTACGAACTGGGCTTCTTTGGCGTCGTCCTCGGTCTCCACCTTGAGCATGGACGCTTTCTCATCCGGGGAAAGCCGCCGAAGCGCCGCCTCCTCGTCCACCTTGCCCCGGCGCACCGCCATGTCATACCGCGTGCCATCCAATATCAGGATCGTGTCGAACTGGGAATACAGCTTGGCTGTCCGCGTCTGCTCCCTTACTGCGCCCACAAGAGGGTTCTCGTATATCTGGTACTTGGAGTGCGCCATCTGCGCGCACGAGACCAACGCTGGCGCCGCCGTAAGTAAAAGGGTTGAAAATATTTTATATCTCACCGCAGGTAATCCTCCAGAATCCCGACCTTGGTTTTCATACGGAGCTTGTCCTTGGCCGCCTTCTCGATCTGCCTTACGCGCTCCCTCGTCAGGCCCATCCGTTTCCCTATCTCGTCCAGCGTCATGGGAGCGTCCACAAAACCATAACGCATCCGCAAAACGGCCGAGTCCCTCGCCGGAAGCTCATCGAGCAGTTTGGCCATGTCATGATGAAGGCACAGCCTTATAAAGTCCTCCTCCAGCGACATCTCCATATCTGGCTGAAGGAGGTCTATGTAGCTCAACCGGTTGTCGTCGCTTATCGGGGAGTCCAGGCTGACGTAATCCCTGTACACCCTAAGTATGATTTCCAGCGTGGGTAGCTTGATCCGGAGCCGCCGCGCAACTTCATCCACCCTCGGCTCCCTTTGAAGCTCCTTTGACATCGTCTCCACGGCCCGGGTGATCCGGGACAAAAGCCCCGCCTGTTTGACGGGCAGGCGCACAACCCGCGCCTGTTCGGCCAGCGCGCGCAGGATGGCCTGGCGCACCCACCACGACGCATAGGTTATGAACTTGACTCCCTTTTCGTATTTAAACCTGTGGGCGGCGGTAATCATCCCTATGTTGCCTTCGTTGACCAGGTCTGATATGGACATGCCCATTCCCTTGTACCTGTTGGCGACCATGACCACATACTTCAGGTTCCGCTCCACAAGTTTGTGGAGGGCGTCCGTCCCCCCGTCCCGCGCCAAGTTCATCTCCTCGGCGGGGGTAAGCGGGTTCAACCCCCGTATGTCCTTAAGGTATGCCTTAAAGGAATCTTCGATGTCTGTCCTGTTTGTCTTCATTGCCAGGGGAACCGGGTTACCGGTAAGGATTGGGGCGGGACAGCTCAACGGCGCGCATATTCAGTTCCCGCCTTTGAGAAGCTCTCTTTCAACGAGGGGCAACAGCGCTCTCCACTCGCCTATCAGCGGCGCCACGTCGTACTCAAGGATGTCCGCCACGAGTACCCAGTCCTTGTTGACCTGCGCCCCTTCCATATCCTTGAGCGCTTTTAGAAGACGGCCTTCCTTTGCGCCGAGGCTCTCTCCAACTTCGTCTACTATGGCGGAAAGGTCGGTCCTCGAAAGGTTTTTCACCGTCTCGACGAGGTCGGTGAAAACCCCAAGCCCGTCCAGCGCCTTGCCAAGCTGTGTGTTCGCCTCTTCCTCGTCACCGATGCGGAACTTGTCGGCCACGCCGCCAGCGCCGTCCGACAGCCTGCCGAGGTACTCCCCCATTCCACGCAAAAGCTCTGCGGCTTTTTCAAAAGGCCTCTTTATGGTCACAATCTCCATAGAGACGATCTGCGAGACTGGCATTGGATTGCCTTCCGCCTCCAGCGTTCCCACGTCCATGCGCTCGCCATCAACGATGATTGACACTATAAGCTCCCCAGGCTCAAACCTGGCCATCTTGATTTTTCCCACAAGGCCGCCGAGGTCCGTCACCCCAGACTGGTCTACGTCAAGATTCTCGTCGTTAACCCGGATTTTCACGCTCATCGCAAAGACCTTTTCATGTATCAGCCTGCATGGCAGTTTTTCAGTTAACCAAGTATACCAGCAATAAAAAGGCAGGCCAACATCCTGGCGCCCCCCCACATGTCGCCTAATTCTCAAAAGCCGCCGCAAGTTGCCCGCTTAAACGGGACATCGGCTTATCCTCAATTCCGAAGTTGGAGCGAGATAGCTTCAATATCGCTCGCAAACCGTAAGCTTCCCCGGGGTCAGGCGACCACGGGAAGCGATTTTCGTTCTGCGCTCCGGGCGCCGCGCAAATCATGTGGCGCAGTCGGACGGGTCGCCCTTCATCTTCGCCACGCCGTGGATGACGGCGTCCAGGACTGTGGAAAGGTTTTCCACCGCCGCCTTGGGGCTTCCAGGAAGATTTATTATCATAGTCCTTTTTCTTGTTCCGGCGACCCCACGGGCAAGCGCGGCGCGTGGCGTTATTTTAAGCGACATGGCCCTCATCGCCTCCGGTATCCCAGGTATGGAGCGCTCCAACAACGGCTCCGTGGCCTCCGGCGTGACGTCGCGAGGGCTCAGTCCCGTCCCTCCAGCCGTGAGTATGAGGTCGAACGCGCCGGAATCCGCCCATTCCGATATCGCGCGGCTTATCTCGCCCATCTCGTCGGGCGTCACTTTCACAGCGGTTATGCGTAGAGGCGTGTTTTGGAGAGCCTGCCGCAGGGCCGGCTCGCACTTGTCGGCGCGCACGCCGGAACTGGCCCTGTCGCTGACGACAAGAAGCGCTGTTGATATCCCTTCTTCAGGCCGCATGGCGGGGACAGCGGTCATTTGGCCTTGGCTGGGGGGGGGACAGCGTTGAGGTATATGTTGTCCGAGGCGAGGTAGGCGTCCGGCCCGGTGGAGAAAAGCGAGAACTTGTCTTGCCGCACCACAAACTGGTAGGAGTTGCCCCACGGGTCGGACAGGTCCCCCTGCTCAAGCGAACCGTTCTGCGCGAGTTCCGCAAGGGTCGGCGGGGGAGTCCCGCGCAGGGCTATATACGTTTTCAGGGCGCGCTCTATCTTCTTTAAAGTCACCCGCGCTTTTGCGGTGTTCATCTGTGTGACGCTGGCCTTGCGGCTCTCCCTGCGTTGGGGGAAGGAGACAACCTGCCAAACTATCCCGCCAGCCAGAACCGCCAGCAATAACGCCATTGTGATGTACCTTACAGCTCCGCCCGTGTGGTCCATGGCTATTGTGGTGTCTTTTTTACGCGCCGCAGGCTTGAGTATCCCCAGCTCAAGCAGGCGTTGAACGGCGGTAAGGCTTGTAAAATGCCCCTGCCGCGCCGAATCCAGGATATCCGTTATCGTCTTGCCAGAACCCATGATGGACAGGATGTTGACCTGCGGGTCGGTCAGGGTCACGCCCCTTGCGGCCAATATCTCAAACTCGATGGACGACTTGAAGTCCGGCCCCGCCCCCTCCGGCGCCTTGATGTTCATGGAGTCGCGCTCGTCCTCCCCCAATACGTTTTTGACGAGGAATGTGGGTAACGGAGGGATTGAAGCCGTGATCCTCGGCCATTCGTCGGCTATCCTGCAACCCTCCATGAGAACCGCGTCCACGTCCATGGGGGTCATTACCTTCTCGTTGAACTTGATCCCCTTCATGGGGGTGAACTCGTAGCTCCCCCTTTTCCAGCGCAGGGCGTAATAAACGTTGTCGAGTATGTGGCGCCGCATAACCTCCACCAGCGTCGGCGCCGGAATCTGTTTGGACAGTATCTCCCAGAACGGCTTGAGATTGTCCTCATGCTCCTTCTTCACCTCGTTCCAGGCCTGCGCGTCCAGTATCCGGTTGCTCAACAGCGTCCCTTTGAGCCGCGTCTCCTCTTTGGCGGGGGATATCTCCGCGAATATTATCGAACCGGAGCTGAACGTTATCTTGACCAGCTCGTCGCCTTCGGTGAGCGTGAGCCTTCCTGTCTTGCCCTCCAGCTTGATCATCTGGAGGATGTTGAGGATGTTGAAATCGTCGAGGTTCCCCTGCAACGCCATCTCAGTAAAAATCCCTTCTCAACAGCGTGTTCATCACTACCCAATAACCAACCGCAATGGCTAAGAACGTGACGTGCGGTTTGAGCGCGGCCTCCAGCGTGGCGCCCTGGGCCAGAAACGCGCCGGCAAGCGACGTCACGACGTAAACCGCAAGCAGGCTCGTGACGAACGCGAAAAAAAGGCCGGTCACGCACTCGTTGGCCAAAAGCCTTCCGGCGCCCGGAAAAAGGCCGTCCATGATGACGCTCACAACCCTGCGCCGCTCCTTGAACTCCCTCATGTCTTTTCGTTTCTTGTCCTTCTTGGCCGCAGAGACTCCAGGCTTGGTTATCTGCGCCGCAACGCACTGGTTGCACTGCGCCTGATCGGCTCCCAACCGCACTGGGGGCTGGAACGCCGCTCCACAGGTGGAGCATGACTGGTGCGCCTCCCTCCTGCTCCAGAAAGCCTCGGACAAAATGAGCAAAACCGCGAAAGCGGCCGCCACATATATGTAAACGCCTATGGACAGCGGGATGAAGTTGGCGACCCACATGTGTTCCGCCATAGCCCAGGTCCTCTCGCCAAGCTCGCGCTCGTATGAGGCGAGGTCTTCGGAAGTGACCGGAAAGTCCACAACCCTCCTGTCGTGATCCTGGTCCTTCGTGGCGGCCACCAGCTCGTTGGCCCGCTTCGGGTCAATGCCGCTGGCCCTTTTGTACTCCGCCGTGGAGTCTTCGGTGTGCACCATTTCGGTGTATGTCACAGAAAGGTTGAAGTGCGCCTCCACGGACTGCGGGTCTACCTCTATGGCCTTTTTGTACATGAATACGGCGTTTTCATATTCTTTGGCGACATAGTAGGCGTTGCCCATGTTGACCATGGCCCTCAGGTTGCCCTTGTCCGAATCCAAAACGGCCTTGTAAGCCTTCACCGCCGCGTCTTTGTCTTTGCGCATCTTGTTGAGAAGGCCCAGGGCGGAGGCGATCAGCTTGTTATCCGGTTGCGCCTCATGCTCCTTCTCCAGGGCCGCCTTGGTCTCGTAGTCCCATGTGTTTTTGGAAAGCAGGTACAGCGCCCTGTATGTGTCCGCCTCGGCCATCGCCTCGCTCTTGGCCATGTAGCCGAAAAGCTGTGGCGCGCAAAAAACGACGGCCGCGAACAGGACTGCGACCGCCTTGCCTTCCCTGCTGAGCGTGGGCCACAGGAACAGCGGCGCGGCCAGGATGAGGAACAACCATCCGCCGAAGGCCAGCGGGATAAGCATGACAACGATCCCCGCCGCAAACTTCCACCACCCTTGCTGGACGGAGGGCATGAAGTCCGCTATGTTCATGAACACGGAGGCGTAGTTGCGCACAAAGAATGAAAGGAAGGCCACGCCGAAGGTTATAAGCAAAGCCATCGCCACATAGAGGGCCGCATCCGCAAGGAAAGCTTCACGCCTGAACCGATCCGAGGCCAGGGCGTTCAGGCCGTTGGCCGCATCCATGGAGACGGCGACAACATTCCCCTTGTCCGCCTCGAACTGGGCCCGCGCAAGCAAAAAATAAGCGTCAGGGTTGTCTGGAGCAAAGTCAATCGCGTATCTGGCCACTGTCACGGCTTGGCCGGCCGATCCGGCGGAGAGGGCTTTGCGCGCCAGCGAAAGGCATATCTCCGAGATGGAGAACAGGTTGCGGGTGCCCATCTTGCCCATAAGGGAGATAGATTTGCTCACTTCCGGGAACGCTTCGGTTTCGTCGCCCTTTTCGATGGCCTTGCGCCAGATGGCGAAGGATTTGGCCATGTCAGCCTCGGAATCAATGTCCTGTAGCTTAAGGGAGTTAAGAGGCAGAAATATGAAATCTCCCCGCTGGGCCTGGCCCGCAGATGGCGCCGCGTGGGAGATATCCAGAACCAGGACAAGGATAATAACAGCCAGCCATCTGACCAATTTCGCGCCATTGCTGGCTCTGGAGGGATGAAAACCTATTCCCATGGCAAGGAACCGAGCCTCACTCCTTGAACATGTCGTCAAGCCTGTCCTTGACCGAGTCGCCGTAACCGGTCTCAAAAGTCGGCTCCGCAGTGACCTTCTTGGCGGCTATCTCGAATATCTTCTCCAACTTTGTCGTAACCTCTTTGGAGTACAGGTTGACCATGCCCACGGTTGTTTTCTCGTCGAACACGGTGGCGTTTATGGCGCGGTCGCCGACAAGGGACAGGTGTATGTTGTCTTTCCTGCCCTGGTGGAACATGACGCTAAACTCCGTCTCCCCCAACAGCCTGGCCATTTCCTTTGTCGCCGCAAAAGCGCCGGCCACAAGGGCGGACAGCGTGGCGGCGTTGAACGTTTGGGAAATGCCTCTCTGCGTCACCAAGTGCCCCTCCTTGTCTATGAGGAACACGCACCTGGCGTTGGAGAGTTTGACGTATTCGTCAAGCAACTTTTCTATCTGGTCGAAGTCCTCTTTGTAATATACAAGCCTTCGATCCCTGAGCTTTTGGTCTTTCATCCGTGGGCCTGCCTCAACTTGTTTACAGGTTTTCCTCAAAAATCGTTATGGAAGCCTCTCTTCGCAACGCCTTGAACATCTCGTCGAGAAGCTCGCGTTTGCGCTGATTCTTTATGCTGGCTATCACTTCCGCCTTCACGGCGTCAAAACCCTTTCCGCCGAACTTCGCCGAGTTCGCATAGTAATGCTCCTTCACCTCGGTCTCTGTGATCCTGAACTTCTCGTTGAGATTGGGGATCACCTTCTGGATGATTTTGCCTATTATTACATTTTTAGTGGCCTCGTTGCGCAAGTTGTCCAGGGAAAGCTTTCTGCGGCCCAGATGGGCGTCCATTTCTTCCTTGGTCTTGAACCTTCTGGCGAAGTCCTTTAGCTGGACCTCCAACTCCTCCTTGGTCACGGTTATACTGCGTTTTTTGGCGTCTTGAAGCAGAAGGCCGTGGTTGATAAGCGATTCAAGCAGGCGCTTTTTCTCTTCCGGCGTGAATTTTTTAAAGTCATCCACTTCCTCCGTCCGCGCTCCAAGCCGGTATTGCACCTGGCAGTACTGGGTGAAATAGCTCCTGGATATCTGGTCGGAATTGATCTTGGCGACGACAACTTCCTTTTTCTCCGCCGGGGCCTGATCCGCCGGTTTTTCCGAGACGGCTGTGGGGGCTTTTTTCGTGGCGGCTCCAGGCTCTTTGGTGTTAAGCCTGTCGAGCACCAGCGAGGCGGCCAGCTTTAACGTGGCCAGGACGCCATCCCCGGTCGCCGCGACTGCCGGCACGGTGGGCGCGCCGAAGGTGTTTATCCGTTTCTCCAGCTCCTCTATGGGCAGGGCGTTGGGCAGGTCGCGTTTGTTCCATTGGATGACAAAAGGCATCTCGTCGAGCTTCAGCCCATACTCATCGAGATTCTGCTGGAGGTCGTTAAGAGACTCTAAATTCTCATTTATTTTCTCGGCCTGCGAGTCGGCCACGAAAATGACCCCGTCCGCCCCCTGCAACACAAGCTTCCTCGTCGAGGCGTAATATATCTGTCCGGGTACGGTGTACAACTGGAACTTGGTGGTCATCCCCCGCACCTGCCCCAAGTCAATAGGCAGGAAGTCGAAGAACAACGTCCTGTCCCCCTCAGTGGCGATGGAGGTCAGGTCTCCCTTGCTCTTCTCGGGCACCCGCTGGTGGACGACCTCCAGGTTGGTGGTCTTCCCGCTCATGCCCGGCCCGTAATAGACCAGCTTGCAGGAAACCTCGCGTTTGCCGTAGTTTATCTGCATGTGCGAACGCCCACTGTGGCCGAGTGGATAAAACAGGTCATACGTCTATCCTTCCGGTCTTTTTTATCGAATTGGCGGCCTGAAAAATAGCCACGTTCACCTCCCCCGCATCCGCGTCCACATCCGCAAGCGCAATAAGCGCGGACCTGCCCAAATCAACGATGTAAACCTTCGACTGGCCCGACTGCATCACATACCGCGTGAACTCCTTGACCCCCAGCATGTTGAGCGAGTTGGTTATCGTCACAGCGATCTGCGACATGAAAGCCGCCAGCGTCTCCGCGTTGTGGGGCGGAGGCAGGTTGGATTCTATCAGCATACCATCCTTGGTTATTACAAGCGCGCCAAGCACACCCCTGGAGCCGCAAAGGGACTTGAGCACGGACTTTAGCGTTATCACGACGAGATATCCCCAAGGTACCGTTGTATCCTGGCCTCTACCGCCTGCATGTTGGCGTCGTTTTCCACGACCACGCCCAGCGTCGCGTAAAACGCGTTGGCGATGATGAAAGTGCCGATCGGCGTCACAAGGACGCCACGCTGGAAACTGCCGAGCCCCGTGCGCCTGATCCCGTTGATGGACGCGTTGTGCAGGTTGAAGATCAGCGATGGAGTGATGTTCACATCCAGCTTGGCCTTGTTTATCATTTTTATCGGCTGGCCGTTCTGGTCTAGAAGGAATATGGCCATCAACCCATCCAGCTTGGAGAACAGGGTCAGTTTGGCCGCCAGCTCTTCATGCGCGATCTCGTTTTCGGTGTCTTCGTGGCCGCCTATCACAACCTTTTCATCAAGGCTCCATGCCGAGGAGCCGGCCTGCGCCACCACAATCTCGCCTTCGTCGTCTTCGTCGTCTTCGCCTCCTCCGCCGGGCTTGATCTCCCCGGATGCCATAATGGGCGTATCAACGGACGGGACGGGGCCGACATCCTTGGCGGATATAGCGGGACTCTCCTCCACGACAGCTTCGGCTTTAGGCTCTGCATCGGGTGGCGCCGGGGCCTGCGCTGGCGTTTTCAGCTCCCTGTCCTTGATGGCGTTCATCAGGGAAAGCGCTCTCTGGTCTTCTGGATTGGTTTCCAGTATGCCAGCGATAAGCTCCTTTGCGCGGACGGTCTTGCCAGCCTTGACATATATCTGTCCCGCCAAAAGCCTGGCCAGATAGTTCTGCGGGTCAAGCTTGAGGGCGTGTTCGAAACTGAACAGGGCGGCCTTCAGGAAATCCAACTTGCCGTCGGAGTTATAAACGGAAACAAGTATCTCGCCTTTGGCAATGTATATCCCGCTGACATTCGGGAATTTCCTTATTCCCCTGTCAAGAAGGTCAAGCGCAAGGGCTCTCTCGCCAACGCCATGCAGACTTTTGGCTATACTGCCGTATGCCAAAGCCATAGCGGCTGGTGAATCCTTTAAATCAGATTTTTCGGCCATCCGCTAAAGTAACCTGTTTTAATTGAAATTACAAAGACTAATCCAGCCCCAGCCCTATGACTTGCACAAATTATTCTATTGGCGTTATCGGGTTTTGTCAAAAACATTCGCCTTTTCCAAAACCCTGGCAAAATCCGGCTTTTATGGGTACCGGGGCGGAATCGGCTTGCTCTTGGGCGTTTTACGGCTGGGAGCCGGAGCCAAACTGGCCCTGCTCTGCGGGAGAGCGCGGAGACAGGCTAAATCAAAACAAAGCCGCCCGTGAAGCGTACGCGGTGAATGCGTACCCACGATAATGAAACGCAAACATGAGACGGAGCCGTTTTAGACGTGATGGGATGGGGCGGCGCCCATACGCCCTGGCGGGGTTAATAGCGAAGGTCGTTCGTTTTCATTAAGTGGTAAATTATATAAAATATCTTGTCACGCCATGACATATATAATAATATTTCGTTAAATCAATTATACAAGTTGGTCGAGCGCCTCTGTTTATATATATCAGTTACAAAAGGGAGAGCCGGGATGTCATTTATAAACATACATGAAGTTAAGTCGAAGATCGCTTTTCACCATGCGCAAATAAGGGCGCTGGAGGGGCTTTTGCAGATCGGCGACCTTCTTTCGGACAAACCTGGCTCTGGCGCGGCCACAAAGGCCGCTCGTGGGCGCAAACCCGGTTCAACAGGCAAAAGAGGGAAAAAAAGAGGGGCGTTGTCCGGCGCTATAATCGCGCTGTTGGAAAATTCGCCGTCGCCTTTGCAGGCGGGCGATATAAAGCGGGCGCTCGTTGAGCAGGGTGTGACCGACAAAAAATCCACCTCTGTTTACGCGATGCTTTTGCAGATGGGCAAACGCGGCGTTATCAAGAAAGTCAAAACCTCAAGCGGGATGACATACACCGCCGGTGGGGCGGTTAAGGCAAAACGGCGCGGCGGGAAACCGGGAAGAAAAAAGAAAACCACTGGCGAGCAGTCGGCCTGACAGGCAAATCGCTTCCTTTCTCTCTTGCCGCCGTAGAATAAAAGGGCTCGGATACGCTAGTTTCCGCGCCCCTTTTTATTTGCGCGTTCCCTTTCGCCGTTTCAAATGTAATGCGCCCCACCCTCTTAACATTTACTAATAATGCGAACGGGAGGATAATTACCTTACGAAGAGCCGTGGCGCATATATGCGGCGGATTTCAAGAAAAGGTCAGATGTAATCGCTGTCTGGATTGCCGGTGCGGGGGAACAAATCATGATTTTTAAGCATGGGCTTGAAATAGCGCTTGACGACTCCCATTCAAAGTTGCGGGCCACACTTTGCGGATGGAAGCCGGACAAGTACCTGCTTATCGAAACGCCAGCCGGACGCAATATCAGCGATAACGTCTCGCTGATCGGCAGGTTTTTTCACGATGGATGCTATTACGGTTTCGCCGTCGAGCCGATGGGAGTCCTTCCGGAGGCTCATGTCTTTGTCCTCAAATACCCGGACGACATCATAAAGTCCTCCGAAAGAAAAAACTCACGGCTGGAAGTGGCCCTTCCCGCCACCGTATTCAGGGGAAAGCCTCACAAGGATTTGACCCACAACGCGCTTATCACAGACCTGAGCGCTGGCGGCCTGAGTTTTTCCTGCTTCACGATATTCACCGTCGGGGAAACTGTCGGCGTTATGGGAGCGCTGGCGCCGGAACATCCGGACAAGGCGTTGAGCGTTACCGTGCGGAACATGAAAGCTGAGGGGGTCAAGTACGAATACGGCGGCGAATTCGTTTTTGGCGGAGAAGCAGAGCAACTGGACCTGAAGGCCAAGGTGGACAAGCTCGACAGCCTGACTAACGGCAAGATAGACGATGAACCCCCGCCCGCCCCAGGCCACCTTTCCGCGCCGGTTGGAACCAGGATGCAATTTCAGATAGGGCTAACGAAGGTCATCTCCACGCTTCGCGGGATATCCCGGAAGTTTTTGTTTATAGACACCCCCGCAGAAAAGGGCAAACCCGTCATCACCGCAAGGGGCGCATCGGTATACGTCAAGTTCGCCGCCGCCGGCATGGGCTATGCGTTCGAGACGGAAATAGTCAAACAGTACACAACCCCCGCCGCGCTGTGGATACTAAGCAACCCCGGCGTGACCCAAAGCATGCCGTTACGGCGCAACTCAAGGCTACACACCATTATCCCTTCGGTGATAGAAATCGCCACCGGAAAGAAAGATTGCGCCATTATAGATTTAAGCGAAGCAGGCGCCCTGCTCATGGCCGACGGCTCCGGCGTCCCAGCAGACACGCATGTTACGCTCGACTTTGTTTTGCCGGATGGCAACCCGGTCAAAGGCTTTTATTGCCAGGTGCGCAACGCGCGGCGCGAGAATGGTAAAACGTATATGGGCCTGTCTTTTGCGGATAGCGACCCAGCCATCATCGCGCTCATCAAATCGTATTGCGAATCATGCTCCAAATATTTACTGTAGCGCTGTGTTTCAAACCCGCCCTCTTCCCTGTCATCCCGCGCCCTCCCCGGTTTACCCCCGCCCTGCAAAGCCTGCAAAGGCAAAAAATGGGGAATCTCTTAAAATACTGCCGGTTGACACAGCGCTCTGACAGGCCGACAATATCAGTATGGCAGGAGCCGTTTGCGCCACAATGAAAATGGACACTGAAAAATGCGGGTTCTGATAGCTGATCCAGTTGGCTCTACGCGTGCAGTCATAAGGGGGCGCCTGTCCCGCATGGGCTTCCAGGATATTTGCGAGGCCGGGGACGGCGCGGAGGCGTGGAATCTGATCACGGGCGAAAACGCGCCCGGCCACAAACGGGCGGAGATGGTTTTCGCCGACTGGGACATCCCGGTTGTCTCCGGTTACGACCTTTTGAAAAAAACCCGGGCGGACGGCAATACAAGAAAGACTGTCTTCGTCCTTCTCGTGGACGAGGAGAAAAAAGAACAGATAATGGCCGCCGCGCAAGCCGGGGTGGACGAGTGCGTGGTCAAACCGGGAACCATGCCGGTGTTGCGGGACAAGCTTCTCTCCCTGTTAAAACGCAAGCTTGCCGCAGTGAAAAAGGATGTGGACGGGCGCCTTAACACGATAAACCTGTCCGCCGAAAACCCGGAGACCGACGCGGAGAGGAAAACAATCGCCTCAAGGTTCGTCAAACAAGCCCTGGACGCTGGCGAGATGGCCCCGTTTTCTTTGCTTCCGTGGATAGAGGCGGCCAAAATCCTGATCCGTTTCAAGATGTACGCAGAGGCGGAAAAATGGTTGCGCAACGCCATCGCCAAGGATTTCACCGAGGCGGAGGCGCACCAGTTGTTGGGCCATGTGCTAAAGGCTGGCGGCAGGATTCCTCAGTCCATAACGGAACTTGAGATAGCCATGCGCGAAGCCCCCGATTCTGGGGATATCGCCCTGCAACTTGGGGAAGCGTATATGAAAGACGGGCAGATGATGAAGGCCATCGAGGCGTTGGGCCGGTCGGTGATGCTTTTAGCCCGCGCAAACGTGATAGCGCAACAGGCCAAAAGCCGGAACTCGCTGGGCAAGGCCAAGTTTGAGTTTGGCGAGGCGGAAAACGACCAGGCCTTCCAGGACGGCGGGATACAGGACATGAACACGGCCCTGGAGCTTGACCCAGGCCTGGTGGCCGCTTGTTACAACCTGATGGTGGCGTACAAAAAAACGGGCCTGACCACCAAGGCTATCGAGATGTTCGAGAGGGTGCGCGCCATGGAGCCAAAAGACGCCGTCGGATGGCTGGAGATGGGCAAGGCGTTCCTGGAAAACGACGAGCAGGACAAGGCTGTGTTCGCCTTCAAAAAGGCGGATCAGCTAAGCGGCGGCGTATACGATATATACGAAGAGGCCGCCTCGGAGCTTTACCGCCACAAGATGCACAAAGAGGCTTTGCGTTACCTGGAGAAGGCCAAAAAGATAAACCCTTCGGAGAAGTTCGTCTACAACCTCAGCGGCGTGATACACCGCGTGCTCGGAGACAGGTTCGCCGCTGTCAACGAGTACCAGATGGCCGCACAGCTTGATCCCGACGACCCAGTGATTATTTTCAACCTCGGCGTGGCGTACTTCAAGACCAGCCAGGAGGACAAAAGCCTGGAGTACTTCAAACGGGCCAAGCGCCTTGACCCCTCACTCACGGAGGCCGACAAGTACCTTGAGATGCTAGAGGGCGGCGCGGCCTGACCGAAACGCAAATACACAACCCGCCGGAACATCGGTTGACGGGGTTTTTCCGCTGACCCGGCGTTTGCCCCCTTTGAGATCAGCAGTTTTGCATACGCCAACGATTGGGCCGCGCCTGTCTTTACCCTCGCCCCTTGCGGGAGAGGGTGGCCGAAGGCCGGGTGAGGGGCATTGTGAACAATTATTTATACCACCCTCACCCTGCCCTCTCCCATCAAGGGAGAGGGTGATGACGACGCCTTGCGTTCATTCTATTTGGCGTGTGGGATTCTTGCTTATGAAAAGGGATATTTGCGCCCCTGGCGTCCCGGTTCTCCACCGATTTTATTTGAATACGCAACCTGAAGGAAGTAATGGAGTGAACCCGCTTGAACTTTAGAGAATGGGACGTTCCAGGGCGGTTTGCGTTAAAGCCGCTTGCCGCATTCTGGCCGGACGTATTGTTCATCCTCTGCGTGGCCGGGTTATTCTTCGGCCTTTCGGGCTTTGAAAAACAGATAACGGCTCATTTCCGCCCGGCGTTCGAAATAGACCTCTCGCCGCTTGCCCTGCCCAAGTACGCGCTTTACTCGCTGGCGCGCGGCCTTATCGCATACGTCATTTCACTGGTGTTCACGTTGTTGTACGGGTATTGGGCGGCGAAGGATGAACGGGCGGGGGTTATCCTTATCCCCCTGCTTGATATCCTTCAAAGCATCCCGGTCCTCGGTTTCATGCCCGGCCTGGTGCTGGCGCTCATCGCCATGTTCCCGCAGTCGAACATCGGCCTTGAACTGGCCAGCGTAATAATGATATTCACCGGGCAGGCGTGGAACATGACGTTCAGCTTCTACCATTCGTTGCGTTCCCTGCCGCCTGAACAGGGGGAGGCGGCGGCGGTGTTCCGTTTCAACTGGTGGCAGAAACTCCGCTGGGTCGAGCTTCCCGCCAGCGCCACCGGGCTTGTATGGAACAGCATGATGAGCATGGCGGGCGGATGGTTTTTCCTTATGGTCAGCGAGGCTTTCGTGTTGGGGGAGAAAGATTACCGGCTCCCGGGAGTTGGCTCCTACATGAGCGTGGCTGTCGAAAAAGGGGACTATTGGGCGATGGCCTGGGCCTTGTTGGCCATGACGCTGATGATCGTGGCATTGGATCAGCTTATATGGCGTCCCCTTGCCGTATGGGTGCGCCAGTACCGCCTGGAAGATAGCGCGGGCGAAACGGAAGCCGAATCCTCGTGGTTTCTCGAATGGCTCACGAAGCTTAAAATGGTGAAGGGAATGGAGGAAGGGCTTCAGCGTTTCATGCTTTACACATCCAAACGCCAGCGCCTTTCATCGAACAACATTGCGCAAGGGGCCGGTATGCGGTGGCTGTTGGGCGGCGTCCGGGGCCTGCTGTTTCTTTCGGTCATCGCCATTTTGCTATACGCGGCTGGCAAGCTGACCGCCCTGGTGGCTGGACTGAGCCTGGCGAATTGGGAAACAGTATGCTATTCGACCTTCCTTACCTTCGTCCGCGTTTTTGTGGTTTTGTCCTTGTCAACGCTATGGACATTGCCGTTAGGGGTTTTGATAGGAAGTTCGCCATCAGCCCTCAGGGTCATGCGCCCGCTGGTCCAAATAGCCGCTTCATTTCCAGCGCCCATGCTGTTTCCGCTGATGGTGGCCTTGTTCGTCTGGTTTCATCTCTCTTTGGGCTGGGGGAGCATACTGTTGATGACGCTCGGTAGCCAATGGTACATCCTGTTCAATGTGATCGGCGCGGCGGCGGCTGTGCCCGCAGACCTCAAAGAGGCGGCGGTGAGTTTCCGCATTACAGGCTGGCGCCGGTTTACCGCGCTTTATGCCCCGGCTGTGTTCCCCGCCCTCATCACAGGATGGGTGACTGCGGCGGGCGGGGCGTGGAACGCAAGCATCGTCGCCGAGAGGGTCAACTACAACGGCCATCCGCTGGCCACCGACGGGATAGGCGCGTTGATAAGCCTGTCGGCTGAAAAGGGCGATTTCCACATGTTGGCCGCAGGGATAATGGTGATGGCCGCAGTTGTGGTATTCCTGAACCGGGTTTTATGGAGCCGGTTGTACGAACTTGCCCACCGCCGTTATTCATTGGGAGGATAGCCGGACGCATGAACGTTGACAATAGCGGCCAGGTATTGTGCGAGGCGCTGGGCATAAGCCACGAATTCGTCCAGCCCGGCGGAAACCGTCTCAAGGTCCTCGACAACATCAGCCTGCAAATAAAATCCGGAGAGGTGGTGGCGTTATTGGGGCCGTCCGGTTGCGGCAAATCCACCATCCTGCGGATACTGGCCGGTTTGATAAACCCGACTGGCGGCCAGGTGTTCACTCATGGCGAGCGGCTTGCTGGGCTGAACCGGGACGCCGCCATCGTTTTCCAGGGGTTCGCGCTCTACCCGTGGATGACAGTGTCGGGCAACATCGAAGTGGCTCTCAAATCCACCGGATACCCGCCCGGCGAAATCGGCGACAGGTACCGCGAAGTCGTCAAAATGGTCGGCCTTTCCGGTTTTGAGGGGGCTTATCCCCGCGAGTTGTCCGGCGGGATGAAACAAAGGGTCGGCATCGCGCGCGCTATCGCCGTCAAGCCTGAACTGCTTTTCATGGACGAGCCGTTCAGCCAGGTGGACGCGCTGACCGCAGAGAGCCTGCGGGCGGAAGTCCTCGACATATGGGAAATGGTTGACGCGAACCCGCAGTCTATCGTCATGGTGAGCCACGACATCAAGGAAGTGGTTTACATGGCCGACCGGATATTGGTGCTAGGGGCCAATCCGGGGCGTATCAGGACGGCGCTGGACAATGCGCTTCCACGCCCGCGCGATTACCGGTCGCAGGAATTCCAGCGGATGGTGGAGCGTCTGCACGACCTTATCAGCGGGCACGAAATGCCCGACGAGACGGCGGCTCCGGCGCCGCATCCCGATTTTATAGAGCCTCTGCCCAACTGCTCCGCCAGCGAAATTGTCGGCCTGCTGGAATATCTGGACGCCCGTGGCGGCTCCGCCGATGTTTTTCAGATCGCCATTGATACGCAAAGGGAGTTCGGCCACATCATCACCATTGTCAAGGGAGCCGAAATGCTTGACCTGGTAGATACCCCAAAACGGATGGTTAAGCTGACGACGTTTGGGAAACAGTTCACCACGGCCTCCCCCGAAGACCGCAAGGCCATCTGGCGTAAACAGATGCTCGAATTAAACCTTTTCCGCACTATCAGGAGCATGATCGAAAAGCACCCGGATAAAGCCATCAGCAAAGAGTTGGTTCTGGAAATTATCGTCATGCACATGCCGTTTGAGAATTACGAACCGCTGTTCGACAATCTCGTCCGATGGGCGCGTTATGGAAACCTGTTCGTGTATGACGATACGGAGGAACAATTTGAGATTGCGGAATTGTGAACCGGCGGGGAAAGACGGACTGTTGCCCCCCTGACAAGGGGGGTGGCGCGTCTTCGCGCCGGGGGGTTAGGAAACCCCCGCTCGCTTGCGCTCACTGCCCCCTTGTCAGGAGACTGGCATTTCAAGTCTGTCATTTTTCACTTATAATATCAGTGAGTTGGACTTATAAATCTAAGCATAAATTGTCTCTGGGTAGCAACCTGGGTAGCATTTTCTAAGGTCTAAGGTTCAGTGCGTTCCAGCTTGTTTCAATTGGTTTTTTTTTAAAATTCATTTTCCGAATCAACTATTTTTCTGAATTTCCCCTGCAATTTACTGGTGATGGTCTGGTTCTTGCCTTTTCTCGAAAATAGCCAGCATCCCCGCACTGTCCGGCCTATACGCCTTAAATGGAAAACAACGTTGGCGAGTGTTGTTGCAGACATTTTCCTGTTCTCTGCTACCCGCCGGAAAAAACTTTTCCCGAAGCAGACTCCACAAAAGCCCAGGCAT
>Ga0315281_10003309_pt1 | contig 23691 bp, 17 predicted proteins | sample YL17G07_0_MG_FD_204540 | JGI IMG/M metagenome (GOLD analysis project Ga0315281, IMG submission 204540) | Sediment microbial communities from Yellowstone Lake, YNP, Wyoming, USA - YL17G07_0 | ecosystem: Environmental > Aquatic > Freshwater > Lake > Sediment | place: USA: Wyoming | collected... | reverse complement strand
CTGAAGGTCAGCAGGCACTCCTGCGCAGCTTGCCGGGTCTCACCGGCGATGAACTCGTAGTAGGGCGGCGCGGGCCACACGAATTGCATCGGGGCGGCAGCGGTCGCGCTCGCGGCCGTCTCAAGCAACGCGCGGGGAATCCGGGTCGTGGAGTCGCGCGGAATTTTGGTCGTAGAATTGCGCAGTATCCGGGTCGTGGTATCCGGGAGTTTCTTGCTCATCTGGCATTCGCCTCGAAGTCGAGCACCACCCGGCCAAGCACTTTGCCGGCCTTGAGGTCTTCCAGGATGCCGTTTACCTCGCCTGCGGGGCGCGTGGTGACCGGCGTAGGCTTGAGCTTTTTCTTCTTCGCCAGCGCGACCACTTCCTTCAGCTCCTGCAGGTTGCCGACGTAGGAGCCGACGAGGCCGATGGCGCGTTGCGCGAGCGGCGGCAGCGGATGCACGAGTTCGCCGCCAAAGAGGCCGCACAGCACGTAGCGCCCGCCTTTTCTCAGCGCACCCAGGCCGAGCGCGGCGGTCGCCGGCATGCCGACCAGATCGATCGCGCCGGCGAGATTGCCCAGCGCGAGTGCCGCGAGTTTCTGCGCCGCGTCGGGCGCCGAATTGGACACAGCCGTGTCCAGCGTCAGCTTCGCGCCGAGCTTCTTCGCGGCCTCGAGTTTCGCCGGGTCGATGTCGCAGGCGATGATGTTCTTCACGCCCCTGGCGCGCAGCACCGAGACGCACACCAGGCCCAAGCCGCCGCAGCCGATCACCGCGACCCAGTCCTTGGGCCCCAGTTCCGGCAGCTTCGCGCTGGCGCTGTAGGTGGTGAGGCCGGAACAGGCGAGGGTGGAGGCGAAGGCGTCGTCGATGCCGCTTGCATCGACCAGGTACTTCGGATGCGGGATCAGCACGTGGCTCGCGTAGGCGCCGGGGCGGTTGACGCCGAGGAACCGCGAACCGGAGACGCAGTAGTTGTCCTGGCCCGAGGCGCAGATCGCGCACTTGCCGCAGCCGATCCAGGGGAAGACGATGCGCTTTTGGCCTTTCTTCAATTTCTTGTCTATACGGGAAGCCGAAGACCCAAAATCCTCGACAATGCCGAACGGTTCATGGCCCAGCGTGAAGGGCGGGATGCAGCCGCGCTCCTTGACGTAGAAACGCTTGCCGCCGCCCCAGTCGAAGTAGCCGTCCCAGATGTGCAGGTCGGAGTGGCACACGCCCGAGCGCGTGACGCGCACCAGGACCTCGGTGCCTTTGGGCTTCGGGGTGTCCTGCAGCACTTTCTGCAGCGGCTTGCCGTGTTCCAGCACTTGATAGCTGATCATGCGTTCCCCGATTTGGTCAGTGCTTGATCTATATCCCACAGGATATCGTCAATGGACTCGATGCCCACCGACATACGGATCATGTCGGGCTTGACGCCCGCCTTCAATTGCTCTTCGTCGCTCATCTGCCGGTGCGTGGTGGACGCCGGATGGATGACAAGCGTTTTGGCATCGCCGATGTTGGCAAGGTGGCTCATGAATTCGGCCGCATCGATGAAGCGCTCGCCCGCTTTCGCGCCTCCCTTGACGCCGAAGTTCAACAGGCCGGAGGCGCCTTTGGGCAGGTATTTCCCGGCCAGGGAAAAATATTTGTTGCCCGGCAGTCCCGGATAATTGACCCATGCGACGCGCGGGTGATCCTGCAGGTATTTCGCCACCGTGAGCGCGTTGTCGCAGTGCCGGTCCATGCGCACCGCCAGCGATTCCAGTCCCAGCAGCAGCAGCCAGGCGCTCATCGGCGAGAGCGCCGGGCCGAAAGTGCGCATGGTCTCCATGCGCGCTTTCATCGTAAAACCGAAATCGCCAAAGGTCTCGTGGAAGACGACGCCGTGGTAGCCCGGCGAGGGCGTGGTGAACTCGGGGAACTTGCCGTTGCCCCAGTTGAACTTGCCGGATTCGACGATCACGCCGCCCATGGTGGTGCCGTGGCCGCCGATGTACTTGGTCGCCGAGTGCACCACGATGTCCGCGCCCCAGTCGAAGGGCCGGCACAGGTAAGGCGAGGGCACGGTGTTGTCCACCACCAGCGGGATCCCGGCCTCGTGCGCGATCGTCGCCAGCGCCTCGATGTCGACGATGTTGATGAGCGGATTGCCGAGCGTTTCTGCGTAGAGAAGTTTTGTGTTTTTTCTGATATTTGATTTAAAAGAACTTAAATCGTCAGGATCAACAAAAGTAGTCTCAATCCCCAGTTTCTTCAAATTCACGCCCAGCAGGGTATGCGTGCCGCCATAGAGCGTGGAGGCGGAGACGATGTGATCGCCCGCCTTGCACAGGGTCAGGATCGCGGTGGCCTCGGCGGCCTGGCCGGTGGCGCAGGCGAGCGCGGCGCGGCCGTTCTCGATCGCCGCCATGCGCTCCTCGAACACCGCCACCGTCGGATTGGAGATCCGCGAGTAGACGTTGCCGAAGGTCTGCAGGTTAAACAGGCTCGCCGCGTGCTCGGCGGAATCGAACACGAACGAGGTGGTCTGGTAGATCGGCGCCGCCCGCGCGCCGGTGGCCGCATCCGGAATCTGCCCAGCGTGCAGGCACAGCGTCTCGAAGCCGAATTTGCGGTCCGCCATGCGAATGATTTTAGCGGTTTACAGCGGCGTGACGGTGACCCGGACTTCCAGTTCCTGCTCGCCGCCGCCGAGAATCACCCCGCGCATCGGCGTGACGTCGCTGAAGTCGCGGCCCCAGGCGAGCGTGATGTGCTCGTCGCCGACGACGCAGTCGTTGGTCGGGTCGAGGTCTATCCAGCCCGCGGGACCGCAGTACACCGACACCCAGGCGTGCGAGGCGTCGGCGCCGACGAGTCGCGGTTTGCCCGGCGGCGGCGAGGTCACGATGTAACCGCTCACGTAGCGCGCCGCGATACCCAGCGCGCGCAGGCAGCCGGTCATGAAGTGGGCGAAGTCCTGGCACACGCCGCGGCGCTTGGCGAGCACTTCGCGCAGCGGCGTCGCCACGCTGGTCGCTTTCGGATCGAACCTGAAATCGGCATGGATTCGTCGCGTCAGATCCAGCGCGGCAGCAAGCAGGTCGCGCCCCTTGCCGAAGCTCGGCTCCGAGTAGGCGGCGAGCTCGCGGAAGAATTCGACATGCGGTGATTCGAACAGGAACTGCGTCGATTCGAGCAGCGCTTCGCTGCCGTTGGCGTTATGCAAGCGGTCGCGCATCTGCTCCCAGGATCCGGTTGTGCCGGGCGCGCTGCGCGGCATTACATTGACCTGCGACTGTGCCCGCACCGTGAGCGAGGCATGGGGCGCGGCGAGCATGATCTGCGTCACCGGGTTGCCGAAGTAATCGTCGCGCGTGGTGGTTTCGGCCGGCGCGGGCTGGATGTCGATGCGATGCTGCTCCAGCTGCTGGTACGCGAGCGCCCGCGGGGTCAGGTGCAGCAGCTGCTGCGACAGCACCACCGGGCTCTCATAGCTGTAGAGCGTCTCGTGGACGACCGTGTATTTCATTTCAGCCGCATCACATTGTCGCATTACATCGCGAACGTCTGCCGGTTCACCTCACCCACATGGGAGAAGAACCGCAGGCCCAACTGCTCGGAAAGGCGAGAGGCCGCGTCGTGCCATTCCTGCAGCAGTGCCGCCAGGCGCGCGCTGCCGTGCTGCAGGTCCACGCCGGGGTCGAGCGCTTCCAGGGCCATCACCGCGGGCTCGAAATTTTCCTCGACGCCCTCGCCGTAGGCATCGCCGATACGGCCGACGAAATCGTGCAGGCCCTTCAGCTGGAAAACGACCGAGCGCGGGTTGGTGACATCGCGCACCAGCAGGTCGAGCACCGGCAACCACTCGGGCCGTGCCATGTAGCGCGAGCGGTAGGTGACGCTCGAGTCGGCGAGTTCCAGCAGCCAGCTGAAGTCGGCGTCCGCCGCTCCGGCCAGCGCCTGCCGCAGCAGGCTGCAGAGAAACTGCAGGCGCTCGATGCGCCGGCCGATGGACAGGAACCGCCAGCCGTGGTCGCGCGTCATGCCATCGAGCGCGAAGCCGGCCAGCGTCATGAAGGCGGCGATGTCCCGGTCGAGTTCGGCCAGCGATTCGGAGAGCGCGCTCTGGCGGCCGCGGCCGCCCTGCAGGCGGCGCGCCATGTGGTTGAGGGTGCGCCAGTTGTCCAGCGACAGCCGCTCGCGCAGCTGGGAGGCGACGCGCAACAGCTCCTTGAGCCCGCCCGCCAGGCCCGGGCGCGTGTCGTCCATCACTGCGGCGCGCAGGATTTTCGCCATTGCGGGCTCGTCCGCCGCGGCCTCGGTTTCGCTGAAGATGCCGGTGCGGTTCAGCATGCCGGCGATTCCAGGCCAGGATTTCTCCCGCTCTGCCGCACTCTCCTCGATCACGCGCGTCAGTGCTACCCGCAGCAGGCGCGCCATGCCGTCGCAGCGCTCGGCGTGGCGGCCGAACCAGTACAGGTTCTCGACCACACGGCTGGAGAGGTTGAGCCCCGTGCGCACCAGGTCCTGCGGCCGGGTCTCGCGCCTGAGCAGGCTGAATGTGCTGACCGGTCCCGTGGACAGCACCCAGGTGTCCTTGCTGGAGCCGCCGCGCTGCATCGAGATTACCCGCGCATCCGTCCCGGTGGCGGCGCGCGTCAGGCCCCCGGGCATCACCACGTAGCCATTCGGGCTGGCGCAGGCGTAGACGCGCAGGCCGATCGCGCTGGCGCGCAACTCGGCGCGGTCGCACACGGGTGCCTGCGACAGCTGCACCAGCTCCTGCGCCACATACATCTGCGGGCGCGCCTTGATCATCCCCATCACGCGCGCACGGCCGCGTTCGTCCAGGTCTTCGCCGAACATCGGCTCGACGCGCATTTGCGAATAGGCACCCTTGATCACCACGCGATCGAGCTTGCGGATCGCGTCGGCGAGCGCCGCCGGCTCGCCGCACCACCAGGTGGCCACCGAGGGTATCTTCAGCGATTCGCCGAGGACGCGTTCGCAGAGCTGCGGCAGGAAGCCAAGCAGGGCTCCGGTCTCCAGCAGATTTGAGCCCAGGCCGTTCGCCACCAGCACGTTGCCTCGCCTCGCCGCCTGCGCCAGGCCGCCGATGCCGAGCGCCGAGTCGCTTCTGAGCTCGAGCGGATCGCAGTAGTCGTCGTCGAGGCGCCGCAGGATCACGTGCACGCGCTGCAGGCCCGAGAGCGACTTCAGCCAGACCTTGTCCTCGCGCACCGTGAGGTCGCTGCCCTCGACCAGCGGAATGCCCAGATAGCGCGCCAGGTAGGTGTGTTCGAAGTAGGTTTCGTTGTGCGGGCCCGGCGTGACCAGCACCGTCAGGGGCGCGGCACCGTCGGCCGGCGCCCAGTGCGCGAGGCTATCCCGCAGCGTGGCGAAGAAACCCGCGAGGCGCTGCACGCGCAGGTCGCGGAACAGATCCGCGTAGAGGCGCGAGATGACGAGGCGATTTTCGAGCGCGTAGCCCGCGCCCGAAGGCGCTTGGGTGCGGTCGTCCACTACCCACCAGCGCCCGTCGGGCGCGCGCGCGAGGTCGGCGGCGTACATGTGCAGCATCACGCCGCCGGGGGCTTTGATGCCGCGGCAGGGACGCAGGAAACCCGCATGGCCGTAGACGAGCGCCGGCGGCAGCAGGCCTTCGGCGAGCAGCCTTTGCTCGCCGTACACATCGACCAGCACCTTGTTGAGCAGCGTGGCGCGCTGCTTGATCGCCGCCTCGATGCCGGCCCATTCCTGCGCCGGCAGGATCAGCGGCAGCATGTCCAGCTCCCAGGGCCGGTCGGCGCCCTCGGGATCGGCATAGACGTTGTAGGTGACGCCGTTCTCGCGCACCTGGCGCTGCACCCACTGCACCCGCTCGCGCAGCACCTCGGGCGCGGTCGCCGAGAGTTGCTCGAACAACCGCTGCCAGTGCGAGCGTGGCCTGCCCGGCGCCGCGAGCATCTCGTCGTAGCGGACGGTCGCGGAAGGATAGGAGGACAGCAATTCGGCGGCGAGCGGTTCGCGCGGCATTGGCCGCGGATTATGCCTTGGCGGGGCGGGCGGCCGCGTTCTGCGTCAGGGTCATGAGGATGTCGGCGTACCAGGCGCAGTTCAGGTCGAGGCTCTCGTCCTGGCTGATGTCCCGATTGACGACGTCCAGTTTCCCCGCATGAACGCCCAGCAGCAGCCACGGGAAATTCGTCCGGCCGTCGCCCGTCGCCGCCTTGCGGGCGACCACTGGCGCGCCGCTGGTGCCGCGGTGCATGCGCGCGTCCGTCAGGAAGTATCCCTTGCCCTGGAAGCGGATGCCGAACGCCGAGGCGATGACCGCCTGGCGTGCCACCGGCAGGCGATGCAGCGTGTCGTGGACGCCGAGCGGAAAACCGACGATCAGCACCGAGGCGCCTATTTCCACCAACTCGAGCTTGCCAACCAGGTTCGCAGGCGTGAACGCATGCAGCAGGAGCGCCGCGGGAAGGACGTCGCGCTCCAGTTGCAGCGCGACGACATCGATCGCGCCCGCGGAATCCCGCCCTTCGCGCCAGATCGACTTGCCGTTCCGGTACAGCGGGATCGAGAACTGCACCGTCTCGCCCAGATTCTCGCGGTTGACGTGGAGTTCGATCTCGATGCGGTCGGGGTGGTGCTCGCTGGGCTCGTCGAGCACCACGTGGCGGTTGGTCACCACGAACAGGCGTTTTTCGCGCTCGAAGAAAAACCCGGTTGCGTTGGTCAGCTGCCTCTCGCCCTGCATCGTCGTGACGCGGGTTACGGCGAGCGGCAGCGATTCGATCACCGCGACGACCTGCCGGGTTCGGGCGGCGCCATCGCGAGATCGGCGAAGCCCGCGTCATCCAGCGCGCGGCGCAGGACGCCGTTGGCCTTGGCTCGCTCGATGAATTGCGTTACGTAGGCGTGCGCGGCGGGCTTGCCCTTGGGCACCGCGACCGCCGTGCCCGCGGTATGGAAATGGCCATTGAGCACGCGTGCGCCCGGCACCTTCGGCGCGAGGCCGCGCAGCGACTCGCGGCCGAGCGCGATGGCGTCCACGTCTCCCGCCTTCATTTTCGCGACCACTTCGTCGACGGTGCGGAAACTGACGACTTTCGCATTCTTCAGCGTGGCGATCGCGGTGCGCGCCGTCGTGGTGTTGGCGATCCCTCCGACGCGCACCCCGGCGCGGTCCACCTCCGCGATGCCGTTGATGAGAGAGCCGGGCTTTACCATGTAAGTGCTGGTGGACAGGTAGTAGGCCGGGCCGAACTCGACGATTTTCCGGCGCTCCGCATCCTCGGGCATGAACGCAACGTCCCACTCGCCTTTCGGGCCGGCGGCGGTGACTTCGCCCGAATTCGGATAGATGACCAGTTCCAGCGGCACGCCGAGCTGCTCGGCAAGGGCCTGCCCGAGATTGACGGTCACGCCGCGCGGCTTGCCGGTTGCGGGATCGCGCGTTGTCCAGAACGCCGAGGGCGCTGCCCCCACGCCGATGCCGACGCGCAGCTTGCCGGTGGGCGTGAGTTCCCGGCGCGCCGCGTCATCCGGCACCGTGGCGCAGGCCGCGAGCGCAAGCACAACAAACCATGTGGGTAATTTCATCTGTCCACCATAGCCTTCTGAGCAGGCGCAAGGTTTCCTCGTAGATTCGTTCTCGCGGACCGACCGCGACCACTTCGATGACGCAATCTGCTCAGCCAAGCAGTTCTTTGAGGGTGTAGAGCTTCGTCTTGCGCGTCTTGAGGGCGGCCAGGCCCGACTTGATCTCCCGCATGAGCGCCAGGTCGCCGCGGATGGCAATGGTTTCCTTCCAGCTCTCGAACTCGCGGGGACTCACCAGGATCGCCGCAGCGCGGCCGTTCTTCGTAATCATGACTTTCTCGTCATGCGTACTGACGCGCTCGACCAGGCCGCTCAGCTTGGCCTTTGCTTCGGACAAAGAAAGTTTTCTCATGGCGCGCTGCATTCGGTCACATTTCCCGCTGATTTTAGCCCTTGGCGCGGTGCGGGGGCAGTAGTCAACCGTGCGCTCCGACCTCTGCTATGCAGCCGCTTGATGTAAGTAGAGGTACTTTTGAAACCCAGCGAAGACCTTGCCGATCTCCTCCGGTCTTCCCAGGTCCGCCACCGCATCGGCGATGGCGTTGTTGTACTTGAGCTTTAGCAGCGGCGAGAGTTTTTCCTGCGCGAGCTCGTCCACCCCGACCTTCACATACTGGGACAGTACGAAGTCGAGGAAGACCCGCTGCTTGCTGTTGAAGTGGGTGCTGATGATGACCTTAGCGTTTTCTGCCCGCTGCTCGCGCGTGAGGGTGGGTAGCGCGTAGGCGACGTGAGCGAGCACGTCGAAGAGATCGCTCTTTTCGGCGTCGATGATCTTCTGCATCTCTGCCAACTGGTCTTTGCCGAATCCCTTTTCCGCCAATCCCTGCAGCAGCTTGGCTCGCGTATCCGGGGCGCTCCACAGGGCGCGCAGTTCGGCTTCGTCCTTGAAGAACTCGGGCAGCTTACCGAACAGCATTTCCATGAACTGCTGGGCCGACATCGGCGTGCCGTCGGGATGCCAGAAGGTCGTCATCGTCATGTGCTGGATGTTGCGTGCTTTCCCGTCGGCAAGCTTGATGCGGGCCTTGGGCTTCTTTGTCGTGTATTCGCCTTCCGGTTCCTCGGCTTTTGGGATCTCCGATTCGGGGCCCGCGGAGGTTGATGGTGTGCTGGTGTTGTCGATCGGCTCGCCATCCCACTCCGGGTCGTTGAAGTGGTGGTGTGCCTTCACGAAGTCGTAGATCGTGAAGTAGTCCTTGCCGTCGTAGAGCCGCGTGCCGCGGCCGATGATCTGCTTGAACTCAATCATCGAGTTGATGGGGCGCATGAGCACGATATTGCGGATGTTGCGCGCGTCCACGCCGGTCGAGAGTTTCTGCGACGTGGTCAGGATCGTCGGGATGCTCTTTTCGTTGTCCTGGAAATCGCGCAGATGCTGCTCACCGAGGACGCCATCGTCCGCGGTGACCCGTTGGCAATAGTTCGGGTCTGTGCCCGTCTTCATCTGATTGACGAGATCGCGCACCGCGAGAGCGTGCTTCTGGGTGGCGCAGAAGACCAGCGTCTTGTCCTGCTGGTTGATCTGATCCATGAAAATCTTTACCCGGTTTGCTTCGCGCTCCTTGATCTCGATGATCTTGTTGAAGTCGCTCTCCGTGTACCGTTTCCCTTTCTCCACCTCGCCCTCGATCAGCGTGTCGTCGGGGGTATAGACATACTCGTCCATCGTCGTGGAGATCTGCTTCACCTTGAACGGCGTCAGGAAGCCGTCGTTGATGCCCTCTTTGAGCGAGTAGGTGTAGACTGGCTCGCCGAAATAGGCGTACGTATCCACGTTGTCCTTGCGCTTGGGCGTAGCCGTGAGGCCGAGCTGAACCGCCGGTGCGAAGTAATCGAGGATGCCGCGCCAGTTGCTCTCGTCGGCGGCGCCGCCACGATGGCACTCGTCGATGACGATGAAATCGAAGAAATCCGGCGGGTATTCACCGAAATAGGGCGACGGCGCCCCATCTTTCGGCGGCCCACTCATGAAGGTCTGAAAGATCGTGAAGAACAAGCTGCCGTTCTTCGGCACCTTGCCTTTCTTGCGAATGTCCTCCGGCGCGATCCTTACCATTGCGTCCTCGGGGAAGGCCGAGAACGCGTTGTAGGCCTGGTTGGCGAGGATATTTCGATCAGCCAGGAACAGGATGCGCGGCCGGCGTGACGGCTCGCGGCTCAGGTTCCAGCGGCTGTGGAACAGCTTCCACGCGATCTGGAACGCGATGAAAGTTTTTCCCGTGCCCGTGGCGAGCGTGAGCAGAATGCGCTGACGCTCGTCCGCGATGGCCTGCATCACCCGTTCGACAGCGATGTCTTGGTAGTAGCGGCTGGGATGTGAACCACCTTTGTCCTCGAACGGCACCGCGGCGAAGCGGTCGCGCCACGCGCTCGCTTCGGCGAACGTCAGCGCCCAAAGCTCGTCCGGCGTGGGGTAGCGCGGAACGCCACCTTCCTTGCCAGTCTGCATGTCGATACCGTATATGCCGCGCCCGTTCGTGGAGTAGGTGTAGCGAACGGCAAGTTTCTCTGCATAGTTCTTCGCTTGCGCCACTCCTTCGCTCACCTCTTCGTCCCACGCCTTGGCCTCGACCACGGCCAATTTGTGGGTGCGATAGATCAAAACGTAGTCGGCGGTGAGCGGCTTGCCGCGCTTTCCGTGACCTTCAATGCGGCCCAGCGTGATTGGATACTCCCGGCGGATGCGGCTGCCTTCGATCGCGCCCCAGCCCGCCCCCTTAAGGGCGGGATCGATGTGTTCGGCGCGGGTCTCGGCTTCGTTCACCCGTAACTTTTGGAGATTGATCTTCGCATCACAGCCTAACGAAACACTACGCCTGATTTCTTGATGTAATCGATGAAGTTGACGCAGATAACAGCAACTTCGTCCATCACGCAAACTGCCGGAATTTTTCTTTTTCCGGGCGCTTGAGGTGATGTGGACTGTCGCTCTTCATCTGAAACCAGTTCGGCTGAATGTTTCTTTGCCGTGGCGATGATGAGAAGGTCGTTTTCCCCTACTCCCTTGGGGTGGTAGTTATCATCAACAATGCCAAGCAGATTCTTAATACGCATGGCATCCTGAAGAATCGCGTTGCTGATTTCAATTAGATCAATATCGTGATCTTTCAGCCATTGACCGCACTCAGGTGCCTTGTGCGCCACTTCATCGAACGCCACTCTTGGCATTGCCAGTTTCTTTTCTTCAATCTGAGTTGCCATCCACTCCCACAGGCCCGGAAACTGGCGTATTGGATAGTTGTCCCACGCGTAGATCATGGATGACGCATCAAATACCTGCATAGTGACGCTCTAGCTGATGCAGGTCTTTGATTTTGAGGCTGTCGAGATAGGTGCTCGCCCTGGCGAGGGTAATTTGACGAGCGTTTAGCGCATCCAGCACAGTTCGAACAAACGTGTCGCCAAATACGTGCTTGGGCTCACGATGGCGGTAGGTGCGGCTGCCGCCATCTTCCTCGGGCGCGACAAAGGAATTTTTGCGCCAGCGCCGGTAGGCGTCGTATTGGCGTTGTGGCAAGCGGCCAGCATCTAACAATCGGCGCAAAATCACCTCACCACTTACGCCCCATGCGTTGCGTGGCCGTGCGAGCCAGTCGTCATATTGAGATACTTCGCTGGGCCTTTCCGCATCTCGAATGCTCGTCAGAAAAGCATCGGGCACCAATAGATGACCCGCGAAAGCGTTGGCTTCTCGCTCGTGGCCTTGATGGGATTGCATGTCTTGCTCGTCGTCAATCGAACTGGATTTGTGCATAAGCAGGTGCCCCAGCTCGTGCGCAAGCGTGAACGACTGCCGAGGCTCCCAAGACAGCTTCTTGATGACAATTACAGGGCAGGTCGGGTCATACAGATTGAATCCGAGAATCGGACTCGCTTTGGCAATCTGCCATTTTCCGTTGTAGCCATTGCTGCGAAACACAAGTACACCTCGCGCCTCCACTGCGGCGCGATAGGTATCAAAGCTGTTTTCGTCAGCCAAGCCAAGCCACCTACGGGTAACTTGCGCTACCTCATGCGGTTCGCTTCGAGGAAGGTCTGGTGGGGCGAACGATGGCCGGTCGGTGTCGTCCAAATCTTCGCGGAGACTCAGGTATACCGACCGTTGCTTTTCCACCCGCTCGATTAGCGCCTTAAGCTTGGCGGATAACTCCGGCTTCTGATTGGCAAGAGTGCGGAACTGTGGCGTATGCGCACGCTCCTCATCGACCGGATCAGGTTCGAGGAAAAACAATATTCCCCGGCTGAAATAGTCGGCGATCTTGCGCAACTGGTTGAAAGTCACGCCATCTCCGCCCGCTAGCGTCCGTTCGATGCTGGCCGGAGCGATACCCAGTGCAGAGGCAAGATCGCTAGGCGTGATGCCATGGTCGGTACAGCACCAAGCAATACGACCCGAGTTGATCGATTGGATCCGTTCCATAACGGCCATTATATTGAGGTGAACCGCGCTTTGCCTGGCTGCAAGCGGTTTGTCACAGCGCGCCAGAGAAGGCTTGGCGCAGCAGCGACTTCTTCAACGCCTCCAGCGCGGCGCGCTTCCGCTCGTAGAGATGGGCGAGGCGTTGGGTTTCTTCCGACAATTCGTTGAGTTCTTCGACAAGTTTGAGCTGCGTTGTGAGCGGCGGCAGATTGATTGGAAAACCACGGAGATAGCCGAGGCCAACGAACTTCTGTGTCGTGCCTTTGGCTTCCTTCATCATCTTTGAAATGACCATGCCTGAATCCAGGTAATGCTTCAGGAACGCGCCGCTCTGACCGTTTGGATTTTTGAAAAGCGCGACGTTCTTTATCGCGAAATTGGGTTCGACCTCAACGAGCGTTGGATTGCCAATCGTTCCGATCATGGCGAACAATACGTCGCCTTTGTGAACCGCGCTGCGTTCGTTGATCTTGGTGTAGTCCTGTTCGCTTATTAGCTTCACGTCGTCGAAAGTCAGTCCGTCACGCTTGAGATTCTTCGACGTGATGAGTGGGTAGCCGGTCGCATGATATTTTGGGGAGTCGTGTGTTCCGTCCCGAACGTCATAGGCTTCGCCGAGCTTTGTCTCCACCCACCCCGGGCCACGTTGGGTGAAGACGGATTGGAGATGGCTTTCGAAGATGGCGCGGGCGTTTTGGAGGTTCTTTTCGGCGTTGGCTGCGGCGGTGGTCATGCCTTCAAACGCTTCGTCGAGGATGCTGCCAATCCGCCGCTGTTCTGGGAGAGGAGCGATTGGGATTTCAATGCTCTCAATTAGGCCCATATTTAGCCCGCGCCGATCATTTCCACTATCACCAGTCATCTGTCGAATTTCTTGATATCGACCGTGAAGATTGGCGTAGAGGAACTCTGGCAACAACATATCCGGGTCGTTTGGGTAAATGCTAACTAACGACTGATTGCATGTGGCTCGCATTCGCAATAGCGCAACTGTGCCCCGTGTCTTGCCTTGGCCATTCAGCGCAATCATCACGGAGTTAATCGGGAGCAACTTCGCATTTGAGTTTTTCATGCCCGCATCGGAGATCCGGCCTTCGCAGTCAAAGATTTCACCTTGGTGGATATCACCTGAAACCAACCACCTTATCTCGCCACCAAAATATTCGGGCTTTGCCTTGCTCGGTGTCCCGCCAGTCATTAGGCGACACACATCGCCAATCTTCCTTGTCTGCCACCCCTTCTTCATAGCAACGCCTTGATGTTGCCCAGCACTTCCGCGCTCTCGGCGTCCAGCGCGGCGATTTCGTCCATGATGGCCTCGGGGCTGCGGTGCGCGATTTCCTCGCCGCCGTTGGGGTTCTTCACGGAGAGATCAAAGGTCTTCGGGTCGATGGCCGCCGCGTCCACGCTCCAGCTCTTGGGCGAGTCGGCTTTGGTCTTCTGCAAGGCGATGAACTCGGCGAGGTCGGCGTCGTTGAGCGGGTTGGTCTTGCCCATGTTGCGGCCGGGGTCGAGCTGGTAGAACCAGACTTTGCGCGTCTTCGTGCCTTTCTCGAAGAAGAGCACCACGGTCTTCACGCCGGCGCCGATGAACGTGCCGCCGGGGCAGTCGAGGACGGTGTGGAGGTTGCAGGTTTCCAGCAGGAGCTTGCGCAGGCTTACTGAGGCGTTGTCGGTGTTGGAGAGGAAGGTGTTCTTGATGACGACGCCGCCGCGTCCGCCGGCCTTGAGGATTTTGATGAAGTGCTGGAGGAAGAGGAAGGCGGTCTCGCCGGTGCGGATGGGAAAGTTCTGCTGCACTTCCTTGCGCTCTTTGCCGCCGAAGGGCGGATTGGCGAGCACCATGTCGTAGCGGTCCTTCTCCTGTATGTCGGCGAGGTTTTCGGTGAGGGTGTTGGTGTGGATGATGTTGGGGGCTTCGATGCCGTGCAGGATCATGTTCATTATCCCGATGACGTAGGCGAGGGACTTCTTTTCCTTCCCGTAGAACGTGCGCGTCTGCAGGGTCGTGAGGTCTTTGGTGGTAAGACCTTTTTTCGCTTTGAGATACTCGAACGATTCGCACAGGAAGCCCGCTGAACCGACTGCGCCGTCGTAGATCCGCTCGCCGATCTTCGGTTGCACCACCTGCACGATGGCGCGAATGAGCGGGCGCGGGGTGTAGTACTCGCCGCCGTTCCTCCCGGCGTTGCCCATGTTCTTGATCTTGGCTTCGTACAGGTGGCTGAGTTCATGCTTCTCGGTCTGTGAGCGGAAGCGCAGCTCGTCGATGTGGTCGATGACCTCGCGCAGGTTGTAGCCGCTGGTGATCTTGTTCTTGATCTCGACGAAAATTTCGCCGATCTTGTATTCGATCGTGTTGGGACCCTCGGCCTTCCGCTTGAAGGCGAGCAAATAGGGGAAGAGCTTCTTGTCGACGAAGTCGCGCAAGTCGTCGCCAGTCATCGCGGCGTTATGGTCGAGCTTGCCGTCCTTGCCCTTGGGCGCGGCCCAGGTTTCCCAGCGATACGGCTTTTCGAGGATGAAGGTGTATTTCTTGCCCTCGAGCTTGGCTTCGTCCGCCTTGTCCTGCTCCAGCCCGTCGAGGTATTTCAGGAACAGCAGCCAGGACGTCTGTTCCGTGTAGTCGAGCTCGGTGGTGCAGCCGGCCTCTTTCCAGAGGACATCGTCAATATTTTTGAAGGCTTGTTCGAACACAGCTCCCTCGCTTCTCGACAGCTACACAACTAGCGCCATTTAACGGGTGGCAATCGCCACGTCAATAAGGATTTATCAGTTCGTCCACTATATCTGCGCCAAAGGTGCTGAAAGGTGTACCGAAGTTTCCTAGTGCTAGAAGGTAGTATGGCACCTCGTCCATGAGGACATAGAGTGGCGGGGTACGCACGGTGTCGATCGCGAATGTAGGGCCAACGCTACGCTCGTTTCTTGCCAGTTCCAATCCAGAAGTGATCGCCCTTAAAGGTGGCTGGGGCACAGGAAAGACTTTCTTCTGGAAGAAGGAACTGTCCAAGGCTGCTGAGGAAAGTCGCCTTGGAGTAACGCGCTATGCCTACGTATCACTATTTGGCCTATCGAGTCTGGAACAGCTAAAGCAGGCAATCTTCGCGAACAGCCTTCCGGCGCAAAGTATCTCTGATGGACAAAATCTGTCCACCTTCAGTACAAATATTCAAGACGTATTGAAGCGTCTAGAAGGAACGTCAGGCAACATCGACATTCAAGCGTCGAAGTCGCTTTTCAAGAACTTAGCCGAAAAAATATTGCGAACGACTGCCGGTGCAGCGAGTGGATTGCAATGGTCTCGCGCGTGGCTCCCATTCATGGCTGACGCCACTTTCTTCGTCGTTCGAAATCAATTGATTTGTCTTGATGACTTTGAGCGCGTAGGCCGTGGTCTCGATGCGCGGGATATCCTGGGCCTTGTGTCATTGCTCAAAGAGCAGCGTGGCTGCAAGATCGCACTAATCTTCAATGAAGCGTCAATTCGCGATGAGCATTGCCAGCAATATGCCGAGTACAGGGAGAAAGTGGTCGATATTGAGGTCGAATTCGCGCCTTCCGTAGAAGAAGCTGTGGACATTGTTTTTGATGAAAATGATCTGCGTCGCAACTTGATTCTTAAGTATGCAAAGTCCCTAAAGCTAACAAATATACGACTGCTTCAGAGAATTAAGAGGGTGCTCAAAATTGTCGAAATGTATTTGCAGAATGTTGAGCCGTCTGTAGCTGAAAATGTGATCGGAACTGTAGTCCTTTATGTTTGGTCTTTCTACACTCGGGATGGGACAGCGCCGCCGTTGGAGTTCTTGAAAACGACCGGCTACGTCAAGCTAGTCGCAGCACAGATCGGGAAGGGCAAAAATGACAAAGGTGCTACCGAAGGAGAGGAATGGCGCGAACTTCTTCAATCATATGGTTACACGCATACGGACGAATTGGACTTGTCAATTGCCCAGCTAATTGAGAGGGGATACCCGGATCCGATTGAACTTCCGAAGCGTCTCGCAGATATCAATGCGCAGCACAAGGCTCAATTAGGTAAGAGTCTTTTTGACGGTGTTTGGGACACCCTGTGGGGCTCGTTGGAGGACGATGAAGATAAGTTGGTGCCGCAGTTGACGACTATCTTTAAGCATACGAGCCAATATTTGAGTGTGAATGATTTAAATCAGTCGGTTGGAATATTGCGAGAACTTGGTCACGATGCCGAGGCTGACACCCTCATTGAGTCCTATGTTGATGCTCATAAACAAAAGCCAGAAGTCTTCAAGCTCGATAGGACCTGGATGATTGGGCCGCTTGATCCAAAAATTGAGATTCGCTTCTTGGAGGCGCGCGGGATTACGGAGACACCGAAGCAAATGAGGGAGGTTGTCGCAAGTATTGCTGAACGCAATTCGTGGGCGGAGGAAGACATAAAGTTTTTGGCGGGCAAGACTGATCAGGAATACTTCGACTTCCTAAAGTCTGTGAAATCTAGAGATGTTTATATATATATAAAAACTCTTATGGGCTTCCAGCAAATTGCAAATGCGAATCCCGACTTCGGATTGGTGGCATCTAGGACTAGAAGTGCTTTGAAGAGAATAGCTGGTGAGAGCAGAATAAACGCGTTTCGTCTGAGGAACTACGGACCGTTCCACGACAAAGAAGCTGGGCAATCAAATGGGTAGCGGAGTAAGGAAATCCTATTCCATTCAAGATCCGTCGGTCGCGACGATGGTGCGTTAATTAATATCTAGCGACGCAGGTCAAGGGTAAACGGGAAGTTGGGATTGCGCTCTTCGGCGCGCACTGCGATGCGGCCGGGGGTGTGGGCGGTGCGGGAGAAGCGCGCGAGGCGGCGGCCTTCGGCGGCATAGGCGTTGACGGGGAAGTCCGCGTGGGCGCGGCCGCCGGGGTGGACGACGTGGTACTGGCAACCGGCGAGCGACTTGTGCATCCAGGTGTCGACGAAATCGAAGGTCAGCGGCGCATGCACGCCGATGGTCGGGTGCAGCGCGGACCAGGGTTGCCAGGCGCGGTAGCGCACGCCGGCGACGAATTCGCCGACGTTGCCGGTGGGCTGAAGCGGCAATGCGCGGCCGTTGCAGGTGAGCACATTGCGGTCGCCAGCCATGCCGGTGGCGCGGATCTGCAGGCGCTCGACCGACGAGTCGACGTAGCGCGCGGTGCCGCCGGCGGCGCTTTCCTCGCCCAGCACGTTCCAGGGTTCGAGCGCGGTGCGCAGCTCGAAGCGCGCGCCGCGCGCGGCGAATTCGCCGACGCGCGGAAAACGGAATTCGAAATGCGGCGCGAACCATCCGGTGGCGAGCTCGTACCCGGCCTCCCGCGTTTCTCCGATCACATCCTCGAAGTCCAGCCAGACGAAGTGCGGCAGCATGAAGCGGTCGTGCAGTTCCGTGCCCCAGCGCGCGAGCTTGCGCGGTCGATAGGGCTTCTTCCAGAACCGTGCGACCAGCGCGCGCATCAGCAGTTGCTGCGTCAGGGACATGCGCGCATGCGGTGGCATTTCAAAGCCGCGCAGCTCGAGCAGGCCGAGGCGCCCGGTCGGGCCGTCGGGCGAGTACAGCTTGTCGATGGAGAACTCGGCGCGGTGGGTATTGCCGGTGGCGTCGGTCAGCAGGTTGCGGAACAGGCGGTCCACCAGCCAGGGAGGGAATGCATCCCCGGTCTGCCGTTCCAGTTCCCTGAAAGCAATTTCAAGTTCATAAACAGAATCGTTCCTGGCTTCATCCAGGCGGGGATGCTGGCTGGTCGGGCCGATGAACAGGCCCGAGAACAGGTACGACAGCGACGGGTGGTTGTGCCAGTAGGCGAGCAGGCTCGCGAGCAGGTCGGGCCGACGCAGGAACGGCGAATCCGCCGCGCTTGGCCCGCCGAGCACGAAGTGGTTGCCGCCGCCGGTGCCGGCGTGGCGGCCGTCGATCATGAACTTCTCGGTGGTGAGGCGCGAGAGGTGCGCTGCTTCGTAGAGGAAGGTGGTGTTCTCCACCAGTTCGGGCCAGCTCTTCACCGGTTGGACGTTGGCTTCAAGCACCCCCGGGTCGGGCGTAACGCGCAGCGCTTCCAGGCGCGGGTCGCGCGGCGGCTCGTAGCCTTCGAGGATCACGCGAACGTTGATTTCGGCGGCAGTGGCTTCGACCGCCGCCACCAGCGCGAGGTATTCCTCCAGCGCCTCGGCGGGCGGCATGAAGAGGTAGAGCACGCCGCTGCGCGGTTCGGCGCAGATCGCCGTGCGCGTGATTCCGGCGGCGGATTTAAATGGCACGGGGTTGGGAGTTGTAGCCGCAGGTCTTGGTATTTCGTATCGAGAGAGGGCTTTTTTATGGGAAGGCAAGACCCGCTGCTCCTGGAACGGGTCTGGCGCGTGAATCGAGGGCTGGTCGGCGGCCGTGGCCCAGGGCAGGGAATCGAGCGGCAGGCGCAGTCCGAGCGGCGAATCGCCGGGGACGAGGTAGCAGCGTTCCTCCCGCAGGAACCACCGGCCCGATTGCCATCCTTCTGCATTTTTTGCAATGGGCAAAACATGCCCGGCTGTCTTGTCGAGCCCCTGGTGGAAGATCTTGCGCAGTCGCGCTCGTTCGAGCGGGTCTTCGAGGCGCGCATCGAAAGGGTCGACGTTCGCAGGCAGCTTGTGCTCGCGCCACAGGTAGTACCAGGTGTCTTCAAAGGCGGGGAAGACGAATTCCGGATCGAGACCCAGTCGCGCCGCAAGCGTGCGCAGGAACAGCGCGGCCTGAGCCTCTGTCGCGCCGAGGTCCGCGCCCTCATCCGCAAACAGCGCCGGATCGCTCCAGACCGGCTCGCCGTCCTTGCGCCAGAAGCACGACAGCGACCAGCGCGGCAGCGGTTCGCCGGGGTACCACTTGCCCTGGCCGAGATGCAGCAAGCCGGTTTTCGCGTATTTGTCTTTCAATTTCTTGAGTAACACCAAACCCAATTTTCGCTTGTCGGGCCCCAAGGCTTCCGTGCTCCACTCGGCGCCGTCGTGGTCGTCCACCGAGACGAAGGTCGGCTCGCCGCCCATGGTGAGGCGCACGTCGCGTTCCTCGAGTTCGGCGTCGACCCGGTTGCCGAGTGCGTTTATTTCCTCCCACTGCTCTTCGCTGTAGGGCTTGGTGACGCGCGGCGCCTCCCAGACACGGTCGATGCGCATGTGGTGCGTGAACTCCACGCCCGCCTCTTCGGTGGCGCCGGTGATCGGCGCGGCGCTGGAGGGCTCTGGCGAGCAAGCCAACGGGATGTGGCCTTCGCCCGCGAACAGGCCCGAGGTCGCATCCAGACCTACCCAGCCGGCGCCCGGCAGGTAGGCCTCGCACCAGGCGTGCAGATCGGTGAAGTCGAGTTCGGTTCCCGAAGGGCCGTCGAGCGATTTCACGTCGGGCTTCAACTGGATGAGATAGCCGGAGACGAAGCGCGCTGCGATGCCCAGGTGACGCAACAGCTGCACCATCAGCCAGCCCGAGTCCCGGCACGAGCCGCTCGCGCCGGCGAGCGTTTCCTCCGGCGTCTGGATGCCCGGCTCCATGCGGATAAGGTACTTGATGTCCTTCGACAGGCGCAGATTCAGGGCGACCAGGAAATCCACCGTCGGCGCCGGCACGCGCGGCACCGCGTCCAGGTAGCGCTTGAAGCGCGGAGTCAGCGCGCCACGCGCGAGGTAAGGCGCCAGTTCGTGCAGCAGACCGGCCTCGTAACGGAACGGGAAATTGTCGGCGCTTGGCTCGAGGAAGAAATCGAACGGATTGATGACCGACAGCTCGGCCACCAGGTCGACTTCGATCTTCAGTTCGCGCACCGGTTCCGGGAACACGAGCCGCGCGAGCCAGTTGGACTGCGGGTCCTGCTGCCAGTTGAGAAAATGCTTCGCCGGCGTGACGCGCTGCGAGTAGGACAGCACGGGCGTGCGCGCGTGCGGTGCCGGGCGCAATCGCACCACTTGCGGTCCGAGCATGATCGCCCGGTCGTAGCGGTAGTGGGTAACGTGGCTGAGCGCGACGTGGATTGACATGGCTAGGCGGTGCCGAGGTAGGCGCGCTGGATGCGAACCGCCAGCTCGCTCATGTCGGCGATGCAATCGGTGAGGTATTCGTGCAGCCCGCCCTGGAAGATCTCCTCGATGTCGGCGTTGGTGAGCCGCACGTAGATCTCGCCCGCGAGGCGCCGCGCCGCGCGGTCGTGCTGCCCCTGCAGGCGCTCCATCGCCTGCGTCAGCTGCTCGAAGCAGGCGCAAAGGGAGCGCGGCATGCGGCGCTCCAGGATCAGCAGCTGCGCCACCTTGATCGGGTAGATCTGGTCGCGGTAGAGCGCCCGGTAGGTCTCGAAGGAGGACACCGAGCGCAGCAGCGCGGTCCATTGGTAGTAATCGAGCGCGCCGCCGACGTCTTTCACCGAGGGCAGGCGCACGTGGTATTTCACGTCGAGAATGCGCGCCGTGTTGTCGGCGCGCTCGAGGAAGGTGCCGAGGCGCGAAAAATTGAACGCCTCGCCGCGCATGATGGTGCCGTAAGTGACGCCGCGAAAAAGGTGGCTGCGCTCTTTCACCCAATCGAAGAACTTGGTTGCTCCCGCGCCGGCGAGGTCGACGCGCCGCACGCGCCGCATCTCGATCCAGGTCGCGTTCAGCGCCTCCCACATCTCGGAGGTGATCTGCCAGCGCACGGCGTGCGCGTTCTCCCGCGCCATCCTCAGGCAGCTGAAGATGGAGGAAGGGTTGTCCGCGTCGAGGGCGAGGAAATCCACCAACCCCTGGAGCGTGACCGGCTTTTTGCCCTGAAAGTAGCGCTCGGCGCTGTCGGTGATGGTGAGCGGAGCGAGCAGGGTCTGCTCGCGCGTCTCCGGGGTGCCGAAGAGGACCATGTTGGAGGTCACGCCGAGGATGCGCGCCGTGTTCTCGGCGCGCTCGATCTGGCGGTTCATCCAGTAAATGCGCTCGGCGACGCGCGACAGCATCAGAGAAAAATCGGGGTCAGAGCCCGATTTCTCCTGTTGGCCGCTCGTGCGCCGGAAATCGGGCTCTGACCCCGATTTTTCATTCGACCACCCAGGTGTCCTTGGTGCCGCCGCCCTGGGACGAGTTCACCACCAGCGAGCCTTCCTTGAGCGCGACGCGCGTCAGGCCGCCCGGCACCAGCTTCACTTCCCTGCCCGAGAGCACGTAGGGCCGCAGGTCGACATGGCGCGGCGCGAAGCCGCGCCTGACGAAAGTCGGGCAGGTCGACAGCGACAGCGTCGGCTGCGCGATGTAATTGCCCGGATTCGCCTTGAGCCGCTTGCGGAACTCGCCCAGCTCCGCCTTCGAGGCGGCGGGTCCGACCAGCATGCCGTAGCCGCCCGAACCCTGCACTTCCTTTACCACCAGCTCCGCGAGATGCTCCATCACGTGGGCGAGGTCTTTGGGCTTGCCGCAGCGCCAGGTGGGCACGTTGGCGAGGATCGGCTCCTCCTTGAGATAGAAGCGGATCATCTCCGGCACGTAGGGATAGGTGGACTTGTCGTCCGCGACGCCGGTGCCGACCGCGTTCGCGAGCGCGATGTTGCCCATCTGGTAGGCGGCGAACAGGCCCGGCACGCCGAGCATCGAATCCTTATTGAACGCCAGCGGATCGAGGTAGGCGTCGTCGAGCCGCCGGTAGATGACGTCTACGCGCTGCCGGCCGCTGGTGGTGCGCATGTACACCGCGTTGTCCCTGGTGAAAAGGTCCGCCCCCTCCACCAGTTCGACGCCCATCTGCTGCGCGAGGAATGCGTGCTCGAAGTAGGCGCTGTTGTACTGCCCCGGCGTCAGCACCACTACCACCGGGTCGCGCACCCGGGCGGGCGCCGCCGCGCGCAGCGTCTCGAGCAGCAGCGATGGATAGTGCTCTACTGGCAATACCGTCTGGCGCTCGAATAATTCCGGAAACAACCGCATCATCATCTTGCGGTTCTCGATCATGTACGACACGCCCGAGGGCGTGCGCAGGTTGTCCTCGAGCACGTAGTACTTGCCATCCGAGTGCCGCACCAGGTCGATGCCGGCAATGTTGGAATACACGAGGTTGGGGAGCTCGATGCCGCACATCTCCTTCTGGAAAGCGGCGTTCTTCAGCACCTGTTCGGGCGGGATCGCGCCCGCCTTGAGGATCTCCTGCCCGTGGTAGATGTCGTGCAGGAACCGGTTGAGCGCCTCGACCCGCTGCTTCAGGCCCTTCGCGAGCTGGTCCCATTCGGCTTTCGGGATGATGCGCGGAATGGTGTCGAAGGGGATCAGCCGTTCGGCGCCCTGCTCGGCGCCGTGCGCGTCGCCGTAAACGGCGAAGGTGATGCCGACGCGGTGGAACAACAGGTCGGCTTCGCGCCGCTTCTCGGCAACCCGCTTGGCCGGTGTTTGCGCCAGCCACTGCGCAATCGGGCCGAAATGCGGCCGCACCTTGCCGTCGGCGGCGCGCATTTCATCGTATTTTGGGCGGCGTTCCAAGGGGAGTTCCCTCTCAGGAACGAGCAATACGCATGCCAGGAAACGTCAATCAGTCCTGCGGTTTGCCCTGCAGATCCGTGTTCGGTTTGATCGCCGCGCGCCGGTACTTGGAGGGCGGGATGCCGACTTGCTGCTGGAAAAAGCGGGTGAAGTTCGATTGCGCGGAAAAGCCCAGTGCCGCCGAGACCTCGGCAATCCTGCCGGTGCCCGAGGAGAGCTTCGAGATCGCCGACTCAATGCACAGCATGTCGAGGTAGGACCGCGGCGAGCGTCCGGTGGAGAGCTGGAACAGGTCGTAGAACCGCGAGCGCGACAGGCCAACCTGGCGCGCCAGCTCGTTCATGTTGATTTCCTTGTTCGGGCGCGCGCGCAAGAGAGCCAGAGCCTTGCGGATCCGGTTGTCGGCGAACGGCGAGCCGCGCCAGAAGCGCACACTGGACTGGCGCCGCGCGAGATAGTTCTCAACGATCGAGAGCATCAGTTCCTGCAGCATGAACTCCAGCCGCTCGTGGGACAGGAACTGGTCGTTCAGGACCTCGATCACCAGCGTGTCGGCGAGCTGCCGGATACGCCGGGTGATGGCTTCGCTGCCGGAGGCAAACGGCCGGCCGCCGGCGGAGAACACCGCCGGAAAGCTGCCGCAAAGCCAATCGGTGGAGGCCTGGAAGACGAGCAGTTGCGCGTGCCCGCCGGCGGCAAGAATCAGCCGGCTGGTGGCGCCGGGATTGGTGAACAGCAGATTGTCGCGCGTCAGGCGAAGCGGCCCGCCGTCTATCAGGACATCGAGCTCGGCACCCTCCTGCTTGATCAGGACCTGCGGCGCGGCGCTCGACTGGGGTATTTCGCCCGCTGCGGCCTCGAGCAGCTGAAGCCGCCCGAAACTGCCGTCGAAGACTCTAATGGGGCGCGCCATGCTGCAAGCTTAAGGTCAGCAAACGAATATAGCTAGTAGGCCAGCCAGCGGGGGCGTTTGGCGGATATCACCCGCGTATTCACCCCCACCCAGTTCAATCCCCCGAACAAGCGGCCGTGCTCGATCTTGACGCACCGGCCCATGACACTTTCCAACCCTGCGGCAAGGGCCTTGGCTGCCGCTGCCTCGTTATTGACTCCCAACTGCTGCCACAGGACCCTGGCGCCGATCGCGATCGCGTCCTCGGCGATCGGCATTACGTCCTCGGTCTTGCGGAACACGTCTACCAGGTGCACCTTCTCGGGGATGTCGCGCAGCGACGCGTAGC
>Ga0315281_10003308_pt1 | contig 23692 bp, 20 predicted proteins | sample YL17G07_0_MG_FD_204540 | JGI IMG/M metagenome (GOLD analysis project Ga0315281, IMG submission 204540) | Sediment microbial communities from Yellowstone Lake, YNP, Wyoming, USA - YL17G07_0 | ecosystem: Environmental > Aquatic > Freshwater > Lake > Sediment | place: USA: Wyoming | collected... | reverse complement strand
GTAGGTTTCTTGCCAAAAAAACTATACCAGATGCGGTTGGAATTCGATGCTCTTCTCTTACTCCCCTATCTTCCTGTCTTTGCTTTATCCCCTTACGGTCAGTTCAACTTTTTTACGAAAGAACCGAATATAATGAGCAGTTAATCATGTCTTTTCTGGAAGAGTTGCGGGCTGATGACCGTATTCAGGACTGGCAGCCGCACCAGGCTGAAGAGGCCCTGAGTCTCTATTATTTTCATTGCCTCGGCAAGACAAAGGGGGGACAAAGCGCCCTTGCTGTTACAAGCTTGACCGATGTGCTTGAGGAGATGAAACGTCTTATCAGATTGAAACACTACTCCTACAGCACTGAGCGCACCTATATTCAGTGGGTCGAGCGATTTGCTGCATATTTTCAACAATCAGGAGCGAAAGGGATCGGGGACGTTGATGCTGATGATTTAAAGAATTTCTTGAGCCATCTTGCGCTGAAGCAAAGGGTATCTTCTTCAACACAGAACCAGGCTTTCAATGCTTTACTGTTTTTGTTCAGAAACATCCTGAAGCGGGATGTCGGGAACCTCGATACTACAGTCAGGGCAAAGAGGGGCCCGAAACTTCCTGTCGTACTCTCTGTAGATGAGGTCAGACAGCTTTTTGAACAGATGACCGGCAGGGACCGCTTTATTGCCGAACTGCTTTATGGAGCAGGTCTTAGACTTATGGAACTCGCCCGCCTGCGGGTGCAGGACATAGATTTTGATGCTGACACCGTCTTCGTCCGCAGAGGTAAGGGCGACAAGGACCGTTCCACAATGCTTCCGATAGCGGTCAAAGAACGTTTGAAGGAGCATCTGGCAAGCGTGAAGACCCTGCACGAGAAGGACCTTGCCGCAGGCCATGGAGCGGTTTCCCTGCCTGACGCGCTTGATCGAAAATATCCGAATGCTGCAAAAGAATGGGGCTGGCAGTATGTATTCCCATCGGGGTCTCTTTCAGTTGATCCGCGAAGCGGTGTAGTACGAAGACATCATATAAGTGATTCTGTTATCCAGGCTGCGATTAAAAACGCTGTGCAAAAGGCTGGTATTGTGAAACACGCTACAGTGCATACCCTCAGACACAGTTTTGCGACGCACTTGCTCATGAACGGCGTAAATATCAGGGAAGTGCAGGAACTCTTGGGCCACAAGAACGTCGAGACGACCATGATTTATACCCACGTCATGTGGAACATGACAAATGCCCCGCAAAGCCCTCTTGATCTGCTCCTCCAGGATAAGTGATTGATCCTAAAAGCGGCAATTCAGTTGCCGATAGCAGAATCATGCTTTAAAGACCTATCAGACGCTAATTATTACGTCCACGCAAAAAAGTCCGGAAAAATCCTTGTCGTCCTCGAATGCCTTTATCAGAGATATTGTTTTCAAATGGATGACTACAATTTCACTGAGTTTTTTGATAGAGACGTTCTGAGGAAGCGACCATATCTAAACAAGCAGGCGGGAATTGTGATAAACTTGTGTACATGCTGGGTCTGTTGCCGCCAGCCTGAAAATATAAACTTAACAGATAGTGAGGAGGGAGCCATGCCGAAGGGATTGAAGATCGCCATAAACACAGGAGGAGGGGATGCTCCAGGTCTGAACGCAGTTATTGAAGCGGTGGTATTGGCCGGCCACAACAGGCAGTGGGAGGTTTATGGTATCAGAAACGGTTACACGGGCCTCCTGAATACCGATGAAATAATGCGCCTCACTCCGGAAAAGGTCCGCCACATTTCAAGCCAGGGCGGGACAATTATCGGGACAACAAACAAGGGCAATCCTTTTCAGATGCCCATCAAAAATATGGCTGGAGAGACCGAAATCAGGGACGTATCTGACAAGGTAATAGAAAACTTCAAACGTCTCCGCTTTGACTGTCTGATTGCAGTGGGTGGAGACGGCAGCCTCAAGATAGCCCATGACTTTTTCAAAAAAGGCATGCCTGTCGTCGGGGTGCCTAAAACCATTGACAACGATCTTGCGGCAACGGTCATTACTTTCGGGTTTGACACGGCCGTCAGCATTGCCACAGAGGCCCTCGACAGGCTTCACTCAACAGCTAAATCCCACGACAGGGTCATGGTCATAGAGGTCATGGGCAGACATGCAGGGTGGATAGCCCTGAACAGCGGCATATCCGGGGCTGCTTCCGTTATCCTCATACCTGAGGTCCCCTTTGACATGGACAAGGTCTGCGACCATATCATGGACATGGAAATCCACGGCAACCGTTACGCTATTGTCGTGGCTGCTGAGGGCGCCAAGCCTGCCGGCGGGTCCATAATAGCTAAGGGCAATGGAGAGTTGGGCCGTCAGGATGTGATTCTGGGTGGAATAGGCGATTACGTTGCCAAAGAGATAGCAAAAAAGACTGGTAAGGATACCCGCTCAATGGTGCTCGGACACCTTCAGAGGGGCGGATCTCCAACCACTTTTGACCGTCTGCTGTCCCTGCGTTTTGGAGCGGCGGCAGTGCGCATAATCGAGGAGGGCAAGTTCGGCACAATGGTGGCCCTTGAACCTCCCGTCATAAAAGCGGTCCCGCTGGAAGACGTCATAGATAAAATAAAGAGGGTTGACCTGAACAGCGATACGGTACAGACAGCCAGGGATATTGGAATCTGCTTCGGGGACTGATTGAAGCATATTGCTGAAACTACGGTAAGCTGAAACAATATGCAAAATCTAAGACTTGACCTATCAGTCAATATCAGATTCTGTGTGAATTTTCGCTCGTAGCCGTCTACGAATAGTCGTAAACTGCAGGACTTTTGATTAATATTTCCGACCCGTTCAAAGTTTAAATTTTATCAGATTTTCAAAACCTCTTCGCTTTTCCGGTGGCATTGTAATGCTGTGGTAGAAATAATCATCCAGAAATGTTAATATATGTTTAATTAAATCGCAGAGACGGACACCTAATAATCACTTTGTTGTAAAAATCCAGTCGGAAAAAATCTAAGGCGGTCGATATGAAAAGGCTTTGCTGTTTAATATTATTGTTATGTCTGTGCAGCCCTCTGAAAGTATCGGCTGCAGATGCCCTTTACTACATTAAAGAAAGCGCAAAGACGCGGGGACTTTACAATAGGGCTATTGAGTTTATAACCCATAAGTTCCCGGAGGCATTTGAAAAGAGACTTGTGGATTCCACGGAGTACATAGACCTGATAACCAATGTATTCAAAGACAGGGGCATCCCCCGGGACATTGCTTATCTTCCGCTCATTGAGAGCGGCTTTCGGCCGCTGGCGATAAGCAATGCAAGTGCGGTTGGCCTGTGGCAGTTCATGAAGGGCACTGCTATAAAATACGGACTGCGCATAGACGGCTATGTTGATGAACGCAAGGATCCGGTAATGTCCACTTATGCAGCAGCAGACTATCTCAGTGACCTTTATATTAAGTTCGGCTCCTGGGACCTGGCGCTGGCCGCCTACAATGCCGGCGAAAGCAGGATTCATAACATGCTGAAAACAAACGACAATAAACGGCTGCCGAGGAATGTATACGGTTATCTTGCGAAATTTGCAGCAGCCTCTGCCATTGCCCAGGATCCTGAGGAGTTCGGTCTGACAGCTCCGGCCGGAGGGCGGACAACTTTTGTGGGTTACATCGAGATAAAAACCAACAGCATTGTCAGCCTGAGATCCATAGCTAAACATTACGGCACGACAGTTGCGGCACTCAAAAGACTGAACCCTGCCCTCAAAAATGGAGCGACCCCGCCTTATCCTTACACAATACGCCTTCCGGGTTGAACCATGCTCAATCCGGGGCGAAATCTCCACGGATTGTTATTCTCATTATTGGTTGAAAGAGTTACAAAGACAGCACAAACTGCAGACTCGCTATCTTCCTGCAACTGTTACCGAAGTGGCGACTTGAATCTATCAAGATCTAAACTGGTAATAGCTATGAACTTCTCTTGCCGTCCAGTGTCAAGCACACCATGAAAATCTTAGTTGACAATAAAGCAGAACTCTTGATGAATAGTCGAAAATATTGTTAGGGTGTATAATTTAAACATTATGTACAGGATACATTACGAAATTACGGACGACGACCTGAAGGTTGCGATTAAAGAGACAAAGGCTTACGTAAACATAACCGCCGAACAACTCAAGAACATTTATGCCGTAGCCTTCAGACTTGCGAAGGCCAGAATGGCTTCCAGTATTGTCGTGATGGACATCATGACAAAAGATGTTATTTCGATAGGCAAGTTTGACGATGTGGATGATGCCATACGGATGCTTTCCGAAAACAACATCAGTGGACTGCCAGTGGTTGATAGAGAAAACCGAGTGATCGGAGTTATTACTGAGGCAGACATACTTTCAGTGACCGGGATAAAGAAGGAAGCTACATTTATGGACATCATTAAACATCTGTTTAGAGGCTCCATGCCGGAACAGAGGATGGGGGATTATGTAGGCGATGTGATGTCTACACCGGCTGTTACTGTAAGGCCCGATGACGATATTTGCGTAGCTGCAAAGGCAATGGATGAAAACAGGGTCAAGAGGTTACCGGTTGTTGATGAGGATAACAGGTTGCTCGGAGTCATATCGAGGGCTGATATAGTAAGGGCATTAAGTAACAAATGTGTTTCGGAGGTGCCTTGAGGGGTGCAGGTTGGTGTGGGAGGAAAGTTATCCGCAGCCTCGCATTATTACTGACAAACCAGAAGCCTCAAACTGGATTAAGATTTCGAAGCATTCCATTAAACCTTACGGAGCTGATATACTACAGAAAAAGTTTATCTAAGACTTTATTGACGAGGGGACTGATGATTGATAAGACCACTGCGAAACCTGCCACGTCTCAACAAAAACCGAAGGTTCCCATGAGCATAGACTCTTTCCCTTTGAGATTGGCAGTCCCGTTTACTGTTTATGATAAAGAGGGGAATATTCTCTTTGCCAAATGGACGAAATTTGATCAGGCGATGAAGAACAGCCTGATAAGCAAGGGCATTACACACCTTTATATTGAAGGAGAACCACTTAAAGTCAACGAGTTTTTTAATGAAAAGGCCGGTCCTTCTGCAAACCATGAAGCAGATAAAAAAAACTACACCTCTTACTCAAAGGAAAAAGATATTTATCATCATGTCAGCAGACTTGTCTTTGTGATTGGAGCAAGGGTTACTTTCAGTATTTACTCTGTGGAAAATTTACGTTTTGTCCCTATCATCAATGCAACACCAAACAAGTCAGCCCCTGTTACCGATGCCGTAATTAAAGCCAGTGGCAATCTGGCTATAAAGGCATCCGATATGCCGCTTTTCCGTGAGTATCTCTCAGACATATCAAAGGGGAGAGTTGCTGCACCTGATAATCGTGCCAAAGTTGCAGGGATTAAGGAAAATGTCAAGATGAATGTCAGGGATTTCATTTCAGACCCAAGCAATCCCAAGAATACTGATGGGGTAATCAACTCTGCAAACGAGATTATTGGGGCACTGAAGCGGAAAGAGGCTGTAAGTGGAGATCTGATGGCCCTTAGAGCCAAGGATTTTCATCTGTATAACCATTCTTTAAATGTTGCCGTTCTTGCAACAGCAATGGCAGTAGCACTTGGCATGGACCAGACAAAGATAGAAAAGCTCACTATTGCGGCTATGATGCACGATGTCGGTATGGGAACAATACCGCCTTACTTCTTAACAAAGGCGGATCAATTAACTGCTGATGAATTTACCATATGGAAAAAGCATGTAAGCGATGGAGTCAGAATCTTGCAAGGTAAGGGGTTATCAAGGGATTCCTTAGATGCAATTCAACAGCATCATGAACGACTGTCGGGCAACGGTTATCCTTATGGGCTTAGAGGTAGTGCTATAAATCCATTTGGCAGGATTATGTCGATAGTTGACCATTATGACGGCATGAGGACACCAAGACCGCTAAAGCCTGCCTTTACTCCTGCCATTGTTCTGAGCAGGATGATGGAGGAAACGGCAAAAGGTGATTTTGATTCGGGACACATGAAGATTTTTGTTAATATTTTGAAGGGTTAAGGCACTACACTTCAGGACAGGTGCATACTGGACCGCCGCAGGGGTGACGGATTATGTAGTAAAGCCATAACGGTACATCCGTTCACTCAATGCCTTTTGAGTTCAGAAAAGCACTGTATTTCTTGTCTGTCCTGAGTATGTGATCGGACAACCAGTTTTTCAGAAAGCTCATGAGTTCTACATTGACTGACCGGTCTCCCTTTTCAAACCTTGCTTTCATGTCAAGGGCGCTTTTGATGAGTTTATTGTGGATGTCCTTGTGTGCAGTATAGTCGGGATATTGGTATTGCTGAAACCAGTCTTCCTCAACCTTGAAGTGTTTTGCGGTATAGTCAAGAAGCTCGTTGAGGATACGGCCCACGGTTTCCTTCGACTTTTTCCCCTGCATGGCTTTGTGCATGTCGTTTATAAGTTTCATGAGTTGTTTGTGCTGTTCGTCGATCAGTTTGATATTGACGCTGTAACTTGGGGTCCATTGTATGAAATCGCCGGTCCCGGAAGCATTCCCTTTTTCGACGCTGAATCCGGCTGCGGATACCCGTAACGTCTCGGCTGTCAGAGACAGTTTGTTGACCTCCTCCATTACATCGGACGCCATTTTCTCCATGTCACCGGCAATATGGGATGTTTTTTCAATGTTCAGGGTCACTTCTTCCGATGCAGAGGACTGCTCTTCCACTGCTGTCGCTATCTGTACAATCTGGTCTCTTGCCCGCTGAACGGAATCTACGATATGCCCGAGGGACTCACCAACCTGTTGTATGAAGTTCGTTGCCTGTTCAACCTTCTCGGAGGATTCGGACATTGATTGCATTGTTTTTTTGGACTCTACCTGAACCGCACCTATCTTTTCCGTTATCTCGGCTGTCGCTTTTATGGTCCTCTCCGAAAGTTTTCTGACCTCATCGGCCACGACAGCAAAACCCCGTCCCTGTTCTCCGGCACGTGCAGCCTCAATAGCAGCGTTAAGGGCCAGCAGGTTGGTCTGGTCAGCTATCTCCTTGATTACGGTCACTATCCCGCCTATTTCAGAGGCCCTCGCATTAAGCTTGTTTATCATCTCAGCCAGTTGCCCGGTTGATGCATGTACTTCGTTGATAGTTGTTACGGCACCATCAGCAACCTCTTTGCCTATTTCCGCTGTCTGCATGGCTTCATGGGAGGTGTCGGATGCTACAGAGGCATTGCGGGATATGTCGGTGATGGTCTGGCTCATTTCCTCAGCCGCAGTGGCAATCTGGGAAGCCTGCATTGATTGCTCCCTTGCCCCTTCCGTCGCCCTTTCGGAACCGGATTTTAGGGTGGATACGGATGATACTACTTCGGAGGCGGACGACAGGATGCTGCTTATGGTGTTTTTAAACGAGCCTATCATTGTGTTTATGTTAGCAGCCAATATTCCAGCTTCATCTCCGCCGGTATAATCAACCGTTACGGTCAAATCTCCGTGAGCCATGCTTTCTATCTTTTTGTTAACTTCAGAGAGAGGAGAGGTTATGGCTTTTGATATAAACCAGCCGATGGAGAGCATCAGGACGGTTATTATCAGCAGGGCAAGTGCGATTAACAGCAACTTGTGCATAAACTCTTTCTGAATATCGTCGATGTAGATGCCGCTGCCGACTATCCAGCCCCACGGTTGATATTTCTTGACATATGAGAGCTTGGGGTATGTTTCCTTGCTGACACCGCCACCGGCTATAGGTTTAGGCCACTCATACGTAACAAAGCCGGAACCTGCATTGTTTGCTATTTCCACAAAGGCCTGGAAAAGATTCTTCTTGCCGTCTGTTTTGACTATAGGGCCATTTCCAGCCTGCATGCTTGTGGCACAGTTGAACTTTTCGGCATCCGCTACCTTCCCATCCATGGCCGGGACCGTCGGATGCATTATCACGGTGGGATAAGGGAGCTTGTCGTCGTTTATCCAGAAATACTCCTTCTCATCATATCTCAGCTTCTTAACAGTAGCCATTGCCACACCCTTGGCAGCATCCTCCGTCATTGCTCCGCTTTCGACTAATCCGTGATAATAATCAAGGATGCCGTATATGGACTCCACTACATTCCTTGTCTTTCCTTTCTTGTCCTCTATAAGGGTATTGTTCAGAAAGTACATAAACCCTATTGTCAGTATGACCATGCATAAAACGGCGAATGATATGAGAATAGACATTTTGTGCCTGGTTTTCAGATTGGTCAACAGATTCATACAGTCTCCTTTTGTCAGCCTTTGTATGGGCCATTAAGCATTATGTAAGTTTCATCTCATAATACCCACAATTTTACCTAAAACTATAATGGATGGTCAAATCCATCAGGGCGAACGCACTATGTGCCATAAGCATCCATTTTCCGTCATGCCCGAAGGTTTTTATCGGGCATCCAGGAGCAAAAGAGCTGGATTCCCGCTTACAAACTGCGGGAATGACGTTTCCCATGCTGTTTTTTTTGATTCATAATTGCTTTTTTGTCTGATTAGTTTCGATTTTATGCATAGTGCGTTCGCCCTGTCAAATCCATCAGTTGCCCTGCAGAGTGATTGCCTCACGTCCTGGCAGGTCATCTTGCGCCCCCGCATAGCAATTCTGTGTTAAACGCTATATAATTTTGTTATAGATTGCAACAATCCGCCGAATCGCTTTTATGGGAGATATTGTAAATTGGATAACTGCGGCTACGATTATAGCCTAACCCGCCGTCAATTCCTTGCCATGCTTGCAGGGTGCTCGCTCGCTCATTTGCTGCTGCCCGGATGCACTCCATCAAAGCCTCTTGTAATTGCCGGCCATGTATGGCCAGGCTATGAATTTATGTTTCTTGCCCGGCATGAAGGATGGATGCCGAACAAGGAAATAGTATTTCTTGAAACAACCTCGGCCACTGATTCCCTCAATGCCCTTGCGGAAGGAAAGGTAGACGGGGCCGCTCTTACCCTCGATGAAGTGCTGCGGGCGCGCAACAAAGGGATTCCGCTCACCGTCATACTCGTATTTGACGTATCTGCAGGCGCCGATGTAGTGCTTGCCAGACCCCACATAAAGTCCATAAGAGACCTTGCCGGGAAACGCATAGGCGTGGAGCAGTCGGCCATTGGCGCCTTGATGCTGCAAAAGGTGACGGAGGCCTCGGGACAGGGCACTCTAAAGGCCGACATCATTTCTACGACGCCTGATATGCATCTTGCCGACTGGAATAAGGGCAAACTGGATGCAATTATTACCTACGAGCCTGTTGCCACACAGATTCAGGCCAATGGGTTTGAGTTCATAGCAAAACCTATATACCCTGATGCCCTGCTCAGGAAGGTAAGGGAGATTTTGGACAGGTAGTACCTGACATGTCGCTGTGGAATCAGGCTAAAATGGGCACAAGGAGATAAAAAATGAAAGTCGGCACTAAATTAGCTGTTTTGATGGGAGGAATATACGTCGTTGCGTCGGTTTTGTTGGTGTTATTCGTCAACCACGCCATAAAACAAGACGCATTATCTCACGCTGATGAAATTTCACAAGTCCTTCTTAAAAGAAATCTTGCATCCCATACATATTTAAACACCCATTTGAAACCGAAGATTTTTGATTTGATAAAGTCGGTAAAGTCCCAAGACTATTTTGACCCCATATGGATGTCGTCTACTTATGCGATACGGGAAATTGACAATATTTTCAAGGCGACCACAGGGCTGATTCCTATTTGCAGCAGATGCAAGAAGATTCGTGATGAGATGGGATATTGGCAACAACTTGAAGCCTACATCTCGGAACATTCTGATGTTTTATTCAGCCACGGGATTTGCGAAGACTGTATGAAAATATTATATCCGGATATTGCCAAACGAATCCTGGAAGATAGGGGCAAGTCTTCTTGATACATCTACCTGAATTTTCCATGACGCCTGTTGTCACCTGTTGATGGTATACTTTATCAGGCTGGAAGGCACATGAGCTATGAAAGGAGAAGTAGTGGAATGAACATGACAGTCCAGGATATTAATCAGGCCAGGTTCAAGATAAAGTTCAAGGGATTGGATATTGATGAGGTCTCCGGTTTTCTTGAGATTGTCAGGAAAGAATGGGAAGAAATCCTGTCTGAAAATACCAGACTAAAAGAGCAACTGAAGCTGACTGAGCAACGGTTGAAGGAATACCGCAGGATAGAAACCGCCATGATTGAAACTTATGTGGATGGAAATAAGGTATCGGAAGATTGGAAATCCAATGCCAGATACAAAGCCGAACTTATTATAAAAGAGGCTATTGCCAGGGCAACCAATATAGTTGATGAGGAAAACGAGAAATTCGGCAAGATACGACAGGAAATCAGTGAACTGACCGCTGTCCGCCTTCATTTTCGGGAAGAGATGACAAAGCTTATAGAGGGTCACGCAAAAATGCCTGAGCTTGCTGACAGAAAATGAACAGGAACGTCATTTAGAACAGCAGTCAGAGAGCAAGACACTGTAAGAAATGTGCCTTATTCATTTTCACTCGGGTCTTGCCCGCCATCTTTAGTCTCAATCGGCATGACGATATATTCGTCACCATCCTGTAAAACCTGGAACCCGAACTCCCGTATCTTTCCGATCAGAGGGCTGCCCAGGACCAGATCCATCGCATCTTCCGGCACACCGAACTTTTCATGGAGAAAAGGCCTTGCGTAAGTGTCGTACTGAAGCATGTCCATCACGTTTTCCACAGCTGTCTCATCACCCTGACCCAATTTTTCAAGCGCAACGGCCAGGCCGGCATAAGGGCATTTCTCATCGTGCCTGTCCATCGCTTCTATCAGCATCTCTGCGGGAGCGAATAGTTTTCTCCTGGTGAGGCGTGACTCTTCCAGGCCGTCGGCAAGGACGTCTCCGGGCGCCCAGCACCGGTATGACCGGCACTGCGACGGCCTGTCTTTATATATATAGCAACCTGCTTTGAAGTCGTAAAAGCCGCAGGCGCCGCCGCCTTCCTTCTCCCTGACTTTCATGAGTTCGATAAAGGATTCATAAACCTCACCATCACCATGGGAGCGCACAGGTTCCCCCTCCCGAATGGTATGAACAACCCCGGGGGACAAAACCCCGGACGTAAACAGCGGCATGTCCTCAATGAGCAGGACCGGCCCGCCGGCCGTGCAGCATGCGCCACAGCGGTCACATGCGGTTTTCCTGGCCTTCATTGTCATCTTCTGAGGTTTGTCGCCGCTCTCATATCCTTGCGGCGAGAGGATCTCAAGTTTGGTGTTTTTTTTGTCTTTTCTTTTCATTTTTATCTCCCTGTAATGCCTCGGCGATTATCTCGATAATGTGCTTCACCTGTTTTCCCTTCATCCCGCTTTTCAGATGAAGGACACAGTTGGGACATGAGGTAACTATCATGTCCGCTTCCTTGTAATCCCTGACCCGATCAGCGAGTATGGCCTCGGACATCTTGCTGTAAAACAGCCTGAAAGAGCCCCCAAACCCGCAACATCCTCCTTCTGAGTCCAAAAGGCGCATACCGAGAGACTTAAGTATCTTCCTCGGTTCCTTTTTCACATCCAGACAATAGAGGGAATGGCACGGATCGTGGCATATAACCTTTGGCTGGTAATTCATGATAGAGAGTTGTTCAGCGGGAAAGTCCGGGAGTCTGTCACTGAAAAAACGGGACACATCAACGGCGGATATCCCCTCGCCTACCATACGCCTGTATTGGTGACTTATCACGTGCACACAGGTTGGGCAAAGACTTATAACTGCTTCAACCTTGAGCTTTTTGAAGAACGATATGTTCCTCCTTGCAAGTTGAGCAGCCTCATCCGCCAGTCCGGCGCTCATAAGCGGAGCGCCGCAACAGGCCTCTCCCTTTGGCAGTATTACGTCGTAACGCATTGCGTTCAGGCTGCTAATCAGAGCCCTGCCCATATCCGGGTACAGAAAATTGACTGTGCAGCCCGAAAAAAGCGCTATCCTGCCCCTTGCGCCCGGCACTCTTGAAACTGTCTGGCCTGTATTCAGGGGCTTGTCCGACATCTTTACGTCCAGCCTTCTGAGTATGTTCAGGGGAGGCATGCGGTAAACGGGCAGTATCTCACCCAAGGTTTCAATTATCTTGAGGATTTTGTAGCCTAGGGATATTCTGGCAAATAGAATTCCGGTCAGATAACCGATAAACCGCCTCTTTCTGCTCAGCCTGCCGAGGGCTCGCCTGCCCTCGTAAATGCCTTCCGAGATACTTAGTCCCAGCGGGCAGAGTTTGTCGCACGCACCACAGAGCATGCAACTGAATATCCTGTCCTCCAGGACAGCGGAACGGCCTATCTCCCCGGCGGTGAACTTATTGAGAAGCATGACCCTGCCGCGCGCGCTCATGCCCTCACGCGCGTCTTCGGAGTAGGTAGGGCATAAAGACTTGCAAACCCCGCAGCGCACGCAATGTGATAGGGGCGGATGGTCCGGAAACAGGGGAAGGCCTGTTGCAACAGGGTATGACTTAATCATTGAGTTTGCCGCTCCTGAAGCCCTCCAGGTCCAGGCTTACATTCGCAAAACCGAGTTCCTTGAGCCTGGCGACCATCTCTTCCCGCAATCCATTTTCAAGCAGCTTTTCGATAAGTTCGACCTTCACCTCTATGCACGCGGCCCTGTCCCGGCTCCTGACCCGCAGTTCAGAAAAACCCTTTTCTCTCAAAAAGTCTTCTGCGAGTTCAACGCGCTTGAGAGAATCTCTTGTTATTGCCGTTCCATACGGAAAACGGGAAGACAGACATGGGGATGCGGGTTTGTCCCATGTCGGCAGGCCAAGGGTCCTGGAGTGCTCCCTAATCTCCGCCTTGGTAAAGCCGGCTTCCACCAGGGGACTCCTGACGCCGTGCTTCAGGCCTGCACGTCTGCCCGGACGGTAATCCGAAAGATCGTCAACATTGCATCCGTCAATGACAAAGCCGTATCCGGCCTCATGAGCCTTTTTAACGAGCCTCGAAAACAGCTCGTCCTTACAGTAAAAACACCTGTCAGAGGGATTGGAAGAAAACAGGGGATTGTCCAGTTCGCCGGTAATTATAACCTCATGCAGAGCGCCGATGGACGAGGCGGTAAGGCACGCCTCATTGAATTCCCTCTCCGGCATCGTCTCGGACTTTGCGGTGACGGCAATGGCCCTGACACCCGACTCCTTCACGGCCTTCAGAAGGAAGGCGCTGTCCACGCCGCCCGAATAGGCGACTACGACAGATCCCATTTCTCTTAATATTGACAAGAGTTTTTCAAGTTTTTCGGTCATGGCAGGAACTATCTACGTTAAGTTGGGAACTCACAGGACGTGGAACTCATAGTTTTCCTGGTGCAAACCCGCATCTTCCTTGATAATGAGCTTGATGCCGTAAGTGTTCTCTATTTCCTCAATGGTCTGCCTCTCATCGTCCGAAAGCAGTTCAGCTACGACCGGGTTTGCGTTTATCATGACCCTGCTCCCTCCGGAGAGGTTCATCTTTTTGAGCTTCCTGAATATCTCGTAAGCCACGGTATGGACCGACTTGATGAAGCCCTTGCCCTCGCAATAAGGACATTGCTCGCAAAGGACCCTGCCGAGACTCTCCCGGACACGTTTCCTGGTCATCTGGACTATGCCCAGCTCGGAGATGTTGTAGATGGTGTTTTTGGCCCTGTCTTTTTTCATGGCCTCTACAAAAGCGGTAAAGACCTTTTCCCTGTTTTCAAGCTTTTCCATATCTATATAATCAATGATGATAATCCCACCCAGATTTCTCAGACGTATCTGATAGGAGATTTCCTTCACCGCCTCAAGGTTTGTCTTAAGGATGGTATCCTCAAGGTTCTCCTTGCCTACGAATTTGCCGGTATTAACGTCTATCACAGTCATGGCCTCGGTCTGGTCAATGACTATATAACCTCCGGATTTAAGCCATACGCGCCTGCCAAGGGCCCTGGAAACATCCATTTCTATGGCGAAGGCGTCAAATATGGGCTCCCGTTCGTCGTAGAGTTCTATCCTGTCCAGGAGCCTGGGCAGATAAGTGCCTGCGAATTCCTTCACCTTCTCGAACTCCTCAGAGGAGTCTATAATAAGTCTCTCCACTTCATGCCCCATAAAATCCCTTACGCTTCTAAAGACAAGATCAAGGTCATTGTAGAGCAGCGAAGGGGCCGACCCCTTGTCCTTTTTTTTCTGTATGTTCTCCCACAGGAGAATCAGAAACTCCATATCGCGCCGCATCTCATCCGAAGTGGCGTCTTCGCTTGCCGTCCTTATTATAAGTCCGAAGCCCTTGGGCTTTATTTCGGAAGCTATGGCCTTCAGTTGAGCGCGGACATCTTCGTTCTCAATTCTTCTGGATATGCCGACATGTTCCACATTAGGCATAAGCACCACATACCTGCCCGGCAGGGTAACATAGGAGGTGACCCTCGCGCCTTTCGTGCCAATAGGGTCCTTTGAGACCTGGACGAGCAATTCCTGACCTTCCTGGATCAATTCATCTATCGAATGTTGCCCCTCGATGTGAACGGTATTTATGTCCAGCGTGTGACTGTCAATGCCGTTGTCCAGAAAGGCGGTGTAGAATTCTTCTATCTCGGTCATTATGTCGGCAACGTAAAGGAAGGCCGCCTTCTCAAGTCCGATGTCCACAAAGGCGGACTGCATGCCGGGCAGTATCTTCATGACCTTGCCCTTATAGATGTTGCCGACAAGGCTCGCGTCGCGTTTTCTCTCTATGTAAAGCTCCACGACCTGACCGCCCTCAAGTAGGGCCACCCTGCTTTCTTCCCTTGTAACGTTGATTACCAGTTCAGCCGACATATTCCATTCTCCGTAATGATTATTATGAATCTCCAATAACGGACATTTGCCGCAACGGTTCTTTCCAGCCGTCTTCCCAGCCGTACATAGCCGTCCTTGTTATATCCAGGTCCCTCATGTTCACGCTGAAAAGGGCCTCGGCAATCTCTCCTATTCGGACCCTGACGTCGCCTCTATCCACAAGGGTCAACCGGACGGAACCGCCTTTGTCAGCGGAAAAATCAAGCCCCTCGATGCAGGGTCCTATATCAACGGCAGTGCCGTCCCTGCGGACGATCATTTCTCGGCCCGGAATAAAATCCGGCCTGGGCAGGACAGTTCCGGCAATGTCAAGGCTGTCCCTGCAGGCCCTGATCAGATAACAATACCTGTTTATAAACCCGGTCAGGGACTTTCCGTTTTGCGGGACCGTCTCCATTTTCAGCACGGCAAGTCCTGAGGGCAGTGTATCATTCAGCCTGCCCATATAAAATTCTATATCAAAGGGCACAAAAACCTCCACATCAAAATACTCCCGCTCACCTGAAACACCCACGCTGAGAGGCGGACCGAGCGACAACTTCGGCGAGGGATGGAAGCCGCGAGTGAAGTCAAAGGGCCACTCAGCCCTCCTCATGGCCCGCATGAGCGCAGTCATCAACTCCAGATGGGACAGGTATTTCAACCTGCCGGACTTGGAGAAGCAGGCCCTCACCCTGAGCTTTGCCGCCCCCTCGGATGCGGCAGAGCGGACGACCCCATTTGTGATATTTACAGTTTTCGGGACATCCCCGGGAAGTCCGGTCTCGCGACACCTCAGTCCGCAAGCCGAGCATGACTTGCGGCAGGCCGGGGTGTTTTCAGCGGAAAGGGCGCGCTCATATTCCCTTAAGAGGAACTCTTTCTTTATCCCAGTGTCAATTATGTCCCAGGGCAGGGGAGCGTCTTTTTCAAATGACCGTCCGGCGTATGCAAATGCGTCCAGCCCGGTCTTGTCCATAGCGTCCATCCATCCGCCGAAGTCGAACAACTCGGACCAGGCGTCAAGCCTGCGTCCGGATTTCCAGGCGGTCTCTATCAGATCGGAAAGGTCTTCGCCGCCCCTTGCAAACACCGCCTCAAGAAGACTCATTTCAACATTGTGGCCCTTGTACTTGAACTTCTTGCCTGAAAATTCCCCCCTGAGCCTGCTGAGTTTTGCCTTCAGTTTATCATAGGGCTCCTGCCCGAACCACTGAAAAGGAGTATGGGCCTTTGGGATAAAAGGTGAGATAGTTACGTTTATATTGACAAACTTGCCGGTGTTCTTTTTTGCCGTCTTCAAAGCTTTCATAACCATATCTTTTATGGCGGACAAGTCTTCTTCGGTTTCTGTGGGGAGCCCGATCATGAAATATAGTTTGAGGGAAAGCCAGCCTTCCTCAAAGAGGGAGGACAAGGCCCTTTCGTAGTCCTTCTCAATAAAGTCTTTGTTTATGACATTTCTGAGACGCTGGGTAGCGGCCTCGGGCGCCATGGTGAAGCCGGTCTTTCTTATGGACCTTATCTCCCGGAGCACATCTCGGTTGACCGAAGCAACGCGCAGAGAAGGCAGGGACACGGCTATCTTGGAACCGCTGAAACGCCTGTTGCATTCCCTGACAACACCGAGCAGATGAGGGTAATCACCTGCGCTGAGGGAAACGAACGAGACCTCTTCATGACCTGTGTTTCTCAGGGAGTTCTCCGCAATGGATATTACCCTGCCGGGGTCCCGATCACGAAGCGGCCTGTATATCATCCCTGCCTGGCAAAACCTGCATCCCATATCGCAACCCCTTGAGACCTCAACCGTTACCCTGTCGTGAACAATGGAAGTATAAGGCACGACCGGTCTTTCAGGGTAGGGGGCGGCATTCAGGTCTGCAATAAACCGCCTTTTTATTCCGGTCCCCGGAGCATGAAGGGAAGGCACATAAAAACCCTGTATAAGGGAGACCTCTTTGAGCAGGGAAGCCGGCCTGCCATCACCTTCTTTTTTCCAGCGGCCGACGACCCCAGCCAGTTCAACCACCGCTTCTTCGCCCTCCCCGATCAGGAAGGCGTCAATGAAAGCGGCCATGGGGGCCGGATTCACCGTGCACGGCCCTCCTGCCACGACGAGCGGAAAATGTCCGGAGGTGTTAAGCCTCTCCAGAGAGCGCAGGGGAATGCCGCCCAGATGAAGCATGTTCAGCACCGTTGTATAGGAAAGTTCATACTGAAGGCTGAAGCCGGCAATGTCAAAGTCCCGAAGCGGGGTGCCGGACTCAAGGGACGAAAGAGGCGTCCCGCTTTGACGCATGTGGGCTTCGAGATCGGTCCATGGAGAGAAAAAACGTTCTGCCACAGTGTGCGGCATACTGTTCAGCACATGGTATAGAATCCTGAGTCCGAGGTGAGACATGCCAACCTCATAGATGTCGGGGAATGCCAGGGCAAAACTTACAGGCGGGCCGGATTTTGTCTGCACGCCGTGTGCGTTAATCTCGCTGTTAATATAACGGCTCGGCTTCTGGAAATAAGAAAGGTTCACTGTTTATTGTATTAATATTACCTATTAATATCAAATTAATATCAAAAACATCAGGCACAATCGGTATAAACACTGCATAACTGCTTGACTTTTTTGATCAAAATAGGCTAAAAATAAGTCGTATGAGAATCTGCAAAATTGCGGCGGCATTCGGTATCCTCTCGGCAATTGCGGTCTTGGGGGTCTCAACCGTTTCAGCGGTTGGAGTCCAGGAGGACATGTTTCCTGCCATAAACGGGAAATCGGGCGTCCATGATAAAGACCAGCCGGCTTTGATGGCCTCCAATTTCCGTCTTGAGCCGGCAGTATCTGCACACGTAGTCATCTCCCCTGCTAATGCTGATGCCGGGGCAGTCAGCAAAGATGCCGGCATTGATGAACAGGTGAAACAGGACGCTGTATCTGAAAATGGAACGGCTGAAGCCGGCGTGAAAGCTGCTGCCGGAGACAATTCCCCCGTAGCTGTTATTGATCCTCAAAATGAGACCGCTGTCAGGGCCATCGAAAAGAACATACTGCTTTACAAGGACAGGCTCAAGGAGCGGTTTTCAATATGGCTTGAAAGGTCCGGCAGATACGCGGAGATAATGAAGGATGTGCTAAAGGACAAGAAAATGCCGGAAGAACTGGTTTTCCTGCCAATAGTGGAAAGCGGATTTAACCTTAACGCTTACTCCAGGGCCAGGGCTGTCGGACCCTGGCAGTTTATGTCCTACACCGCAAAGAGGTACGGCCTGGTGATTGACTGGTGGCGGGACGAAAGGAAAGACCCTGTAAAATCCACCATGGCGGCGGCCGATTATCTCAAGGACCTCTACCAGATGTTCGGCTCATGGAAGCTGGCCCTTGCGGCCTACAATGCCGGTGAGGGGAAGATATCCAAGGCGCTGAAGAGGAGCGGTGCTGACAACTATTGGTCGTTGCTTAACACCAAGCAGATCAGGCAGGAGACCAAAGACTATGTCCCGAGATACATTGCCGCAAGCATGATCGCCAATACTCCTGAAAACTATGGTTTTTATAACCTGGTTTATCACAAGCCACTTTCCTATGACGAAGTCACTCTTGATGGACCGGTGGATGTGGATGTAATAGCCCGCTGCGCCGGTGTGGAGGCTGCCGAGATAAGGGAACTCAATCCCGAACTCAGACGTTGGAGCACGCCGGCCAATGTTTCGGAATATACAATAAAGATACCTGAAGGCACAAGCGATGTTTTTATATTGAGCCTTGCTTCGATACCGGCAGGCGAACGTTTCTCAGTGGACAAATACAAGGTGAAAAAAGGAGATTCTCTAAAGAAGATCGCCAAAAGAATCGACGTGCCGACGGGCGCTATAACAGCTCTTAATCCTTCCGACGGTTCGGCCGTCGCCATGAAGGTAGGCGCGATAATCAATCTGCCGCCGAAAGGCAAATATTACGCTGACCACGATGATAAGGCGTTGACCGGGAAGAAGGTTTCTTACAGTAAAAAGGCATCCGCCGGCAAGAAGGGCCGCAAACAGAATGCCAAATCCAAAAAGAGCAGGTCAAGGCGCATCTGATTTTTCCTGATAAGATCAAATATCTCAAGTCAATATCCTAAGTCTGCTCCCTGCCATACAGCGTTGCCATCATGTTGTAGAAAAAAAGGACTACCGAGACAGCCTCGATAATGCCGAAGAGTACGAAGACGATACGGTAAATACCGGCGGACGGATTATAAGCATCCAGTGTGTAAAACAACAGCATCCCTATCAGGCCTATGTTTGCCAGATAGAACTGCAGCTCGCCGAGCTTGACGCTTTTTATCTTTTTGCCTGCGAACTTGGGTAAAATATGGTAACCCACTCCGTATATCATCATCGAAACCCAGCCCAGCATATTGAGGTGTGAATGCACGAACTTAATAGTCAACAGGGATGGATAACAAAGCATCAACAAGCCCAGTACCGACGCGACTATCAGGTACATGATACTCGCGCCGATGAAATTCTTGACAAACCTTTCCATGAGACCCTCCTTTTATATAACAAACTATGTTAAACCACATTTGTGCGCTCTGTGGTGACAGTTATATTATAATCAAGACTAATGAGAGCCGTGAATCAGGACGGGAAGGCACCTTGCGCACACAAACTTCTCTGTTCCTTCATGGATGCACTTCAAATAAACCTGCTCCTTGTTGTCGTTGTTGCAAACAAAACACTTGATCTCCATTTCCTTTAGTCCTCCAGTTCGTTAATCTCTTTTAAGATTGCATCCGCGTCCATGTTGTGCATCATGGCCCCGAAGGAAATCGGTTCCACCTTCATGCCCGCGCAGGTGAAGCAGCCGTTGCCGAAGTATTTTTCGATGACCTTTGCCGCACCCGGCTTGTCCCTCATGATGTCCCCTATTACCGAATCCTTTGTGAACACCGTCTTTGTCCCGACCATATCACAGCCTCCTTTTGCCCGGTCCGCGCCGGAATCCCCGGCCCGTCTCCCGGTCAGTTAATATTCATAGTTCAAGTTTACCGCAAAAGCAGTTATATAGCTATGATTTGCATCATAAAATATTTCTTCTCAAATGAATGTTATAATCTTTTCAGGAAATACACGGCCCCAATCCGTCGGGGCCTGTTTATTGAGAAGATGGTATCCCGGGGAAGCCCTGAAATGTAGGAAGGTTTGTATCTATGACATTGACTGCAATAATGGCATCAACCGAACTCGAAGCCTCCCTTATCCTGAGGAGCCTTGCAGACGCCCGCAAAATCGTAATACAGAACAAGTTTTTTTTCCACGGCAGGCTCAGTGGAAAGGAAACCGTAGTCTGTTTGTGCGGGACGGGCAAGGTCAATGCGGCACATGCCGCAACTGTCCTGATTGAAAAATACAGCCCTGAAATTATCTATAACATAGGGGTTGCCGGAGCTTATCCCTCCTCAGGACTCAAGATAGGGGACATAGCGGTCGCGGAAAAGGAGATATGCGGCGACGAAGGAGTGCTCACGGGCAAGGGTTTCTGCGACATGGAGAGTATCGGCCTGCCCCTTGTCTTCGCCCACGGCAGGGCATATTTTAATGAATTTTCCATGTTTGTTCCCGAGCAACTCAGGGACTTCAGGCATAGAGGGAACTTTGTCACGGTCTCCGCATGCACGGGCACGCTCCAGGAAGGCCTCAAGATTGAGAAACGTCTGAGCGCACTTTGCGAAAGCATGGAGGGGGCCGCGATAGCCCACGTATGCGCTCTTAACAGTCTCCCGGTCGTTGAGATGCGGGGGATAAGCAATATCATTGAGGACAGGGCTGCGGGTCCGCTTAGCAAGCGCGACATTATAACTGCTGCAGAGAATGTTCAGAGAGTTTTTCTTGAGGAGTTGTTATTGTGCGACAAAATTTAACGCTTGCGTGATGGCAGGTTAGAATTGTCGCTGTATATTGATAAAAAGAGGATTTGGTTTAGGATGAGTTTTATAATCGCCTGACGCTATCAGGCTGCATTTTCAGGAACGGAAAAGGAATTGGTTTTTGCAACGACAGAAAGCTCATATCGGCTCTGGGCTTAGGGTTGCTGGCTTTTGAAGCAACAAACAGGCGCTGTTCCGAATGGCACTGACTTAAGGAAAAATAACGCATGAAAAAATTTTTCTCAAAAATAGAACTCATTGATTGTTATGCCTTCTGCTTGCCTATATTTTACAGTTGTACCCGTGAAAAATGCTCAAGTCAGTGCCATTCGGCGCTGTTCCTATTAAGTATCCCGTCTGAAAATGCACGTCTCTATTACTTACAGTTCATTATTTTCAACAAAGGAATAGTATCCTTTATTGTTGAATATTATATGGTCCAACAGACCTATGCCCAATATCGAAGCCGCTTCTTTAATCGTTTTGGTCACAGCTATATCTTCATTGCTTGGTTTTAATTCGCCATTCGGGTGGTTATGCGCGACGATCACTGCGGATGCTCTTTCTGCAATGACATCGGCAAATACTTCTCTGGGGTGAACTTGGCTTTTATTGAGTAAGCCGATGGTTACCACCCGGATATTCATGACTTCATTGGCGCCATTGATGGATACACATAAAAAATGCTCCTGCTTGCGGTCGCCGTAGTGTTGGATTAACGGCAGCACATCCACAGGAAATTTAATCTTCAACCCTTCCGGTTTTATCCGTCTTCTTGCAAATTCAAAAGCAGCGGCAATGGTCGTCGCTTTGGGCTTAACCAGTTCATGATATGATGCAAGTTTCTCTAATGTAGTTTCTTCCGGAAGCACAGCCCGAATATCTATTAATGCTTCAGTTATAGGTGCTTTCCTAAATGTCGGATAATCAGTCAAATTGTCTCCATATTATTACTGCTCTCATTTTGTTACTAAAGTATAGCAGATATTTCACAATGATCTCATCAACTACTCACTATCCCCACCCGTAATCGCCTTGACCTCAGCCAGCAGATTTCCGAATTTGCCGTAGTTGACCTTTACACCATCGTCGAGGTCGAGGGGGATGCGTTTGTCGGCGTAGTGGCGGCGGAGGTCGTCAAAGGCAGCCAGCTCTACCTGCTTCTTTTTCAGGGTGTCGAGTTGTTTTTGGAGCTTGGTTCTGGCAGATGTCGAGGTTGCCGCGTCCCTTTCGTTTGTAAGGTATTCGACACGTGCTGAGAATTTGCCCTGCAATGGCGTGACATATTCATTTCGCATACGGGAAAGGGTAGATTCATTGTATCGGTGCAGATAGACAAGACATTCAAAGGCACGCTGTTTTCCGCTGGAAAAAAGCCAGTAGATCGGACGCTTTTTGTATGTCTGCGTGTGATCCTTATAGAACTGGGTGCTGAAATATCGGCGGATAGTTTCCCTTGGAGTCTCGGCGGCCTTTGGCGATAGGCTGTCAGCGACAAATTTCATATTCTCATCCAATAACGCTCCCTCGCCCCTTGAGGGAGAGGGCTGGGGTGAGGGGTCAGACCAGGCTACTCCAAGAAACTCCTCAAACCTGTTTGCTGCATCGTCCTCAAACCAGTCCATGTCCATGACAGGGATAATACCGTCATCATCTGCCGGGAAGGTTTTGTATTTCGAACCATCAAACTCGACACTGCCGCTATTCGCATAGATCAGACCTGGTTCATCCAGACTGTACCGCCCCGTCATACACCCGACAGAGTAAGAGATCAGTCTTTTAACATCTGCTTCCCGGTCAGCACTGGCAAGGGTTATTTGGTCTTCGGGCACTTCCGGTGTCAGCTCGTCCTGAAGTCCATATGCTTCAATGAATATGCGGTTGTTCTCGGCCTCAAGTTCCTGCATATGCCTGATTTGGGCATTACAGTGGGCTTGCCAGTTTTGCCAAGAGGTTCCGAGATTTGAGGCTCTCAGAGGTATATTGCACCAAGGCAAATATTGAAAATCCCAAGCAGTCTCAACAGAATTCCAGTCATCACGAGATAATGTCATTGCCTCTTCTGCTATGCTGGTGTAGTTATCTTTGCACCCTTCCGGTATTGGAATTAGAGCAATAGAGCCTACCTCAAACTTTACAGTAGGACATAAAAATCTAAGAAAAAGCGCAATAACAGTAGAGTTTAATGCGCATAATTGAAATTTAACGTCGCCACCGTAAATCATGGGACCGACAGCGTTGCATATGTAACCTTCTGGGATATATCGTGCACTAAATGTAGATATTGAAACATCATTCCAAGTAATCCCTTCCTTGAAATAATATTTTTCGTTTCTTATCACTGAACCGGAAAATGCTTTGACAGATTGTCCGTTATTTTCCCAATTTATAACATATTCATTATTGCCAAACCATTTTCGAAATGTACCACCTTTTGTCATAGGGTACCATTTGTAGCCTCCATCTATGGATAATTTATTATTGCTCACCTCATACCACAATCTTACAAAGCGTTGATTATCTGCGGTAGTCAATCCTTTCTTGGCTTTATTGCCAATTTTTATAAATTTCACAAAAGCATTGCGAACACTGTCAGTAATCCAGTATGCAATGGGACTTCCAGGAACCTTGGCAAAATCCAACGATGAGCTCAAATAGTTTTTTTGAATACTAAAAATACTGGCTAACTCCTCATTGTTAGAAACACTTCCTTGCTTTTCAAATAGCCGTCTAAATATACCCTTATAGGCAGGAATCTTATCGTTCTTAATTACAAAAGCGCAACTGCCAAAATCAGATCCAAAAACGCCACGTCCATTGTGAATAAAGCTATCACCTGAATCTTGCACGACGAAAAGATAAACCATAAGGGTTACCCTGTAGAATAAAGGATTCCGGCAAGAATCTTTTACTACAGGAGGCAACCCAAATGGT
>Ga0315281_10003306_pt1 | contig 23695 bp, 30 predicted proteins | sample YL17G07_0_MG_FD_204540 | JGI IMG/M metagenome (GOLD analysis project Ga0315281, IMG submission 204540) | Sediment microbial communities from Yellowstone Lake, YNP, Wyoming, USA - YL17G07_0 | ecosystem: Environmental > Aquatic > Freshwater > Lake > Sediment | place: USA: Wyoming | collected... | reverse complement strand
CTACGGCCTCTCGCTCGAGGCCGAGAAGAAGCAGCTCGCGGCGGCGCGGGTCGGCCATCCGGTCCGCCGCGCCCTGACGCTGCTCGCGGCCCACTTCACGCCACCCGAGTTCGCCGGCCGCGACGACGACTACATCGCCCATGTCTGCGACGAGATCCTGCCGGCGCTGAAGGGTGAGGCCGACTTCGTCGACGTGTTCTGCGACGAGGGCGCCTTCACGGTGGAGCAGACGCGCCGCGTGTTCGGGGCGGCGAAGACGCTCGGCTTCCGCCTCAAGATCCACGCCGAGGAACTTGCCCACACCGGCGGCGCGCTGCTCGCCGCGGAGTACGGCTGTGTGTCGGCCGACCACCTGATCCACGCCGACGGCGACGACCTGGCGGCGCTGCGCGCCGCGGGCGTCGTCGCCGTCGCCCTGCCGGGCACGTCCTACACGCTGCACACCGACTACGCCCCGGCGCGCGCCTTCCTCGACGCCGGCGTCACGCTCGCCCTCGCCACCGACTTCAACCCAGGCACCTGCTACTGCGAGAACATGCAGCTGGTGATCTCGCTGGCCTGCCAGGAGGACCGCCTCACGCCGGACGAGGCGCTCTACGCGGCGACTATGGGCGGCGCCGCGGCGCTCGGGCTCCAGGACGAGGTCGGCAGTCTCGAGGTCGGCAAGGCGTGCGACTTTATCGTGCTCGGCGCCGCCAGCCGGCACGAGCTGCCGTACCACTTCGGGGTGAACCTCGTCGAGGGCGCGATCGTCGGCGGGAGGCGCTCATGACCCTGATCGAGTGCGTGCCCAACTTCTCCGAAGGGCGCCGCCCCGAGGTCGTCGACGAGATCGTCGCGGCCGTCGCCGCGGTGCCGGGCGTCAGCGTGCTCGACTGCCAGAGCGACCCGGTCCACAACCGCAGCGTGCTCACGTTCGCGGGTCAGGACGACGCGGTGGCCGAAGGCGCCTTTCGCGGCGTCGAAGCCGCCGCGCGGCTCATCGACCTCAGCACGCACGAGGGTGCGCACCCGCGCATGGGCGCCGCCGACGTCGTGCCGTTCGTGCCGCTCAAAGGTGAGGACATGGCGGCCTGCGTCGCCGTCGCGCACGCTGTGGGTGCGCGCATCGCCCGCGAGCTCGGCGTGCCGGTGTACTTCTACGAGGACGCGGCGCGGCGCGAGGACCGGCGCGACCTCGCCGCCGTGCGCGAGGGCCAGTTCGAGGGGCTGCGCGAGGCGATCGCGCGCGACCCGGAGCGGGCGCCGGACGAGGGTGCACCGGCAGTGCACCCGACCGCCGGCGCCACGGCCGTCGGCGCCCGCGCCCCGCTCATCGCCTACAACATCAATCTCGCCTCGCGCGACCTCGGGCTGGCGCAGGACATCGCGCGCGCGATCCGTGAGCGCGACGGCGGCCTGCCGAAGGTGAAGGCGCTCGGTCTCGCGTTCGACGACTGCGTCCAGGTCTCGATGAACCTCACCGACTACCGCGTCACGTCGATGCAGACGGCCTTCGCGGCGGTCGAGGTACGTGCCCTCGAGGCCGGTGTCGAAGTGCGCGAGAGCGAGGTCGTCGGCCTGCTGCCGCAGGACGCGCTTGTCAGCCTCGCGCGCTCGGCCCTGCGGGCGTCCGGCTTCAACGCCTCCCAGGTGCTCGAGGCGCGGATCCTCGATACGCTCCTCTAGGGGGGGTCTCTCCTCAACGCCAGCCCGCTCTGCTCGGGCGCCCGGCGGTGTTTGTGAACCTCGGCACTTGACCCGGCGTGCCAGATATCGTATATAAGCAAGTATGCAAATACGGGACAACAGAGCTGCCTCCCAATCCCCAGACCTCAAGGTCGTGTACCGCATGCACGCCGAGCTGTGCAAGGCGCTGGCCAACGAGCATCGCCAGGCGATCCTGCACGCGATCGGCGACGGCGAGAAGTGCGTGGGCGACCTCGCGGCCGAGATCGGCATCTCGGTGCACAACGTGTCGCAGCACCTGCGCGTCCTCAAGGAACGCCGGCTCGTCGCGTCGCGCAAAGAAGGCCAGACGGTCTACTACCGCGTCACCAACATGAAGTTCATCGAGGCGTGCGCGCTGATTCGCCAGGCGCTGGTGGAGCAGCACCAGGCACAGGGCGAGTCGCTGCAGGCCGCCGAGCTCCTCGACGCCGCGCAGCAGCAGACGGCGACCTCGACACCGCAGAGGCCCGCCCAGTCGCCGCCGACGATCTCGTCGCCTTCGCCGGCGTGACAGCAGATACCAGGAGCCGGGGTACCCACCACAGCCAGCGGTGCGCACCAAGCGAGCGGATACCAGTCACGCCGCTCCTTGAGAAGAAACGCACAAGCACCCGCGTTCAAGGACCGGGCCTCACGGCTCGACGTCACGAAGGAGAGGACCATGGCAGAAGAGCTCAGCACGATCCAGGCGGAGAAAGTCGTCGACGCGCGCGGCACCTCGTGCCCCGGTCCGATCCTGGCCGCGAAGAAGGGCATCCCGAGCGTGTCCGTCGGGGGGATCATGGAGGTCCAGGCGACTGACTCCGGCACCACCAAAGACCTTCCCGCGTGGTCCAAGAAGATGGGTCACGAGTACCTCGGCGTTGTCGAGGAGCCTGGATACATGCGCCTGTTCGTCAAGAAGATGAAGTGACGATGACCGAGGCCGCGACACGTGAGGACCAGGCGTACGACCCCCGCATCCTGGTCTTCAGCACCAACAACATCTCCGATCCGGGCATCGACCTCGCGGGCAGCTCGCACATGCACTACTCCCCCAGGGTGATGGTCATCAACCTGCCGTGCACGAGCGCGGTGAAGCCCAGCTGGATCGTGTACGCGATGGAGCAGGGCTTCGACGGCGTCTTCATCGCCGCCGACGGCGAGGAGTGCGCGTACCTTCCGGACTGCGCCGAGCGCACCGCCGGCATCATGACCAAGGCGCAGGAACTGCTGGTCGAGAAGGGATACGAGCCGCAGCGCGTGCGCATGGCTGCGGTCTGCTCCGTCTGCGCGGAGCCCTTCACCAACTACATGCACGAGTACTCGGCGTCCCTCTCCTCCCTGGGACCGTCCCACAAGGCCACCGCATGAAGTACGACGCTCTCGTGGTCGGCAGCGGCATCGGCGGGATGGAGTCGGCCCTCAAGCTCGGTGACATGGGCTACAAGGTCCTGGTCGTCGAGAAGGAGCCCAGCGTCGGCGGCAAGATGATCCTGCTCAGCAAGGTCTTCCCGACGCTCGACTGCGCCAGCTGCATCTCCACCCCCAAGATGGGCGCTACCATCCACCACCCCAACATCGACGTGTTGACGTACGCGGAGGTCGAAGGCATCCGTGGCGACGGCAACGGCGGCTACCACGCGAAGATCCGCCAGAAGCCGAAGTTCATTGACGAGGCCGCCTGCACCGGCTGCCGCCAGTGCGAGATGGCCTGCAACGTTGCCGTGCCCGACGAGTACAACGCTGACATGGTGTCGCGGCGGGCGGCCTTTATCGCCTTCCCGCAGGCGGTGCCGAAGAAGGCGGTCATCACCCGCGAAGGCGTTTCGCCGTGCACCTACGAGTGCCCGGCCGGCATCAAGGCACACGGCTACGTCGCGCGCGTGCGCAGCGGTGAGTACGACCAGGCGTTCGATCTGGTCCTGGAAACGACGCCGCTCGTCGGCTCACTCGGACGCGCGTGCTATGCGCCCTGCGAGGGCGAGTGCACGCGCGGCGAGCTCGAAGGCCCGCTGCCGATCCGCCGCCTCAAGCGCTTCATCGCCGACCGGCGATACGCTCAGGCGGAGCCCAAGCACGTCGAGAAGCCCGAGCCGAACGGCAAGAAGGTCGCCGTCGTCGGCTCGGGCCCTGCCGGTCTCACGGCCGCCTGGCAGCTCGCCCGAACGGGCTACGCCGTCAAGATCTTCGAGTCCGCGCCGCAGCCGGGAGGCATGCTGCGTCTCGGCATCCCTGCATACCGCCTCCCGAACGACGTCATCGACGACGACATCGCCAACGTGATGGCGATCGGCGTCGAGATCGAGACCGGCGCGCGGGTCGACGACGTCGCCGCGCTCAAGGACCAGGGTTTCGACGCCGTGCTCGTGGCGACCGGGACGCACAAGTCCGTCGGCCTGCGCGTGCCCGGCGAGGAGCTTGACGGCGTGCAGACGGCACTCGAGTTCCTGCGCGCGGTCAAGCTGGGTGAGGACGTCGACATTGCCAGCAAGAGCGTGCTCGTGGTCGGTGGCGGCAACGTCGCCATCGACGCGGCGCGCTCCGCGCGCCGGCTCGGCGCCGCCTCCGTCGACCAAGTCAGCCTCGAGGGCTGCGACGAGATGCCTGCCCACGACTTCGAGGTGGAGGAGGCCCGCGCCGAGGGCATCACCCTGCACGACGGCTGGGGCGTCCATCACTTCACCGGCGAGGGCCGCGTGCAGGGCGCCGACCTCATGGTCTGCACCTGCGTGTTCGACCCCGACGGCCGCTTTCGCCCCGAGTACGATGAGAGCCAGCGTGACAACCTCGAGTGCGACGTCGTCATCATCGCCGCCGGCATGGGCGCCGACACGGAGACGTTCGGCTTCGATACCAACCCGAACCACACGCTCAAGGCCGATGGGGGGACACTGCAGACGGCCGTGCCCCACATCTTCGCCGCCGGCGACGTCGTCACCGGCCCTACGATGATCACTACCGCCGTGGGTCAGGGCCGTCGCGCCGCCTTCATGATCGACCGCTACCTGCGCGGCGAGGCGCTCGACCCCGGTGCCTTCGCCGAGGCGCTCCCGGTCGCCGACAGGCAGAGCGTGCTCGCGCGCCAGGACGTCTACGACCGCCGCGAGCCGTTCGAGTCGCATGCCGCGATGAGCGCCGCGCCCACCGACTTCAGCGAGACCGAGGGGCCGATGACCGAGGACGAGGCGTTCCTCGGCGCCGCCCGTTGTCTAGACTGCGGGGTCTGCTCCGAATGCCATGCGTGCATCGACGTCTGTCCCGCCGACTGCATCGACTTCAGCATGCGCGAGGAGGAGATCGAGGCCGACGTCGGCAGCGTGATCCTGGCCACGGGCTTCAAGCTGTTCCCGGCCGACGCCAAACCACAGTACGGTTTCGGCCGCTTCAAGAACGTCATCACCGGCATGCAGATGGACCGTCTGCTGGCGCCGACGCGGCCGTACAACGCTGTGCTTCGTCCCAGCGACGGCAAGGTGCCGGACAACATCGCCTACATCCTGTGCACCGGGTCACGCGACGAGATGGTCGACAACCCGTTGTGCTCCAAGATCTGCTGCATGTACTCGATCAAGCAGAACCAGCTCATCATGGGCGCCCTGCCGATCGCCGACGTCACCGTCTACTACATCGACATCCGCTCGGTCGGTAAGGGCTACGACGAGTTCTACAAGCAGGCCAAGGACATGGGCGCTAACTTCGTCAAGGGCCGCGTCTCGGGGATCACTGAGACCGACGAGGGCAACCTCGTGCTCCGCTACGAGGACATCGAGAACGGGAGCACGCTCGCCGAGACCGAGCACGACATGGTCGTGCTTGCGGTCGGCGTGCAGCCCAACCGCGAGGTCGCCGGCCTCTTCGATGACGGAGCCCTTGCGCTCGACGACTACTACTACGTCGGTGAGGCCGACGAAGACCTCGACCCAGGCCGCACCAACCTCCCCGGCGTCTTCGTCGCGGGCTCGGCCGCCGGGGCCAAGGACATCCCCGACTCCATCCTCCACGCCGGCGCCGCGGTGGCTCAGGCCGCCGCCCACCTCGAGAAGGCCAGAGTGAAGGAAGAAGCGAAAGCGAAGGTGGCGTCATGAGCGGCCGCAAGATCGGCGTCTACGTCTGCCAATGCGGCGGCAACATCGGAGACTACGTCGACGTCGACAAGGTCGTCGAGGAGATCAAGGGCGACGACGACGTCGTCGTCGCCCGCTCCGCCATGTTCACCTGTTCCGACGCGACTCAGCAAGAGATCGTGCAGGACGCGGCCGAGCAGGGTCTCGACGCGCTCGTCGTGGCCTCGTGCTCGCCCAAGCTGCACACGGAGACCTTCCGCAGCGTCGCCAAGCGCGCCGGCATGAACCCGTTTCAGTACACGCAGGTGAACGTCCGCGAGCAGTGTTCATGGACACATACGGACGACAAGGTGGGCGCGACCGAGAAGGCCGTCTGCCTCGTGCGGGCCGGCATCAACCGGACGCGTCTCACGGAGCCGCTCGAGCCGATCGTTGTCGAAACGACGCCGAAGAGCCTCGTCGTCGGCGGCGGCGTCGCCGGCCTGCGCGCGGCCCTTGGGCTGGCCGAGATAGGGCTTTCCGTCTTCCTCGTGGAGAAGGAACCCAAGCTCGGCGGTCGCGTGGCCGGATTCGGCACGATGTATCCGCACGGACGCAACGGGGCCGAGCTCATCGCCACGCTCGAGGCGAAGGTGCGCGCTCACCCGGCCATCACCGTGTTCACGAACGCGGAGCTGATGGCAAAGAGCGGCAGCTTCGGCAACTACCAGGTCACGATCGCCGTCCAGGGCGAGAAGCTCGAGACGATCCAGGTCGATGTCGGTTCCATCGTGATCGCCACGGGCTTCGACGCTTACGAGCCGGCCGCCGGTGAGTTCGGCTACGGCATCGACGGCGTGCTGACGCTGCCCGAGTTCAAGAAGATAGTGGATGCGTCGGCCGGTCCTTTGGAGCATGACGGCCGGCCGATCAAGACCATCGCCTACATCTACTGCGTCGGCAGCCGCCAAGATGAGAGCATGGAGGGAGCGCACACCTACTGCTCGCGCTACTGCTGCACAGCCGCCGTGCACGCAGCGCTCGAGGCGGCCGCCAAGGACGCGGACGGCCTGCGGCAGTATCATCTCTACCGCGACATGCGTACTTACGGCAAGTACGAGCTCCTCTGGGCCGAGTCCCTCAAGAAGGGTTCCCTCTATCTGCGCGTGCCCGACGATGAGCCGCCGGCCGTGGAGAAGCTTTTCTCCGGCAGCCTCAGGGTCACCACCAAGGACCTGCTCACCGGCGGCGAAGAGGTCGTCATCCCGGCGGACCTCGTCGTCCTCGTCACCGGCATGGTGCCACGCGAGAACGACGGGCTCGTCAGCGTGCTGAAGCTCGCCGTCGGCAACGACGGGTTCTTCAACGAGATCCATCCCAAGCTGCGCCCGGTCGAGACGATCGTAGACGGCGTGCTTCTCTGCGGCGCGTGTCAGTCGCCGAAGAACTCGGCCGAGGCCGTCGCCAGCGCCCTCGCGGCCGTCACCCAGAGCGGCGCCATGCTCAAGCGCGGCTTCGCCGAGCTCGATCCCATGGTGGCGATCGTCGACACCGGCGCCTGCACCTGGTGCGGGAAGTGCCTCGAGGCCTGCCCCTACGACGCTATCGAGCAGGTCGAGATGGACGGCAAGCAGGTGGCGCAGGTCATCAAGACGGCCTGCAAGGGTTGTGGCGGCTGCGTCCCGGTGTGCCCGGTCGACGCGGTCGATCTGCAGGGCTACACCGACGCCCAGATCAGGGCGATGATCGACGGCCTCATGGAAGTGAGCTGCTCATGACGCCGACCAATGCTGCCGACGGCCGCCCGGTCGTGCGCGACGCGGCGCCCGGTCAGCGCGACGTCCGCGAGGTCGTCCGCGACGAGCAGGTCATGCGACGCCGTATCCTCGGGGCGCTCGAAGAGGGGCCGCTCACGGTGCCCGAGATCGCGGCCGCCGTCGAGCGCCCGACCCATGAAGTGATGCTCTGGGTCATGGGCCTGCGCAAGTACGGCTGGCTGGCCGAGATCAAGGAAGTCACCGACGAAGGCTACTACCGCTACCAAGTGGTGGAGAGGGAGGGCTCATGACGGCTCTCGCGAACCCCGGTCTGGCGAGCGAGCTCGCGCGCTCCGACGAGTTCAACGCCGACGCCTGCATGAACTGCGGGGTGTGCTCCGCCATCTGCCCGATGGGCGTCGACGTCGAGGTGCGCAAGCTGTTCCGGTACGTGCTCCTCGGCATGGAAGACAAGGTCAGGGCGGAGACGGAGGGCGTCTTCTCGTGCCTGCTCTGCAAGATGTGCGAGGAGAACTGTCCCGCCGGCGTGCACATCGCGGAGAACGTGCGCACGCTGCGGCACCACATCGTGCGAACCTCCTTCGGCCTCGGGGAGGGATGACCATGCCTCTCCCGACCGGTGACGTGATCGGCATCCTGGGCGACAACCTGCGCCTGCGGAAGTCGGTCCTCCCGCTGCCCACCAAGGTGGCGACCAAGTGGACCGAGGGCCTCGGCCTCCCGCGCGGCGGCGAGACGGTGCTCTACACCGGGATGATGTACCAGCTCATCCCATACATCGAAGGCCTCGTGAAGGCTGAGATCAAGTTCGGCGACTCGTGGCTCGCCAGGTACACCGGCCTCGGCCGCAAGGTGAACCGCGTCCTCAACATCTCGGCGTTCATGGCGCGTCCTTCGGCAGGGGAGCGCGCCCGCTACGACGAGGTGCCGATCAACGTCGTCCATCTGCTGCGCAGGGCCGGTGTCGAGTTCGGCGCCCTCTTCGAAGACGACCTGTACTCGGGCGCCCTGGCCTACGATCTCGGCCTCGACGAAGTAGTCGTTGAGCACGCGAGGCGAGTCCACGCGGTCCTGAAGAAGCACGGCGTCAGGACTGTGATCACCATCGACCCGCACACTACGACGATGCTGCGCACCGTATACCCGAAGATCCTCGAGGACTACGACGTCGAGGTGCGCAGCTACCTGGAGGTCCTGGCCGAGAGGGGCTTCGGAGACAACGGACACGGTGCGAAGCAGTTCACCGGCGAGGTCGTGTTGCACGACTCGTGCGTCTTCGCCCGTTACGAGGGCGTCGTCGACGAGCCGCGCGAGCTGCTGGCGGCCGCCGGCGTCACCATCCGCGACCCGGAGAACACGGGTCGCCAGACGTGGTGCTGCGGCGGCCCCGTCGAGTCGCTCTATCCCGCGAAGGCGGCAGCCAACGCCGAGAAGCGCGTCGCGCAGCTGCGCTGCGTCGCGCCCGATGCGGTCACGATGTGTCCGATGTGCTTCGTGAACCTGAGCAGCGCGGCGGGCAACACCATGCGCTTCAAGGACATCTCGGAGTACCTGCGCGAGGCTTACGACTCCTGACGGCGGCCCGGCAAGGCCACGACCGAACAGCACGGGAGGTGCTGGAGTGGACACCACCAAGAAGACGATCATCCTGTTCAGCGGCGAATTCGACAAAGTCATGGCGGCGCTCATCATCGCCAACGGCGCCGCCGCGATGGGCGACGACGTGACCATCTTCTGCACTTTCTGGGGCCTCAACATCCTGCGCAAGCCGGAGAAGGTCCAGGGCGAGGGCAAGAAGAGCACCCTCCAGTCGATGTTCGGCAAGATGATGCCCAAGGGCACGAAGCGCCTCGGGCTGTCGAAAATGAACTTCGCCGGCGCGGGGGCACCCATGATGAGGAAGGCGACGAAGGACGCCGGCGGCATGTCGCTCGAGGAGCTCTTCGAGAGCGCCCGGGAGCAGGACGTGAAGTTCGTCGCCTGCACTCTGTCCATGGACATCCTCGGCTTCGGCAAAGAAGAGCTCGTCGACGACATCGAGTTCGAGGGCGTGGCCGCCTATCTCGGCAAGGCCGACGAGGCCAACGTCAACCTGTTCATCTAGCAGGCTCGCGAACACAACGGCGGCGGCGCTCCTCCCGGCAAGCGTCGCCGCCGGTCCTTCGTCTGGCCTCAGAAGTCGAGCACCGCCGAGGCCGTCGTGACTCCCTGGACCATGCCCTGTGGCGACTGCCGCATCGGAAAGTCGGCCCGATTCCTTCCGCTTCGGCAGGGGCGCCGGCTCTCTGCCGGTCGCGACGGAAGCGCGAGTTCGCTGCTCGTCGTCGACATGGTACGTTGCTTCCCATGGCGGAACGGATATTATGAGCATATGCTTGTAATAGGGGCGTCCAGGATGCTGGCTCATCGTCTGTACCGTGACGTGGTGGGCGGTAGCCGGAGCCGTTGCCTTGCCAGAACGGGGGTCCAGTCATGACGTCGGAGCAGACACCTCTCATCCCCGGTGACCGGGACGCCTTCGAGGCCATCGTTCGCGATCCCTGTCACACACACCGCTTTCTCGACGAGGCAGTCCCTCGTGCGGATGTCGAGCAGATGGTCGGTCTGGCGACCTGCGCGGCCAGCGCCTGCAGCTCTCAGTCCTGGCGCTTCATCGCCATCCAGGACCGCGAGCTGCTCGGCGCCATGCAGTCTGCGGTGATCGCCCGGTTCGATGAGCTCGCCTCGAGGCCGGGGCTGGCGCTTCAGGAGCAGAAGCGCATGGTGGCGCGCGCGCAGGCCCTCCAGTTTGCCAAGGCGCCGCTCTGTATCGCGGTGCTGTCGCTGCCTGTCGTCTCGCCGATGGAGGAGCTCATGAGGCTGGCCGGTGTGACCCAGGAAGAGCACGATCGCCTGTGCGCGCGGCCGGAGCTGCAGAGCGCCGGGGCGGCGGTGCAACTTCTGACGACCTCTGCCCACACCATGGGCTACAGCGCCTGCTGGACGTGCGCGCCGATCGTGGCGGGAGAGCGACTTGCCGAGCTTCTGGAGGTCACGCCGCCCGCCCGACTCGTGGCCCTCGTGCCCGTCGGCCGCCCGGCCGGCGCGCTGCTGGGCCACAAGCGGCTACCTCTGCAGCAGGTGCTCAGCTTCCGCTGAGCGTTCTGGGGACAGTCCGGATCGTCGCCGCGCACTGCGAGCGCGGCGCGGACGTGCCCGGGCTTGAACCGGCGGGCGGCGTCAGGCCCGCGGCGGCCGGAGAGTATCGGGCAGTTCAGCTGCACGGAGCGAACGCCGCGCCGCCTGATGCTGTTCGATGAGCGCTTGTCTGATCGGTGTGCACCCTTCGATGAACCGGGGAGCGGTGATCGAGTAGTAGACCGTGTCGCCTTCCTGGCACGGACGGACGAGCATGCGCTCCTTGAGCACCCGCAGGTGCTGGGAGACCTTGTGGATCGGGATCCCCAGGGCGACGGCGAGATCGCCGACGCACATCTCGCCGGGACCCAGAACGTGCAGGATGGCGAGACGGTGCTCGTTGGCCGGCGCCTTGCAGAGCTCGGCGCGCATACCGAACAGCGTCCACAGTTCCTCGGGCACCCGCGCGACCCCGTTGTCAGTCACTTGCATCGTCAATACATACACGCCGAGCTGTCACACGGGTCGACCCGGCAGACGCGTACCGGTTCAAGGGACCGCCGGCGGCTCCACAAGCCGAAGCCGTCGACTATCCTTGTCTTCAAGCGGCATCGGAGGCGCACATGGACAGGCTCACGCTCGAGCCCATCGGCATCATCCACAGCGAGCATCACGAAGCCAGGCAGACGCCCATTCAGCCGGTCTGCGCCGAGGGCAGCCCCGGCCGCGTCGAGGTCTTCTCCCAGTACGCCGAGGGGCTGGACGATGTGGAGGGCTTCTCCCATCTGCACCTCATGTACTGGCTCCACCGTGCTGCCGTCATCCCCCGGTCCGTCGCCGGTCCGTCCTCGCTCAAGGTCGTGCCGTTTCTCGACGACGTGCCCAGGGGTGTCTTCGCCACGCGCAGTCCGGTGCGTCCCAACCCGCTCGGCCTCAGTATCGTGCGCCTCATCGAGCGGCGCGGCGCCGACCTCTTGGTGGAGGACCTGGACGTGCTCGACGGCACCCCGTTGCTCGACATCAAGCCGTACGTCGAGGGCTTCGACCTGCGAGTGGGCACGCGCGGCGGCTGGACCGAGAATGTGAGCACGGAGACGTTCCGGTGTCGTGGCGAGCGCCGCTCAGACACTCACTAGGTCTGCTCGGTCTCCGCGCGCGCCAGCGCCTGGCCGATCGGGCAACCCTCGACGATGACTTCCGCGTCCCAGGTCGCCCCGGTCAACGGCATCGCGGCACACGTCAGCGCAGCTCCGACTCCGACACCACGTCGTTCTTGATCACGGTGACGAGCCGCTGCAGCGCGGCGGAGACGTTCTCGCGGATGTCCCCGGCGACGAGCACCTTCATGATGTCGTCGCCGACCGCGAGCCGCCCCTCGTTCACCCACCCGCGCACGGCGTAGACGCCTCGCCAGGTCTCAGCCTCGGCGAGGACGTCCTCAAGGCGTTGCCTATCGGCGCGAAGCACCATGCCTCGCACGGGCTCGCCGGACCTCGAAGTACTGCGCACGATGCCTTGGTGAGCAAGGATCATTCCGATCGCGCCAGACCCCGGCTGGGATTTCACTTCGTGGATCCAGTCGTCAACCTCTGCAGTACTCATGGCTTCCTATTCCCGTTCGTCGTCATGGTTGCGCTCATCGTCGGTTCAGGTCTGAGCGGTGGACCCTCCGTGTTGCCTTGACCGTAGTCGAAAGGGAGATGCCGGCGCCATCCGCGGGTCGGTCACAGTCGTTTGGCGGAGGATCCAGGAGGCGGGCGCTTGCATTCGCGGGCACCGGGTATAATATGGGCATATGCTCATAACAAAGGAGTGGCGGCACATCTGCCGCTTGCTCCGAAGGAGGAGACATGCCAGGTAGAGACGGCACAGGACCGACGGGCTACGGCCCGATGACGGGAGGGCGACGGGGCTTCTGCGCCGGCGCCGCCCCAATTCCGGGTCGCGGCGGCGGTCGTGGGCACAGAAACCAGTTCCTTGCCACCGGTCTTACCGGCTGGCAACGAGCCGCGCAGAGCGACGGTCAGGCGGCGGCACCGATCGGCGACGTGTCAGACCCGGTCGCGCGCATCGAGAACGCGCTCGCGGAAGTGCTCGAGCGCCTCGAGCGCCTCGAGACGGCTGCACAGGGATGATGAACGGGCGTGGGCACGGCGGCGATCGCGGCGCCGGTCTCGGTGGCCACCGCGGCGGAGGCGGCCGCGGTCAGGAGAGCGGCCAAGGCATGCGTCAGCGTCACCGCGACGGCAGCGGGTGCGGTGCGGGCCTTGGTCCTGGTGCCGGCCCCGAGAGCACGGACCGTGTGACGGCCGCCCTCATCACGTCGGCGCCCGTCGTGGCCGTGACCGCGAACGCGCCGGCCGTCGTTTCCCGAGCGCGTACCGTGGCTATCGTCGCCAAGCCCGATTCCTGCATCGCCTGCGGCACGTGCGTCGAGACGTGCTCGCGTGGTGCGATCACCCTCGACGAGACGGCCGTGATCGACTCAGGACTCTGCAATGGTTGCGGCATGTGCGTCAACGACTGCTCGTATGGCGCGCTCGCGCTTTCGGAGGTCTGAGGCGATGCGCATCGCCTTCGCCAGCGGCAAGGGCGGGACCGGCAAGACGACGTTCGCGACCAACCTCGCGGCGTTGCTCGCCGGCCGCGGGGTGACAGTCCGGCTCCTCGACGCCGATGTCGAGGAGCCGGACTGTCACCTCTTCCTTCATCCACAGGTCGAGCGCCGCGAACCAGTCGACGTTCTCGTCCCCGAGGTCGACGAAGCGGCGTGTACCGGGTGCGGGACGTGCGCCGAGGTGTGCGCCTTCAAGGCCATCACCGTCATCGGGACGACCGTTCTCGCCTTCCCCGAGCTGTGTCACTCGTGCGGAGCCTGCTCCCTGCTCTGCCCCGAAGGGGCGATCCACGAGGTGGGCCGCGAGACCGGACGTGTCGAACACTCCGTCGTCGAGCTCCGCGGACGCGCCAGCTTTCCGTTGGTCACCGGTGTCCTGACGGTCGGCGAGGCCAAGGCCGTGCCGACGACGCGCGCGACCATGACCACAGCCGACAATGCGTCGGCGGAAGTCGTGCTCGTCGACGCCCCGCCGGGCACCTCGTGCCCGGTCATCGAGGCGGTCCGGGGCAGCGACCTCGTCGTGTTGGTCACCGAGCCCACGCCATTCGGCCTGCACGACCTGCGCCTCGCCGTCGAGATGGTGCGCGCCCTCGGCCTGCGCTGTGTCGTGGCCGTGAACCGCGCCGACCTTGGCGATGATCGCGTGCGCCGCTTCTGCGCCGCCGAAGGAATCGAGATCGTCCTCGAGCTGCCCAACGACCGGCGGCTCGCCGAGGCCTACGCCCGCGGCGACCTGCTGATCGAGGCCGTCGACGGCCTCGAAACGACGCTCACCGCGGCGTGGGAACGCATCGCCGCCGCCGCGCAGGCCGGGAGGGCGGCCTCATGACGCCGCCCCGCCAACTGGTCGTCATCAGCGGGAAGGGCGGCACCGGCAAGACCAGCGTGGTCGCCGCCATCGCGGCGCTGGCCGGCGGGGCCGTGCTCGCGGACTGTGACGTCGACGCCGCCGACCTCCATCTCGTCCTGCAGCCGGAGCTGGGCGCGGAGCACGGGTTCAGCGGGCGCCGGCAGGCGAAGATCGATTCCGAGGCCTGCACCGACTGCGGCCGCTGCGCAGAGGTGTGCCGGTTCGCAGCCGTCCTCGGGTCGGCCGACGACGGCTACTCCGTCGACCCTATCGCCTGCGAAGGTTGCGACCTCTGCGCGCGTGTGTGCCCGGCCGACGCGATCACCATGGAGCCGGTCGTGAACGGCGTATGGATGGTCTCGGAGACGCGCTTCGGGCCGCTCGTCCACGCACGCCTCGGGGTCGCGGAGGACAATTCGGGCAAGCTCGTCACACTGGTGCGCAACGAGGCTCACAGCGTCGCCGAGGAGCGTGGCCTGCCGCTCGTGATCGTCGACGGCGCGCCGGGCATCGGATGCCCGGTGATCGCCTCTCTAAGCGGCTTCGACCTCGTGCTCGTGGTCACGGAGCCGACGGTCTCGGGGCGCCACGACCTCGACCGCGTCGTTCAGGTCGTGAGGCACTTCCGTCTGCCGTTCGCGGTGTGCGTCAACAAGGCCGACCTGAACCCCGAGCTGAGCGAGCGGATTCAGGCGGAGGCCGTGGCCGCCGACGCCGCGTTCGTCGCCACGGTCGACTACGACCTCGAGGTCACACATGCGCAGGTGAACGGCACCGACGTCGTCACCCACGGAGGCCGCGCGGCGGCCGAGATAACGAAGCTGTGGGAAAGCGTGAGCGCGCTGCTCGCGGGATCCCGGGAAGGACGGGCGCTCGATGCGTGAACGGCAACAGGACCACCGCCGGCCGGCCGGCCGGGGGGACCATGGGTGCAGTCAGATGGACACCGACGCCGGCCGACAGCAGGACGAGCTCGAGGTGCGCATGCAGCTCATCCGCCACAAGTTCCTCGTGCTCTCGGGGAAGGGCGGCGTCGGCAAGAGCACGGTGGCCGTGAATCTGGCGACCGCCCTCGCGGAGGCTGGACGCCGTGTCGGCCTGCTCGACGTCGACCTCCACGGCCCCAGCATCCCAGGGCTCCTCGGACTCGACTACAGACCGCAGCCGGGGCACGCGGGCGGGATCGCCCCGGCGAAGGTGAGCGAGAACCTCTGGGCGATGTCCATCCAGTTCTTCCTCCCGGAGGAACACGACGCCGTGATCTGGCGCGGGCCGCGCAAGTACTCCGCCATCCGCGAGATGTTGGCCGCCGTCGACTGGGGACACCTCGACTGCCTCGTGGTGGACGCCCCCCCGGGCACCGGCGACGAGGCGCTGGCTCTCGTGGAGCTGCTGGGCTCGGGCGCCGGCGCCGTGATCGTCTCGACGCCGCAGCGGGTCGCCGTGAGTGACGTGCGCAAGGCGATCGGCTTCTGTTCGACGCTCGAGCTTCCGGTGCTCGGCGTCATCGAGAACATGAGCGGCTTCGTCTGTCCACACTGTGGCGAGACGACCGACGTCTTCCTGAGCGGTGGCGCCGAGGCCATGGCCGCCGACGTCGGCGTACCCTTCCTGGGCCGCATCCCCATGGACCCCGCGGTTGTGCAAGCCGGCGAGCGGGGCGTGCCCCACGTCCAAGCCTTCGCGGGATCGCCCACGGCCGCCGCGTTCCGGGCGGTCGTCCAGCCACTGATCGCGATGACCGAACGCCCGGACCACGGCTGAGCAGACGATGACCTTCACGGCCACATCCGCGCAGTGCGTCTACGGCCCGGTGCCCTCGCGCCGTCTCGGGCGCTCACTCGGCGTCGATCTCGTGCCCTTCAAGACTTGTACCTACGACTGCGTCTACTGCCAGCTCGGCCGCACGACGGACAAGACCGTGACGAGACGGCGCTGGGTCGACCCTGCCGAGGTCGTGGCACAGGTCCGCGACAGCCTCCAAACGGAGCCGGACATCATCACCATCGCCGGGTCGGGCGAGCCGACGCTGCACAGCGGCATCGGCGAGGTGATCGCCGCCATCAAGGGATTCACCGACACACCGGTGGCGGTGCTCACCAACGGCTCGCTGCTCGGCCTGCCGGCGGTGCGGCAAGACCTCGGCCTCGCCGACATCGTGATCCCGTCGCTCGACGCCCCGGATGAGAGTCTGTTCAGAGATGTGAACCGGCCCCATCCAGGTCTCCTGTTCGCGGATGTCGTGAATGGCCTGTCGGCCTTTCGCGACGGCTTCCAGGGTCAGCTCTGGCTCGAGGTGTTCCTGCTCGGCGGTGTCACGGGGTTGCCCGTCGAGGTGGATCGACTGGCCGAGATCGCCGCGCGCCTGTCTCCCGACCGAATCCAGCTGAACACGGTCGTGAGGCCGCCGGCGGAGTCGTTCGCGGAGCCGCTCCCGGCTCACCGGATGGAGGAGTTCGCCGCGATGTTCACGCCCTGCGCGGAGGTGATCGCTCCCACCGCAACCACTGTCACGGGTTTGGCGGCGACGGGCGCCGACGTGCGCGCACTGGTCGCGCGCCGGCCGTGCACGCTGGAGGACATCGCGGCCGGTCTGGGGATCCATCGCAGCGAAGCGCTGAAGGCCGTCACCGCCCTGGTCACCGAAGGGCGCATCGGGAGCTCCACGCACGGCGGACGGCTCTTCTACACGGCGGCCGATGCCGTCGTCCACACATCGACTGAGGAGAGACCATGAAGGTAGCTATCAGCGCCCAGGGCAAAGATCTCGACGCCCTGGTCGACCCAAGGTTCGGCCGCGCGCGCTGGTTCATCATCGCCGACTCCGAGACGGGGGCATGGCAGGCGCACGACAATGCCGCCAACGTCGAGGCCAGCGGCGGCGCCGGCGTTCAGGCCGGGAGTACCATGGCGTCAGAAGGCGTCGAGGCGCTCATCACCGGCAATGCCGGGCCGAACGCGCACAAGGTCCTCGTGGCGGCCGGCATCGCCATCTACCAGGCTGGCAACGGCGTCACGGCACGAGACGCCCTCGCGGCCTTTGTAAGCGGCGACCTGCCGGTGGTGCAGGCGCCGACCATGGGTGGACATTGGACCTGAGGATGGAGCGACAGACCATGTACGGAGACGGAAGACCCGGAGGCCGCAGGCGGCAGCGACGTTGGGCGGGTTGCGACGCTGACGGGCATGAGTCTCGCGGGCGGCAGCCCGGACTCGCCGGAGAAGGTCGGCGCCTCACGAGCCCCAGCGCGACACGCACGTTCCTCGCCCTGGCGACGTCCGCCGCGCAGGACTTGCGCGACCGTGACGGCCTCGCGCGCCCGCTGCTCCGCCGGGGCGCTCTGCGCCTTACGCTGAGCGCGCATCAGTCGGCTCAGCGGCTGGGCACAGAGTACCTGCGCGTTGACCCGGCGACGCCGGACGAACTCGAGCGGGTGGCGCCTCGCCTGGCGATCGACGGCCACGCCGCGCCACTTGTCGAGGCGCAGGACGCGAGCGCGACGCGCCTCGCCTTACCGCCGGCGCCGGGACGCGAGGAAGACGGACCGGCGCTGGACGATACCGAATCGCGGACCACCAGGTCGCCGCGTTGAAGCGCCGGCGCCGCCCGGTTACAATGGGCATATGCTAAGAACCAACGAGGACGGACATGGCGCGACCACCGATTGAGCGTTCCGTTGCCGGCGTGCCACGTGTCACGCTCTTCAAGCCGGCTGGCGTACCCGGGCGCGAGCTCGAGCATCTTCAGCTCGCCGTTGACGAGCTCGAGGCCATACGCCTGGTCGATCTCGAAGGCCTGAGCCACGAACAGGCGGCCGAGGTGATGGGCGTCTCACGCCAGACGGTGGGTCGCGTCCTGGAACGCGGCCGGGCCAAGGTGGCCGAAGCCCTCGTCGCCGGCAAAGCCATCCTCATCAGGGGCGGCCAGTACCGCGTGGAGCCACAGCAGTGGCGGTGCTACTCCTGTGAGGAGCGCTGGGTCGCGGGGCCGGAGCCGGGTGCCGCGTCGTGTCCGAAGTGCGGGTCCGTCGACGTCGGGATCTGCTGGGGTGGCGGTGGGATGTGTGGGCGTGGCCGGGGCAGCGGCCGGGGCGGCCGTGGGGGCGGCCCGGGACACCGCGGTCAGGGCGGCTGTGGCCGTGGTGCCGCCGGCAATGTATGAATCACACGAGAGACGAACGGGAGTAGAACTGCTATGACTGAGACCACAACGAAGAACCGCGTCGCCATCCCCTCCGAGGCGCCCGGCGGCCTTGAAGCCCGCCGTTCCGGCCACTTCGGCCGCTGCGAGTGTTTCACCCTCGTCGACGTGACCGACGGCGAGATCGGCGAGGTGTACGTGCTCACCAACGCGCCGCACACCGAGGGTGGCTGCATGGCGCCCGTCACGGTGCTGGCCGAGCACATGGTCGACGCGCTCGTCGTGGACGGCATCGGCGGCCGCCCGCTCATGGGCTTCAACCAGGTGGGCATCGCCGTGCACGCCGGCCGTGGTGACGACGTGCAGACCGCGGTACGCGCCTACATCGAAGGCGGCCTACCCGTGGTCGGCTTCGACGGCGCCTGCCAGCACTAGTCGTTCTGCCGGCCGCCGGGCCGGCCGGCGATCAGGCGGCGACGGTCGTCACGTCGAACTCGGGCGGCTGGTGGAGGTGCTTCTTCACCGCGCACAGGTTCATCGCGTTGACGATGGCGGCACGGTACTTCTCGGGGAAGCCGGCCGGTAACGTCAGCTCGAGGTCGATCTTGCCGACCATTCCGCGCTCGGGATCGACGTGCGTCCGCATCGTGAGCTTCGCCCCCTCGGGGTCGATCCCGCGCTGCTGCATGAAGCCCAGCGCGTAGATGCCTGCGCACGTCCCGATCGAGGCGAGGAACAGGTCGAAGGGGGCGGGCGCCGACCCGTCGCCCCCGCCCGTCGCGGGCTGGTCGGTCTCGATTGTGAAGCCCTTGTAGTCCGCGAACACCCGCTTGCCGCCCGGGAAGTAGACGTCCATGTCCATGCGTGGGTCCTTTCCATGGGGCCTGCGCCCCGTCGGTCGTCGTCTCACGACTTCACATTTCCATGTTTCGAAAATGCGAAACTCTGCAATACTGCTGCCATGACTGAGAACCGACAACGCTACGCGATACACGCCGGCGTCTTCGCCGCGCTCGCCAACCCCACGCGGCACGAGATCGTCCACCTTCTGTGCGAAAGTGACCGGACGCCCTCAGGGCTGGCCGCCGCGCTGGAGATCAGCGGCCCGAACCTCTCGCAGCACCTTGCAGTGCTGCAGCGTGAGGGCCTCGTGAAGCGCTCGCGCGTGGGCGGGCAGGTGTGGTTCCAAGTCATCGACCCGCGCCTGGCTCAGCCCTGCGCCCTCATCGACGAGATCCTGAGCCGCGCGCTCAGCGACCGCGTCCACGCCTTGGAAACGGAGACTGCTCATGCTCACTCGTAACGAAAGCCCGCTCGACCGCGGCGTGCGCGCCGTCGTCGGCGCCGCCCTGGTGGTCACCTCGGTCGCCGGTCTCGGTCTCACGACTCCGCTCGGCATCGTCGCCGCCATAGTCGGCGCCGTGCTCCTCTTCACCGCGGCGACCGGCTTCTGCCTGCTCTACCGCCTCTTCGGCATCGACACCGTCAAGGATCACTGAGGACGGCCATGATCAACGTCAACGAGAACGCCTGCCCGCAGAATCACCCCTGCCCGGCGGTGTCCTCCTGCCCAGAGGGGGCGATCGTCCAGGACGACGTCCACTCGGCGCCGCGCATCGACCACGAACTCTGCACCGAGTGCGGCGCCTGCACGAGCGTCTGCCGCGTCTTCACGCAGGTCGCAGAGCCGGTCGGGGTGCGCTGAGCCGCTGAAGGCGCTGTGAGGCGGCGGGGGCGGCGGCCTGACGGCCTGCGCCCCCGCCGCCTCCGCACTCAGACTTCCTGAAGCCGACTCACTCCGCGGCGCCCGCATTCTTCTCCGCCATCGCGATGATCGCGAGCAACTCCTCGTCGCAGGCGAGCGGCTCGGGCTCGGGCGCCGCCTCGATGATCTGGTCCACGCGGTCTCCGGCGCGCTCCGCGAGCGTTCCGCCGTCCTTCTCGCGCCAGGCCTCGTACGTCGCCCGCTCGAACAGCGTCGGGTAGTAGTGCTCGCGACAGTGCTGCAGCGTGTGCTTCGTGGCGAGGAACTGGCCGTCGGGTCCGACGTCGTCGATGAGGTCGAGCGCCAGGGCCGCGTCGCTGGTGTCGTAGGGAGCGCGGAGGTGGCGCAGCCAGCCGACGATCTCGTCGCAAATCGCGAGCTGCGCGAACGAGTACGTCAGTCCCGACTCGAGGTAGCCGAGATCGTGGACGATGTCGGGTCCGGCGAGCGACTCGACGGCGAGAGTGAGGGCCGCCTCGGCGGCGGCCTGCTGGTCGACCGTCTTGGCGTCGCTCGCCCCCGCCAGCGAGAAGCTCGGCAGGTCGGCCCAACGGCTGAGGGCGATCGCCGTCCCGCGCTGGTCGGGGTTCGCGTAGCCGTAGACCATCGTCTTCATGTCGAGGCCGCCGCCGCCCCAGCCCTTGGTCATGACGGGCGCACCTTCCTTGACGACCTGGGCGAGGACGAGGCCGGTGAGCACGCCGGCCCAGAAGTGGGCCACGGCGCCGGCCGGCGTCGCCGGCCCCGTCACGCCGGCCTGCGAGCCCGGGATGTAGAGGATGGGCACGCCTTTCTCGGCGAGAAAGATGACCTTCTCGAGGGCGTCGGCGTTGTGCAGCAGGCCGGTCGCGGTGTTGATGTAGCAGGCGAGGAAAGGGCGGGCGGCGAGCGCCGCGGACCCGCCTGCCACCGCCTCGGCCATCGCCACGGCGTCGTAGCAGCCCGACGACTCGTAGGCGACGAGCACGATCGGCTTGCGCGTGCGCGTGAGCATCTCGCGCATCTGGCGCCGGTCGGCGACCCGGTCGTCGACGTCCTTCGGCAGCAGGAGAGACATGACGTAGTCGATCTCAGGCAGGGCATCGACGACGCTGATGCCGGCGGCGACGTCGGCCATCGTCGGCTCGCGGCGCGCGCCGGCCCGGTGGTCGAGCAGGTTCAGGCAATCGGAGCCGGGACCGTAGAAGGTGCGCTCGCCGTCGAGCGCCATCGCCGGCGCCCCGGTCTGGTCGTAGATCGTGAAGCTGCTCGGCGCGCGCTCGAGGGCCCAGGTCACGAGGTCGGCGGGGATGCGGACGATGCCATCGGCGTCGACGCGGGCGCCGGCCTTGCGCAGCAGCTCGACCGCACGGGGCAGCTCGAGGCGCACCCCCGTGCGCTCGAGGATGCTCACCGCCGCGCGGTGCAGCCTCTCACACTGCTCGCTCGTGACCCGTTGGTATGGCCAGGCGGCCTTGCTCCGGCCTGCGGCCCTACTCGCCGACATGTTCACTCCTCAGCTGGTTCACGGCGCACCTCTGGCGCCCTTCTCTGAGCCTACCAGCCCGCGGCGGCGGGTCGACACCCCTGCAGGAACCGCATCGTACGGGCTATGCTGTCGCCCATGAGCGAACAGGGCAAACGGCGCGGGGACCAGCCCGGCCGCGAACCAGGCGGGAGACCCATGGCGGACTGGTTCGACGACGAGCCCGACGTCGAGGTCGGGGGACGGGACGCGCCGGACCTGCGGCGCAGGGCGCCGGCGCGGCCGGCGCCCACCGAGGAACTCCCACTGCGTCCGGACGACGTCCCGTCGACCGAGCACCCCGCGGGCCGGCGCTTCGGGCTCCCTCGCACCGTTGTCGTGTACTCACCCGCGGAGCCGCCAAAGGAGGGGCCTGGCTTCCGCATTCCCGTCAAGACCCTTGTCTTCCTCGGCGCGGGCATCGTCGGCTTCTACCTGATCTGGCCGCAGCTGCTCGGGTTCTGGGACGCGGTCCCCGGGCTGCGCACCATCCAATGGTGGTGGTTCGCGCTCATGGTCGTCCTCGAAGCGGCGTCGTACGCCTGCTACTGGGGGATGATGGGGGTCACCCTCCGCGAGACCCGCTGGTTCGTCCTCGCGACCGCGCAGATGTCGGCCAACGCCTTCGCCCGCGTCGTGCCCGGAGGCGCGGCGTCCGGCGGCTCGATCAGCTACCAGATGCTCGCCGCCGCCGGGGTCCCGAGGGGACGCGTGGTCACCGGCCTCACGACCAACACACTCCTCTCCAACGCCGTACTATTCATGCTCCCGGTGCTGTCGCTGCCGGCGATCATCGGCGGCGCCCCGATCGACCCCAGCCTGATGCGCACGCTGGTCATCGGCGTCGTCCTCACCGTCCTCATCGTCGTCGGGGGCGCGATCGTGCTCTTCACCGACCGGACGCTGCTGTGGGTGGGCCGTGTGGTCCGGCGTGTGCTGGACCGCGTGAAGAAGTCGGGGGCGCCGCGCACCGCGCTGCCGGCGCGGCTGCTCGAAGAGCGCGACTTCATCAAGGAGTCTCTCGGCGACAAGTGGTGGCAGGCGCTGCCCAGCGCGGCGGGAAACTGGCTGTTCGACTTCCTCGCCCTGCTCGCGGCGCTGGCCGCCGTGGGCGCCCAGCCGCGGCCGTCGCTCGTCCTGCTCGGCTACGTGGTCGCCATGATCCTCTCCTGGATCCCGCTCACGCCCGGCGGCCTCGGGTTCGTCGAGGTCGGCCTGGCCGCCACGCTCGGCCTCGCCGGCGTCGGCGCCGCCGAGGCGACCACCGCCGTCCTCGCCTACCGCCTCGTCTCGTTCTGGCTGCCGATCCCGGCGGGGGCGGCGGCGGGAGCGCTGTTCAGGCGGAAGTTCGGGGGGAAGACGGAGGTCGAGGCGGAGACCGCGACCTAGCGAGCCAGCGCCTCCTCGAGCGCGCTGGAGTCGGCGACTGGCGCGCGGCAGGCGAAGCGACGGCAGACGTGGGCCGCGGACCTGCCGTCGACGGGCCTGCGACCCACCAGGAGTGGCACCGCTGTGTCCTCCGTGTCGGCCGCTGCTGCGGTGATCACGTGCGGGCGGAAGGCGGAGCGGACGACAGCGAGCAGGGACTGCCCGCCGGGATTCGCGGGTTCCTCGCCGACGATCGCTACCTCGACCGGTGGCGCAAGGAAGAGATCGAGGGCGACGAGCCACTCAGCGAAGCCCAGCGGCATCGTGGCCGCGTTCTCGGCCATGAGCTGCAGCGCCCTTTCGGCCGCTGCGCTGTAGCGGTCGTCGTCAGTGTAGGCGCCGAGTTGGACGAGCACGAGCGTCGCCATCGCGCCGCCCGAGGGCAGGGCGTTGTCCTCCTCGCTGCGCGGACGCCGCAGCAGCTCCTCGTGGTCGTTGCTGGTCGCGAAGAAGCCACCGGCGCCGTCGGCGAAGTGCTCGAGCATCGCGTCGGCCAGCTCGCGCGCCGCGACGAACCAGCGCTCGTCGAAGGTGGTCTGGTAGAGCTGGAGGAGCCCCTCGGCGAGGTCGGCGTAGTCGTCGAGGTAGGCGTTGAGCTTGGCGACGCCACCGGCCCCGGCGTCGCCGCCGGCATCGCCATCCGCGCCGCCGTCCTTCCACGTGCGCAGCAGGCGGCCGTGCTCGTCGCGCAACTCGGCGAGGAGGAAGGCCGCGTTGGCCTCGGCCGCGCGACGGTAGTCGTCGCGGCCGAGCACCC
>Ga0315281_10003305_pt1 | contig 23702 bp, 25 predicted proteins | sample YL17G07_0_MG_FD_204540 | JGI IMG/M metagenome (GOLD analysis project Ga0315281, IMG submission 204540) | Sediment microbial communities from Yellowstone Lake, YNP, Wyoming, USA - YL17G07_0 | ecosystem: Environmental > Aquatic > Freshwater > Lake > Sediment | place: USA: Wyoming | collected... | reverse complement strand
TTGAGGTCCACATGAGCGGAACAAGTTCACTATGACCTTCAAGCCCCGTATACAGGTACAGGAAGGATTGTGCATGGCCCGGAATCCCGCTGTAGAAAGCGGTAAAGAACTCCAGTCCCAGGAAAAACACATTCGCGAACATTGCATAGGCAACGATCCTGCCGACTGCCTGGATGGCTTCCTTGCCCGGATCAAACTTGCTGACCTTGCGGACGATCAGAGCGAGAAGGATCAGCAAAGCCGGCCCGCCGGCAAAAGCCGAGGCCAGGAACCGGGCTGCCATAATGGCACTGAGCCAGAAATGACGTCCCGGGATACCGGCATACAGAAATGCCGTGACCGTATGAATGCTGAGCGCCCAAGGGATCGAAAGATAGATGAACGGTTTTATCCACTTCGGCGGTGCAATGCCCTTCCGGTCTGCGCCAAGGGTCACCCAGCCGACCAGAAGGTTAATGTACAGGTATCCGTTCAGCACAACCACGTCCCAGAAAACCATGGAATTAGGCGCGGGATGAAGGAGGATATTCATGACCCGCATGGGCTGGCCCATATCCGCCATGATGAACAGGATGCACATGATCACCGCTGAAATGGCGAGAAACTCGCCAAGGATCACGATCTTGCCAAAGGTCTTGAAATCGTGCAAGTAATGTGGAATGACCAGCATCACGGCCGAGGCCGCAACACCAACCAGGAACGTGAACTGGCCGATGTACAGACCCCACGTCACATCACGGTGAAGGCCGGTGAGACCCAACCCGTACATAAACTGCTGGAGATAGAAATAACCTCCCACAGCAGCCAGGGCACCGAGAAATATGAGCCATGCCCAGTATGTTTTACTTCCCTCTAGTGCTTTCTCAAGCATGGTCGCTCCCTCCTACGATATAGTAAATGGCCGGGCCGGTGCCCAGGTCGGATTTGCGCCGTATCGTATACTGGTTCGTCACGATCTTCCTGACCTCGGAATTCTGGTCTTCCATGTCTCCGAAGAGCAGGCCTCCCTTGGGCGCGGCCTCGACGCATGCCGGCAGTTTTCCCACCGCAAGCCGCTCGGTGCAGAAAGTACACTTTTCCACAACGCCTTTTGTCCGCGTCGGGTATTCTCTGTTCATGTTCTTGATGAACGGCTCCCCGTTTGGATTATTGCCGCGGGGATCCCTCCAGTTGAAACTCCGCGATCCATACGGACAAGCGGCCATGCAGAAACGGCATCCGATGCAGCGATGCTCATCCTGCATCGTGATTCCGTTGGCCAGCTTGAACGTGGCCTTGGTGGGACAAACCCGCACGCAGGGAGGATTGTCGCAGTGGTTGCACAATACAAAGAACGGCATCTCCTTCATGTGCTCGCTCATGTACTTGTTGTCCTGGCCCGGGAACGCGCGTTCGTATGCCGCCTGCCAGATCCACTTGATTTCGTCCTTCCTGTTGACAGACCCGTCAAGGTTCCTGTAATCAGGGACATTATGAGCCTGATGGCACGCCGAAATGACTTTCTTAGCATCTTCGTCGTTTTTAAACTTGCTCATATCCACGACCATCGCCCATCGTTTTGCAACCAGCGCCTCCGGGTTACGATTCACCTCTGAGGGATCCAGCCCCTTAGACCAGATGTTGTGCGAAGCTGATGCCACCGATGCTCCGAACCCCAGGATGGAGGAAATACCGGCTATTTTAATGAACTGCCTTCTATCCATGCTCATGATTTTGCCCCCTCCTTCTCCTCTGGCTGGATATGGCAGTCCCAGCAATACGGCTTTACCGACATATAGGTGTGACACTCGTCGCAGAACTTTTTCTTACTGGTATGGCACGTCATGCATCCGTTCTGAAGGCTCATGTTGAACCGTTTATGGCTCGCGGTGCTGATGTATCCGCGATTATAATCACGGACCACGGAATCCCGCCAGTTGTTCAGAAGCTGCATATGCTCCGTCCGCATGAACTCCTTGGACTCCACGCACTCCTTCTTGCCGTTCAGCTTCTCCCATTCCTGGATCGCGGGCGTATCGACTTTCGGCTCAGGCTTGGCATTTACTTTCCCGATATTGAAATAGAATGGGAAGGTCGCGATGGCCAGAAAAACCAGCAGCCCGAGGAATATTTTACCGCCGTCATAGAGTTTCATTAGGCTTTGTCCTCCTTCTGTTCAATTCCCGGAAGGGGTTCGCTGCGCAGGTTCGTTGTTCGCTCCTTCTCGCCTGTCATGATAAGAGCATTCGCCACAAGCTCGTGGAGGCCGCAGACGCCAACGCTGGGGACCCAGTATTCCATCAGGGCCTTGAGAGAGGCCCGGTCAATTGCGCAGACGTTGCCGAGCATATTCACGCCATGGTGGTCAGCGACATATTTGACCGCGTTCGCACGGGGGAACCCGCCCTTCATTCTGAGATCCATGTCTTCCGAAGCATTCAAGCCCGTGCCGCTTCCGCAACAGAAGGTCTTTTCCCGAATGGTGTCTTCCGGCATCTCGACGAAGTTATTGACCACGCTCTTGAGCACATAGCGCGGCTCCTCAAGCATGCCCATGCCCCGGGCCACGTTACAGGAATCATGCCAGGTGACCTTGAGGTTGTCGTTTCTTTTCGGATCAAGCTTCAGTTTGTTGTTTTTGATCAGATCCGCGGTGAATTCCGCAACATGCACCATTTTCATGGATTTTGCGTTCTCGAAGACCGTGCCGGTGATCGGCGATTTCGGGACCTCGAGGAAATCGGCCGGACCATTCCAGGTATCCATGTACTGGGAGAGAACCCGCCACATGTGACCGCACTCGCCGCCGAGGATCCACTTCACGCCAAGACGCTTGGCCTCAGCATAAATCTTGGAGTTGAGCCGCTTTCCCATTTCGTTCGAAGTGAAGAACCCGAAATTGCCGCCCTCGGAAGCGTAGGTGCTCCAGGTATAGTCGAGCCCCAACTCCTCGAACAGCATGAGATAGCCCATGGCCGTATAGGTCCCGGGGTCGGCAAAAAGGTCGCCCGAAGGCGTCACGAACAGAATCTCTGCGCCCTTTCGGTTAAACGAGGGCTTGATCCGTTTGCCGGTGATCGTCTCGATATCGTCGAGCATGTATTCAAGATTGCCGACGATCGTATGAGGTTCGAGTCCCAGGTGGTTGCCCTTCATGTAACAGTTCGAGACCGGTCCCGCAATCCACTCAATGTTCAAACCGAGCAGATTGAGAAGCTCCCGGCCGATGATCGTGATCTCCGCCTGATCAATGCCGTAGGGGCAGAAGACCGAACACCGGCGGCACTCCGTGCATTGGTAGAAGTAGTACCACCACTCCTTCAGCACATCGAGCGTAAGTTCGCGCGCTCCCACCAGTGATCCGAAAAGCTTCCCCGCGACGGTGTACTCTTTTCTGTAAACCGAACGAATGAGTTCGGCCCTGAGCACGGGCATATTCTTCGGATCGCCGGTCCCGATGAAAAAGTGGCACTTGTCGGCGCAGGCGCCGCAGCGCACACAGATGTCCATGAAAAGCCGGAAGGACCGGTACTTTTCGAGACGTTCCGCGATACCGTCAAGCAGGATCTGCTTCCAGTTCTCAGGAAGTTTCCAGTCCGCGTCAGCCGGCCTCCAGTCCCGCGGGTTGGGGAAACCAACGAGCTCAAGGCTTTTCGGCTTTGAGCCATGGCAAAACATCCCTTCCTTGAACACCACGGGCGTATCCATCCACCCCGTTTTAGGCGGAGTGTAAACTATCTTAGACAGTTCTTCTGGCTTCGGAAGTTTTGCCATGATTACTCCTTTTCTACCGGCAGGCCGGCGCCTTTCATTTTCTCCCTGAAATCATTCTCATATTCCGTGTAGGTATGAACATGAACGGGATAGTTCCAGGGATTGATGTGCCTCCTCTTACGGCTGTTGTTCGCCAAGTTGCGGGTCGGGCTCATGAAGACGCCGGCCATGTGCACCAGCTTGCTAAAGGGGAAATAGGCGAACAGCGTGCAGATAAGAAACAGATGGATGTAAAAGATCGGGCCGATTCCCGCTGCGGGAGCAATCGGGCTAAAGCTGACGAGGCTCATAGTCAGCATCTTCACACTCACGATGTCTGTTTTATAAATGTATCTCATCAGAACGCCCGTAAGACCGATGCCGAAGATCAGGAAAAGCGGAAAGTAATCATTAATGAGTGAAATATACTTGAGTTGGGGGATGCCGATTCTTCTGAGAAAAAGATAGAACACGGCGCCCAGGAGCACCAGATCGGTCATGTACAAGAGCGGCGCGCCGATTTGAAGGAAGCTGTCAAGCCCCTCAACAATCTGCACGGGAAACGGCAGCGTTTCGGTGAAGAATCGGAGATGCCTGATCAGAATGGCAAGAAAAGAATAGTGGAAAGCCAATCCCGCGGCCCAGAGCCACTTCGCTTCCCCATAGGCAAGTTGCTTGTCCTCACCCAGCTGTGTCTTCAAATTGCGGAACAGGGAGCGGAAGAAAAACACCTCAAGCGCCATCCTGCCGAGGACGCCGAGTATTGTGGAAGGATTTTCCAGTTTGCTCTGTTTGATCCAGGGAAGCGATTCCTGCTGTCCGCAGGTCGTGGGAATGCGGAACGGCACAGGTGAACTTCCCCATTTCAGTATGCGGACGATCATAAAAATTATGAACGTGGCAACCGCTGCATAGGGGAGCACCACTCCGAAGAGAAAATGCAGATTCGCAATCGCAACTCCCGCATAGGCAACCAGTACCAGCGCAAGTACTACGATGAAAGATATTAAGACTTTCATTTCGTTACCTCTTTTCGTTTAGGGTAGCAGCGCCGGCGGTCTTCGCCCTTCCGTTAATCCTGATTGTCAACGATAAGACGCGCCTGCTGCAAAAGCCTGAAGGTCATGTTTCTCGCTTCATTCGCCTTGAGTTCATAGATCTTTTCGCGGCATTTCATGTAAATGTCAAAAGAGAAGAGAGCCAGGTCGTCGATTGCCGATTCAAAGATTTCCAACTCCTCGGCGATCCCCTGCTGCTTCAGCACCTCGCTCCCCAGCTCTTTTCGTATCACCTTCTTCAGCTGAAAAATGAACGAGAGGGCTCCGGAAGGGTCAAAATCCTGTATGGCCCTGATCCTGATAATACCATCGAGAAACGTGGAAACGTTCTCGGGAATCATCCCCTGGAGCAAAGCGTCAAAGAGTCCCTCGATCCCCTCCGAGATGGTATAGCCCACGGGATTTGTGAACTGGGCTTTCTGCTTTTTCAGAAATCCCGCGGTGTCCTTTGGATAGGTCTCTGCAACCGCATCGAACCATGCCTTCAGAATCGCGGGTTTCTTTTCCATTAAATTTTGTTTAAGATTCATAATCAGTCTATCATCCTCCGAAGAACAAACCGGCAGCGCTCGTCCAGGGAGAACACTAAAAGAACAGCAGGTGCTTGACGTCAGCCATTTCCTTTTGAATTTCGGCGAAGCTCACAAACTTCGTCTTGAGATCAGCGCCCATATCCGCGGCCTCGGTAATCATCTGGTCCTCTTTGAGGCCGAGCCGCTCCATGTCTTCTTTGCAGACCCAGACCGGAAGGTCGATCATCAAACAACTCTTGATGTGGTTTTCCGTGCTGGTAACGCCGTAGACCTTCATGGCCTGCTGGTTCTTAACACAGTTCAGAACCCCGTCTCCCACGAATACGATCGTCGGAACAACCGAGTCTCCGTCATCCATGTAGATTTCTGCGGTCTGGCTCGCAATTGCGTGGGTGAGCGCCAAACGGGGGTTCTCACTTTTGTACGGCGGTCTCTGAACAACGAACAATAATTTTACTGCGCCCATACCCATGTTACTCACCTCCTATATGAAGCAATCGGTCGGTTTTCACCGTCTTTGCGAGATACCAGTCCATGCTGGCACGTTTCATTCCCGCCGGTGTATCTTCCTTGTGGTAACCCCGCGCCTCGGCACAGGCCTCACAGACCGTGATTTCCATACCTTTACCTATCAGTTCCATCATTCTTTTTTCAAGGTGCGAGTAGTCTTTGAATGATTTTTGCCCCTTCTTGGCCATCATCACGGCATTGCCGGAAAGCCACATATTTACTTTGTGACCTTTGGCAATACCGGCCTCCGCAAGCTTGAATGCAAAATCAAGCGACATTGAGCCGACCAGTGAGGGGAAAACTCCTAATGTTAATTCCGCCATGGAATCCTCCTTGTAGTTATATTATTATGATGAGCGAGGGACAATCGTCCGCCAGCGCTTACTCGGATGAGGGATGCGCGTGTCCATCTTCCCTCTTCCTAACTTACGTCCTTCGTTTTCCTACAGCCAGAGGGATTTCTCGTAGTCGTTCATGACAAGATCGACGATGTCCCCGTAGCTGACCACCTTTACCTTGGAATTGACCTGCGCTGCCGTATATCCACGGGTTTCGAGGTCATCCGACAGAACATAGAAGCTTGCGCCGGCCTGTGAAAGTACAGGCGAATCCTTGCCGCTTTCCTTGGTAACCGCGTGATAGATGCCGTTTTCCACGAGAATGACCCCCAGCTTGTCCGCCTTCAATCTCTCAAGGGTGTTTTCGGTCCTTTTCCAGTCGCTTAAAAATACCGCTAACTTCATATCCTCACCTCCCCAATGCGCGTTTTAGATAAAAAAACAGGGGATAATTTATTCAACTATCCCCCTCGTATTGCTGTTTATTACCGCATTAGATTTCAGTAACCGTAATGGCCTGCTGCGGACAGTTCTCAACGCAGGTCAGGCAATTGATGCACTCGGACATGTTCTCGGGGTCGGCCTTGCCGCCATCCAGTTTGAACACGGACTGCGGACAAACATTCACGCAATTTCCGTCTCCGTCGCATTTTTTTGTGTCGATCGACACCATATACATGACGTTTTTCCCTCCTTCTGTCGGATCTTGTACGGAAACCTTCCCGTTCATTCCTCGTGTGCGCAACGGTACCGCACACAAACCGTGTTCTCGTTCCCACACGGCGGAATGAGACCTCGTCGTACCACACGATGCCGGAAAGCAATTATCCCGAGCAGTCGGCGCTATACGCAGCCGGTCGGCTTGGGAAGACCGGCGATTTTGCAGGCCTGCTTTGCAGGGCCGCCGGGATAGAGCTCATAGAGGTACTTGGTGTTGCCTTTCTCGGGTCCGAACTTCTTGCCGATCTCCTTCACGAGGATCTTGATCATCGGGGCGATCTGATACTGTTTGTAGTACTCACGAAGGAAGTTCACGACTTCCCAGTGCTGGTCGGTCATATCGATGCCCTCGACCTGCGCAAAATAGTGGGCCACATCCATGGTCCAGTCGTCCAGGTTCGCCAGGAATCCATCCTCGTCCACTTCGATCGTCTTGCCTTTTACGTCTATTGTCGCCATTGTTCAGTTCCCCTTTCATTGAATAATATATAGTTGGGCGCTGCCTCAGCGTCCGTCTCTTTGCTGTATTTTTATACGGTACGGATGTACCGGTCAGCCTTTTATTTTTTCAGCTTGATCAGATAGAGCCGTGCCTGCCCGTCGGTGAACCCCTTCGGTTCTCCCGAGGACCGGTGCCGTCTCCAATCGTAGCTCAGGACCGCGTCCTCGTAATCTTCTCCCGGTACCATATCGGCGATGTCTTTTGAAAGCTTGCCTGCCGCGATTCCGAGAGCCTGCAGCATCACTTCACCCACATTTTTGCTCGTGGGATCGACAAGATACAGCGCCCCGCATGAACCGCACTCGCCGGCGAGCACGCTTTCGCTGGGACTGATATCCATTTTTTTGGGACGCTCAAGCGCTGCCTTACAGAACGGACAATGCGGCTCGCTGCCTTCTCGTATTCTGTCCTTCAAATCCGGCCCTGCCTTCTATCCAGCCTGTTTTTGGCCGCCCTGTTTTTGGAGTCGATACTCACGTGCCTTATTTACCATTGACTCCGCCCACTCAGGCGTACCCAGCGCATGGAGATGAGTATAGCTGGCGAGGACATTTTTATATACCATTCCGTCGTCACTGCCATTGATCCCCCCGCCTCGGTTCACATGATACGCCATCGGCGGCAGATCGTCAAGCGATGTAACCCGGGAATAATGGAATTCATGCCCCCGGATACTGACTCCCTTAGCAAGAAAAGGACTGTGACGTGCGACTTCCAGAACGGTGTATCCATGCGCCTGCGGACGTTGTTCCAGGACAAAATCGACCGGGAGCACAGACGTCATGGGATAGGTCTTTTCTTTGACTTTCAAACTCCTGCCGAGATAGATAAGACCCCCGCATTCAGCGTAGATGGGAAGTCCGTCATCGGCCGCAGCCTTGATCTCGCGACAAAAGCTCGTATTCTCCGCCAATTCAGCAGCCTGAGTTTCGGGGAAGCCGCCGCCGATATAGAGCGCGTCCAGCTCCGGCAGTGTTTTGTCCGTCAGAGCATTAAGTTCGAGAAGCTGCGCACCCTGTCGCTCAAGCGCCTCAAGATTATCAGGATAGTAGAACTGAAAAGCCTTGTCCCGGATCACTCCGATCTTCACCCTACGCGCTTCGCCTGTCTCCCGGACGGAAATACGCTCCTGCACACTCAGTTCAGGAACATCCGATGCGATTGTCCATAAGGTTTCAAGATCAAGATATTGTTCAATCAGCACAGCCGAGGCTTGGATCGCCTGCTCTACTTCGGGATGTTCCTGGAAGGGCGTCAGCCCCATATGACGCTCGGGAAACTCACCTTTTTTCTGGCGCGGTACGGAGCCGACAACACGAATGCCGGTGTGCTGCTCAATGGCTTTTCTGATTACCGTCTCATGCCGGCCCGGGGATACGTTGTTGAGAATGACTCCTTTGAGATCAATCCCCGAATCATACTGTTGACATCCCAGCACGACTGCCCCGACCGTGCTCGACGCCTTGGTGCCATCCACGATCAGCACCACTGGCGTTTTCAGAAGCTGCGCCAGCCGTGCGGTGCTGTAGGTGCCGGACTCGTCAACGCCGTCATAGAGCCCCCGGTTGCCCTCGATCACCGCCACATCCGCATCAGCAGTGTGCTCACTGAAGGACCGCAGGATGCGTTCCCGCTCCATAATAAAAAGATCGAGATTATAGCACGGACGTCCGGCTGCGGCGCCAAGCCATCCTGCATCAATAAAATCAGGGCCTTTTTTAAAAACCGCTACTGCTCTGCCCTGCTTGCGCCAGGCAGCGGTGATGCCGATAGCGAAGGTGGTCTTACCAAGTCCCCCGCGAGTGGCTGAAATTACCAGCCTCGGCATGATCCGCATTATGTTTGCGGATTGGCCGAACCCTCGGTGTGCGGGATCTCGACAGCAGTTCCGCCGAAATAGGAATACACCAGTTTGCCGCCGTCGATCAGCACGCGAAGCGCGGCTTTCGTCTCAGCCTGGGTCGCACCCTCGGTTTCCATGGCGTTGCTGATGTCCTTGGGTTTCAGCTTCTTTTTCCCCTGACTTTTCTCTACCAGGGCATACACTTTATTTTGCAGTTCTTCTTCAGTCATCTTGTTCCCCTCCATTAGGTTGTACGTCATCATAAAAGACCGGCCCCGGTCTCTCACCGGGGCCGGCATGACATTATACGACTATTCCCACTTGAAGGTCGGGGTCATTCTGAACGTCTCGCGCGCAAAGGTGAAGTCGTCGATGTGCTGGTAGGTGAACGCGATGCCGGTCATCTTGAAGAACCGCTCCCAGCCGATACGCTCAATCCATTCACCAACGCGTTCATGCTTCTTGGCATCCTTGGCGTAGACCTCTACCAGATGCTTCACGGCATTTACGACTTCCGGCCAGCGCGGCGGATTGTTGGGAAGGAACGGGATGGCCAGCCTGGACATGCGTGCCGGGCCGCGTGCGTTCGAAACCTTACCGCCCACATAGATGGAAATACCGTCCCCGTGTGCGTCGGCGAGCGGAAGCGAAGGACACATGGTATAGCAGTTGCCGCAGTACATGCAGCGCTCTTCCTTGATCTTCACGGACTTCGCGGCCGGGTTCGGGGCAATAGCGCCGGTCGGGCAGGAAGCAATGGTTGTGGGAATCTCGCACTGGTTCCCGATGGTCGCCTCGTTTACCTTCGGCGGCTTGCGGTGAATGCCGAGGATGGCGATGTCGGAGCAATGGACCGCGCCGCACATATTCAGACAGCAGGCAAGCGCAATGCGCACGCGCGCCGGCAGGGTCTTGGTGGTGAAATATTCATGCAGCTCATCCATAACCGCCTTCACAACGCCGGAGGCGTCCGTTGCCGGGGTGTGGCAGTGGATCCAGCCCTGCGTATGCACCACGTTGCTGATGCCGTAACCGATGCCGCCGATCATGAAGCCGCGCTTCTTGAGTTCAGCCTGGATTGGTTCCACCTGTGCCTTGTCAGGAAAGAACTCGATGTTATTACGCGTGGTGAAGCGGAGATAACCGCCGCAGAACTTCTCGGCAACGTCGCATACCTCGCGGATAAAATCAGTGCTCACCAGACGGGGGGATGCGACGCGCACGGTATAGAGCTCGTCGCCGGTCTCGGAAACATGCTTCATCAGACCCTTGGTGATTTGTTCATGGTACTTCCACTTCCCGTAGTTCTTCTTGATCACGGGAGGCAAAAATTTGCTAAAGTGAGGAGCTCCAATATCGGTTATTCTCTTCGGTTTGTCAGCCATTCTAAGTTATCCTCCTTAAGTTATTTCACGTCTTCCGCGGACCAAAATACGTACGGGTTCGACCTGGGGGCTTTAACCATCTGCGGCACGGGCGGCAGACCGGTTGATTCGAGCATGGATCTCATGCCAAGACGGTCGACGAGTTCGCCGATACGCTCACGGTTCTTGCCATGATCATCCCACCACTCCCAGAGCTTGCGGATAAGATCTTCCAGATTATCAAAGGGCGCTTCAAGCTTCATGAAGGGGACGATGACCCAGCTCATGAGGGCTCCGGTCACGATCGGGGCCTTGCCTCCCATCATGATGGTGGCGCCTTTTTCTTTGCCGGGACGCAGCGCCTTCGGCATCTGGTTGATGCAATGCATGCAGCGGTTGCAATCTTTGTTGTCGATTTTGAGCGTGCCGCCTTCGAAGCTCATGCACTTGGTCGGGCACATATCGACGATCTCGGTCTGGATGTTCATTTTCGATGAATAATTCTTCACCTCTGCCTGGTCCATCTGGATGGAGTCTCTCCAGGTGCCGATGATGGACATATCGGCGCGGGCCACGGCTGCGGTGCAGTCATTCGCGCATCCGGAAACCTTGATCTTGAACTTGTAGGGGAATGCGGGACGATGAAGTTCATCCTGGAACTTATGGGTAAGAGTGTCGCAGATTTCCATCGAATCGATGCAGGCGAACTCACAGCGGCTCATGCCGGCGCAGCAGCTGGGAGTGCGAAGACAGGAACCGGATCCGCCGAGGTCCCAGCCTTTTGCCGTTGTTTCAGCAAAAATGGCTTCGAGCTTATCGGTCTGCGTTCCAAGGAGGACCAGATCTCCCGTGGAGCCGTGGAAATTGGTCAAACCGCTGCCGTATTTGTCCCAAATATCCATGAGCTCACGGAGCGCGCTCGCCGTATAGTAGAAACCGGCGGGCTGATTGATACGAACGGTGTGGAAGTGCGCCACGCCCGGATATTCCTCGGGCAGATCGCAGTAACGGCCGATAACGCCGCCGCCGTAACCAAGCACGCCCACGATACCGCCGTGCTTCCAGTGGGTCACTTTATCGCGATATGATCGCTCAAGGATGTTGAGCAAATCCTGCGCCGTGTTGCTCTTCACTGCAGCCTTCTTGATCTCTTTCACAAAACTAGGCCATGCGCCTTTTTCCAGTTCATCAAGCATCGGTGTCTTACTGCTCATGTAGGAAATCCTCCTTATAGAATTATCTGGCTATACTGCAGATTCTGTTCATTCGTCAGACCGATATCATCATGCGTCCTCAACAACGAAATGCGCTCAGGGTAATCCCTGTTCGCGCTGCAACCTGAAGAATACGGTATATTGTAGTAAGTATATAGTCCCCCTTTCAAAAAAAGTCATAGAGAATATAGTGTAGAGAGGTGGGCAGGTATGAAAATATCATCGCTCACAATTTCATGTATCGCGATGTTGTTAAGAGATGAGATTGTATGTGTACTTCCACTTTTAGTCAAATAAAAAAAACTAATTGATCCATAACTATTGGCAATTTGCACGGTTTAGAACATACCGCATACTTTGCAATAAATACAATCAGTTATATCTCATATATGACTGAACTGTGACAACAAAATGACGATGCCACTGTATGTGCAACTTAGATGCCAGTAGTATATTGCAAGGTGAAAAATTAAATCATTTAATAATCAAAACGTTGGATTTCGTTGAAGCCGGACACTTCGCTGCCGATTCACTGTTTTAGTAATCAAAATACACCGTAAGCTATCATAACGTGCTTTTTTTATTTGGAATATTTTACCTCGTGGCTTAGAGTTTACCGTTTGAATCATCCATCACGTCGAGCAACTCATTGACTCCACTGCCGGCTTCTGTTACGATGGGATTGATATGTTACACGCTGATTACGGAGGTAGCCATGGTCGAAGCAAAAGTAACACTCGTGAACGATATGCTGTTTTCCGGAACTGCCTCATCAGGCCATACGCTGGCAATGGATGCTGATGATGGCGCCGGTGGCCATAACTCAGGCTTCCGTCCCATGGAACTCCTGCTCGTGGGCTTCGGAGGTTGTTCAGGTATGGATGTGATATCCATTCTCCGGAAAAAACGCCAGACGATCACCGGTCTTGAGATCAACGTAAAAGGCGAGAAATCGGATTCCTCCCCAAAGATCTACAAAGAAGTGCATATCGAGTACGTGGTAACCGGGAAAGGTGTTGAACCGGGAGCTGTGGAGCGCGCCATTTCTCTTTCCCTGGACAAGTACTGCTCCGTGGGCGCCACGCTCGCCGCAGCAGGGACAATCACCCACAGTTTCAGAATAATCGAGGGATGATACACGAGGCGGAAGCGTCCATAAGCGTGTCACGATCTCGCTTCCCGACCAGTCACGCGCACCATCTCCATCATTTTTTTCCGATCCTCTCTAATTCCTTTTTCAGCCCATCGATCTGAAGCTGGACCTCGATAAAGCGGTCCGCGATGGGGTCCGGAATATGGATATGGTCCATCAATGCCTCATCAGCCACCCGCTCATCTTTAATCCTGACGATCCTGCCCGGAATCCCAACGACGGTTGAATGGTCCGGCACGTCCTGGAGCACGACCGAGTTCGCTCCGATCTTCACATAGTCGCCGATTACGATCGGCCCCAGCACCTTGGCGCCCGCACCCACAACCACGTGGCTGCCAACGGTCGGATGGCGCTTGCCGCGCTGCTTGCCGGTGCCGCCGAGGGTCACTCCCTGAAAAAGCGTGACGTTGTCGCCGATCTCCGAGGTCTCGCCGATCACGACCCCCATGCCGTGGTCGATGAACATGCCCGATCCGATGGTTGCGCCAGGGTGTATCTCGATGCCGGTGATGAACCGGGCGAACTGCGAAAGCGCGCGCGGGAAGAATGGGACCTTTTTTCGCCAAAGCCAGTGCGCGAACCGGAACAACAGCAGCGCATGGAATCCGGCGTAGGTAAGCACAACCTCGACCCTGCTCGTGGCAGCGGGGTCCATAGAGAGCGCCGCATTAAAATCTTTTTTTATTTTTTGAAAAGTCTCGCGCATGGATTACTCCACTTTGCGGATTGCGAGGATTGTGCCGACCGCGTATGCCGCCATTCCCTCGCCTCTGCCCGCGAACCCGAGACCCTCGGTCGTCGTGGCCTTCACATTGATCGCGGAGCGGTCCACTTTGACGGCTGCGGCGACGTTTGCGACCATGGCCGGGATGTAAGTCGCCATCTTCGGTTGTTCGGCCACAATGGTCGCGTCGATATTGTTCACCCGGAAACCGGACTCGGCGAGCAGTCGCCGCACCTCCTCGAGAAGCATGAGGCTTGAGATACCCTTGTATTTCGGCGCCGAGTCGGGGAAATGCCTGCCAATGTCTCCGAGACCGGCCGCGCCGAGCAGCGCGTCGCAGATCGCGTGGAGCAGCACGTCGGCATCCGAGTGCCCGAGCAGCCCTTTTTCATAAGGGATGTCAACGCCGCCGATCATGAGTTTCCTGCCCGCTACAAGACGGTGCACGTCATACCCTGTTCCGATTCTCATCAAGAACGCCTCCTCAGTATCTCCTCGGCAAGAATAAGGTCTTCGGGCGTGGTGATCTTGATGTTTTCGTAGCTCCCCATGATCACCCGCACCGTGCCGCCCGCCCGCTCCACAAGCGTGGAATCGTCGGTCCCGAATATTTTGTGTTTCTGCGATTCCTCGTAAGCATGTTTGAGCACTTTGAGCGGAAAAGCCTGCGGCGTCTGGATCGCCCAGAGCCTCCCCCGCTCCAGAGTGCGGCGCACGATCTTGTTATCATCCACTTCCTTGATCGTGTCCTTGATGGGCACACCCACGGCGATGCACTCGCCTTTTCTCGCAAGGCCGGCGGCTTCCCTAATCATTTCGGGCGTCACGAAGGGCCGTACGCCGTCATGCACGAGCACAACCGCCGTTTCCTTCCCGATCTTCTGCAAGCCATGGAACACGGAATCCTGACGTTCCTTGCCTCCCACGACCAGAGTCTTCACTTTGGTGATATGATATCGCTCGATCACTTCGCGAAGACAGCTCTCCATATCTTCCTCGGAAAGGATCGGGATGATCTCGTCGATCTCCGGGGTGCGCTGGAACGCCAGGAGGGTATGCGCCAGCATGGGTTTGTCGCCAAGGGGCAGAAACTGCTTTGCCACGGTCTTGCCCATCCGCTTGCCCATGCCCGCTGCCGGTATAAGGACTGTTACTTTCGACATGGGCCCTCGTCAGAAAAAAGCTCCACATGACAAATATCGAATCTCAAATAATATTCAAATTCAAAATTACGAATTTCAAAACGATTGAAAATTGACCTTAGGTGCTTGGAACTTATTTATTATTTGATGCTGGAGATTTGGTGCTTGGGCTTGACCGCGCGGCCATTACTTTTTGAAATTTTTCACGCTGATCTTAAAACGCTTTGACATCGGCGCTTTCATGTCGATAACGACACGAAGTTGAAACTGGTCCTCCCGGTCTTTGCTCGCCACGTCGAAGGGAAGAACGATCTGGCCGTTTTCCATGAACGGCTTTCCCAGGTCCACCTTCACGCCCGCGTCGACGGCCTTTTCGAGCGCGGCCATCTCAGGTTTGGCTTCTGCCATGGGCGCACCGGGCATTGAAGGCTCCGATGGGGGCAGCTCCTCCATAAGTCCCGACGCAGGCGGAGTTTCTTTGTCTTTACTTCCAAGGATATCGCCCAGCGTAAAGTTGTGGCGATCGGGATTTTTCTGCATGTCCTGAAGCACCAGTTTTGAAATAGCGGTGAACGTTTTGAGCACGCCGTCGCCGGTCGTCGCCACCGCCTCGTAGAAGGGGAGGTATCGGGGATTCATCGCCGCATTCAGTTCTTCGACGGTGAGAACATCAGGAAGGTCCCGTTTGTTATACTGGATCACCACGGGAAAGTCGGACAGGTTGATCCCCAGTTCGGCAAAGTTATCGCGAAGGTTCGCAATGCTCTCAAGGTTGGCATCGAGCATGGCTCGCTGGGAGTCGGCAACGAAGATCACGCCGTCCGCGCCTTTAAGCACAAGCTTGCGCGTTGCGTTGTAGAACACCTGCCCCGGAACGGTATAGAGGTGAAACCTCACCTTGTAGTTCTTGATCGTGCCGAGCTCGACGGGAAGAAAATCGAAGAACAGCGTACGGTCCGTCTCCGTCGCGAGAGAGATCAGTTTGCCGCGCTGTCCCGGAGCGATGCGATGGAAGATCATGTGAATGTTCGTCGTCTTGCCGCACAAACCCGGTCCGTAGTAAACGATCTTCGCGTTGATTTCGCGCGTTGTGTGATTGACTAATGCCATAGATTCATATAATTACATAAAAAACAAAGTATGTCAATACGGGGATTGCATGTGTCCGCCTCACAGTGTCCGCCTCACAGCTTGACAATTCGCTCTCATCGTCGTAAACGTAAAGTAGTTGCTAGCACTACACGAGGAGGTACCATGCGCACAGTACGGGCTACTGAAGCAAACCGGCAGTTTTCAAGCGTTCTGAAACAGGTGACCCAGGGCGAAGAGTTTCTGATCGTCTCACGGGGCAAACCCGTGGCAACTCTTTCGCCTGTCAAAATGTCCGGTAAAACCCGTCTTGCCGCGCGTGATCTGCTTCTGAAACGTCTCCCTCCCGAGCAGGTCCTGCTTCCTGTCCAGGCACTTGGCGAACTTTACCGGGTCCTAACCGGCAAGGCAAAGCGTTTGTCCGGATAGCGCCCGAACTTCTGTCCTGCAATGGACCGACAGCTTCGAAGTAGCCGATTCGACGTGGTCCGCATTTCAATCGGCTTTTGACCTGTCTGTCGACCACAGCCTTCAGATATGGGACGCTCTAATCCTTGCCGTTGCCGCTGAAAACCGGTGCAGGATACTGCTTTCCGAAGACCTGCAGCATGGTTTTACCTTGAGAGGGGTAACCGTTGTGAACCCATATAGAACACCTTGCCATCCGCTGCTCTCCTCGCTTCTGCCTTAATGCGCTCCCGCCTATCACCAGTCAGGCATATTTCGGATGGTCTTTGGGGTCCTTAATCCAGAAGTACAATCCCACGCGAATGGCGGCAAGCGTCGGTACGCCAAAAAGAACGATTATCGCAATATATTCATACAGGTCTAATCCTCACTGTCTACCAGATACGCTTTAAATCATATCCTTCGCAACATGATGAGTAAGATAATTTCCTTTCCGATTTGTTCAACGCGTTTGCAAACACGCCCGCAATGGCCATCTTCTGTGGGCATTATTCACCTTGCTTCTTTCCTCAGAAGTCGCTGAGCAAAATTCAGCCCTCTCCCCGATGCCGGAAAGAGGGCTGTGCTGGTATTTCAAATCGTAGGGTGTGCAACGCGCGCCGAATCGAGAGTCACCAACCGCATGTGGTGCGCAATGCCCACCCTACCTGCTATTATGAAAAACAAGCTCAATTCACAAACCAACGGCCACACCAAATAACCAAATCAAAGAATAACCTACTGTCCAGCGCGCACCGGCCAAACATAGTGGTTATCGGTCTTACCGTCGTCGCCCACGTTGCCACCGTACATATTGACGTACCATGCGCAGCCAGCATCGTAGGCATACGAGGTAGACGACCAATAGCCATCGGCCTGCGCGTTAGTGAAACCTTGAGTATTCAGCCACGTTGCGGTATTGGACTGACCGGCATTCACAAGGCTTTCCAACTCGTTGATATCCGGCAGCCGCCAGTCGTTGTGTCCAAGATAGTTATCCGTATTCAGCTTTGCAATATAATCAAGCGCATGCCGCCACGTGACAATGCCGTCGTTAGCCGCTTCCCAACCGTTTGCTGGAACATAATCCGTGTCCCAGCCGGGGTCCTTTGTGGGCATAAGATTTCCACTCGGCGTCCAGACAAGACCGGTAACATTGTCCGTAACCGAGGTGTCGCCGTTTGTGGTAAAGCGCGGATTGGGCCACGCCACACCCTTTAGCAATGCCCCGTCCTGTCCGGTGTTCGCGCAAGATATGACTGCGCCGGCGCTGTCGTAGCAAATCGTCTGGCCTGTCTTCGGCTGGTCTGCCGGTGCACCAAAACCCTGTCCAGCGCGCACCGGCCAAACATAGTAGCTATAGGTCTTATAGAAGTAGTATACGACGCCACCGTACATATGGACGAGCCATGCGCCGTTAGCATTGCGGGTATACGAGGTGGACGACCAATAGCCATAGGCCTGCGCGTTAGTGAAACCTTGAGTATTCAGCCACGTTGCGGTATTGGACTGACCGTAGTTTACGAGGCTCTTCAGTTCCTTCCGATTCGGCAAGCGCCAGTCATTGTGGCCAAGATAATTTTCAGCATTCAGCTTTGCAACGTAATCAAGCGCATGCTGCCAGGTTACGCGTCCGTCGTTTGCCGTTTCATCCGCGTCCCAGTTGTTGTCTCGTGTAGGCATTAGATTGCCGTTCGGCGCCCAAATGAAGCCGGTAAGATTATCCGTGACCGTCGTATCAGCGTTCGTCGTGAACCGGGGATTAGGCCACGCAACGCCTTTTTGCAGTTCACCATTCTGCCCGGTATTTACGCAGGCTATGACCGTTCCAGCGCTGTTATAGCAGGTAGTCTGGCCGGTTTTGGGAAGTTTAATCGCGTTTGTTCCGGCGCTTGCCGAGACTGTTACGGTCACCGTATAGATCGCGGTCGTACTGTCCGCCGCCGTTACCGTGTAGGCCACGGGGCTCGTAAAATCATTCGCAGTTGTGCCGCTCACCTGGACAGTCGAGCCGACCTTTACGCTTGCGCCGGTTGTGGTGAACGTGGCGGTCAGCGCGGTAATGTTCGTTCCATTTGGCACAGTGACGAAAATGGTCTTTGCGCTTTCATTTATAGTCCCCGTTGCAGCAGGACTCGTGAATGAGAAAGCGGTCATGGCTTTGGCCGAGCTTGAACTTGCTGCGCCTGCTACGGTTACCGTTACGGTATATGTTGCGGTTGTGCTGTCCGCCGCCGTTACCGTGTAGGCCACGGGGCTCGTAAAATCATTCGCGGTTGTGCCGCTCACCTGGACAGTCGAGCCGACCTTTACGCTTGCGCCGGTTGTGGTGAACGTGGCGATCAGCGCGGTAACGTTCGTTCCATTTGGCACAGTGACGAAAATGGTCTTTGCGCTTTCATTTATAGTCCCCGTTGCAGCAGGACTCGTGAATGAGAAAGCGGTCATGGCTTTGGCGTCGGAAAGTGGAGTGGTTCCACCGCCACCGCCTCCTCCACTACAGCCCGCCATAAATACGATTAACAATAATGTCACGAACCAATGCCGTTCACGTGCTTTCATTTCGTTTCCTCCTTAACTAATGGATTGTAATATTAAAATCCAACAGCAGAGAACCGCTCCTTCTCAATTCTGTAGGGCGTCCTGAATCGCCTCAGCATTGCTTGCGTCAACCACCTCAAATTATAATTTGAGACTGAGTAAATGGTAGCTTAAGAGCGCGTCATTTGTCAAATGACCATCAGGCTTAGTACACCACAATATAACCCATGGTTGAAAACGAAGCCTGCTGCGCACTTCGCCGGGAAACACTGGAGAGACATCCCTATTTTCACAGATTTATGCGTTCTTATCTCCCGACGGCATTGTTTTACTTCAATAATTGGCTGCGGCAAAAACTGCGCTATGCTGAAAACAAAAAGGCCCTCCCCGGCGTTTGCCGAAGAAGGCCTTTGTGAATATTAGTGATAGCTTGTGATTTAGAAGTTGAGTTGCATAAAAAGCGCCATGTGATGCTCCTTTAACAACTCAATAGTTTGCGGATACTGTCGGATGATACGGCCTTGTCTATATCATTTACGCAAATAGGTGTCAATTAAGATGTTTTCTTTTCGGCTGCATCAGCGCTTTCGCGACGTGAGCACGTTCAGCGCCTGGACATGCGTTGCGTCGTTCTTGCTCGCGAGCAGCGGCACGGTCCGGCCGAGGCCCACGACGATGTGATCGAGGGATGTTCCCTCTAGATCGGTGATCACGCCGTCCGCCTCTTCGAGGATCAGCATCCCGGCGGCGTAGTCGAAGGCGCGCGAGGCCGTGGCCGTCGCGAACACGCTGATGGCGCCTGATGCAAGGTAAGCGAGATCGAGGGCCGTGGACCCAAAGCACCGCGTGCGCTTCGCTTCGCCGAGGAGCGGCAGGATGCGCGGCAGATCGGTCTTCGGTGACGATGCTTCATAGGCCACGATCGAGATGCCCTGCGTGGCCGCTGTCCTGATCCGCTTCCCGTTCTGAAAAGCGCCCTGCCCGCGGACAGCCCAGAACTCGTCGCCCACGGCCAGGTTGATGACGTACCCCACGGCCAGCGTGGAGAGCGTTTCATTGCTTAACAGCGCGAGGGACGTGGAAAAAAACGGGATGCCGGTCTTGGCGTTGTTGCTCCCGTCAATAGGATCCACGAGCACGATCTTGGGGCCGTCGCCGAACTTCCTGATGCCAAGTTCCTCGGAAATGAGCGTGAACGACTCGCCTTGCTGATGGGCCTTCTCAAGCGCGGCAAGAACAATGTCCTCGGCCCATTGGTCAACGGGAAAGGTATTGTCCCCGCCGGCGCCCCTGCCGAGCGGCACTTTACCGCCTTCCTTGGCGAGAATGACCGAAAGACCATCGCGCATTTTTTTTCCGATGCCCTTGAAAATTTCCAACCATTGTTCGTTTGTCATGCTGACTCCTTGATTGAAGGGTTCAGTGATTTGAAAATACTGTAACTACTCAGGTCAAAATATTATCCGCAGATTACGCCGATTATGCCGATTTTAAAAACAAAAATCTGTTTGTTTTAATCTGTGAAATCTGCGTAATCTGCGGATAAAAGGTTTTTCTTCGGTGTAACGCTTTTCTGGGTTCAGATGTGCTGAATAGTGGCAAAATACTTTGCAATGTCTCCGGCAGCACGTTTCGACATCCCCTTCACAGCCGCCATTTCCTCAGCCGTGGCCTGCTTGATCCTCTCCAGGCTGCCGAAGTGCCGCAACAAGGCCTTTTTCCGCACTTCGCCGATGCCGGGGATGTCGTCAAGTTCGGAATGTATCGCGCGCTTCTCGCGCAGCTTCCGGTGATAGGCGATCGCGAAGCGGTGCGCCTCGTCGCGCACGCGCGCAACCAGGTGCGTGGTCGAGCTGGTCGGTTCGAGCATGAAGGGTTCTTCAACGCCGGAGAGAAACACGCGCTCGAACTCCCGCTCCGAGCCTTCTTCCCCGCTCTTGGCCTTGGCGAGTCCGATCACATCCGGCCCTTCGATCCCGAGCTCGCTCAATACATCAAGCGCCGCGTTCAGCTGGCCTTTGCCTCCGTCGATCAGGATCAGGTCAGGCAGTATACCCTCTTCCTTTGTCTTTGTATACCGTCTTCTGACCACCTCCGCCATGCTCGCGAAGTCGTCCTGGCCGATGACGCTCTTGATCTTGAACCGTTTATAGCTTCGTTTGTCAGGCAGGTTGTTCTCGAACGCCACCATGCTTGCAACCGTCTCGGAGCCCTGGATGTTCGAGATATCGAAGGCCTCGATTTTGCGGGGAAGGTTCCTGAGTCCCAGTTCCTCCTGCAGGCGCAGCAAGATGCGTTCCTTGCTCTTGCGCGACAACAAATGTTCCTTGAGCGATTGCGCCGCGTTGTCCGAGGCCATCTGTACGAGTTCCCGTTTTCTGCCGCGCTGCGGGACCTGTACCTCGACCCTGGCGCCGCGCTTTTCCGCGAGCCAGGACTCGAACACCGGACGGTCCGGCGGCTCCAGGGGCAGAAGGACCTCTGCAGGCACGATCATTTCCTTGGCATAGAACTGATGCAGAAAGTCGGCAAGAACATCCTCATCTCCCATGCCGTGAACATCGGCGATAAGGAAATCCTTCCTGCCCAGCAGCATGCCGTTCCTGATGAACAGCACCTGGATGTCCGCGTTGCCGCCTTCCGAGGCCATGCCGATCACGTCCTGGTCCTCGAACCCCGGCGAGATGATCTTTTGCTTCTCAAAGGCCCCTTCGATCTTCGCGATCCGGTCCCGAAGCTCTGCCGCGCGCTCATAATCCAGGTTCTCCGAAGCTTCCTCCATGCGTTGCTTCAGAATATCGAGCAGGTCGCGGTTTTTGCCTTCGATAAACAACCGGACCTGGCCGACGACGTCCTGGTACGCTGCCTTGTCGATCTCCGCTGAACAGGGCGCCATGCACCTGTGGATCTGGAACTGCACGCAGGGCCGTTCGGGCCTGTCCTTCCTGAACTCCTTTTTGCAGGTGGCGAGCGGGAACGTCCGCCGGATCAGCGAAAGCAGCTCCCACATGCCGCCCGCCGGAACATAGGGCCCGTAGTAGAGCGCACCGTCTTTTTTCAGTCCCCGGACCACGTCGAGGCGGGGATACTCGGACTTCAGGTCGAGCCGGAGGTAGGGATAGTTCTTGTCGTCCCGGAGAACGATGTTGAACCGGGGGTGGTGCTTCTTGATGAGGTTGGCCTCCAGGATAAGCGCCTCAAGCTCGGTATGGGTCACGATCGTCTCGAGGTCGGCGATCGCGCGGACCATGAGCTCGGTCTTTTCGCCTTTGGCGCCCTTTTGAAAATACGAACGCACACGGTTCCAGAGGGACACGGCCTTGCCGATGTAAATGATGTGCCCCCGTCCGTCTTTCATGAGATAGACGCCCGGGGAGTCAGGAAGGTTCTGAAGTTTTTCTTCGAGGGTCATTGCAGGATTATTTTACCACGGATTCACCGTGTTAGAAACAGGCATATTACGACGAAACGAGCACAGAGAGACCGTGCCCGGAAAACCCAACGACGCCCGTCAGGTGCTCGGCAGGGAAACAATAAATACGGACCCTTTGCCCCGTGTTGACTGAACCTCTATCGTGCCTCGGCAGGCGTCCACCAGTTCCTTCACGATAGTGAGGCCCAGGCCGATGCCGCTTCCCGCCGCCCGGTAATACTGTTCAAAGAGATGGGGAATGTCCTTCTTTCTGATCCCGGTTCCCGTGTCCTTGACCGTGAAGCTGACATGATCGCCTCGGGCCTCGGCACTCACGGTCACGGTCCCGGATTTTTTTACCGCCTTGGCGGCATTCTCCATGAGGTTCGTCATGATTCCTGTCAGGCATTCAGGATCAGCCGACAGAGTAAGGCCGCTCCCGCATTCCAAATTAAAGGTGACTTCCTTATCAGGAAACGATCCGCGGGTTGTCTCCATGATGGTGGCCAGGAAGATTGCGAGTTCAACGGGTTGCTTTTGCAGAGTATGGCCGAGAGTCCGGGCCTTGGCCAGATTCTTCAAGCCCTCGACGATTCTGGTAATTCTGTCCGGATCGCCCGCAAGAGGCTGCATATCCTCATCATCCGCGTCAAGGGAATCGTCCGATAGAACCGCCGGCTCATCCTTTTTGGCGACAACAGCCTCGCTCAATGCAGGCGCGCCCTGGGACGCGATTTTTTTCCCGAGTTCCCTGCCCGCCGTGTCCGGGATATCAGCCGCTTCATCTTTTTCCGGGACCGCCATGCCGGCATTCATGTCGGCGCTACGATCTGTACGTGCAACCGGATGCGGCTTTTCAACAGACCCTGTTGTTTTCCGCGCGAGGAAAAATCCGAGTGCCAGTGCCGTCACTGACAGAAACAACGGCCAGACCAGGACAACTATGCCGGAGCGCGCCAGGGCCGGACGTTCGCCTTCGATATAACGCTGGAAATCATATAGAATCATCCCCCTGAGAAAAAATCCCGAGAACAGGGCAACGAGAGCAACAGCCAGGAGGACGAAAAACGTCCTCCACGGACTTTTAAACATAGTACCCTCCGTAAAATATTACTGTGAACTGTTTCTGAAGAATGGCGAGGTGCATTATCGATTAAATTCAATTAAGTTTCAATGAAAAACGTACATGGGGTTCGCACCGGGAGCGTAAATAGAGTCAAGCGCTCTCCGTTTGAGAAGCGGAAACAACACACTATTCAGCGATGTGAATTACCCCGCAGCAGAGCTGCGAGGCATCCTAAATGCGCTAGAACCTAAAACCAATTTGCTCATCATGCTGATACCGAATATACTTTCTGATAACTTCTGCCGTTACATTGT
>Ga0315281_10003304_pt1 | contig 23707 bp, 22 predicted proteins | sample YL17G07_0_MG_FD_204540 | JGI IMG/M metagenome (GOLD analysis project Ga0315281, IMG submission 204540) | Sediment microbial communities from Yellowstone Lake, YNP, Wyoming, USA - YL17G07_0 | ecosystem: Environmental > Aquatic > Freshwater > Lake > Sediment | place: USA: Wyoming | collected... | reverse complement strand
CCGTAGACCAGGATGCCCGTTCAGGCGATTCAGCAAGGCTTCGTCACTCATTCCCATGGAACTCTCCTCTTATCAAAACAGTGGGTAAGGTGGTTAGATTACTCCACCTCAGTTTGAATCGCACCCACTTGTTCCAGCGCATAGAGTTCGTCGAGGTGGTCGAGATGGATGGTCGCGCCTTCCTGCGCCGCTTGCTCAAGGATTTCGTTTGGCTTCCACGGCCCGTTGAAAATAATGCGCGAGCCGGGTACGCCGTTGGCGCGAGCCTTCCGATACTCGAATTCGGAAACCACCTCAGCCCATGAATCTTCCTGATGCAGGATGTTGCAAATCGCCCCGAGATAGTTAGTCTTGTACGACCAGCCGTGGCGGATGCGCGGCCAGCGAGTAGCGAAGGCGCGACGCAGGCGGCGCACATTTTCGCGTAAGGTATTTTCCGAAACAATGAACAGGGGTGAGCCGTATTGCTCCAATAGCGGCGCAATTTCAACGCCATCAATATCCGACACAAAACGATCATTCATAATCTGGGCTTATCGCTTATTACTTGCGCTTGACAATAACAATCCAAAAATCCAAATCTGCTTTTTCATTTCAGCTTCCTTTTTATCGTGTTAGAAAATACCGCCTCTCATATCCAGTTACTTCTTCAGATTTTTAGTGACCGCACTTTTTTGCTCTCAACTTCAAGGCTGTTGCATCTAGAATTTGAATCTGCCCCCGAATAAAGGGAGAAAACGGCTGCTAATCGGCCAATAGAAAATTTCAACATAATTTAGGATGCCAGCCATATTAAGCGACGTTATGCATCAGCAGACAAACCGGAGAGTGTCATGATTAGTAAACTAGACGACGCAATGCACTTCCAGCAAGTAGCATTAAATTTGCTCGGGGCGCGCCAGGAGTTACTGGCTTCCAACATCGCCAACGCCGACACGCCAAACTATAAAGCGAAGGACATCGATTTTGCCAGCGCGTTGAAGAACGCAATGGCCGACACGTCTTCTCCGCTGCCGGTAGTGAAAACCTCGCCGATGCACTTGGAGGGTTATACAGGCGCTTCGATCCTTGGCTCTCCCGTAATGTACCGCAAGCCTGTTCAACCGAGCGCCGATGGCAATACGGTCGATATGGATGTAGAACGCGCACAATTCGCCGTTAACGCTTTGCGTTATGAAGTCAGCGTGAACTTGGCTGGGATGAAAAGCGTGATGTTGGCGTTACAAGGTTAACCAACAACATGCTTACTTTGTTCAGCGCTTACTTCAACGCCTTCTTTAACAACTCCAATGTGTTGTCTTCATGCATCACTACTCGATCATAAACAGGCGGCTCTTCTAACGAAGGTAATTGCCCATGGTTGCAGTACATTTCCCAACGACGTTGCGGATATTCCTGCAATAGGCATAGTGACAGGCATCAGGCGTCCCCGTCGCGGCCATGCTCAATAGCTGGCAACTGCACTTGTCCCCGTGTGGGCTTTCCATAGCAATCCTGACCAATATCGCAACATCAAAAGTACTTGCTGATTATCGCTTTCAGTGCAGCCTGCAAATAGGTTTTGTCAGCTTGCCCAACCTCGCCATATAGCGCAGGAGCAATGGATTCAAAGGCACTGACAACTTCAGGATCAAAATGCTTACCTGCCCCATCCCGTAAAATATTTTTTGCGTCTTCCAACAACAAGGGTTCCTTGTATGGCCGTCTGGACGTCAATGCGTCGAATACATCCACCACCGCAAACAACCTTGCTCCAGCAGGAATGTCCATACCGTGAATGCCATGCGGATAACCGCTGCCATCAAATTTTTCATGATGGAAAAGCACCACGTCCCGGGCGCGCTTCAACCAGGTGGAATCCTGAATAATCTCTCCGCCAAATACAACATGGCGTTTCATGATCTCGAACTCTTCCGCAGTCAACCGCCCCGGCTTGAGCAGTATCTGATCGGGAATACCGATTTTTCCGACATCGTGCAGAAATGCCCCGAGGATCAGAAATTCAATATTGTCCCGGTTCAGCTTCATTGCCTCGGCAAGCCTGACCGCATACAGCGTTACCCGGTAATTATGCGTGTCGGTTTCGGAATCCCGTTTGGCAATGGCACTGCCCAATGATTGCAACAATTCGAGATTCGAATCCAAAAGCGATTGTGACAATGATTCAGAACGTCGCGTCAAACCAAGCAAAGCCGGGTAGAGCAAGATTAAAGTCAAAATCACCGCAGCGAAAGAAGTCAACACGGCATTGCGCGCCTGATGTTTTCTCGCGTATTGCGTTCCGGCATCGAGACGATAGACGCCTTCGAAATACACTTCAGTCATGCTCTTCGAATCCAGCAGCGGTATGACCACTTGCACGAAATCTTCCCCCTCGTTCGTTAGCCAGTTATAGTGATGCTTGTCTGGTTTCGGAAAATCATGCCGATGCGCTTGTACAGATGAACGAAGCTTTGTTGCCTCACGCCCCCATACCTCCACCAACAACTTTCCGGAAAGATCGAAAAGACGAATACCTAAAAAGCTGGAGTTCTCCAATAGTTTGGCGAGTTCGGGATGTCCCGTTTGGTTATCCGCCGCAACCAGTTTCCGCATCTCGGTGGAATCAAAATGCTTTGCGCTGGCTACCGCCAGTTCAAAAACCATCTTTTCGATTCGCCAGTTTTCCAGGTAATAAACAAAGGCACCGACCAGCACACTGATCGCTATTCCTGAAACGAGGAATCTTGTAATCAGGTAGCGGTGCAATTCTTTTGGATTGCCGGGGATGACGGTAAACATAATTTTATATAGTTCAGCTATTCCAGAATAAATTCAACTTGGTCAGGAAGCCGGTTTTCTGGCCTTATCTGAAAACCGAACCCTTATTTCAAACCAACGTAACGCTCAGTGCGCGACAAGGAATATCGCCCTCCTTGACGCGCCGCCGAGATTAATATCAGTGCCTGTCTTGCGTATGATCGTGCCGGTTTTTGGGTATTTCCTTGCCCTCTGCCGGTACTGGTTCAGGCATAGGCATGCCAGTTTTCTCTTCCATATGACTGTGCTTCTTCATCTTCTTCTTTACCGGCTTTTTTGCCTCGCCATTTTCTGCCTTAACTGCCTCGGTTTTTTCCGCCTTGACAGCGGAAGGGTGTTCTTCGACAGCAAGTGCTGTTGCGGCAGAAGCAGCAAACACCACCAGAGCGGTGGCAAGCAATGTAGATTTCAGTTTCATTTTGGTCTCCTTTGGTTAATAAATGTCATACAGCAAATTTTCATTCATCATTTGACGCGCATGTACTCAAGTTTATTGCGTCACTAGAACAGTATCCGCGCGAGAAGATAAATCGAGTTGTTGTCTTTCGCGTTTCGCCCGTTACCATCGTAATTGGTCGATGCCCCGTTGAACATGCTGTAACTGGTATACCGAAGCGAGAGCGTGGTGTTAGGTAACGGCAGGTAAACCAGCTCATTGACCCAGCCACTGGTTTCAGGATTGGCATTGATACTTCCCATTACCGGCGTACCCATGCCTCCCATGTTATAAAGATTTGTATCGGAACTTCCCGTGGTTTTAAAGTATTGCGTCCGGATTCCGTACTGGCGCTTGAAATAGTAGTTCCCCCCCAGCTTGAGAGATGCCAGATCGTTATTCAGATTGCTGGCAGCCATGGTAGCGAAACTTTCCGAACGAGTTTGCTGCTCCTTGGTGTATCGCCCTTGCAAGCTGAAAATGTGTTCATCGGCAATGTATTGGTACTGCCCGTCCAGTCCGTAATCACGGAAACGATCAGTGCCCCCGCTCGTGTTGTTTCCGGGAAACACATTTGCATCAAGCCCAAAAGCTCCAAGTGAAAGGCTGTGCTTACCGTCGATTTCCCGTTGTACCGCGACACGCCAATAGGGAGCATAACCGTCTACAACATTGGCTGTTTTCGACCAGTTGCCCAAGCCCAACGGTCGCAAAGCACCGGTGTTGGTGGTGCGATATGCGGCCACTTCCGCATACAACCAATCGTTATAGAGCGCATAAACACCCGGACCCGCCACCTTCGACGCCAGCGCCATGTCGATAATCGGCCCCTGTATTGGCATAACTTCAGCGGTTGAAGAATATGGGAACCCCCACATTGACGTAGAGTTATAAGGGTCGGTGATGGTTGGGCTGTTGCTCAGGGTCACACCATAGAGAAATTCCTTTCCGTTTGAGAGCTTCAGCGAGTTGGCGTACCGAATATCTGCCATTTCAACCGCCCAACGCTTCTCAAAACCGTTGTAGGAATATTGCACTAGGGCGCCGGCGTTATCAGTAATTTTCCCCGCATAATAAAGACCGGCTGCCTGTACCAGGGTCTTGCGATCATTGGGGAAATCAGATGGCATTGCGCCCGGGGTGTTGGTTTGGGCTGTTTCAGTTCTGGAAATCTGGAGCAGAGCGGCGATCGGTAATTTTCCCGTCGGCGAATTTTCCGCATTTAATTCGCCGAGAGTATAGCCTCTAAGCTTGAACTGTCGCCCAAAGGGCGTTAGCTCCGGGTAGACAGTGTGACATGCCGCGCATTCCGCACCGGTTTGTCTTGCAAAACTTGGCACAGCTTGGGCAATCGATGGCAATAACGAATATGCGATTAGAAATAGCAGGCTGCCCCGCCGCCAGGTTAAATTGCTAAAAAAAATATTTGTGCAGCAAGTTAATGTTAATCCCATTTTAAACTCCCTAAAATTAGACTGCCTCAATGACTATGTGTATGGGAACTGCCGTGTTCGCTGCCTGAACTCCCCATCCCTCCGTCCATCCCCTGACACCCGTTCAATGCCAGCATAGCCACTGCCAATACTGCCAATATGAATGTTCTACGCATCCTGCTCTCCTATCTACAAGTTAATGACAACTGCAAAACCCAATGCGGGTGATCATGTTCATGTCCACCCGCACCATGAACTCCTCTTTCAATAGCTTGGGAAGGCTCTGATCAAATTTGATTGGATTAGCGGCAGGCCGCTAATCCAACTTGCCAGCACTCAATTGCGGCTATAGCTTACCCTCGGCCAGCAACTGATCAATTTCTGCTTCTGCTGCCAACCAATTATCTAAATCACAATAGCGGTCGGCTTCGCTTCTCTCAGCGATGTGATAAGCCGCAACCTCAATATATTGCCGCCGTTGCTCTTCGGACAGGTTGGTTTCAGCTTTGCTGCTCTTGGTATTGGTGCCCATGGTTTGTCTCCTTCGTATCACGTCGGGTTAACTGGAGGTGTGTCGCTACCACCCTTTCCTTGCGCTACTGTTACTACTCTTGCTTACTACGCCCACTTATCGAATTCATGATAAAAGCTATGTGCGGCACACAGGTCAATCTTCCGTTGTTATCGCTTCGATAAGGTGGCACACGGCTTCCCCATCCGCCATGCCATCAGGCATGTTCGCCCATAGTGTTGCCGCATGCTCCATGCGCACCTGTAATTTCTCCAAATCCTGCAGCCTGCGGCGGTTCCCCTGGAGGCGCTGCTCCATGATTTTCCGCACCAGCGGACAAGGAGAGTGGCCATGGCTGCTCTCTTTCAAAATATCGCGGATATCTCCCACGCTGAACCCCAGCAGACGCGCCTTGCGGATAAACAACAAGCGTGCAAGGTCACCGCTGCTATAGCAGTTATAGCCGTTGCTTTCATCGCGTATTGGTGCAAGCAAACCGTTGCGGGTGTAGTGACGCACTGTGTCCGCAGTTACCCCTGCACGTCTGGCGATTTCTGAAACTGTCATGTCTTCTCCTTCATATCCAACCGCTATCTGATACACCGGCCAGGGAAGCTCTAATCAAATTTGGCAGGTCGGATTCAATAAAGTTACGCGAATCTCTACGCGGTATACCAAAGACACACAATCTGTTACTTATGCCCAGCTTGCTTGTTGATTACCTGCGCTCGATCTTGACGATTACCCATACCAGTTCCTCCGGTTTGGTTTTCCCCAGTTCAAACTGCACTGCGTCGCCTTCCTTGATGCCATCCAGCAGCGAGGCTTTTGCCACGCTGAAGTCCATCGCCATGGCCGACCAGCCGAGCGACTTGATCGGCTCGTGCGCCAGCTTGATGCGCAATTTTGCACGATCCACGGACACCACCTTGCCCGTGCCTTGATGGCTGGCTTGTGCGACTTCTTTTTTCATTTCCATGCCGGCCATCGGCTGGGCAGCCAGTGATAGTGGTGCCACACCGGCCAACAACAGGGCGATTATTCCAATCCGTTTTTTCATTGCGCTCTCCATTCGTTGCACTCCCGGGCATTTCCAGCGACGCTTCGACTGCTGCCCGTTTACAGTCAAAACTTATACGGCCTGCACACTCCCGCTTTCATCGCGCTAACCAATGATTTATTCGTCGTCTTCTGATGAATTAGTCAGTTGGCTATGCAAGGCTAACCCTTGTGCGGCGGCGTTTCTAATGCGTGCGACCATGTTCGTGCCCGCCGGGCTCATCTGGTGCCATGTCCTGCCCGGCAAATCCATGACTCACATTGCATTGCCCATACTAGCTATGAGGCAACAATTGATGCGGGTTACTTATCAAAGTTTCTGCATAGGGTTGTAATCTTGCTAACGTCTGTGACATGGCGGCAGCCTGTATGCGATGACCGCCAGTATGTAACGGCCATGTTGATTCCGGCAGAACAGGTTCCAGCACGACAATCAGTGCGCCGCAGCCGCAACGACAGGAGTGGAAAGCCAATGGTTGATCAGATAAATACCACGGGCGCTGGTGGTAAATCGATAATTGCAGGATTTTTAGCAACGACCACGGTTGATTCATCGCGCTTGCTACACCTTCTCTGCTCTCGCAACGCAAGGATGTATGATGAACAATAAGCGCGTCCAGGCGGTGTTTGCAACAGATTGCATCAGCAGGCGCCAGATCAATTACGGCGCCATCGGCGCACCACTTTCCTTCTATATTTACCGGTCGATACAGTAGTGGCATGGCGGCGCTGGCCATCATGCGCGGAGCCAGCTCGCCTTCCGAAAACAGCACCTTGGCTCCACGGTCAAGGTCCATAGCCAGGCTGTAGAACGGTATCCTGCACTCTCCAAAAGTTTGAACTGCCAGGTTGCGGCGGCAAAAAGCAACCGCTGCTTCAGTATCGGATAGCCCGGAATAGCCGCGCCCCTTTTTGGCCATCACCTGCCAAACAAGCTGCGGCCACGAATCCGGAGTCCAATATTCCCGTTCCTGAACGTTGGCAATCACCTCTGACCATCGACGTAAATCGGCGCCACTCGCTGCTATGCCCCCGACTATTGCGCCAGCACTGCACCCGGCAATAGCGCTGATTTCAATGCCCAGGCTTTGCAAGGCCAGCAAGAATCCGGTATGCGCGCAAATACCGCGACCTCCGCCAGAACTGAGTGCAACACCAATGCGCGCTAATGTCATAGGCTATTTCCAGTGCGAGGACTCAGTTGGCTATGCAAGGCTAATCCTTGTGCGGCGGCGTTCCAGGCGCATGGGTATGCCCGGTCTTTATGGGCGTCGTGCCTGCTCCGTCCGCAGCGGGAGCTTTTCGATCTGGTTCCGTATCATGTGGATGTTCGCCGTTCGCAGTGCCATCGTGGCTATGAGCATGGACATCTTCATGTAGCGTATCTGCCCCTTGCATGGGCATGTTGCCATGGCCTTCGCCGTGCTCATGGGTATGTCCAGCCCCCTCCGGTTTGGGCATGGACATCACCCCAAGGCCATGGCGATATACCAACTCCGCACCGTGCCACGCCGTGCTTGTCACCAGCAGCCACGCCGCAACCAGCAAAACCAGAAAGCCTTGCGACGGCATCTTGCCGGAACGCCCGCGCCACACATCCCAGACTGCAAGCGCAAGCAATGCGGTCAATGCGCCCAGCGCCCAATTGCGATGCAGGATCATGGCGGCATGGCTCACTTCGTCATGCGCAACGCTGTTGAAGGCGAACCAGCCGAATGTGGCGGCGATGAGCGCAAACAATGCCGCGCCCCATAACATCCAGCGCCCCGTCATCAGGCATTGCGCCGCATAAGGCCAATTCCTGAATAGCGTGCCGATGGCGGTGAAGGCCAGCGCCGCCGTAGTAAACACAATGGGGAAATGCACGAGTGCAGGGTGAAAATTTGGCATAATTTCGATCATTGCTTTTTCTCCCCGTTAGAAAACTTAATTTCGCGCGCCTTGACCAAGGCATATAAAACCGGGATCACGATCAACGAAAGGAACGTGACCGAGATCATGCCGCCCACCATCGGTGCGGCGATGCGGCGCATCACTTCGGAGCCGGTACCGCTGCCCCACATGATCGGCAACAGTCCGGCGATGATGGCGCACACCGTCATCATGATCGGGCGCACCCGCAGCAAAGCCCCTTGCGTTACCGCCTCGTGCAGGTCGGCCACCGAGAATGGCTCGCCGCTCGCTTTCCGCTGCGCCTTGAGTGCCTGATAGGCGTGGTCGATGTAGATCAGCATGATTACGCCTATCTCCGCCGCCACACCCGACAGCGCGATGAAGCCAACTGTCGCCGCGACCGACAGGTTGTAGCCCAACGACCATAGCAGCCACACCCCGCCCACCGTGGCAAACGGCACCGAGAGCATCACGATCAACGTTTCGGTGATGCGCATGAAGTTGAGGTAGAGCAACAAGAAGATGATCAGCAAGGTGATCGGCACTACAATTTTCATCTTGGCTTCGGCGCGCTCCATGTATTCGAACTGCCCGCTCCAGGTCGCGTAGTAACCGGGCGGAAATTTCACCTTCTCTGCCACCGCCTTGCGGGCATCGGCCACATACGACCCGATGTCGCGGTCGCGGATGTCCACAAAGATGTAAGCGGAGAGCAGTGCGTTTTCGGTGCGGATAGCGGGCGCTCCCTTGACCACTTTCACCCTGGCGAGTTGGCCGAGCGGGATCATGGCTCCGTCCATGCTCGGCACCAGCACCTCGCGCGCGATCTGCTGCGGGTCGCTGCGCAACTCGCGCGGATAGCGAACAATCACGCCGAAGCGTTCGCGTCCCTCCACCGTCGTGGTCACCATCTCGCCGCCGAGTGCGGTGGAGATGACATCCTGCAAGTCGCCTATTGCCATACCGTAACGCGCAAGCGCTTCCCGATCCGGCTCAATATCGAGGTAGAAACCGCCGGTAATGCGCTCGGCAAAGGCGCTGGTGGTGCCCGGAACATCCTTGACCGCTGCTTCGATGTCCTTGGCCACGCGCTCTATCCCTTCCAGATCCTTGCCGAACACCTTGATGCCGATCGGCGTGCGGATGCCGGTGGCAAGCATGTCGAGGCGCGCCTTGATCGGCATGGTCCACGAGTTGGCGACGCCCGGAATTTGCAATGCCTTGTCCATCTCGGCGATCAGCTTGTCGGTGGTCATGCCGGCCCGCCATTCGGCCTCCGGCTTGAGATTGATCGTTGTCTCGAACATCTCCGGCGGGGCCGGATCGGTGGCCGTCTGCGCGCGTCCCGCTTTGCCATACACCGATGCGACTTCGGGAAAGCTCTTGATGATCTTGTCCTGCGTTTGCAACAGTTCCGCCGCCTTGGTGATGGACATGGCAGGCAAGGAGGCGGGCATGTAGAGCAACGTGCCCTCGTTGAGCGTAGGCATGAATTCGCTGCCCAGTCGTGTTGCCGGATAGAGGGTCAGCCCAAGCAACATCAGAGCTACCGCGATGGTGGTTTTCTTCCGCCGCATTACTGCCGCGATGATCGGACGATAAGCCCAGATCAAAAAGCGGTTCAGCGGATTCTTGTGTTCCGGCATGAGCTTGCCGCGTATGAACAGCCCCATCAACACCGGCACCAGTGTGAGCGACAGAAACGCCGCACCAGCCATGGAGAAAGTCTTGGTATAGGCAAGTGGCGAGAACAAACGACCTTCCTGCGCCTCCAGCGTGAACACCGGCAGGAACGATACGGTGATGATCAGCAGCGAGAAAAACAGCGCCGGGCCGACTTCCTTGCACGCCGCCAACATCGCTTCGAAGCGCGACTCGCCCTCCTTGAGCCGTTCCAGATGCTTGTGCGCGTTCTCGATCATCACGATGGCCGCGTCCACCATCGCGCCGATGGCGATGGCAATTCCGCCCAGGCTCATGATGTTGGAATTCATACCCAGCGCGCGCATGGCGATGAAGGCGATCAGCACGCCGATGGGCAGCATCACGATGGCCACCAGCGCACTGCGCACATGCATCAGAAACACGATGCACACCAGTGCGACAATGGCGCTTTCTTCAAGCAGCGTGTGTTTCAGGTTTTCGATGGCGCGGTTGATCAGGTCGGAACGGTCATACACCGCCTGAATAGCCACGCCTTCCGGCAAGCCGGGGGCGATCTCGGCGATTTTGGCCTTGACGTTGCGGATCACCTCCAGTGCATTTTCGCCAAAGCGCGCCATGACAATGCCGGACACCACTTCACCTTCACCGTTCAACTCGGTGAGGCCGCGCCGCTCGTCCGGGCCAAGCTCGACATGCGCGATGTCGCGTATCAGCACCGGCGTACCCTTCTCCGATTTCACCACCAGATTCTCGATGTCACCCTTGCCGCGCAGGTACCCCTTGCCGCGCACCATGTACTCAGTCTCGGCCATTTCCACCACGCGCCCGCCCACATCGCGATTGGACTCGCGGATCACCTGCACAACCTTCATCAGGGGGATGCCATAGGCGCGCAGTTTCACCGGATCCACCGTCACCTGATATATCTGCACAAAGCCGCCGACAGAAGCCACCTCCGCTACCCCGTGTGCCTTGGTGAGCTGATAATGCAGATACCAGTCCTGGATGGTGCGCAGTTCGGCCAGCGACTTGTTCACACCGATTACCGCGTACTCATACACCCAGCCGACACCGGTCGCGTCCGGGCCGATCTGCGGCGTAATGCCCTTGGGCAGTTTGCCGGAAGCGAAGTTGAGGTACTCCAGCACCCGCGAGCGCGCCCAGTAGAGATCGGTGCCGTCCTCGAATATGACATACACGAAAGACGCGCCGAACACCGAGAAGCCGCGCACCACCTTGGATTTCGGCACCGAAATCATGGACGTGGTCAATGGGTAGGTGACCTGATCTTCCACCACTTGCGGCGCCTGGCCGGGATACTCGGTAAAGACGATCACCTGCACGTCCGACAAATCCGGCAGCGCGTCCAGCGGGGTCTTGACCACCGCATAAATGCCCGCCAGCGTGATGAACAGCGTGGCGAGGATCACTAAAAAGCGATTGCGCGCCGACCAGTCGATGATGGTGTTTAACATGTGGGCGCCTCTAAAAGCTCGTCATTCCCGCGCAGGCGGGAATCCAGTCCAATGAAAAAATCCCCCCGCAACGTGGGGGACAAAGCCCAAATGCATGTTAGATAAAACCACTGGATTCCCGCCTGCGCGGGAATGACGAAGTGGGGTAAGCAGGCAATCCGCATAGCGGATGCTCGCAAATTTGGATTTTTAGCAACGTCCATGTCAGTGCCCCGCGTGTGGGTTGCCGGAAGGCGCAGCCGCCTTGGCTTGCAGCTTGGTAATCACCCATTCGCCGGGCTTGCGCTCGACGATTTCAAAGGTAATGGCAGTGCCGGGTTGAATGCCTGTCACCAGCGATGGATTAGCCAGCGCGAGATCCATGGTCATCCCCGGCCAGCCCAGCATCTTGATCTGGCTGTGCGTGACGTTGACCGTACCATCTGTGTTGAGGGCATTCAGCGTACCTTCTGTCTGATACCCAACTGCGGTTGGCTTCGGCTGCGCATTCGTTCCTTTCTTATCTGGTGCCCCGCCGCCATGCGCATGCCCGAGCCCGCCGAGTGCTGCCTTGAGGTTGCTTTCGGCATCAATCAGGAAGTTGGCTGCCACAACTACTTTTTCCCCTTCGACAACCCCATCCAGCACTTCCACATAATTGTCGCTACGACTGCCAAGGCTGATTTCACGCGGCTCAAAGCGCCCTTCTGCCAGTTGCACCAGCACAATTTGGCGCGTGCCGCTGTCAATCACCGCAGAAGTCGGCACGGTCAGCACCTTACCCTTGCCGGTTACCGAAATTTCCACCTGTGCAAACATGGCTGGCTTGAGCAAACCATGCGGGTTGGCGATCTCCAGCCTCACCGTGACAGTGCGGGTCTCGGGCTTCAAGGTCGGGTAGATATAGGTGATCGTGCCTTCGAATTCCTTGTCGGGGTAGGCGTTGATTTTCACCTTGGCCTTGGCGCCAGTTCTTACCATGGAGATGTCCTGCTCGAAGACGTCAGCCATCACCCACACCGAAGAAAGATCGGCGATCTGATACAGCATTTCGCCGGGCATGAAACGCATCCCCTCCAAAGCTTTCTTCTCCAGCACGATGCCATTCACTGGGGTATGAAAGGCGTGAAACGTCAGGCTGCGCCTGGTCGTCCCGGATTTGGCCAGGTCTTTCACCTGCTGCTCGGAAATGTCCCAGTTCTTGAGGCGTTGCAGGCTGGCCTCGGCGAGTTTTTGCATGCTCTGTCTGGTATCGCCGTCCGCATCTTTCAATGCCGCGACACCTTGCATGGCAATCGCATATTCGCGCTGCGCCGACACCAATTCCGGGCTGTACACATCGAACAGCGCCTGCCCTTTCTTGACCGGCTCTCCGGTAGTCTTCACATGCAGCTTTTCTATCCAGCCCTCAAATTTGGGGGCGATGTTGTGGATATTTCGCTCGATGACTTCCACCCTGCCCACGGCGCGTATCGTTTTATCAAGCACGCGTTTCCCTGCATGCTCGGTTTTAACCCCCAGCTTCTGCACTTTTTCAACGCTGATTTTTACCTGTCCTGAGCCTCCTGATGGAGCGGCCTGTCCTGAGCTTGCCGAAGCGGTTTGATTACCGCTGCCCGGCTCTTCCTCTCCTTCGTATACCGCAATGTAGTCCATACCCATCGCGTCTTTCTTCGGCACCGGCGAGGTATCGGGTAAGCCCATCGCATTGCGGTAATACAGAATCTTGCGGGCGGGTTCTTTTTGTACAGTGGTTGCTGTCCCCTGCCCCTCTGCCCTGTGGCTCCCCCACCAATAGCCGAGTCCTGCAGCCACCGCTGCCACGACCAACACAACGACCACCATCACATTTACCTGCTTCATAGCTCTTCTCCCAACAGTCGTTCGATTTCAGCCAAACGCATCTGCGCGTCTGTCTGGGCTTTTAGCACTTCCAGCTTGGCATTCAGGATTTGTCGTGCCGCATCCAGCAATGTCGCAAAATCCACCCTGCCGGTCTGATAGCCGGTCAACGCGGATTCAAAGGTGACCTTTGCTTGCGGCAACAGGCCGCTGGAACTCAGCAACTCGGTGCGCTGCGCTGCGTCAAGGCCGGACAGGTTTTCGGTTAGCGCAGACAAGATGCGGTTGGCGGTTGCTTCCCTTCGTGATTTTGCTGCCGCCAGCATGGCCTCGGATTCGCGCTCCTGCGAACGGCGTGTCTCCTGCTGCAACGGAATATTGAGTTCGACCATCACACCCCACTCGCGCACCGCAGTGCCGAACTGCGTCGGAGAAACACCCAGCGTAAAATCCGGATAACGGTTTTTGTAAGCAAGATCACGATTTTTTTCAGCCGCGTTGATACCCGCTTCGTCCACAAACAAATCCGGGTTGTGTTCACGAATACGAATTTCAAGTGCCTTATAGTTTTCCAGACTGACCGCTACGGGAATGTTGCGCAAGCCTTGCGGGGTGGCAAGCGGCGTGGTCGCCGGACGCGACAACAAGGCATTCAGCCGTGCCTCAGTTTGTCGTTTTGTATAGTCCAGCGCGACCAACCCGGTTTTCATAACCGTTTGTTCCACTTGCGCGCGCACCGCGTCTTGCTGCGCAGCAAGACCGTTGGCATAGCGAACCTGCGCAACTTTCTCCATCTGCACCACCAGATCGAGCAGGTCGAGGGTGATTTTCTGGCTGCCCGTGACGTAGTAATACTGTGCATAAGAGGACTTGATTTGCGCCGACAATTCCGCCCATGTTGCAGCGGTTCGCCCCTGTGCCTGGCCTGCAACAGCATCGGCTGCTTCCCGCTTCAAATCACGCTTGCCAAACCATGGCACGCTCTGCATGAACGTGTAGCGCGTGCTGCCCACCTGCGATGGAAGCAGGCTGGGGCTTTTGTCCATGTCGCGGTTGGTGATGTCCATCAACTCGGCGCGAAATACCGGATCGGGCAAGGCTGTGGCGGGTTGCACACGTTGTGCCGCAGCATCCGCCTCGTAGCGCATTGCCGCGAACTCTGGATTGTGCTCGCGCGCATACTCCAGCAGCCCGGCCAGATTGAAACCCAACATAAGCTCTTCGGCCTGCACCACAGAACCAGGCAAACCAGTTAGCAGCATGAGGAAGTACAAAAAATTGTGTTTTTTCATCACTAGCACCTCAAGTTTGGAATAACTTTAATCATGGTTTCATCCTGCGGATAAAATTATTCGTCGCTCGGATGGTTTGTTCGATCAACCACCCGAGCAAACGCGATCAGCCGTTAGTGATGATGGCCGGACGAACTATCCGATTGATTGCCATATCCACCACTCGACGGAGTCGCACAACCACTGACCGCAGCCAACAGCAACACACTTATTATTTTGATAAGAATTTGTTTCATTACGTTCTCCTGAAATTATTTGGCTACTTCAATATGCACTACGACAATTCGTCATTTAGCTTGCCCATCGCATACATGAGCTTCCGGCTGCCGCGTTAGTGCATTCCACCCATAATCACATTTACCGTATTCGCGGCAGCATTCACTGTCATGCCTGCATTTTGCATTGCGGACTGCATGGCCGTAGAAGAAGTCATGTCAACTGCTGACGTGACAATTGTTCCGTCTGTTTTGAGGATGGGCATACTGATATTCGTTACATTCTGTGCGTTCAAGGCTGCGAGGATATTCGCCAACTTTGCCGGGTCAGGCGTGATATAGCTATTCATTACGCCTGCCATTGCCGCAACAGCACATGAAAACTGCTGGGAGGTCGTTGTACCTGTCGTGTTGCAGGGAACGCCGTTGGCATCCTTAAGCAAACTGGAGTTTTTCGCCGCCATTGCAACCCTGCCCAATTGCTTGACCATATTGGACTGCATGGTCAGCATGGCGGGGTTGGAGCCATTGTTTTTGATATCCACCATCGGCATTGCACTCAAATCAACTCCCAGCGTTGACATGAGACTTTGGACAGCGGCGATTGATTGACTGATTGTTGTCGCATCTATCGTAGTCGTACTTACAGCGCTGGCAGCCATTTCACTAAACGGTGTCACGTGAACAGTCGTCGTGCCGGAAACTGCGGGAACGACTGCACGCATGGTCATGCTGTAGGGAATGTCAGCACCCGTTGTTTCATCCATCATCGTGCTGACCGTGCCAGCCATAACCTTGACCATGGCTGGCCCGGTGAAGCCGCCACTTAAAGTAACGCTATAGGAACCATCATTCGCCGTAGTGGTCGATGCGCAAGCAGCATCGGCTTCAGGCACGCCATTCACGATTCGGCACACAAGGACTTTGGCTTGCTTGATAATTCCTTTGGCCGCCGTGCCACTAACAGAAGTTGGTGCAGGCACAACCGCAACAGGGGTGCTATTCCCACCCCCGCCGCCGCAGCCAGTCACACCTAAAACAGCAGCTAAAGCTATTCCAGTTATCTTGTACATTTGTCGCTCCTTAAAGTTGATACCTCAGTCAAGACAATAACGCATCGAGTTTATGAGGTGACCTTTCGCGTGCAGCGGAACGGCGCTGCCCCGGTTTTTCCATTTTGTTCTTCAAAAATAAAATCGCGTAACTTGCGGTTGCGCCAGTTCAATGGCGCGCAAAAATTTTGGCTTTGCCATCCTGCGTAACCAGCAAGGTGTCATAAGGGATGCTGCGATCACCTTCCATACCTGGTGATCCGGGTGGCATGGAAGGCACGGCCAGGCCGATGGCCTTGGGATGTTTCTTGAGCAGCTTCTTGATGTCCGCCGCAGGCACATGCCCTTCGACCAGATATTCCCCAACCTTGGCGGTATGGCATGATCCGAAACGATTGGGCATGCCCAGTTTCTGGCGTGCCGCAGGCACATCGTCCACATCATGCAAAATCACCGTAAAACCGTTTTTCTGCAGATGCTCTGCCCAAGCCTTGCAACAGCCGCAATCCGGGCTTTTATACACGTCCACAACAGGTAAAGCCTGCCCTGAGTCTTGTCGCAGGGACTGCGCCATACTGGGCCAAGCCGCACCCAGCACGGCACACAGTGCCAGGCTGCGCAGCACCCGCAAGGGGTACGCCGCCATAACCAGCGACTTGGTTGGCGTTGTTTGCCAGTCTAGTCGATTGGCTAGTGGTTTCATCAGACACTCACCCTGCGGGTGGTCTTGGCGCAGCACGGTATGAGTTGGTAAATAAGTTTTAGCGAAGCTCGCTTTGCTCGTTTTATATAAACTCTCTTCGTTCGTTTTACAGAAACTCTCTTCGTTCGTTTTCATGTTCCGAATTCCTCAAAAAGTAATGAGCGGGCAGGCGCAGTGCGGCTGCCTGGTGATTCGGGACGAGGTTTTATGCTGACAAATTCAGCGTGATGGAAGAAAAAGCAAAGACACTCGTCCCGCGTTAAGCGCGAGCGAGAGGAGGCGGATCGAGCGGTTGCAGGGTGAGCGTGTGAAATGAATCGAAATAGGGAGTAACGGCACGGTCTGCCTGTTGTTCCGCAACAGGCGCCAATGTCGAACAGGACAGATAACCGCAACAGGCCAAATGGCATAAGCCGGAATTTTCGCAGGAGGATGGCTGTTGATCGGGGTGCTCGGCAGATTGATCCAGATTCGCGGCAACCTGGTCGTGATGCATGTGCTGATGTGTGGCAGAAGCAGGGGGCGAGTAATGTTCGTCCTGTTGCGCAACAACATCATGACAGCCGCCATTGGACTGCATAACGATGGAAACAGCCAGCGCGTTACCGCTGAATAGCGGCAACCAGACAGCCAAAAGCACTGCAACAAATTTTCTGATGGGGCGGAACATGTGAACAGAATGGCAAAAAATTTTTAACCTGTCAAGGCAATGCGCCGGGAACGATTAACCATTTGTACTATCTCGACGTCACAAAATATGCAAAAAACACGGCATTCATGGCATTATTTGCAACTGTTGCCGGGTACGTTGCCCGGCAGCATGCCAACAGTGTAGACAAATATATGCCACAGAGTTCAATGCCTTCTACCGACTTTGTAACCTGGTTCCGCTCGGTTGCGCCTTATATCAATGCCTTCCGCGGTCGCACTTTTGTGGTCGCCTTCGGCGGTGAAGTGGTGGCGGACGGCAAATTTATCGGGCTGACCCACGACCTCAACCTGCTTGCCAGTCTGGGCGTGCGGCTGGTGCTGGTGCACGGTGCCCGCCCGCAGATCGAGCAACACCTGTCGCGCAATAACATCGAGGATCGCTACCACCAGAATATCCGCCTGACCGATGCGGAGACCATGCAATGCGTGAAGGAAGCGATGGGGCGGGTGCGCGTGGAGATTGAGGCGTTGCTGTCCATGGGGCTGGCAAATTCGCCGATGGCGAATGCCGACATCCGCGTGGCGGGCGGCAATTTCATCACCGCCCAGCCGATGGGCGTGATCGCCGGGGTGGACTTGCTGCACACCGGCAGCGTGCGCAAGGTGGACGTGACCGCAATAAAAGAGCGGCTTGCCCACAACGAGGTGGTGCTGCTATCCCCGCTGGGTTATTCGCCTACCGGCGAGGTGTTCAATCTCACCCTCGAAGACGTGGCGACGCAGACCGCCATCGCGCTGGATGCGGACAAGCTGATTTTCCTGATGGATCACGATGGCGTGCTGGACAAAAAAGGCGAATTGCTGCGCGAGCTGACCGTGGAGCAGGCGAACACCGTGCTTTCCGGCAAACGCAAGCTGCCGGACGATGCCGGGCTGTTCCTGCCTTGCGCCGTGCATGCCTGCGAAGAAGGTGTGGCGCGCGCGCACCTGATCAGCCGCCATGTGGATGGCGCGATCCTGCAGGAATTATTTTCCGATACCGGCATCGGCAGCATGGTGGTGGAAACCACGCTCAACACGTTGCGCGACGCCACCATCAACGATGTCGGCGGCATCCTGCAACTGCTAAGGCCGCTGGAGGATGAAGGCATACTGGTGCGGCGCAGCCGCGAACTGCTCGAGCGCGAGATTGGCCGTTTCGTGGTGATGGAGCATGACCATCGCATCATCGGCTGCGCCGCGCTGTACCCGTTTGCCGATGAGTCTTCGGGCGAGCTGGCCTGCCTTGCGGTACAGCCTGCTTACCGCCGGCACGGCTACGGCGATGCACTGCTCAAGCACATCGCGGCGGAAGCGCAGGCGCAGGGTTTGCGCAAGCTGTTTGTGCTGACCACGCGCACCGCCCACTGGTTCGTCGAGCGCGGCTTCAAGGAAACCGACATCGGAAAACTGCCCGCGCAGAAAAGAAGCCTGTACAACTACCAGCGGCGTTCCAAGGTGTTCGTAAAGGCTTTGTAATGAAAGCAATCATAATTGAGCATGTTGGTTTGGAATAATTTATTAGCACCGTCATTCCCGCGCAGGCGGGAATCCAGATATTTAAACAATTCCCGCTTAGCGGGCCAACATTGATATTTTGTCCGCTATGCGGGGTATTTGTTTCGCTGGATTCCCGCCTGCGCGGGAATGACGGGTTTTTCTGTTTGATGGATAATCTAAAATTAATGCAACAAACAAATCATAAATTGAATAATTGGAGAACATGACTATGACAAGAATGGTGCAGTGCGTAAAACTCGGGCGCGAAGCGGAAGGGCTGGATCGCCCGCCTTACCCCGGCCCGCTGGGTCAGCGGATTTTCGAGAATGTTTCCAGGGAAGCATGGCAAGGCTGGGTACGCTACCAGACCATGCTGGTAAACGAGAACCGTCTCAGCCTCGCCGATGCGCAGGCGCGCAAGTACCTGGCCCGGCAAATGGAGGATTACTTCTTCGGCGACGGCGCGCAAATGCCCGCCGGTTATGTGCCGCCACGTAATTAACCTATGCCAAATGCAATTGCAGCAACCGTCATTCCCGCGAAAGCGGGAATGACGGAGTGGTGGGTTGCGCTTGCTTGAAATGATGAGCGTTGTTTTCAATTATGCAACTCTAAATAACCAAGGTAATCCGAACAGTGGTTAAAAAATATCCCGCGCAGCATTTCCTCAACCGCGAACTGGGACAGCTGGAGTTTAACCGGCGTGTGCTGGCGCAGGCGGAAAATGCCGGCGTTCCGCTGCTGGAACGGCTGAAATATCTCTGCATCGTCAGCAGCAACCTGGATGAATTTTTTGAAATCCGCGTTGCCGGCCTGAAAGAGCAGATCAATCTCGCCGGCATTCCCGCCGGGGCGGATGGCATGGACGCGCAGCAAACCCTGAAGCTGGTGCGCGAGCAGGCGCACCAGCTCATCACGCGGCAGTATCAGGTACTCAACGACGACCTCCTGCCCGCCCTCGACAAACAGGGCATTCGCTTCCTGCGCCGCACCCAATGGAACGATGCGCAACGCGCCTGGGTGCGGGAGTTTTTCTTCAATGAAGTGATGCCGGTGCTGACCCCGATCGGACTCGACCCGTCACATCCTTTCCCGAGCGTGCTCAACAAGAGCCTGAATTTCGCGGTGGAACTGCAAGGCAAGGATGCGTTCGGGCGCAACTCGGCCAAAGCTATCGTACAGGCGCCGCGCGTTCTCCCGCGCACCATCCCGTTGCCTCCGGAAATCAGCGGCTGCGCGCACGGTTTCGTATTCCTCTCTTCCATCCTGCACGCCCATGTCGTGGACCTGTTCGGCGGCATGGAAGTGCTGAGTTGCCACCAGTTCAGGGTGACGCGCAACAGCAACCTGTTCGTGGACGACGAGGAAGTGAAAAACCTGCGCATCAGCTTGCAGGGCGAACTGCCGCACCGCCACTTCGGCAACGCGGTACGGCTGGAAATCACCGACAACTGCGCGCCGCAAGTGGCCGAATTCCTGTTGCAGCAATTCAATCTGGAGCTTGGCGACCTGTACCGCGTGGGCGGGCCGGTCAACCTGGTGCGCCTGATGGACATCCCCGGCCAGGTGGCGCGCGACGACCTGAAGTTTCCGGCATTCTCGCCCGGCGTGCCCAACGTGCTGCAGAAAAAGGGGGCGGACATGTTCAAGGTGATCCGCAAGGGCGACGTGTTGCTGCATCACCCCTTCCAGTCGTTCAAGCCTGTTCTCGATTTTATCCACCAGGCTTCCACCGACCCCAGCGTGGTCGCCATCAAGCAGACGGTGTACCGCACCGGCGTGGATTCTGCGCTGATGGAAGCGTTGATCGCGGCCACCCAGCGCGGCAAGGAAGTGACGGTGGTGGTGGAGCTGCTCGCGCGCTTCGACGAAGAAGCCAACATCAACTGGGCCAGCAGGCTGGAAGAAGTGGGCGCGCATGTGGTGTACGGCGTGGTCGGCCACAAAACGCACGCCAAGATGCTGATGGTGGTGCGGCGCGAGGACGGCAAGTTGCGCCGCTATGTACACCTCGGCACCGGCAATTACCACCCGCGCACCGCGCGGCTCTATACCGATTTCGGCCTGTTCACCGCCAACGAGGAAATCTGCGCCGACGCAAATGAGGTGTTCGGCCAGCTCACCAGCCTGGGCAAGGCGGGCAAGCTGCGCCACCTGTGGCAATCGCCTTTTACGCTGCACACCCAGGTGTTAAGCTTTATCCGCAACGAGACCAGGCTCGCCAAGGCGGGCAAACCCGCGCACATCATCGCCAAGATGAACGCATTGCTGGAACCGGAAACCATCATGGCGCTATACGAAGCCTCGCAGGCCGGAGTGAAGGTGGAGCTCATCGTGCGTGGCGTGTGCGCGCTGCGCCCCGGCGTGAAGGGCTTGTCGGAAAACATCCGCGTACGCTCGGTGATCGGTCGCTTTCTGGAACACACGCGCATCTTCTACTTCCGCAATAATTTGAAGCATGACGTTTATCTCGCCAGCGCCGACTGGATGGACAGAAACTTCTTCCGCCGCATCGAAGTATGCTTCCCGGTACTCGACAAGAAACTGAAGAAGCGCGTTATCGAAGAGGGTCTGAAGGTTTACATGCAGGACAATTGCCAGGCTTGGGACATGGATGCGGACGGACACTACCGCCGAAAAACGCCGCGCCGTTCAACGCCCAAGAACGCACAGGCCATGCTGTTGCAGGAGCTTGCGGGGCAGCCGGCTAAACAGGGATGATGCTGTGGATAGCCCGGCGGCTGGTTCCCTGCGTTGCTCGGTGGCGGATTTGGGGAAAGTGGGGGTGTGCATAGAGCGCATCACAAAATGTTTCCGGCCACTCGCCATACACATGGACGGTTTCACCCAAAGGACATTGATCTGAGATCAACGACTGCTTTCGGGAAACGCGAACTTCCGCTCCGGGCACATATCCGTCACTGAGTTTTCCGCAAAGCGGTTGTTCAAAGATGGGATGACTGGTAATGCAGCTGGCGCGAATCATTGCAAGCATCTTTGCCCCCGTCACGCAGCACCTGGTTTCCGGCGTCGTCACGATTCCGGCCTGCCTAAAAACCAAAGCGCTTGATGACTTTGCTTCCCGGCACGCCATTTAGGGTGTAGCTCATCGTGCCATTGTTCGCATCCGTGAAGGCGAAGCCTATCGTTCCCGCCGTGGTTGGCGCGTTTGTGCCATGCCATGCGCTGGTCGGGGGGGAGCCTCCTGTAAACTGATAAAGGTCAGTTGTGGTGCAAGCACTACCCGATACCGTGCAAGTTCCCACATACCAGATGGCTTTCCCGGTTGCGTCGTAGCTGTACCAAGTGGCAGCAATCAGGCCGTATTGCTGGGTGAGCGCGACGCCCCATCCGGACTCGTCAGGGTTCCACCACAGGTCGGTGTAATCCACGGACGGGGCGCTGCCCGTGGCAAACACCAGCCGAGAAATCTGTTTGGATCCGGGCAGATTGTTGAGGGTATAGGTGAACGTGCCGGTGTTGGCATCGGTAAAACTGAGCGTGCCGCTGCCCGCGCTACTCGTCACTTTGCCTGACCCATTCCAGGGAACGGTTGGCGGCGTGCCACCCGACACCTTGGAGATATCACCCGTGCAGCTCGTTCCTGCAAGCGTGCAGACCATCGTGTACCAGGTGGGCTGGCCGGTCCCGTCGTAGGTGTACATGGCATTTACTACCGTGCTGCCGTGCTGGGTGAGACTCATCCCCCAGCCGGATTCATTCTGGTTCCACCACAGGCCCGTATAATAGGGAGCCAGGGTGACGTTGCAGCTCCCGTTGGATGTGGTGGTCGAGCCGGGGATGGTCAGCACCTTTTGCATTCTCTCCGCAGCGATCATTTCCTCGGCGCTGGTGCCGTAGCCAAGACAGAACTGCGCACCGAGGAGATTGGTTGGATTCGTGTTGTTGAGAATGCTTTGGGAAGCAAGCGAATCACCCAGCACCCCGGTGGCATACGGGAGCAGTTGCCCGTTCACCACCAGCGTCCAACCAGAGGTGGTCAACTGAACCAGCACAAAGGAATTGGGGTCTGTTGCAGCCAGGAGGGTGGCGAGAGTTTCTTGTCGGCTATTGACCTCGCCAGCAAGGTAAGGATTGTCGCTGGTCGTGGCCACGCTCATGGCATGGCTCAAGGTGGAGGTCAATATGCCAATCGCGCCCAAGCCTTTGACAGGCGCCCAAGATGTAATGAATACCGCGCCATCCTTGCCCACGTCGGGAGCGTTGAAGATGATCTTGGTTGAGACCGTGGCGCTGGTCGCAGTGATGGCGCTTGAGATGGTTAAGTCGAAAGGCTTTTGGCAATCGCGCCAGTTGCCCGCAGCAACGGCATAAGTATCCTGTGACCTCGCCCAGGCAGCGTCGATGCTCGGGTTGCCGCTGGAGACCAATCTGTTGCCACATAGATCGCTGCCGTTGGCGACCAGCGAGGTTGGCGCGACGGGTACTGGCCCTGACAATTGGTTATAGCGGACGAAAAAGTAATGTAAAGCCGTCAGCCCGCTGAGCGAAGGAATCGAGCCGGTCAATTGATTGCCATCGACATAAAACTCTCGCAAAGCCGTCAGCTCGCTGAGCGAAGGGATCGAGCCTGTCAACCGGTTAAAGCCGACATCAAACGTCACCAAAGCCGTCAGCCCGCTGAGCGAGGGTATGGTGCCTGTCAACTGGCGGTTAAAGCCGACATTAAAATGATACAAAGCCGTCAGCCCGCTGAGCGAAGGGATCGAGCCCGTCAACTGATTATTGTATGCATCAAATTGTCGTAAAGCTGTCATCCCGCTCAGCGAGGGGATCGATCCCGTCAACTGGTTTTGGCCGACCAAAAAATCTCGCAAAGCCGTCAGCCCGCTGAGCGAGGGGATTGAACCCGTCAACTGGTTGGCGGCAACAGCAAATTGTTGTAAAGCCGTCAGCCCGCTCAGCGAGGGGATCGAGCCCGTCAACTGATTATTGTATGCATCAAATTGTTGTAAAGCCGTCAGCCCGCTGAGCGGGGGGATTGATCCTGTCAAATTGTTGTAGGTGACATTAAGTATTATGCCTCTGAACAAAGCCCCGCTTAACCTGTCCAACATTGCGTGTAGCAACGGACAGGAGGGAGTCATGAAAACGGAAAGTGTAACCTTGCTGGAATGGCAAGAGCGGTTCGGGACGGAAGAA
>Ga0315281_10003302_pt1 | contig 23713 bp, 20 predicted proteins | sample YL17G07_0_MG_FD_204540 | JGI IMG/M metagenome (GOLD analysis project Ga0315281, IMG submission 204540) | Sediment microbial communities from Yellowstone Lake, YNP, Wyoming, USA - YL17G07_0 | ecosystem: Environmental > Aquatic > Freshwater > Lake > Sediment | place: USA: Wyoming | collected... | reverse complement strand
GCCATATTGCCCAGCCCATGCCCGGTCCCTTTGGCAGCCTTCGGGTTGAATCCACGCCCGTTGTCGCGAATGCTCAGCCGGACGCCCTGCTTCAGCATCTTGAGCGACACCTTAGCCTCTTGCGCGCGGCCGTGCCGGATGCAATTACTCACCGCTTCTTGAATGACAAGGAACAGGTGCAGGGCCTGTTTAGCCGATACGGCCTGTGCGGCACGGTCCTCGACTGCGAGGCGCACACGCATGGTTTGGTTCTGTGTCAGCGATTCCAGCATGTGCTGCAGCGCCGCCGGTAAGTCCTTTCCCTGGAGCAGGTCTGAGCCCAGCCCCGCGATGAAATTCCGGATCTCCTGCATGACACGGTTCAACTGATCGATGGCCCGATCGAGTGGTGGGCCTGACGTCTTGCGTACCCTTGAAGACATCATCGATTTGCTAGCTTCGAGGCCGAGGCCCACGGCAAAAAGCGACTGTAAGATACCATCATGCAAGTCTTGGCTGATCCGTTCGCGTTCCTCGATCGCGGCGCACAGAGAACGCTCTCGTTGGCGCAGAACTTCCTCCATGCGCTTGCGCTCGGTGATATCCGTCGCGGCGCCGAGGACCATGATTGCGTGACCGGTCTCATCCAGGATGGGACGTTTCACGGTTTGGACCCACCGTCGGTTCCCGTGCACATCGGTCACGACTTCCTCTGGGACGAATCGTTCCTCACAGGTGCTCATGACATCCAGATCGGTTCCGCAGAAGAATGTGCCTTCCTCAGTTTTTCGTTTGAAGTCGCCGTCGGTCTTGCCGACGAGATCCTCGACGGTGCTGCCGTAGGCGTCGGCCACCGCCTGATTCACCAACGTGAAGCGCCCTTCGCGATCCTTGGCAAAGATGAAATTCGGGTCCGTATCGATGATCTGGCGGATGAAGGCATGTGAGCGCTGCAGTTCTTCCGCCGCCCGTTTCTGCTCGGTGGCGTGGCGGTTCCGTTCGATTTCTATAGCAATGCGCTGCCCGAAAACACGCAAGAGATCCTGTTCTTCCTCGCTGAAATCATGCGGCTTGTCATCCAGCAGGCAGGTCACCGCGACCACACGCCCCTCGTTGTCCAGAGCGGGAAATCCGCAGTACGAAACGGCCTCATGGTCCCGGAGAAATGACGCCTGGGGAAAGCGCTCCATGACGCGGTCGAATGTCCGCAAATCCTTGGTCTGTTCGACCGTGGCGCAGGGGGTGATCGCCAGGGAACAATGTCCTGCATCCGTAAAAGTCTGGCCGTTGATGTAAACGGATTTGAAATATAACTCCTGGCCGACGATCTCCGATAAACAGACCACCTTCACCTTGAACAGTTCACCAATGATGCGCACGGCATGCTCGAAGACGACGCCGGGATCGCCCGACAACATCATGCTCAGCTCATAGAGCTTCTTCAGTTGCCTGACGCGGGAGGTTTCCCGCTTGGCGAACCGCTTGCGTTCCGTGATATCGAGCACCAGTACTTGCATCACGGGCGTCCCATCGAAGGAGGTGGGGATTGCCGTAACGGCAACATCGACCCGTGACCCGTCGAGGCGCACATACTGCTTATCCAACGAGAGAGCCGATTGCCCGTTATTCATCAACTCGTGGATGCGGTCTTTCGCCACCTGCTGAAACTCCGGAGCAATCCGGTCCGACACCGGCGTGCCGAGCAGCTGTTCGGCGTTCGTCACATTGAGAATTCTTTGCATCTCCTGATTGACGTAGGAGAACCGTCCTGCCTCGTTCACGAAGATGCCGATCGGGGCGTTGTCCACCAAAGACCGGTAGCGTTCTTCGCTCTGGCGCAGTGACGCCTCCGCCTGCTTGCGCTCTCCGATATCCCGCATGATGGCGCAGCTGTATTCTCGACCGTCATACTGCAGATAGTTGACCGTGACCTCCACGTCCAGGACGCGGCCGGTCTTCGACCAGTGTTTCAACTCGGACGTCATGGACCCTTTCTGCTTCAATCCTTCCCAATGGGCCGACCAGAGTTCCAGAGGAAAACTCGGGTCGATGTCGTGCAGGGTCATGGTCGTCAGTTCGCCGCGGGTGTATTCCAGCATCCGGCAGGCCGCCTCGTTGACGTTAAGGATCCTGGCATCGGGATCGATCCAGAAGAACCCCTCGACGGCATGGTCGACGGAGAACTGAGTCAGTTTGAGGGCTTCCTGCGCCTGCCGCAACGTGGTGATGTCTTCGTTCAGCACGATGGCGCCCGAGATATTCTCAGCCTCGTCCCGGACCGGAACGGTCGAATTGCGAATGGTCTTTTTCGTCCCATCGAGGCATTCGAGCTCGAGGGTTTCGTTCAGCGAAGCGACACCTGTCGTGAGCGTACGGCTCAAGGCCCAGCGATGTAGTTCGTTGGCTAATCCGATGGTCTCCCACCAGCCCGACGGATTGGTCGGGGCCTGCAGCCCGACCTGTTTGATGTTCGACCAAATCTGCTTCGCAGCCGGGTTTGCGAGGAGTACCTTGCCGGATTGATCGGTAAACCACACACCCACGGGAAGGGCATCGAGGACGGTTTGCAACTGGCGTTCGTGTTGGGCCAGGGCCTCTTGGGTCTGCTTCTGTTCCGTGACGTCGATATGGGAGCCAGCCATACGATAGGGCTTCCCTTCGGCATCCAAGAGTGAGACCCCGCGAGCTAAAATCCACCGGTACCTGCCGTCCTTGTGACGCAGACGGTGTTCAAGTTCGTATTGTGGAGTTGTCCCCTCCAGGTATGCTCGTACTGTTGCCGATGACCGCTCGCGGTCATCAGGATGGAGGCGCTCCTCCCACTCAAAGAACTCTCCTTGGAGTTCATGCTCTTCATACCCCAACATCCCTTTCCAGAGCGGTGAGAAGTAGGTCTTGTTGGTCCGCAGATCCCAGTCCCAAATCCCGGTGTTCGAACCACGGACAGCGAGGTCGAATCGCTCTTCGCTGACGCGCAAGGCTTTCTCGGCCTGCTTCCGCTCGGTGATGTTGCGCGCAAAGGCGCAATGCAGCTCTTGTCCTTCGTAGGAGAGGTGATTGATGCTGACCTCGACAGGGATGAACTGGCCCGACTTGGATCGATGAACTGTTTCGAACACCATGGTTCCGCGCTGTTGGGTTTCTGCCCAAAACCCGGGCCACATATCGGCCTGGAAATCAGGATTCAAGTCGTGGACCGTCATCGTGCTCAACTCGTCTTTCGAGTATCCCAGCATCAGACTGCCCGCCTCGTTCACATCCAAAATCTGAGCCTGCCGATTGATCCAGTAGATCGCGTCCACGACGTGATCGATCGTGAATTGTGTGAGCCGTAACTTGCTCTCCGCCTGCTTGCGCTCGGTGATGTCTTGGCATGAGCCGGACATTCGACGGATCTCTCCCTGCTCATCCCACATTGCCTGCCCGCGCCCGCGAATCCAGAGATAGTCGCCTCGATTGTTGCGCAGCCGGTATTCGGCATCGTACGGAACTCGATGCTCGATATGGGCCGCTAGTTGGCCAAACACGCGATCCTTGTCATCAGGATGCAGTCTCATCGCCCATTGCTCGAGCGTCTCGAACGATTCTGACTCCTCCAAGCTCAGCAATTCCCGGACTCGTGGCGACCACCAGATCGGTGTCTGTGGCGCAGACCAGGGCTCGCCGGGCAGCCGGTGGGCATCCCAGAGGATATCGGTGGATCCCTCTACTGCCAGCGCGAAACGCTGTTCGCTTTCGCGTAACGCCTCCGCTACTCTCATCTTGTCAGACACGTCGCGTCCGATTCCGGTAATGCCGATGGGCTCACCGTGTGTATTCCTGAGTAAGGCACCGGTCCAGTGATATGGAATGAGGCGGTGTTCTTTGGTCAGCATATGGCCGTCAAGTTCGGCGTACCCTTCCGTGAAGACCCGCTGAATGGCGGCGGCGGTGCGGGTCTGTTCCTCCGAAGGCACGAAGGCCAAGGCGGACTTGTTTAACAATTCCTCCTGGCTGTATCCCGTCACGTCCCTGACACGACGATTCCAGCTCACCATGTTGCCCTGAGTGTCGAGGGTGAACATGATATCGGGGGCCGTCTCCATGATGTTCTGGAGATCGTGCAGCGCCTGCAGGCGTTCGTGCTCAATACGCTTGCGCTCGGTGATATCGCGAACGATGCCACAGGTATAACCCCGTCCCTCATGCTCCAGATAGGTGACTGAGGCCTCGATGGGAAATTCGGTCCCGTCTTTGCGCCTGTGGATCGATTCATAGGTAGCAGCCGTTCCCTGCTTGATCTGATTGATCCGTTGTTGAAACCGAGCGGGGTCGTGGCACGGAGCGATATCGGAGATACTCAGGGTGAGCAGTTCTTCGTTCGCGTACCCTAACAACCGGCAAGCGGCTTCATTTGCATACACCAATCGCGTTGAGTCGTCGGCCCACAGAATGCCGTCCGCGGCATGGTCCACAGCAAATTGAGTGAAGCGCCGGCGAGCCTCACTCTCCCGGTACTCAGCCTCGGCCTGTTGCCGCTGCAGTTCGGCTCCAGCTCTGGAAGAGAAGACCGCCATCAGGGCTCTCAACCGTTCCGTGTTTTGCAACGGCTTGGTATCCATGACGACGAGCAGACCGTTGACGAGGCCGGCTTTGGTGCGAAAAGGAATGCCGCAGTACCCTTCGACTCCGAGTTCCGCCAATCGCGTGAACCGAGGGAACTGGTCTTGTACGCCCCGGTCGTAACAGGCGAATGTTCGTTCCAAAGCCGTTTCACAGGGGGTGTGGGCCAGGCCATACTCAAAATTGTCGATGAGCTGTTCGCCAGCTGATACCGCCAGCGTACGGATCGTCTTCGTCTGTTCGCCCACCACTTCCCCAACGATCGCGTACTGAACGTTCAGGCTGCGGGTCAACTGGGTGACAAGTGAGGCGAAGAACTCATCCCCGGTCTCGCCCGCGAGGCCTTCGGTGATGGTACGTAAGAGATGTGATTGTTCGCGGAGATCCTGCAGTGTTTCTTCAAAATGATGGCGTTGCGCCCGCATCGATTGGTCTCGCTCGGCGAGTGTGCGAGAGAGGTCTTCCACCTGCGATCGCAGGGATTCGAGTTCCGACAAATTATCGGTACTGCTCATGGTGTAACTCCTTGCCACGTGCAATGGCCACGTGAGACGGCCGAGTACAGGTTACGTCGGCGAGATCGGAAATGCGCCATCACATCATCATGTGTTAAGGGTTCACTCCGGCGCCGGATCGAGTGAGCGTTATCAGAATGGAAACCAGCGCGTACGTTATGGAACTCCATGAAGCGCAATGACAGCTTATCTGTTGGGGGCGGATCGAATTGCAAGAACCCCATGTGCGCCCACCTCAGCTGGTTGGTTCTGCATGGTCAATTTGGGAGGACGTCAGTGTCCTACGGAAGACCGGTAAAAGTACAGATCCAACTGGGCCTACGAGCAGCTCACAGAAGGGCGGTGAGAATCAGGGATACAGAGCGGGCTTGGAAGAATCGCTCCTACACCATAACGAACGAGCCAGTTCAACAGGGGACGGGAACGAAAACATTACGTTGGTGCCGAAGGCGGGACTTGAACCCGCACGGCTTGCGCCACACGCCCCTCAAACGTGCGTGTCTGCCATTTCACCACTTCGGCACTCGAATCCGTGAAGCCTGAGCGAGTCAGGCGAGACGTTCGCGACAGGCGCGACTCTCGCAGGTAAAACCTCCGACCGGTCACGCTCTTCTCGCAAGTCTCGCGATTCTCGCGCGAATAACGAGACGCTTCGCAAATCACGAACGACTAACCAGAGGGAGGTGCATTATAGAAGTGGGCCAAAATCCTTGTCAATCAATGGACGCTCCGGTAGAATCGGGCGGCTCATATCTCACTGGGTCCTCCAACGTTGTGCAGAGTCACCAAATCCTCACTTCCTCGCTCGATAATGTCGCTACACGACGGGCACCACAAGGGTCCGTCGCTGCGTTGTTCGACGTCGATAACACGCTGCTGCCGGGAGAGGCCAGCGAGGTACGATTCTTCCGGTTTCTGTGGCGGCGCGGACTGGTGGGATGGAAGGAATTGAGCCGGAGCGTTGCTTGGCTGGCGGGGCACGCCCCCCCTTTCTCGCTGCACTCGCTCCGCGAACGAAAAGTCTATCTGGAGGGCAAGTGCTCCGCGGACATTGAATCGTATGCGCGCGAGTTTTGTCGGACCGAGATGATCGGCAAGGTGTCTCTGCAGGGTCGCGCGAGGCTGGACGAACATCGCCAGGCCGGTCATCAGCTGATTCTTGTGACCGGCGCGCCTGATTTTTTGATCGAGCCCCTTGCGGGGTTACTGGACGTGGCCACAGTCTTCGCGGCGAAGCCGGAACAACGGGATTCCGTCTATACCGGTGCGCTGATTCCCCCATTGCCTTATGGCCGTGGCAAACGTGAGCTGATTCTCGCCCACGCTCGGGAAATGGATCTCGATTTAACCAGTTCCTACGCCTATGGCGACAGCCCTGGCGATCGCGACATTCTTGAATTGGTCGGGTACCCCCTGGTGGTCAACCCGATCCGTGGCATGGCTCGCACGGCACAACGCCTCGGCTGGCCTGTCGCAAGATGGGAATAAAGACGTAAATCGTTCAACGTTAACCGATTTTTCAGCCGTGCGGTACGTTTCCGATACGCATTTCACGTTTCACGTCTTGAGTCATGCGCATTACCGAGATCTTCCACAGCATTCAAGGTGAGTCGAGTTACGCCGGACAGCCCTGTGTGTTTGTACGGCTGACCGGATGCCCGCTCCGCTGCACCTGGTGCGATACCGACTATGCCTTTTATGGGGGACAGGAGTGTTCGATCGATGAGATCCTGGCGAAGGTGCACACCTATGGATGTCGCCTCGTGGAGGTTACGGGAGGGGAGCCGCTTGCCCAGACTGAAAGTCTCCCGTTAATGACCAGACTCTGCGATACCGACTATACGGTCCTCCTTGAGACTAGCGGCGCCGTGGATATTGCACCGGTCGACCCACGTGTCCATGTCATCCTGGATGTGAAGTGCCCGGGGAGCGGGATGGCAGATCGGATGCATTGGCCGAATCTTTCCAAACTGACGGTCAAAGACGAGGCGAAGTTTGTCCTAGCCGACCGAACCGATTACGATTGGGCCCGTGAGATTCTTGCCGAACATGACGTCGCCGACCGTTGCACAGTCCTCTTCAGTCCGGTCTTCGGCTCGCTCGGTGTGCGTGAGCTGGCAGATTGGATCCTGGCCGACAAACTTCCGGTGCGTTTCCAGATACAGTTGCATAAATATATATGGGCGCCGGATATGCGAGGGGTGTGAATTGTGAGCGAGACAAGCAAGACGTGCGCGACCGGCGCGGCACGAAGTTCGAAATTCTTGGTTCGAAGTTCCGAAGACCTCGAACTTTGGACTTCGAACCGTCGTCCGTCTCGCTCGTCTCGCGAGTCCCGCGCGAATAACGAGCGACGAACACGAAGGAGATGTGAATGAAAATCATGCAGGTCAAGGTACAGGTTGGGCGAGCGGAGACTGCTTCCGCAGAGGTATTGGTACTCACGCACTGTGAAGGAGAGGCATTGGCCAAACAGGATGCGGCGCTGCTCGATCGAGCTCTCGGGGGTTCATTGCGAAAGCTGTTGCAATCTAAGGAATTCGAAGGCAAGGCCAATGAAGTCTTGCTATATCACCCGCAGGGCAAAGTGCCGGCGAAACGGTTGGTCTTGGTCGGCTTGGGCAAGAAGAAGGAGGTCACGCTAGAGACGATCCGGCAAGCGATGGGCTCAGCCGCGAAACGTGTTCGCCAGGTGAAGGTCGGGTCCTTTACAGTGATGCTTCCATCCGTGATGCCCACCGAGATGTCATGGATCGAGATGGCGCAAGCGATGGTTGAAGGGGCGATCCTGGGCAGTTATCAGTTCACCGTGTATCGGACCACGTCCACCTCAGAGCAGGATGTCGCGGGGATGAAGATTCTCATCCCGCAGAAGGGGCAGCTTCGGCAGGTCGCTGAAGGGGTTCGACGCGGCGTCGCCGCGGCAGAAGCAACCGTATTTGTCCGAGATCTCTGTAATCATCCCTCCAACGTTCTGACACCCACCAAGGTCGCCAACGAAGCCAAGGCCATTGCCAAAGCTGAAGGGATCACGATCAAGATTCTCGAGCAGAAAGAGATGGAGCGTTTGGGAATGGGTGCGTTGCTCGGCGTGGCACGCGGAAGCCAGGAACCGCCCAAGTTCATCATTCTTGAATACAACGGAGCCAAGAAAAAAGACGAGCGGCCGGTCGTACTGGTCGGAAAAACGATCACCTTCGATACGGGCGGGATCTCGCTGAAACCTGCGGAAAATATGGAGCATATGAAGGCCGATATGACGGGGGGAGCAGAAGTTCTGGCTTCGATCAGAGCAGCGGCTAGACTCAAGCTCCCCCTGCATCTCATCAGCATCCTGCCAGTGGCGGAGAACATGCCGGGCGGTCGTGCCATGAAACCGGGCGATATTGTGAAGACCCTGTCTGGGAAAACCGTCGAAGTGCAGAACACGGATGCGGAAGGCCGGCTCATCCTGGCCGACGGCCTCGCCTATGCGATGCGCTATAAGCCGGCGGCCCTGATCGACATTGCGACGCTCACAGGAGCCTGTGTCGTGGCGCTCGGCCAATTTGCGATCGGAATGTTCGGCACCGATCAGGCGCTCAAAGAACAGGTCCGGAAGGCGGGACAGACGGCCGGCGAGCGAGTCTGGGAGATGCCCTTGTGGGAGGAATACTTCGAACAGCTCAAAAGCGATGTGGCCGATATGCGGAACATCGGTGGCCGTGGCGGCGGCATGATCACCGCGGCGCTCTTTCTGAGCAAGTTTGTGGGGGACTGTCCATGGGTACACCTCGATATTGCCAGTACGGATTGGAGTGAGCGGGAACGGGCCTACATTCCTAAGGGTCCGACCGCAATTGGCACTCGGTTATTGGTGCAGTATCTCATAGACCGGAGTTTATAAGCATGGTGCTCAAAAAGGCTGTCCAGCAAGGCCGCAGCGAGCTGTCACTTTATAAGGGGTTGGGTGGGATGATCCCAACTGCGCGCGTCCAACGAGGGCCTTCTGAGGCCGCGCGTTGCGCGAGCAAGGGGATCGTCCTACCCACTCCATCCCTCCTTTTTCAGCATCCTGCTAGAAGGATTTCATGACTTCGCGTGAAAAAATCGGGCAGCTCTTCATGTTCGGGTTTCTCGGCACGTCAATGACGCCCGACCTGGCCTCGTTCATCAAAGAGTACAAGCCGGGCGGTGTCATTCTCTTCTCGCGAAATCTAGAGTGCATCGAGCAGATGGTCGACCTGACCAACGACCTGCAAGCCTGCAGCCCCCATTCGCCGCTGCTGATCTCGATCGATCAGGAAGGCGGTCGGGTCTCCCGTCTTCCGAAGGACTTTACGATTTTCCCTCCCTGTGACCTGTTGGGCCGCTGCAACTCCACTGAATTGGCCTACGCGGCTGCGGCCACCATTGCCAAAGAGTTGAGAGCGGTTGGCGTAAACATGAATATGGCGCCGGTACTCGATGTGAACAGCAATCCGGACAATCCGGTCATCGGCGATCGGGCGTTCGGCACAACGCCGGATGTGGTTTGTGAGCTGGGATTGGCGACGGCGGCGGGGCTACAAGACAACAAAGTGGTGGCCTGCGGGAAGCACTTTCCCGGTCACGGCGATACCAGTGTCGATTCTCACAAAGAGCTTCCGGTGGTCGAGGCATCGCGTGAACGGTTGGAGGCCGTCGAGTTCCCCCCCTTCCGCCGTGCCGTTGCGCACAGCATCGCATCGATAATGACCGCGCACGTGCTTTACCGAGCCCTCGACCCTGAACTTCCGGCCACGCTCTCGCCGACCATCATCACGAATTTCTTGCGCCAGGAACTGCAATACGACGGAGTGGTGTTGACGGATGATTTGGAAATGCATGCGATCATCGACCATTATGGCGTGGAAGACGCTGCGGTTCGTGCGGTGCTGGCGGGATGCGATGTCCTGTTAATTTGCAAAGATCGGGACCGGGAAGTCGCCGCCTTCAAGGCCGTGGAGCAGGCTGTGGCCTCAGACACGATTTCCATGGGACGACTGAACGTCTCCGCAGCCCGAATCGCCCGCCTGAAAGACCGGTTCATCGCGCCCTACAAACCGGTCACAGTCTCCGATGCGAAACTCATTGCAGGATGCCGCACCCATCAGGCGTTGTTGCACACGATCGAACAACTTCAGGCGCGTTTAACTAACCCGAAATATTCATGAACGCTTCAGCTGCATGCGCTAAGAGCGCGCGCCTCGTGAAACGTCGTTCGTGAAGCGTGACGCGGGAGGACCGACCGGTCTCGCTTGTTTATCCGGTCTGTCTCATTTGTTTCGTTGAACCGGATAGACCGGACAGACCAGATGAACCAGGCCAACCCTTACCCCTCCCGCCAGTCTCGCCCTGTTATCCACTTCCCCCTTGCAGGTCGCGGGCCGATTCCCCTACAGTGCGCTGCATGATCCGCACATTCCAAGGTGTCAAACCTACCATTCCCACGTCCTGTTTCATCGAAGAGACCGGCGTCGTCATCGGCGATGTCGTGCTCGGCGAGCATTGCAGCGTCTGGTTCCATGCTGTCATTCGCGGGGACGTGCACTATATCAGGATCGGTGACCGGACGAACGTGCAGGACCTCTGTATGCTGCACGTCACCCACGACACTCATCCATTGATCATCGGCAACGAGGTAACCATCGGCCACGGGGTGATTCTCCATGGCTGCACGGTTAAAGATCGTGTGCTGGTGGGGATGGGGGCCATTGTGATGGATGGAGCCGTGATCGGAGAGGATTCGGTGGTGGGAGCCGGTACGCTGGTGGTGGAAGGCATGATTGTGCCGCCGAAGAGCGTGATCCTCGGATCACCAGGCCGTGTTCGGCGCGCAACGTCAGAGGCTGAACTCGCGTGGATTAAAGACTCGGCGGAGCACTACGTGAAGTACGCAGGCCAGTATTTGGACAACTCATCGAGAGCGAAACCAGGCTTCCGCATCTAGCAGCCCGGTCTATCTAGTCTATCCGGTCTATCTGGTTCATCTGGTTCATCTGGTTGGTTTCGCGCAACCAAGCGCACGAGACAAACCAGATAGACCAAATGAACAAGACAGACTGGCCGACTTTTTCAGCAGCCTGACTCTTCGCTCTTGCCTACCTGAATAAAACAAATCGGGTCGCCCACCAGCGCCGTCGGATAGTAGCGTTTCCCGACTCGATAGGGCACTTGATGCCGGTGACACCACTCTGCAATCCATAGGACTTCTTCTGTGGTGGTCGTAACGAGGCCAGGCCTCGCAAGCTTTCCCATACAACGGGCAACCAGTTCACGCACGATGCGGCGCTCTTTATCGAACTTCAGAGGGTCGAGTGTGAGAGGATTGCCTCGTCCGTAGGACAGAGGCGATAGATGCGGAAACCGCTCAGGATCATTCAACACGCTGACCAGCCAGAGATGATCGAATCGGCCCTTCGCACCCGCCGCATCAACTGCATGGAACATGAGGGGAATCGAGTGGCAGGCGCGGTTGAGGGCTGCGGCTTCGATTCTCCGGAGATTATAGGGTTCCACCGTCCGACCCAGCTCTACCGTTTCCATAATCAAAGGAGGAAGTTCCGCCACTCCGGCACCGACATAGAGACTGCGGCCGCCCCGTCCTAGTTTCCGCCTCAATACGCAAGCGACCAGACTTCCGAGACGGTCGCAAGGACCTCTCTTTGCTCGCCAAAACTCATCGCCGCCTTCATAGCAATAGACCGGTCCCAGTGCGCCATAGTCGAGATGGCCATAAACCTCGGCTATGAGGCGCCGGGTCGCAGGAGCCAGCTTTGTGCAACTCGTCTTCATGGCCGTACTCCAGCGATCTGAATCGCAGTTGCAGTCACCGTCTCTGCCACGTTGGAGAGAAATTCGAGATTCAGTGTCTCTACGGTATCGGTTTCACGATGGTAATGCGGATTCCTGAAGTTCGCCGTATCAGTCAACACCACGGCTGGATAGCCTGCATCCCAGAATGAGGCATGGTCGCTGCGACGGGTATGAGGCATAGCCTCCCCTCGACCTGGCACCACCAATGACAGGGGCTTAAGCTGGGCCGCATGCCGCTGGGCCTCTTGTTCAAGCTGAAGCACTAAAGACCGGGATGCCTCGTTGCCCACAATGGCGAGAAAGTCTCCCTGAGTCGGCACCGCAATGGGCACACCAGGGGGGATCTGCTGCGTGCCGGCTTCACTCTTGGTAAACCCGACACATTCCAAGATAATCGCACCAGCCAACTCACGGCATTCGGCTTTCAAGCGGGACGCAAACGCCTGACTCCCCAGTCGATCCTGCTCTTCAAGACAAAAGGCCACGAGCCAGACCGGCCGCACGAGAGGTCGCGCGCTAAGGCGCGAGGCCACTTGGAGGAGGACCACGAGCCCGCTTGCGTTATCATCTGCGCCCGGCGACCCGGACACGGTGTCGTAGTGGGCTCCGATCAGGAGCGGAGGCAACTCCCCTCCTCGGCTTGGCCAGTTCGGATATTTTGTCGCTATCACATTGCGATAGGTCTTGCCCCAGGCATGCACGTGCTGGCCGCTGGTGGTCCATCCTGATTTGGCAAACTGCGTGGCCAGATAGTGCGCCGCCTTCTGAAGCGCGCGAGGACTCGTCTCAGGGTGACGCTCGCCGACGAGGGACTGAAGATGGCGGTTGATTCGAAGGCGCTGGGTTAGCACAACATGTGTGATTGGATTAACCGATTACGCTGTGATTTCGGTCCCGATACCTTTGCGCGTGAACACTTCAAGAAGAATGGCATGCGAAATTCGCCCGTCGATGATATGGGCTTTGCTGACACCGCCCCCCAGTGCATCCAAGCACGCATGGACCTTGGGCAACATCCCTTCGCCGATCGTGCCCTTCTTCACCATCCGCTGTACGTCTTTGCGTGAGACCGTCGAAAGATGGCGCCCATTCGCATCGCGAATGCCTTTCACATCGGTCATCATCACCAGTTTTTCCGCGCCCAGTGCAGCGGCCATCGCCCCGGCTACCAGATCGGCATTGATGTTATATGTGGTCCCTTCCCGATTCGTGCCGATCGGCGCGATGACGGGAATGTAATGATCCTGCTGGAGCTTTCGCACCAACGTGGGATCGATAGACTGAACCTCTCCGACCAAACCGAAGTCCTCATCTCCTTCGCCGTCGCCGAGATCCTTTTCCAGACTGGCCGCCCAGGCTTTGGCCGTAAGCGGTCGAGACAGCATGAGCCCTCCGTCCTTTCCACTCAAGCCGACCGCAAGGCCGCCATGGCGATTCAAGAGATCGACGATTTCCATGTTGATCTTGCCGGCCAACACCATCTCCACGATTTCCATCGTGGCTTCATCTGTAACCCGCACCCCATGGCGAAACTTGGCTTCAATGCCCAAGCGCTGGAGCATCTTATCGATCTGGGGTCCCCCACCATGCACAATGACCGGGTTGAGCCCCACGTATTTCAGAAGGACAACATCTTGTGCAAATTTCTCTTTCAACGGCGCATCAGTCATCGCATGCCCGCCATATTTGATGACAATCGTCTTGCCCTTGAACGTGCGAATATAGGGCAAGGCTTCGATCAGGACGTTGGCTTTCTTAATCAGTCTGTTCATGTCCTGGCTCCCATGGCTAAAGAAACGCAAAAGACGAGAAATGCGGGACGGGCAAGGGTTCGAGGTCCGGAGTTCGAGGTTTTCGGAACTTCGAACCTTGGATCGCACCTGGCACAGAGGGTCGTCGAAATTGCATGACGATCATGCCTTGCCGTCCTTCACGATGCGCACGCTGGTCGGACGGCCGGCTCGCGGATGCGCTTTATCATAGACGGCCAGGAGCTGGTCCGTGGCCAGATGTGTATACTTTTGTGTCGTACTCAGTGAGACATGCCCAAGCATCTCTTGAATCGACCGCAGATCAGCCCCTTCATCGAGGAGATGTGTGGCAAAGGAGTGTCGCAGTGTATGGGGACTCACGGAACCACCGGCAAGCCGGTTCGAATGGTGGGCCACGATGCGAGCGACGCTCCGAGTCGTCAATCGTCCCCCTCGACTGTTTCGAAAGACCGGGAACGAGATACGCTTCATCTTCGTCGTCGAATCTCGACAATCCACCAGGAGCTGCTGATCTAAATAGACCTGAATGGCCCGTAGAGCCACCTCTCCGATCGGCACGATGCGCTCCTTCCGGCCTTTTCCCCGCAGATGGACCAGCCCCTCGGACGCACGGAGATCTTCGAGATTAATCCCCACGAGTTCACTCACGCGAGCCCCGGTCGAATAGAGCGTCTCCAGCAAGGCGCGGTCTCGGAACGAGCCTCCTGCCTGATCGGCAGGAAACTCCATCAGCGCTGCCGCGTCGTCCTTGGTCAAGACACGCGGCAGATGTTTCGGCTGTTTTGGCGTCCTGATGGCCTCGGCAGGATTGAGACCGACCATGCCCTCTCGTTGAAGATAGCGATAGAAACTGCGGAGGGAGGCGAGCTTTCTAGCCATCGACGTGCTTTTCTCATGCTTGCGGCTCAACCAGTGAAGATAGTCTCGAATGGACTCCGTTTGCACTGTGGCAGGATCAAACACATGAGTGGCCGGAGACTCCGACGTCATAAACGTCTGAAACTGTCGGAGGTCAGAGGCATAGTTGCGCACTGTTTCGTACGACGCATGACGTTCCACCTCAAGGAAGGTCATGAAAGCCCGAATTGCGTCATCCATGCCGTCAGATCCTCAAGCGCTCGCTGTCCCGTGAGTCGCCGTTTACGCTCTTTGTCTCTCGTCGGTGTGGCCAGGGGAGGAAAGAGCCCGAAATTCGTATTCATCGGCTGAAAGTGCCGAGGGTCCGTGGTCGTAATGTACGACGCGAGACAGCCGTGCGCCGTGGTGCGGGGCGGCGTGACTAACGGCAATCCGGCAAGACCACGGGCGGCATTAATTCCTGCCAACCCTCCCATCGCAGCGGAATCCGTATAACCCTCGACGCCGACCAACTGTCCTGCAAAGAAAAGGGTACCGCGCGCCTTGAACTGAAGGGTATCGCGCAGCAGTTGGGGAGAATTGATGAACGTATTGCGGTGCAGGCTGCCGTAGCGCAGAAACTCCGCTTGCTCCAGACCGGGAATCATACGAAACACGCGCTTCTGTTCCCCATAGGTCAATTTCGTCTGGAACCCCACGAGGTTGTAACAGGAGCGATGGGCATTTTCGGTCCTGAGCTGCACCACGGCATAGGCTCGCGCACCCGTCTTGGGATTCTCAAGACCCACTGGCTTCAACGGACCGAACTGCATAGTCTGTCGGCCCCGTTCGGCCATCACTTCGATAGGAATACAGCCTTCGAAGTAGGCGGTTTTTTCGAATTCTTTCGGCTGGACTTTCTCCGCTGCGAGCAATGCCTCATAGAAGGCATTGTAGGCCGGCTCATCCATGGGACAGTTGAGATAGTCATCCCCGCCCTTGCCGTAGCGGGATGCGAGAAATGCGACTTCCATATTGATGGAATCGGCGTCCACGATCGGAGAGATGGCATCGTAGAAATACAAATGTTTACTATGGGTCAGTTGCGCAATCGCCTGAGACAGTTTGGCGGATGTCAGAGGGCCGGTTGCCAGAATGCAGAGACAGTCCGTTGGGATCTCGGTGATCTCCTCATGCAAAATGCGAATGTTCGGATGCCCTTCCAGCGCCTGAGTAATCTTGAGTGAAAATTGCTCGCGATCGACGGCCAGGGCCGATCCTGCCGGCACCCGTACCTCATCCGCCACCCGAATAATGAGCGAGTTGAGACGGCGCATTTCCTCTTTCAAGATGCCGGGAGCATTCAGGAGATCCGCGGAGCCAAGCGAATTCGAACAAACCAGTTCGGCTAAACCGCCGGTCTTGTGCGCTTGCGTCATCTCTTTTGGACGCATTTCATAGAGCGTCACTTTCGCTCCACGATTGGCCGCCTGCCATGCCGCTTCAGATCCGGCCAGACCGCCCCCGATAATGACAATGTCGTCGCGCATGCGAATGAAACTCCGCGAAAAAAGATTGCGAGCGGTGGCATTGTAGGAACCGCATTTTGGGGATGTCAAGGCGACTTCGCTTCGTATAGCTTTGGCGTCACGGTTGATCCGATTTACGACCCCGTGCTAGACTTCGCGACCTGTAGGCGATTAGCTCAGGGGTAGAGCGCTTCCTTCACACGGAAGAGGCCACTGGTTCGATACCAGTATCGCCTACCATCTTCTTCACCTCCCCCGTCACAGTCCATACCCTGGCCTAAACTGACAAGTCTCCTGATACTGCCTGAACCGCCCTAATCCTGGACAGAATCAGGGAGGTCGGCTACACTTCAACTTATCGGGAAACTATCGACTTTGAACCGTATCTGACAAATGAGGTCATCTATGCGGACTACAGCTCTTGCCATGGGAATTCTCCTCCTGGCCACCGCAGTCGGTTGCGCCGGGAACCAGCAGCAACAGGTATCGGCCAATGCAGTAGATGCAGGCTATACCGCCCCGGCCAGCATTTACAGTGTGATGGACTCCACATCTTTGGTCTACACCGATGTGGCAGCTGGAGCGGCCCCTAGCGATAACCCTTGGCGCTGGGCCGGTTTTCTCTTGCACCCTCTCGGTGTCGCGATGGATTACGGCTTGAACCGACCGATTTACACGCTCTCCAGCCAGATGCCGTACCTTTTCGGATACACTTCCGCGGACTCAATGCTGGACAGCCAACGGCGATAATTTTCGCAGACACGTCGCCTCAGGTTCATTGCAACGCCCGCTCTCTTCACGAGAGCGGGCGTTGCCTTGTCACCCGGTTGGCAAACCCTTCCACGTTTCATGTATGCTCCCTTCGTGAGTCGAAATTCATGTGATACGCATACGCCTCGCGCTATGCCTTTTCGACCATGGGTGGTCTTCGGGCTAGGACTGAGTCTCTTGCTGAACGCCTGCGAAACTCCGGCTCAAAAACCGAGCCTCCCGCCGTCTGAAAGTGATCTGGTCCTCCTGAAGTCCACGACCCTTTGCACCTCGAAATCCAATTTTTTCAAGACCCATCCTGCCTCTACCTTCAAACCACGAGACTGGGGCGACGGACAAGAGTTAATTCTCCCTGCCGACCGAAGCCCATCACATGGTGACGAGTCCTACTTTTTCGATGAAGATGGTGTGCTGGTTGGAACCGTCTTTACCTTTCCATCTGGGCTTGGCTTGAATCCCTACCCAGTCCTCCGCCACACCTTAACGAAGCTGAAGCCGGTATTGGAGTTCTATCTCAACGTGGCGAATCTGGCCTCAAAGACGAGTATGGACTCCAGCGCCCTATATGAAACCGGCGACGAGAAAACGACAACACAGTACTTGGTCCTTGGCACGCGCGAGCAGCCGGCCTTGCTCCAAGCTTCTGTGACGATCGACCCCTATGTACGGCTGTTCTCACCCTATCGACGCGAGTTCTTGGAACGGTTACGCCATCCAAAGGGCCAGAAGCCAGAGCAACAGCTCGACGGTCAAGGCGCGGAGGATAAGGAGCCATTCCTTTCGCTCCAGCAATTCGCGCGCGGCCAAACCGCGCAGCTCTCCTACTGTGGAACTCAGAACTACGATACTGCCGCCACTGCTTACCAGAAAGCGATCGCAAGCGGCTTTACGAATAAGATATGGCTGGCAGAAGCTCACCACAAACTGGGCCAGGCATGGAAAGGGAAGGGGCTGCACGAACAGGCCAAGACGGAGATGCTTCAGTCGTTGGCCATCAGACCCAATAATCCGGAAGTTCTGAACAACCTCGGCACGGTCTACACGGCGCTGGGAGACAAGGCGAACGCGCTCGCCTCATTCGAAAAAACCGTCACGCTCCGCCCTAACTATGCCATTGCCCGCTATAACTTGGCCGAGGCCTACGAGCCCACGAATCCCAAGCGAGCCATCTCGGAATACGAGACCTATCTCGCGCTGGTTGAAGGCATCCCCGATGAAGCCAATCGCATTGCCCTCGTCCAACAACGTATCAAGGCGTTAAAACACTAGCCTGTCCTCAATCAATCTTTCCGTTCCCCTCACCAGATGTCGAATATACGATTTCATTAGGCTCCCACCTGATCTCGCGGTAGGCTCCACCCATCACGCTGCATAGAAGATATGGGAGAACATCATGAAACAACCTACCTGGGCTGGTACGCGAGCAATCGTCTTGGCAGGCACAGCGTTACTCCTCCTGCCAATTCAGGCTCAAGCCGAACGGAATTGGGAGTTTTCTGTGGGCGCATTCGGAGGAAAAGCTTTTCACTCCAACGAAGACCTCAAGATCAACTTTGGTGCAGGGAGTGGGTTTACGACCGGAACAGTGCATGGAGTAAATTTGAATGATTCTCCAACCTTTGGCGCCAAGGTTACGGCCTGGTATCTACCTCGCCAATACAACTGGCAGCCACAAATCGGTCTTGAGTTAGATTACACAAAGTTTACCGCAGATGCTCACCCGCAGACAGCCGGAGCCTCTGGCACCTCACTCACCCCCGGCTATGAACTCGGATCCGTCACCTTCACTTCAACCCAAGATTTCAGTGTGAATATTCTCGCGGCGAATCTGCTGTTTCGCTATCCGGTTTGGGCGACACCAGAGATGCCGCAAGGACGGTGGTATCCCTACATTGGCGCAGGAGTCGGTGTCGAACGGGTTCGCTCATCTGACTTTCCACCCGGTCACGAAGCGACCAACTACGCTCCAGCCATTCAGGGACTTGTCGGTCTAAAGTTTTTCTTGATCAAGAATTTCGCAATTTTCGCTGAATGGAAACGGACAACCGCTTGGCACACATTCGACTACAACCAAGCATCGTTGCCACCTGGATACAGCGAACGTTGGACCTTCGCTTCAAACCTTGTAGTAGGCGGGATTGCGCTGCATTTCTAGACGGTCGAGCTGGGATGGAGCACCCGTTCAGCGCCGAACCTTCTCTTCCTGTTCTTCGAGCGTCTTGCAGTTGATGCAGAGGGTAGTAACTGGGCGGGCTTTCAATCGCGGATAGGGAATCTCTTCTTCGCACCGTTCACAGATGCCGTAGATATTCTGGTCCATTCGAGCAAGCGCCTCGTCGATCTTCTTGATCAACCGTTGCTCACGCTCACGGATACGCATCAAAAAATTCTGCTCGGCCTCCGCGGACGCCTGGTCGCTGACATCCGGAAACGCCTCCTGGCCGTTTGGATTGGCGAGCCCCTCGACCGCCTCCTCCAACATAGCCTTGCGCTGCCGCTCAAGGTTACGACGAATAGCCGCGTACTTTTTCCCCTGGGACGATGGCTTGGCTCTGCGCTTGGCAGGGACAGAATGCACTGCTGGTGGAGTGGGCGAAATGCGCTTTGCGGAAGGACCTGTCTTCATACCGCAATCTGCTTGAAAGTAAAATCGTCTGAAACGAGCGAAACTATATCAGGGGCCTGGAAGGGGGGTCAATGGGCAGCGTAGACTGTCAATCAAGGCCGATCTATCTGGTTCATCTGGTTTGCATGGTTCATCTCGGTGATCTTGCTTACTCAAACAAACAAGATAAAGCAAATAACAGTCTTCTTCCGCTGGCGGGCTTTTCCAGCATTCCTGCTAAAGATCCCGGCGGCCTTCGATCGACTTCAGTAACGTCACCTCGTCGGCATACTCGATATCCATCCCAACCGGAATGCCATAGGCGATCCGCGAGACCCGGACTCCGAGAGGTTTCAGTTGGTTCGTTAAATAGATGGCGGTTGCCTCGCCCTCGATTGTCGGACTCGTTGCGAGGATCACTTCTTCAATCCCTCCAAGCTTTACCCGATCGACCAACTCCTCGGCCTTGATATCGGACGGTCCGACGCCGTCCAGCGGAGACAAGGCGCCGAGTAACACATGGTACAAGCCACGGTAGGCTCCAGCCCGCTCGATGGCATAGGTCGTACTCGGTTCTTCCACTACCAATATTCTCGTCTGATCCCGCTTCGGATCGAGACAAAACTCACAGAGATCCCCCTCGGCGATGTTCCGGCATTGCCGGCAAAATGAGAGCCCTTCTTTGACGGCGCGAATCGCCTCGGCCAGGCGAAGCGCGTCTTCGCGCTCAGCTTTCAAGACATGGAACGCCAATCGCTGCGCCGTTTTTTGGCCGATGCCTGGAAGACGGACTAACTCGCGCACCAACCGTGCGAGTAGTCCTTGTTGATCAACCGCCATGAATTGGATAATCCGTTAGAGTAGTCCGGGGGCGTTCATCCCCCCGGTGACCGCTTTCATCTCATCCGCCATCATCTCGCGGGACTTCCTGAGAGCATCGTTCGACGCAGCCATGACCAAATCTTGCACCATCTCCACATCGCCGCTTTTCACCACTTCAGGATCGATGATGATGCCGACAAGCTGCATGGCCCCATTGGCGGTGACCGTCACACTTCCACCGCCGGCCGTTCCGGTCACGGTCTTCAACGCAACCTGTTCTTGCACTTTTGCCATTTTCGCCTGCATCGCCTGCGCTTGCTTCAAAATATTTCCCATATTGCCCAAAGGGTTCTTCATTCCTGAGCCTCCTTCTGACTCGACACCTGCCTGACATCTGCGAGCTCTGCGCCAAAAGTCGCCAGCGCCTGTTTGACGACCGGATGGGCCCGTGCTTGATCGAAGAGGACCAGCCGTTGTTCTTTTTCCTTCGCGGCTCTGAGCTGTGCCATCGTCTGTCCGGGGGGATCCGACTCCGTCAATTCGACGATCCGCAGCCGAATGGTCTGACCGCTCAGTCGTTCACAGATCGATGTGAGCACCGCCATATTATCAGGATTCTCGATCATCCCGCGAGCCGCCGTCTCCTGCTTGGCAAATCCTATTTTCACAACATGGCCCTCTATGCCCACAAACCTCCCTCTTTCCAGAAAGGCGGCAATCCTGGAAGAGACATTGGCCACTTCCCCTTGGACCTGTTCCCAATCGAGCGTCACATCCAAGAGTCCATCATCTGTTCGAGGCAATGCCACAGGCATTGAAGCCTCCACCGCGCCGGCAATGCCGGAGGATCGGACGTTCGAAGGATTCGCAGAGAGGCCTCGTGGAGGCACCGTATTCCCGACAACCGAAGACCTCGGCGGCATCGGAGCGGTCGATGCAGGAGCCGTCGTCTGAGGAGTCCTCGGCAACGGTGAGGGGATTGAATTTTCTGAGCGGCCAGCCGAAGCCGGTTTCGCTAAGGACACTGGAGCCGGTTGAGATGGGCGTGCCGTCTGGGCTGGCGGCGCTGCTTGTTGGGCCGGTTTCCCATCCGCCCGACGCAGCAACCGCGTCGCGCGCACGGCCGCTGTTTCGAGCACGAACCGAGGATGGGCACTGAGCCTGAGCGAGTCTTCCGCTTGCGTGAAGATCGAAAACAATTCCTGAAGTAGCTCGGGCGAGAACGAGCGCGCATCAGCGGCCATCTGCGCGAGGTCTTCAGCGGATGCCTCGATCAACCCCTGCCATTCTTGAGGCGAGGTCACCACCGACACCACCAGCATGTTGCGCAGATACTCGACAACTTCCGCACAATAAGCTCGCAGATCATGCCCTTGGTCCAACAGTTGGGCCATCACACGAAGCGCCGCGGCGCTCTCCTGAGCCGTGATCGCCTGAATCATGGCGCGAACGAGCTCTTGTGGAACCGCCCCCAGCAGGGCTTCCAGATCCGTATGTACGATCGTCTTGCCGCCGAACGCCACCGCCTGGTCGAGCAGGCTCAACCCATCGCGCATGCTGCCTTCGCTGGCCCTGGCGAGCGCCATCAGGCTCCGTTCCTCGATCACGATCTGGTCCTGATCGACCACATGGCGCAGCCGCTCGATGATTTCTGTTCGCGCAATCCGACGGAAGTTGTAATGCTGGCAGCGGGAGAGAATCGTCGCAGGAATCTTGTGAATCTCCGTAGTAGCGAAGATAAACACCACATGTGGCGGTGGTTCTTCCAGCGTCTTCAACAGCGCGTTGAAGGCCGAGTTCGACAACATATGGACTTCGTCGATGATGTAGACCCGGTACTTCCCACGAAACGCGGCGAACTTGACGTTCTCGCGGATCTCGCGCACATCGTCAACGCTCGTATTGGACGCCCCATCGATCTCCATTACATCGACGGAGGTTCCCTGCGCAATTTCGAGGCAGTTAGAACAGACACCACAGGGCGTGCCGGTCGGTCCGCGCTCACAATTGAGCGCCTTGGCGAGAATTCTCGCAACCGTGGTTTTCCCTACGCCACGGGTGCCGGAAAAGAGATAGGCTTGAGCAATTCGTTTCGTGGTGATGGAATTAACCAGTGTCTGAACAACGTGTGACTGTCCGATCACGTCATCGAAGGTCGCAGGGCGGTATTTGCGGGCGGAGACTTGGTAATCCAACGTCGTTACACTCCGAATGTTGAATGATGAATGATAAATTTTGGATGAGAACAACCGACACAACTCAACATTTCACATTTACCATTCAACATTTCTCGCAAGAGAAGAGCGGGGCCAGGTGATCCTGCGGCACACAGAACTGACCGCTTACCGTTGCTTCCTTCCGGACCTGGCGGGGTTCACAGGGTTCTGTTGCACAGGGCCCAGCCCCTTTCACTCACTGGTTCTGAGTTCTGAGTGCTGAGTTATGAATGCGACGCTGCAGTCCGTTCCCTTATCCTCTAACTCAAAACTGATAACTCAGAACTCAGCACTTCTTTGAGTGGCGGAGAGGGTGGGCATTCGAAGTCGCGTTCGCTGAAACCGCTCACGCTCCTACAGAGGGGGCCAGCCCCCTCGTAATCTCCCCACGCGGAGGACACATCCCCCACGATCCCCCTGTTCGAATCCCACCCTCAGACCTTTCTTAGTTCTTATATTACGCTCTCGCCCTTTACGCCTCACGTTTCACATCTTCATGTGGCGGAGAGGGTGGGATTCGAACCCACGGTCCCATTGCTGGGACGCATGCTTTCCAAGCATGTCGATTCGACCACTCTCGCACCTCTCCGCACCGATTTTCGCGAGGCGGCATCTTAACACGCGGTCTGATGACCGGCAAGGTGACCGCTGGCGCTCATCGCCATGGCTTTGCCCCTCTCAACTCCCCTTCCGCTATCGCAAAGAACTCCAGGGGAAGTATCGTGATGAGAATTCTCATCGAACTAGCCCGCATTATTCATGACGGTTCGTCGCGAAATCGCTGAGCCGCGTCGCGAGCCCGTCGGCCGAAGGCTCGTCGTAGCAGCGGATCGGCGATTGCAGCAGAAGTGTTCATGAATAATGCAGGCTAGATACCCTGGTCATCCTCTTGATGACAGCCACCATGCTCTCCATATTCACTTTCCCTCCGTATTCGAAGCTGTCGCGATTCTACTACCGCCTCTCTTCTGTGGCGGAATAGCCGCCCTCGACACCAAATCAGCCACAGGAATGCGGGCCGCTGCCCGCACAGGACCTGCCTACGAGCCATACATCTGCAACGATGCTTGATGAAATGAGCCTATCACTGTCAATGGCATTAGCTTTGCTTATATTCGTCAGCCATTGCTCTACATGCGATGTTCGCATCGCTCACATCTGCATGTATCATAATATTTAGGCTTGCCACCCCATGAGGAATTCAGCTATACAGCTACGGATTTATTAGGAATGTGCACTACCGCTCCCA
>Ga0315281_10003301_pt1 | contig 23720 bp, 22 predicted proteins | sample YL17G07_0_MG_FD_204540 | JGI IMG/M metagenome (GOLD analysis project Ga0315281, IMG submission 204540) | Sediment microbial communities from Yellowstone Lake, YNP, Wyoming, USA - YL17G07_0 | ecosystem: Environmental > Aquatic > Freshwater > Lake > Sediment | place: USA: Wyoming | collected... | reverse complement strand
GAGCACGGAGGCCGGCACCTTTCAGGGCGCTTCTTCAATTTCAACGGCACGGCGGGGATGTGGCGCCGCGCCGCGATCGAAGACGCCGGCGGCTGGCAGCACGATACGCTTACCGAAGACACCGACCTCAGCTACCGCGCCCAGCTCAAAGGCTGGAAGTTCATCTATGACCCGAAGATCGAGTGCCCGTCCGAACTGCCGGTGGAGATGAACGCCTTCAAATCGCAGCAGGCTCGCTGGGCCAAAGGTTTGATACAGGTGGCGAAGAAACTGCTCCCCACCATCTGGCGGAGCGACCAGCCGCGGCATATCAAGCTCGAAGCCACATTCCATCTGACGGCCAACATCGCTTACCCGCTGATGGTGCTTTTCTCGCTGATTCTGCTGCCGGCAATGATTGTGCGCTTCTATCAGGGCTGGTTCCAGATGCTCTATCTCGACCTGCCACTCTTCCTGGCCTCGACCTGTTCGGTCTCGAGTTTCTACATGGTAGCGCAGCGCCAGCTTTACCCGCGCGGCTGGCGCAGCCAGATTAAGTACATTCCCTTCCTGATGGCCACAGGCATCGGCCTGGCGGTCTCCAACGCCAAGGCGGTGATCGAAGCGCTGATGGGAAGGGAATCGGAGTTCGTGCGCACGCCCAAGTTTCGCGTGGAAGGGCGCGAGGATAATTGGGAAAGCAAAAAGTATCTGAGGCGCGGCGGCTGGATTCCCGCCGTCGAACTCAGCCTGGCCGCCTACTTTGCCTACACCTCGGCCTATTCGGTCTACAGCGAGAACTACCTCACCACGCCTTTCCTGATGCTGTTCTTTATGGGCTACTCCTACATCGGAACCATGTCACTCGCGCAGACGCCCCTGCGGCGGCTGTGGAATTCCCTGCCCGCTCTTCTCCGCCCCCGCGCCGTCGAACCGGCCACGTAATGGCATCATCCCAGCCGTTGCCCAGCGCTACTTGATCGCGGTCGTCGCGTGTATTACAATTTCTTCATATGAGTCATACAATCACAATTCGGCTTAGCGAAGAGCTTGCCAACTGGCTGGCGGAGACGGCCCGCCGCACGGGCCTTCCCGTCGGCAGAATCATCCGGCAGCAACTGGAAAGGACCAGGGAGAAGAGCGGGAGTCAGCGCTTCCTGAAACACGCCGGTAATCTGGCGGGGGCGCCTGACCTTTCCTCGCGGAAAGGCTTTGCGCGGCGATGAAAGGCATTGCCGATACCGGCTTTCTCGTGGCCTTCGCGAACCGCAATGACCGCCATCACACCTGGGCGGTGGAAGTGGCGCAGCGCGTCACGGAGCCTCTGCTGACCTGCGAAGCAGTGCTGGCCGAGGCGGCATTCCACCTCGGGTCGACCTCTTATGTGTTGGCGCTTGTCGAGGACGGCTTGGTTCGCCTCGCGTTTGATGCGGCCCGAAGCATGACGCAGTTGCGGGATCTCGCACGGCGCTTCGAGGACCGTAGCCCCGACCTTGCCGACCTCTGCCTCATCCGGATGAGCGAGCTTTTCCCGCGCCACGTGGTCATCACCGTCGATGAGGATGACTTCCGCGTTTACCGGCGGAACAAGCGCGAAGCCATTCCACTCCTGACGCCGCCGAAAAACCGACGCTGATATCTCGTAGGGGTATTGACCTTGTCCGGTCTTGGAGCCGCCATGGGGCAAGCACCCTGAACTGAGGGTGCCAACGGTCTGCACGTACCCTGCCAGCGCGGCGGTGCTATTGCGCGGCGAGTTTTGATTCGATCTCGGCAGCCACTTCCCCCGGCGTCTGGTTGCCATTGATGCGGATGAGGCGGGCTTGGCGAGAGTAGGCATCGATGACCGGCTGGGTTTCCTTCGCGTAGGTTTCCAACCGCCGGAGAATAACTTCTTCTTTGTCGTCGGGGCGCTGCACGAGCACCTCACCGTCGGCGTCGCACACCCCTTCCTTTTTGGGCGGCTGAAAGTGGATGTTGTACGACCGATTGCAGCGCGGGCAGACGCGCCGGCCGGCGAGAAGCTTGAGCAGACGTTCCGTCGGGACGTCCAGAAGGAGCACGTGCGATGCCACGCCCTTTTTCGTCAAGAGCGTGTCGAGGCCCTCGGCCTGCGCGAGTGTGCGGGGGAAGCCGTCCAAAATGAAACCGCGCGCGCAGTCAGGCTGTGACAGTCGGTCCTCAAGAATCGGGGTCATCAGCGAATCCGGGACCAGCTTTCCTGCCTTCATGTAAGGGTCGGCTTGGCGGCCGAGCGGGGTGCCGCGCTTGACCTGGTCGCGCAGCAGGTCGCCGGTTGAAATAACAGGGATGGAGTGCCGCTCGGAGAGCCGCCGGCCCTGGACGCTCTTGCCGGCCCCCGGTGGCCCCAGCAACACGATCGCTCCGACGCCCGACGGCGCTGTCTCGGCTCTTTGCCCCAGTCCTGATCCTGCGAGGGCGAGGACGGGCGCGGTGGCAACCGCGAGGCTTGATTCCTTAAGGAACCTGCGTCTTGAAGTCTTCCTCGATTCTGTCCGCATAGTTCCCTCCGCCCTCTTTAATTGTTCCGGATTCGGGTATCGTGCGGGGGGGCCGCCTGCGGCGCGCCCTCACTCTCGTGAGGAAGTGGCGGATGGCGGCAAGACGCCCAGCGTGATGCCCGACGCCAGCTTCGCTGAACGGTACACCCTTTGCGTGGCTTTCTGAAAGTCCGATGGCCGCGCTTCGTCGATCTTCATGAACTTCTGCGGATTCCGGTCGGCGAGCGGGAACCACGAGCTTTGCACTTGCACCATGATGCGATGGCCGCGCCGGAAAGTATGGAAGACATCGGGAAGCTGGAATTCCACCTTGTCGGGCTTTCCGGGTTCGAAAGGCACAGGGTTCTCGAAGCTCTTTCGGAATTTGCCGCGGAAGGGCTCGCCCCGCACCAATTGCTGGTATCCACCCATGCGCACTTTCTCCGCGTCGGGATCAGGGTCCGGAAAATTTCCCGGATAGACGTCGACGAGCTTGACGACCCAGTCGGAGTCCGTGCCGGTCGTCGAGACAAAAAGCGAGGCGGTGAGCGGCCCGGCAACGGTCAAATCCTCTTCCAGCGGCTCGGTCTTGTAAACCAGGACGTCGGTGCGCGAAGAAGCGAAGCGCTGATCGCCGGTCATGTATTCGTAGGTCATCGAGGTGCTGGTCCAGGAGATGTGCGGGACCGGCTTATTCGGGTCGCTCACGTACTCGTCAAATGCCTCGCCCGGCGAAGTGGGGCGCTGGGTTGCCAGCTTGCCGTCGCCCTCGAAGTAAAAGGTCTTCTTCGCGACGTTCCTGGGTGGCCACGCGTCGAGCTGATGCCACTCGTTGCGCCCCGTCTCGAAAAGGTAAGCGCCGGGAAGTTTTCCTTCCTCTTTATCTTTCAGAAAGCGCTGGAAGAATTGGAATTCGATTTTCTCGCGGAAGAACTCGCCGGTCTTCTGATTGAAGCGCACGTTCCCCAATTGGTCGGCGGGACCGTCATTCCACTGCCCGTGCGACCACGGGCCTTCGACGAGAACATTCACCTTGCCCGGATTCTGCCTGCCAATCGCGTCATAGGTGTGGAGCGGGCCGTAGACGTCTTCGGCATCGAACCAGCCGCCCACCGTCATCATGGCGGCCTTCAGGTCTTTCAAGTACGGCAGCGGGTTGCGGGATTTCCAAAAGTCCGAGTAGGTGTCGTTGGTGATGAGGTCCTGCCACCACTCGATCTGACCCTTGAAAAACTTCTTGTCGGCGTCGCCTAGCCCGCCCATGCGCAGAAAGAAGTCGTAGCCGTCCGGCGTGCTGAAGTCGAAACGCGGGCCCTGCACTTCGTTCTCCCCCGGGTCCCGGCGCCCGAAACCGGAGAAGAACCCAAACGCGTGAGCCAGAAAGACTGCGCCGTTGTGCCGGAAATCGTCGCCGATGAACCACTCGGTGACCGGCGCTTGCGGCGAGACGGCCTTCAGCGCGGGATGCCCGCTCAGCGCCGCCATGGTGGCGTAGAAGCCGGGGTACGAGGTGCCGGAGGTCCCCACCCGCCCGTTATGGTTGGGAACGGTCTTCAGAAGAAACTCGATGGTGTCGTAGGTGTCGCTGGCCTCGTCCACCTGGTTCCCGGTCTTGTTGGGAATAAACGGGCGGACGTGCACGAACTGGCCTTCCGACTTGCCACGTCCGCGCACGTCGCAATAGGCGAAGATATAGCCGTCGCGCGCGAAGAACTCCGAGGGGCCGAGATTCGAGCGATAGTTGTCCACTCCGTAAGGGGCCACCGTATAGGGAGTGCGCATCATCCAAATGGGGTAGGGCTTCGAAGTGTCTTTGGGCGCGAAGACCGCGACGAAGAGCTTGACCCCGTCGCGCATCGGCGCCATGTACTCGTACTTGGTGTAGTTCGCTTTGATGTAATCGCGGAGTTCTTCGGCCTTGCGGCGCTCCTCCTCGGCCTTGCGGCACTCCTCCTGTGATTGCCGGCACTCCTGCGCAGGGAGGCGTGCGGCAGAGAAGGTTAAGGTGACAAGTCCGATTGCCAGGAATCCACGCAGCCTGCGCATTTTCAACATCTCCCTTGAATCGAGTTTGGCCCGGGATTGATGGGCACGGTTCTTGAAAGAGCCGCCAGCATACGTTGTGATTGTGAGCAAGTCAACGCGCGGAGCGTTGCGGAGCCGAGCCGGTCTTGATGATATCCTTGACGGCGGGTTTATCCTGGGAAGTCATTTGCAAAGGGGGAATGATGGGGCAAAACCTTCGGCGGGGGCTTTTGTTGTCGCTTGCGGGAGTGTCGCTCGCGAGCGTCCTGGCGATTCCTGCCACGGCGTGGGAGCGTGAATCGCTCGCGGCGTTCCACGAACGGCGGGCGCGCCTGGTACGTGAGACGGGCGGCGACGGCATTATCGTCATGTTCGGCTATGGCGACGCCGAGGTGGCTTCGAGTGTCACATCCTTCCGCCAGAACGAAGCGTTTTACTACCTCACGGGTTGGAACGAGCCGGGCGCCATGATGATGTTGGTGCCCAAGCCCGCGCGCGCCGGCGGCACGGGCATCGAGATCGACAAGGAAATCCTCTTCATCCCTCCGCACGACGACCGCCCGGGCAGCTATCACGGCGAGCTTTGGGAAGGGCCGAAGCTCGGCCCCGACGACGCCGACGCCACCGCCCGCACCGGCTTTTCCGCCGTCAAGAGCTTGACGTTGTTCCAATCTGAATTGCAGGAAGCACTGAGGAGTTTCAATAAAGTTTATACCGAGATGAGCCCGCAGCCCGAAAGCGGCGAAGAGTGTTTCACCCAGGACATGCAGTCGCGGCTGAAGAAGGCAGCGCCGCTGGCGACGTTCGCGGACTTCCGGCAAATTCTCACGCGCCTGCGCATGGTAAAAACGCCCGGTGAAATTGCGCTCATCCGCAAAGCCGCGGAGGCTTCCGTTGAGGCGCACCTGGCGGCGATGAAGACCGTCAAGCCGGGGGTCTGGGAATACGAAGTCGCGGCGCGGATGGTGTACGAATACCAGCGCCGAGGGTGCGAGTGGTCAGCTTACCCGCCCATTGTCGGCTCAGGCTTCTACTCCACCGTTCTGCACTACGACCAGAATTCCAAACAGATGGCGGATGGCGAAATGGTGGTGATGGACGTGGCGGGCGCCTACGGCGGCTACACCAGCGACATCACGCGCACGCTGCCGGTGAGCGGCAAGTTCACGCCCCGCCAGCGCGAGATTTATGAGATCGTCCTCGCCGCCGCCAACGCGGCCATCGCCGCCGCCAAGCCGGGGATGTATCTGGGCCGCGGCGGCACGCAGGGGCTCCACCAGATCGCCTTCGAGTACATCAATACGCACGGAAAAGATCTGAAGGGCCAGCCGCTCGGCCAGTATTTTATCCACGGGCTCAGCCACCACATCGGCTTGAACGTGCACGACCCCGCGGATTACAACCTGCCGCTCCAGCCGGGCATGGTGGTGACCATCGAGCCGGGCGTCTACATCCGCGAGGAGAAACTCGGCATCCGCATCGAAGACGATATTCTGATTACCGAAAACGGCTGCGAAGTTTTGACGCGCCGCCTGCCGCGCACGGTGGAGGACGTCGAGCGGGCCATGGCACAGCGGTAAGTTGAAGTGAGATTGCCGCTACGGGTGGCTGGCGAGTTTGCGGCTTTCCTGCCAGGTATAGACGACGCGGTGGATGACGGTGAGAGTTGAAAGCACGGCGATGACCCAGAGCACGGGCGCCATACGGTCAAACACTGCGCCGATGATGATGAGCACCATGCGCTCGGGGCGCTCGAGGAAGCCGACCTTGCACGTCGCGATCAAATTCTCGGCCCGGGCGCGCGTGTAGCTGACCATGACGGAACCGATCATCACCAGCGCCACGAGGGTGACATACCAGAAGCGGTTGATGCGGCCGTAGAAGACCAGCAGGCCGATCATCAGGCAGAGGTCGGAATAGCGATCGAGCACGGAATCGAAGAACCCGCCGAAGGGCGTGACGCGGTTCGAGAGGCGGGCGACCCGGCCGTCGAGCATATCGAAGAGTCCGGCCAGAAAGACGATGGCGCCCGCCCAGCGGAAATAGCCGTACGCGAAAAGGTAGGCCGCCAGCAGGTTGATAGCAAATCCGATCACGGTCAGGACGTTGGGGTTGATTCCGCTGGCTGCAAAGGGGCGCACGATGGCGCGAATCAGGTAATTGCAGGCTTGGCCGATTTGGCGTGTCAGCATGTGATTGGGTCGGGGTCCTTGGGGCTAACCCCCGGGTCCGCGACTAGTGCCGTTCCAACTATTTCGACCTAATCCTGCGAGGTCCGAGCCCAGTTTCTTTACGAACGTGTGCTTGCTAGCGCCTCGGCACAAAAAGTTGGACCGGCACTAGGCCACGTCGAAAATCGTCTGCAAAGTTCGGACTTCGAATTCCCGGACGCCGTTGGGCGTCGCGACCTTGACCGTGTCTCCGACTTTCTTCCCCATCAGGCCGCGGCCGATCGGCGAAGTAGTGGAGATCAAGCCCTTGTTGACATCGGCCTCTTCGCTGGTCACCAGCCGGTATTCGACTTCGGTGTCGCGGTCGACGTCGTAAAGCACCACGGTGGAGCCGAAGGCGATGCGGTCTTTGGGGATGTTGTTCATGTTGATGAGCGAGAGGCTCGCCAGTCGTTGCTTGAGCTGCATCAAGCGAGCGCCGACGTAGTCCTGGCGCTGCTTGGCCATGTGGAATTCGGCGTTCTCGCTCAGATCGCCCAAGGCGCGCGCGCGCTTCAACTCCTTGGGCAACTCGTGGTTCAGTTCGAACTCGAGGGTCTGAATTTCTTCCTGGAGTTTCTTAATGATATGCGCGGGCATAATTCGAAATCCTGACGGTAGCCGGTTTTTTCATTATAGGGGAAAGCCCCAGGTGAAGCAACGGGCGGCGGAGAGGCAAGACCCGGGGCGCCGCAGCAAGCCGGGCACGGCATTCCGCGTGCTGGGGCAACTCCCGACACCCCAAGGGGTTACGAGAGAATTAAGGGCCGAAACGCAAATCTGAATTCGTTGACTTCATTGGGGGCGTGTGCTAGTTTAGCTGGACTGGCCAAACTTTTTGTGGGTTGCAGGAGCCTGTGAATGGCTTTTAATAAAGCCAAAGCAATGCAGGAGGCTGAGAAACTTGTCAGCCAGAGGAAAAATCTCGAGGCGATCAAGCAGTACTCGATCATCCTGGAGAGGGACCCCTCGGACCTTGCGTTGCTCAACACCATCGGGGATCTTTACTTCCGCGAGAAAAACACCACTGAAGCTCTCAAGGCATTCAACAAGCTCGGCGACGCCTTCATGAAGGACGGGTTTACCGTCAAGGCGATCGCCATTTTCAAGAAGGTCACCAAAATCGACCCGAACGCGGTCGATGCCCTCCTCAAGCTGGGGGAGCTGTACGTTCTCCAAGGTCTCAGCCGAGAAGCGCGCGACCAGTACGCGCAGGCTGTCGAGTTCTATAAAAAGAAGAACCAACCGGACCGAGCCCTGGACGCTTTCCGCAAGATCGTGGGATTGGACCCGGCCAATTTGACGTACCGGACGAAGCTGGCCGAGTTCGCGCAGCAGTTGGGCAAGAAAGAGGAAGCCGCCAAGGCCTATCTGGAATTGGCCGACGCTGCCCTAGGAAACGGCGACGCCGCGACGGCGAAAACGGCTCTCCAGAAGGCTCTGGACTTGGACCCCAAGAACAGCCAGGGCCACCTCCTCCACGCGCGCTTAGCCCTAAAAAACCAGGAATACGCCCAGGTTGAAAAAATCCTGGAATCCGTGCCCCAGCTGAAAGCGTCTCTTCCGGGCCGCCAGTTGCTGTTGGAATCTTACCTGGCTTCTCAGAAGCTGGAGTCGGCGGAGAAATTGGTCTCGGACGTCTTTCGAGCCGACCCTTCCAACTTTTCGCCACTCTCCTCGTTTGCAGCCCAGTGCATGGAGGTGGACAAGGTTGACGCCGCCCTGGTACCGCTCCGCGATGCTGCCGGGGTGTTGGTCGAGTCAAAAGAATGCGGCCCGCTGATGGACATCCTCCGTCAGATCTGGGCCAAATACCCACAGCACGTCCCGACCTTGGAACTGGTCCGACAGATTTGTGAGAAGACCGCCGATGAGGCAGCCCTCCCGGAAGTTCTGAACGCCCTGGCCCGAGCATACGAGCACGTTGAAGAATTAGAAAAAGCCGAAGCGGTCTATGACCAGCTTGTTAGACGCGAGCCAACCAACGAAGATTATCAAGCCTTGTTGAAAGCTATCCGGCAAAGGCAAGGCAAAGAGGCCGCGCTTCCCAGCGGCGCGGCGCTGGCGGAATTCGATTTGGGCGCCGTTCCCGAAGTCGAGTCCGAGCCTGCCGAACCGGCCGTGGATACTGAGCAGGTGGCCATGGTGAAGGAGGCGCTGGACAACAGCGACCTCTTTTCGCGCTATGGCCTGATTGATAAGGCCGTAGCTGAATTGGAGAAAGTGCTGGCGGTCTATCCCGAGCAGGCCGACATTCACCAACGGATCTTTGAGGTCTGCCACCGCACCCAGCCGGCGCGGGCGGCGCAGGCCGCCGCGGCCCTGGAGCAGATTCTCAAGAAGCAAGGCGACCTTGAGGGCGCAAAGAAGTACCAAGATATGGGCGGCCAAGTTCCCCTCGGAGGTCCCGCGGCGGAGGCTGGTCCATCGGCAGTAGGACAGCCCGTCCTCCCTTCTGGCGTTACGCCTTCCACAGCGCCGGTGGAAGTTGATCTCTCCGATGTATTCTCCGCGACTCCTGCCGAGGAAGTCGCGAGAGAAGCGCCCGAGGAGGTTCCTCTGGACCTCGCGGCGCCGCTGGCTGCCCAAGCTCCTGTGGCTCCCGCTGAGGAGATGGATCTTTCCACCGATTTCGCAGCTCTGACGGGAGCCCCGGCAGCTCCCGAGGTTCCAGTGGTCGGGGAGCCGACGACCGGATTTAACTTCCAAGATGCGAGTGAGGAAATTGAGTTCTATTTGGGGCAGGGTTTCATCGATGAGGCGCGCAACACCGTCCTGGGGTTGGAGGAGAGGTTTCCCGGCAACGCGCAGGTGGCAGAACTCCGCCGGAAGGTAGAGGGCCAGGCTGCTGAACCAACGCCGGCCCCCGCAAAGACGGAAGTGCCCGTTGAGACTGCGGCGCCAGCATGGGAAGCACCGGTAGCTCCCGTCGAACCGCCCCCCGTCGAGGTGGCCCCCGTGATTCCACCGGCGCCGCCTGAGCCCGCCGTGGTGGCGGCAGGGCCCGCGATGCCTCCCGAGGCTCCCGCTACGGGCGGCGACATGCTTGGCAGCCTGGTGGGTGATCTCGAAGCGGGACTCGAGGGATTCGGTGAGCCGACTCCGCCTCCTCCGCCCCAAGCGGCAGGGAGGGGCAAAGCCGGAAAGGGCCCGGCAGCGGCTGCGGACGGCGCATCGCAACTGAGCGGGCTCCTCGATGAGCTGGACGATGGCGCGGCGGCCGCGGCCGAAGATGATCCGGATAAACACTACAACCTGGGCGTGGCCTTTCGCGAAATGGGCCTGCTGGACGAAGCGATTGGGGAGTTTCAGAAGGTGGTCAAGGGCGCGCAGAAGGACAATTTCCCACCCAACTTCCTCCAGGCCTGCAGCCTGCTCGCCATTTGCTTTACGGATAAAGGGATGCCCGCCATCGCGGCCAAGTGGTACATGCGTGCCCTCGAATTGCCCGGCCTCGACGAGGAATCAGTCCTGGCGCTGCAGTATGATCTGGGAGTGGCGTATGAGCAGGCGGGTGACACCTGGACTGCCCTGGAGAAATTTTCCGAAGTTTATAGCCAAAATATCGACTTCCGCGACGTCGCCGAGAAAATACGCACCCTCCAACAAAAGGCACGCTGATCGTCCCACCCGGGTACTCGACCCGCTGCCCGTTTCGAGATTGATCTTTCTGTCCGGACCATGAGCCGAGCCCTGACCATCGTCTATATCCTTTTCTGCTTCGAGATGGGAGTCTTCCTCTTTATTTTTCCCTGGGTTTCGCTGTGGACGAGAAACTTCTTCGTTGCCCAGTATCCCTGGATCTCCAGCCTCGCACTCAACTATTTCGTGCGCGGAGCGGTTTCCGGGCTGGGTCTGGCCGATATCTGGCTGGCATTCTATGAGCTGTGGCGATTGCGCCGGCAATTGGGCTTGGTCCACACTCGCGCGGCGCGCTGAGCGTGCGGCGGCCCCGAGCCGGCCGCTGGTGAATGACTATCCCGGCCGCCACCGGCCCACGTCAAGCGCGGCGAATTCTCCGGCAACCAGATTTCATGCGCCCTGCTTTTGAGATCTGCTACATCACCGACCGGCACGCCCTCGAGCCACGGCCTCTCCCCCCTTTCATCGTCGAAGCCGTCCGCGCCGGTACGGACCTGGTGCAAATTCGCGAAAAGGACCTGGCCACTCGAGAACTTCTGGAGCTGGTCAAAGGCGCGGTCAGCGCCGCGGAAGGGACAACCACCCGCGTGGTCGTGAACGACCGCCTGGACGTAGCCTTGGCGGCGGGGGCAGCAGGGGTTCACTTGGGGACCCGGTCGCTGCCCGCCGCGGTCGTGCGCCGCTACGTGACGAGTCGGTTTCTGGTAGGCGTTTCGTGCCACTCACTGCAAGAGGCAACAGAAGCCGAACAGGCAGGAGCCGACTATGTGGTTCTGGGGCCGATCTTCGAGACGCCGTCGAAGCTGGCTTACGGCCCGCCCCTCGGCTTGGAAAAACTGCGTGAGGTTGCCGCGCGCGTGAAGATACCGCTTCTTGCCCTGGGCGGAATCACCCTGGAAAGAGCCGGCGCTTGCCTTCGGGCTGGGGCAACCGGTATCGCCGGCATCTCAGTTTTCCAGGGCTGCGCATCCCTTGCCGAGCGGGTGAGGGATTTGCGCACTCAGTTCGCCCGTTAGACGGGCCCAAGAGGTGACGCGGGAGAAGATTTCCCAACCATATAAACTGGAATTCTTACCGTGTCATGGCAGGGCGCCCCGTAGCAACGGTATGATCTCTATGCCGTGGGTTCCGAATTTCGCGCCCTGAAAAGCCCCCCGCACTCAACCCGTGCCATGGTTACGCGCTGCTTTGTGCGTCAGGAAAATCGTGCTATGGTAATATAGTTGTGAAGGCGTCGAAAGTGCGTGGAAAGGTGAGAGCTTATGCCGGATTTGCCCCTTTTTAGCACGGTGCCAACGAACGATTACCTGTCGCTCTTTCAGGGTGGCAGAACCGACTATCGCAAAGTTGTCGAGCTATTGGCCCTCAGCAAGCAGGAAGTGGCTAGAGCATCTAACGTCCCCAAGCAGTTCGTCCGGTACGACCAAAGAATCCCAAAAGAACTGGAGAATCGTATCAAGGAATGGGCGATCGCGGTTGCTCAAGTCGCCGCGTACTTTAGAGACGCGCAGAAAACGGCCTTGTGGTTTCAGGTTCCCAATCCACAATTAGGAAACGTTCCCCCGCGGGACATGATCCGCTTTGGTCGATTTAGGAAGTTGAACCGGTTTATCTTCAATGCCCTCAGTCAGAATGAGCGCGATGCTGAATGAACCAGCAAAGCAAGTCCTTCCTTCTTGAAAGTGGGCAAATCGAAGACATCGCGAGGTCCAAGGCGGGCCTCGAAGCCCTGCTCAAGTTCCATTGGGAATATTACTCCGAACTTGCTTTTCTGAGAAGTAATGTCTACGACTCTCTGAAAGGTTCACTCCTAGGACCAGCGAAACCCTTCCAGTTTTCAAAGTGGCAGCGCGCCGTTAAGTACAAATACTCACTCGACCCACTAGGCACTAAAGGAAGCCGGCTAGAACCGGGTGGACGATTCAATATCGGAGCGGTTGACCCCACGCGATTCGTTGTCTTTTCCGGGCTCTACCTAGGTTTCGACAAGAGGACCGCCTTGGCTGAGTTGCTCGGCCGAGACGATTCTGATGGATCGTTGACTCCAGAAGAACTAGCCCTCACCAAACCGAATTCCGTTGCTGTCGTCTCAGTGAGCGGGAACCTCGAATCGGTCTTTGACGTGCGCAACTCCAAGGATCTAGCAGGCTTCGTTGACTTGATAAAAGAGTTTCAGTTATCGCCAGCATTGAAAAGGAAGGCCAAGAAGTTAGGATTACCTGTATCCAGATTAACATTGGTCAGGACGGTAGACCTCCTGCAGAAAGAACTATTGAAAAGCAATTGGCGGCTGTGGCCTATGCAATTCGATGTTCCATCGCCGTCGCAGATTTTCGGACAGATTGCAATGGATGCAGGCATAGAAGGAATACTGTACACCTCGGCGTTGACGGAACAACCGTGCCTTGTCGTTTATCCACCGAATCTTGCAAACTCGCCCTCCTACGTTGAACTGGATGACCCGGCGCCGTCAGAAACTGTACCACGACGAATTGATGCGGATACTTACAGCAGCTTTTCTTGACTCGGGCCGCGTCTGAATCTTGCGGCAGGTAGATTCACGGTCAGGGCTTTTTTGACCGTGGCTCTCCGGTAGCCCCCGCGCCCCTGATTCGCCGCTACTTCTTCTCCTTGGCCTCAGTCTTGCCGGTCTCTGCAGCCTTCGGCTTCGGCGCCGCCGGCTTGGGATTCCAGAAATCCGGCGATGCAGAAACCACGCCTTCGGGAGGGTTGCTGATTTCCGGCACGAAGTGGCTGATGACGGTTTCCGACCCTTCCACCGACTCCGCAGATGTGGCCAAAAACTTCTGGTAGGCCTCCGGGCCGAGAGTTTGCGGAACTCCCGGAATGCTGTCGAATTCACTTAAGGATTTCACCAGCCAACTGATGTAGAACACCGTCCCCTTCTGGCCTGCGGCCGACTGCGAAACCAGGACCGGTCGGGTGGGGTCGTTCTTTTCGATAGCACTCTTGACGGCTCGAAGTTGCTCTTCAAAATGCAGCACATGCCCGGGGCGGATGTGGATCATCGTCGTCCGCAACCAGCGCGACTCGCCAATTAGCTTCATGACGGCGGCAGGGTCGGAGGGCACGTTCGCGCTCAGGTCCCATCGCCGCCGCCGCACTTCACCTCGAGAACTCTCCGTGCTGGCGTTGAAATCCTGGAAAATCTTGGCGGCTCCTGCTGTCCCGTAGGCTTTGTTCATCGCCGCATAGAAAAGCTCGCAGCCCTGGTCGATATCTGCGTAATTCCGCCGCGTGCTGATCATGGTAACCGTGCCTTGCTCGCCGTACACCGTTTCCATCGCGATCCAGGTATCGCCGTGGTGGCGGCGGCTGGCGTCGGCGATCTTCTTCGCGGTCGCGTCAAACGCCGCCCGTTTATCCGGTTCCACCTTGACGACCAGGACGTCCAGGTAGTCTCCCTGAGCTGCTCCGACGACTGCCAAGCCAAGCAACAAAGCGAGAAAGATAGCCACGGATGCTTTCCTCACCATACAAGCCTCCTTCGGTTGTTTGCGATTTTCGCTCTGTCGGACGGAGGAGGAGTGTAACGACGCGGGGAGGGTATGTCAACCGCGCGCGCCGGGGGGAACGGGCCGGGTGTTCCGATGCTTCAACTTTCGCCCATCCAGTCGCCGTAGGGCTTGAGAGTCCGGACGTTGTCACACACAGCCTTGAGGGCGGCGGTGAGAGGCACGGCGAGGACGAGCCCGATGCCGCCCCACAGCCAGCCCCAGAACATCATGGCGATGGTCACCGTCAGAGCGTTGAGCCTGACACGGCGGCCCACCAGCTTGGGAGTGAGGACGTTGACCGCCAGGAAGTGGACGATGACGACCGTCAACGCGATCGTGAGGAATGGTTCCATGTGGTCGTATTGCACCAGCGCGATGAGCATGGGCGGCAGCATCCCCAGGGCGACACCGATATAAGGGATCATGCTCAGGAAGGCGGCGAGCGGGCCCATCAGCAAAGCATAGCGCAGTTCGATCACGGCGAAGACGGGCGTGATGATTCCAGCCGCGACCAGCGCCACCAGGAGATTCCCGAGCACGTACTCGCGCACCATCTTGCTGATGCCCTGCAGGACGGTCTCCGCCTGCTGGCGCCGCTCCAGCGAAAACAGGTTCAGCGTGGCCGACCAGATCTGGTCCTTCGAGGTCAGCATGAAAAAGACCAGGAACGGGATGAACATCACCGTTACGGTGAGAGCGTACAGAGATCCGATGCCGCGCAGCAGAAATTGTCCCCAGGGGGATTCCTGCTGCAGCCGCACCGCCGGAAGGTTGGCATCGCTGCTGGCGGGAAGCATCGAGGAGGTGCTCTGCTGCAGGTTCCGAGTGGTCACCTGGATGTGCGCGATGATCTGCTTCACGCGCGCAGCAAACTTCGGCAAATCGTCCAGGAAGGCCACGATCCGGTCGTACACCAGGTAGATCGCCAGGTAGAGGATCGAAAGTGTCAGCAGCACCATCAGGAGCGACGCAAGCCAGCGCGGCAGGCGCAATCGCTCCAGCACCTTGACCCCCGGGTCCAGGACAAAGGCAATGCCCACGGAACAGATCAGGGTAATGATGATGGAACTGGCGTAATAGATGCACGTGCAGACGATCGCTGCGGCGATGATGCGCAAGCTGGTCGCGGCGGCGGAAGTGGTGGAAGAAACTTCCAGTCTGGTGTCGGGCATGAGGCGGCGTCCCGCGACAATTCTAGCCCCGTGGGGAGTGAATTGCCAGTTCTTCCGGCGGGGTGCAACGGCTCGGGAGGGCATTCCCTTCGGGGGCGACGAAGTTTCTCCTTGACAGGCGGGCCTTCCCTCCGCTATAAAAAAGCATATTTATGCCTCGCATGCATAATTATGCTTTCGCGGGGTGGCGGGAGGGGTGGACATTCCGGGCGCGACTCTGGGGGAGGAGACTTTGGCTCAAACGACAGGCCGGGCTCGCCGTGGCCGCGTGGTGCGCGCCGCGGTGGCCGGGGCCACCGGCTACGTCGGGCGCGAACTCATCACGCTGCTCGCGCGCCATCCTGCCGCCCGCCTGACTCACCTGATGTCCTCCGGGCGCGACGGCAAGGGGAGCAAGTCCCTGGAACACTCCCACCCGGCGCTCCGGGGAAAATCCCATGTCCCCATTCAGCCGCTCGCCCTGGAGGAGCTCGGGCCCGCGACCACCGATGTGGTGTTTCTCGCCACGCCGCACGAGACTTCGCACCACGCTGTCCCGGAATTGCTGAATCGTGGGTTGCGCGTCATTGACCTGAGCGGCGCGTTCCGGCTGAAAGACGCCGGAGCCTATTCGCGCTGGTACGGGTTCGAGCACCACGCCGGTGCCGCGCTCAACGAAGCCGTCTACGGCCTGACGGAATTGAACGCCGAGGAGATTCGCGCGGCGCGCCTGGTTTCCAACCCGGGCTGCTACGCCACCTCCGTCATCCTGGCGCTGGCTCCACTCCTGCGTGCCAAATGGGTGAATGAGACGGTGGGAATTATCTGCGATTCGAAGTCGGGAGCGAGCGGCGCCGGGCGCGGCTTGAGCGAGAAGTTGCACTATGTGGAAGTCAACGAGAACTGCCGCGCTTACGGCCTCTTCACGCACCGGCACGTGCCGGAGATGCTCCAGGCGCTGGGACTGGAAGAGGAGCGCTTCACGTTTACGCCGCATTTGCTGCCGGTGAATCGCGGCATCTTGAGCACGATTTACGTTCGCCTGAACGAACCTCGCGAAGCTGCGGAGGTTGAGGGAATGTTCCGGGATTTCTATGCTGCTGCGCCCTTGGTGAGAGTGTACGAGCACGGCGCCTTGCCAGAAATCCAGGCGGTTGCCGGAACGAATTACACGGACCTGGGTTTTGCCCTCGATGCCGCGTCCGAGCGTCTGATCGTGGTCTCTGCGCTCGACAATCTCGGCAAGGGGGCGGCGGGCCAGGCCATCCAGAACATGAACCTGATGTTTGGCTATGCCGAGGAAACCGGCCTCGTATGACCATCGTGGTCAAAATCGGAGGGCAAGCTCAGGAGGATGCCTCGGTTCGCCGCAACGTGGCACGGCAGATCGCCGCACTCTGCCGGTCCGGCCACAAGGTGGTTGTTGTCCATGGCGGCGGCAAACTGCTGACCGAGACTCTGCAACGGCTCGGTATCCCCACGCGGTTTCACGAGGGATTGCGCGTCACAGACGGCGCCACGCGCGACGTAGCGCTGATGGTGCTCGCCGGCATCGTCAATAAGCAATGGGTGGCGGAGTTGGACGCGCAGGGCGTGGGTGCCCTCGGCATCTGCGGTGGCGACGCGAGGCTTGTGCAGGCGCGCAAGCTCGCGGCTCGAGCCAACGGTCGTACCAAGGACCTGGGATTCGTCGGCCGCCCGCGGAAGGTGTCTACCAGACTCTTGAGTGTCGCGTTTCGCGCCGGATTGATTCCCGTGGTCGCCAGCCTGGCGCTGGGCCCGGGCGGAGAGTATTTCAACATCAACGCCGACGACTTCGCCGCCGCGCTGGCGACGGAGCTCAAGGCGGACCGGCTGCTCTATCTGACGGAATCGGGCGGGGTGTGGGATGCCCAGCGGCGCTTGCTGCCCGTGGTCAAGGTGGGCGAGATCCGCGGTCTGATTCGCAAGCAGATCGTCCGCGACGGGATGATTCCAAAACTCCGCTCCTGCGCGCGCACGTTACGCCAAAACGTCGGCGAGATTGACATTCTCTCCCCCGCTGCCAAGAACGGCCTCCTCCGGGCCATCGCGTCGAAGGGGCCGATGGGAACGCGGATCGTGAAGTAGCTATGGACTTCGATCAAATCGCACAACTTGAGAAGGAAGTTTTGGTTCCCACCTACGATCGCCTGCCCATCCTGGCGGTGGGAGGAGAAGGCTGTTACCTCCACGACGACAAAGGGAAAAAGTACCTCGACTTCCTCGGCGGGCTGGCGGTGAATTCGCTCGGCTATGCTCACCCGGAAATCCTCGCCGTGTTGCGTGACGAATCGGAATCGCTATTGCACGTTTCGAATTTGCTCTACCACCGCTTTCAGGCGCCGCTGGCGGAAAAGCTGGCGCGGTTGGCGGGGCTCGACCGCGTATTCTTCGCCAACACCGGCACCGAGGCGATCGAGGGTGCAATCAAACTGGCGCGCGCGTATGCCCGCAAGCACCATCCCGCCGAGCCGTTCGAGCGGGTCGAAATTCTGGCCATGGAGAACTCATTTCACGGGCGGACGCTCGGCGCACTATCCGCAACCTGGCCGGAGAAATACCGCAAGCCCTTCGAACCTCTGCTTCCCGGCGTCAGGTTCGTGCGGCTGAACGATGTCGCGCACCTGCGCGAGAGCTTTACGCCGCGCGTTGCAGCCGTCCTCCTGGAAGTCATCCAAGGTGAGGGCGGAGTGGTGGAACTTCGCGAGGATTTTCTGAAAGCGACCGAAGAGCTATGCCACACGCACGACGCGCTCTTTATCGCCGACGAAATCCAGTGCGGCCTGGGGCGAACGGGCCGGTGGTTTGCCTACCAGAAATACGGCCTCCGGCCCGACGTGGTGGTGGTGGCCAAGCCCCTGGCGGCGGGATTGCCGCTCGCCGCGATTATCGCGCGCGACACCGTGGCTCAAGCGTTTTCACCCGGGATGCACGGAACCACGTTCGGCGGCGGGCCGTTGCAATGTCGGCTGGCGTTGAAGGTCCTGGAGATTCTCGAGCGGCCGGGCTTTCTCGAACGCGTGCGGGAAGTGGGCGCATATTTTCGGGCGCAACTCGAGGCGCTTCGGGACGAACTCGATGTGATTCGTGAAGTCCGGGGCGAGGGATTGATGCTCGCCGCGGAGCTGGCGGTGCCGTGCAAATCGGTTGTGCGCCAAGCTCTCGAGGCGGGCTTTCTGATTAATTGCACGCAGGAAAAAGTTCTTCGATTTCTGCCGCCGCTAATCCTCGAGCGGCGGCACGTGGACGAATTGATCGCGGCCTTACGGCCGATTCTGGCGACGCTCGCGAGCAGCGAGAAGAAAGGGGTGACCGCATGACGCCCGTGATGATGATGGAGAAGCAGGAAACGCTCAGCGTGCACGACCTGATTGCGGAGAGCGCCCTCACCCGCCGGGATATCGAGTTGATCTTCCAGCTCACCGAGCGCGTCAAGTCCTCGCCGGGGTCGTTCGCCCAAGCGCTTCAGGGCAAGCAACTGGCGCTGATTTTTGAGAAGCCCTCGCTGCGCACGCGCGTCACCTTCGAGGTGGGCATGACCAGCATGGGCGGGTATGCCATCTACCTCGACCACACCAAGCCCCGCCTGGGCGAGCGCGAGTCCATCAAGGACATCGCCCGCAACCTCGAGCGTTGGGTGCACGGCATCGTCGCCCGTACTTACGCACATTCCTCCGTCGAAGAGCTGGCGGAGCACGCGTCGATTCCGGTCATCAACGCTTTGACCGACTTGCTTCATCCCTGCCAGGCACTGGCCGACTTCTACACACTGGGGGAAAAGGTCGGGCGGCTGAAGGGGCTGAAGCTGGCGTTCGTGGGCGATGGGAACAACGTTTGCCATTCACTGATGATTACGGGCGCCAAGCTGGGGGTTTCGATCAACGTCGCGACGCCGCCGGGCTTCGAGCCCAAGGCGGAAATCATCGAAGACGCCAAAGCCTTTGCTCGAAAGACCGGCGCCAAGATTCATATCTTTAACGATCCGGTCGAGGCCGTGGCGGGCGTGCAAGCGGTTTACACCGATGTCTGGGCGAGCATGGGCCAGGAATATGCCGCGCACTTGCGCGCGCAAGTCTTCGCTCCATTCCGCGTGACCGAAGACTTGATGGCCGCGGCCGATCCCTCTGCCGTCTTCATGCACTGCCTTCCGGCGCACCGCGGCCAGGAGGTGACTGACGCGGTCGTGGACTCGCCACGGTCGGTTGTCTATGACCAGGCGGAAAACCGGCTGCACGTGCAGAAGGCGCTGCTCATCCTGCTCCTGCAGAACGGGCGAGTGTGACATTGCCGGGGTGGGTTCAGGACCTGCCTGGCGGAGGAGAGGAATTGCCGACCATCCGAAAAGCCGAGCTGCGCGACGTCCCCGTGCTCTTCCAGATGATCAGCCACTATGTGGCGCAGCGGATCATGCTGCCCCGACCTCTCGTCGACCTGTACGAGAATATCTGGGAGTTCACCGTGGCGGAGGAGGACGGCCAAGTCGTGGGCTGCGGGGCGCTGAAACTCTACAGCGCCGAGCTGGCGGAAATCCGCTCCCTCTGCGTCGCGCCCGGTGTGACCAGCCGGGGCCTCGGCCGCGCCTTGAGCCAGCGAATCCTCGACGAGGCGGCGCGCTTCGGCCTGAAAACAGTTTTTGCCTTGACCCTCGCTACCGGCTTCTTCGAAAAACTGGGATTCCGGGAAGTCCCCCGCGAACGTTTTCCCACCAAGGTCTGGCGCGACTGCCTGCAATGTCCCCGCTACTTCCAGTGCGAGGAAAAGGCGGTGGTGCTGGACCTTGCCAGCCGGACATCAGCGGAGCAGCAAGCCACCGAGGAACCCGCGAAGGTTTCGGCCTAGTTCGCTCCGGCCTGACAGATTCACGCCTTTACCCCCAACGTCACCACGCGCACCGGCTCTCGAATGCCCTTCACCTCGACCGGCGGCAGCGCCCGGCTGCGGGGCGGGCACGCCTGCGAGTCGGGCTCCGCGCCGCCTGATGCCGGGTGTATGATCGTTGAGAATCTGGGATTTCTTCTGTGCTGAGGCGGGCAGGAAGATTTCGAGTCTTCGCGAGGGGAGAGGAAGAGCTTGGCGGAAAGGATTCTGGCCATTGATTTCGGCCTGAAGCGCATGGGTCTGGCGGTTTCGGATGCGCTGGGAGTCACGGCGCAGGGGCTCGCGACGCTGGAGCACGGGCGTTCGAAAGACGACCTCGAGCACATTCGGAAACTGGTCGAAGAGTACGCGGTGGAGCTTGTCGTCCTCGGAAACCCCGTTTCGAAGTTGGGAACAGAAACCGAAATGTCGCGCCAAGTCGTCGCGTTTGCGGAAAAACTGCGCCGGATCCTCGCTTGTCCGGTTGAGCTCTGGGACGAGCGCCTCACCAGCGCCGAAGCCAACCGCATGCTTCGCGCGTCCGGCATCAGCATCGAGAAACGCCGACGCGCCGCGGACCGCGTGGCCGCTACCCTCCTTCTGCAGAGTTACCTCGACTTCCACGCCAACGAACGAGAACGAATGCGGGCCTCCGGGGCGAATCAGGAATGATCAAGCGGCTGCTGGTGGTGTTGGGCGTCGTTATCCTGCTGTCGCTTGCGTGGGCGGCGCGCGAGTTGTATCGCCCGTATCGCGGCTACAGCGGCAATCTAATCGTTGTGCTCGAGCCCGGCACGCATGCCATGCAAGCAGCCAGCGTGCTCGTCGAGCGCGGTGTGCTGTTGTCCCGGTGGCCCTTCTTGCTTCGCTATTGGCTAGGACGGGCGCGGCGCAGCCTCAAAGCCGGCGAGTATCTGTTTGATCGGCCGCTGCGCCCGATCGATGTCTACCGGAAACTGGTGATGGGCGACGTTTACCTGCACGCCGTGGTCATCCCTGAAGGATCCGACCGTTTCGACATGGCGCGCATCCTGCACCAGCAGATGGGCGTGAACCCAGAAGAGTTTCTCCGCGCCACCGAACAGGGATCGCTAATCCATGACGTGGCTCCGCAGGCGACAACGCTGGAAGGGTACCTTTTTCCTGACACCTACCGCTTCCCGCGCGGTGTGGCTGCCGCGAGCGTGGTAGCGGCGATGCTGGCGCGTTTTCGCCACGTGGTCGATTCCAGGTTTCCTCCAGATGTCCACTCGCAACCCGAGAAACTCCACCAGGTCATCACGCTCGCCTCGCTGGTGGAGAAGGAGACTCCGGCGTCGAGCGAGCGGCCGATGGTTGCGGGGGTATTTGCCAAGCGCCTGGAAAAAGGAATTCCGCTGCAGTGCGACCCCACGGTCATCTATGCGGCGCGGTTGAATCATCGTCCCATCGGCCCCATCTTGCAGAGCGACCTGGAATTCGATTCGCCGTACAACACGTACCGTTATGCCGGCCTGCCGCCGGGACCGATTGCGAGCCCCGGCGAAGCCTCGATCCGCGCCGCGCTCCATCCGAGCCAAGGAGATTTTCTCTATTTCGTCAGCAACAATCACGGCGGGCACATCTTCTCGCGAACGCTTGCGGAGCATCAGCGAAACGTGTCACGATATCGGCGAGAAGTGACGGTGCTTCGCCGCAATTCCTCCGGGAAAGCCCAGGCAGAGCCAGCATCACGTCCCGGGCGGCGCGGAAAAACGGACGCCACTTCTGGGTCGGGCCGTGCTCAAGGCCAGAAGCAAAAAGCAGCTCATTCTGGAACTCGGTCAGACGCCGGGCCGCGGACCGCTGGGCGAGCGGCAGATTCGAGCCATAAAGGCGGAACTCCGCCGGCGCCTCGGCCCTGAGGACACAACCTCCCTTTCTTATATTGCCAATATTCTCCGCGGCGCGGGCGCGCGCGTCGAGTTCAACGACCGCTTCGTTGACCCGCAGATGGACGAACCGTATGCGAGCCGTCTGGCGGGCGCGCTCGAATTCCGCGACTTCGAAAGCGCCGAAGCTTCGCTCCGGAAGCTGGACGCGTTTTACCGCGAGTTTCGTGAGGTTTCCGACCGTGTGGGGACGAGCCTGGTGCGGTCGCTGGTCCTGAAGGGCAAGCAGCGCGCGGAAAGCCTGGCAGCCCGCGCACGCGTCAGCCCGGACAAACGCCGGGAGAAGCAGGAAATCGCCAATTGGTTCAGGGTCTGGCTGGAAACCTCCGATCTGTTTTTCGATTGGCTCGAGCTGCGCAAGCAGTCAGAAGAGTTCCAGCGCCATTTCCCGGGCCAGGTAGGTCAGACGCGGGAATCGCGCGATAACCGGAACGAATAGCCTTCGTGCCTCCTCACGACTTTCCGATTCAACTTTCTGCACCCTTCCACTACAATGACGATGATGCCGGTGCGAGACAAACTGATTGTGGCGCTCGACGTCCCGAGCGCCGAGGGGGGGGCGCGCGTCGCCGACCAATTGCGTGGCCGCATCGGAATGTTCAAGGTAGGCCTCGAGAACTTCTCCGCCGAAGGGCCTGTCCTTCCGCGCTATCTCGTGGCGCAAGGCGACAAGGTCTTCCTCGACCTGAAACTCCACGACATCCCGAACACCGTGCGAGCGGCGGCGCGCCAGGCGGCGCAACTGGGCGTCAGCATGTTCAACGTCCACGCCTCCGGCGGGCGCAAAATGATGGCAGCGGCAGTCGAGGGCGCGCGCGAAGGCTTGACGCAGCGGCGCGATGGGTCGCGGCCGCTGGTTCTCGGCGTCACCGTGCTCACGAGCCTCTCGGGCGGCGACTTGGCGGAGCTGGGCATCACGGGCTCGCCTGAAGATGCGGTGCTGCGGCTGGCGTTCCTGGCGAAGCAAGCGGGTCTGGACGGTGTGGTGGCTTCGCCGCGCGAGATTACGGCGCTGCGCAAAGCGCTTGGCCCGGACTTCATCATCGTCACGCCCGGCATTCGCCCCGCCACCGGTGGCGCGAACGATCAGGTGCGCATCGCGACGCCCGCCAGCGCCATTCAAGCCGGCGCGAGTTATATCGTGGTCGGGCGGCCCATCACCGAAGCCGCTGACCCCGTCGCCGCGGTGGATGCGATTGTCGCGGAGATGGAAAAAACCGGTTAGTCAGGTCGCTATGCCGAATCGCCCGACAAATCAAAAGCGCCGCGCTTCGAAGGCCGCGATCATGAAGGATGGCGGCTGGTACATCGCTTTCTCCCGCGCCGTGCCAGGCGCCAATGGCCAAGGTCGAACGATTAAGGCGTGTAGGCGGAGCTTGGCGCAGGCCGAAGCTCTAGTACTTGAAGATCGGAAGATTGACAGGCGCCAACGGTCATGACCGAAAACGAGATTCTCGACATCTTTCGCAAGCACTCCGCACTGCTGGAAGGCCACTTCATTCTCTCCTCGGGTTTGCATAGTGACCGCTACATCCAATGCGCGCTCGTGTTGCAGCATCCCGACGTTGCGCAGAAATTGTGCGCGGAACTGGCGACGAAGTTGCGCGATGCGGGCGCGTCGGTGGTGGCGGCGCCGGCGCTGGGTGGCGTGATTGTGTCTTACGAAGTGGCGCGCGCGCTGGGCTTGCGCTCGCTCTTCACCGAGCGCCAGGACGGAGTGATGACCCTGCGCCGCGGCTTCTCATTGGCAGCGGGCGAGCCGACGCTGGTGGTGGAAGACGTCGTCACCACCGGCACCTCAACGCGCGAGACCATGGCCGCTGTCGAGCAAGCGGGAGGGAAAGTCGTCGGCGTGGGCTCGCTCATCGACCGCAGCGGCGGCAAGGTGGACTTGGGAGTCCCTCGG
>Ga0315281_10003300_pt1 | contig 23720 bp, 23 predicted proteins | sample YL17G07_0_MG_FD_204540 | JGI IMG/M metagenome (GOLD analysis project Ga0315281, IMG submission 204540) | Sediment microbial communities from Yellowstone Lake, YNP, Wyoming, USA - YL17G07_0 | ecosystem: Environmental > Aquatic > Freshwater > Lake > Sediment | place: USA: Wyoming | collected... | reverse complement strand
TTCTGAAATGGAGCGATGGAATTTTCAAAACCAGTTCTTCCAAAGCTTGCGTTACTGGAATGCCAGTTGAAACTTTTTTCACGCAATTTCCAATCTCCTCGGACAATCTGCCATAGTTTTGTTTTGACACAGAGACCAGAGAGTCAAACAATGGGACACCAGACTTGACCTGGATTGATAAATATCTAAGGCCATACAACAAATTTTTCTCTACATCCAACACCCTTCTAGTTATTATAAGCTTTGGATACATCAAGATGTAAGCAAAAGCAAGCACAGAGATTGCTAAAGAAACTGATAGACTGAGCAAGAGCAGTCTTCCAATATCAAAAAGTTTTCCTATCAAAACGAATGATGAGAATACTATCGAGAACCAAAAGAAAAAAGAGAACAAAGCTATGGCAAAGTATTCTTTTCCTCTTAAATCAATTTCAGCCTGCTTAAGTGAGAGTTCAAATCCTGGAGAAAATTTTTCAATCCAACTCCCAATGTTAACGAAAGACCTTGATGCCTTTAAAGCTGTCCTGGTTGGAAAAGGCACAAATGGTATTATTTTATACATGATTAAAACTCCAGATATTTTTCTGGAACTAAATCAGTTACTTTGCTATTGCTTCTTCTAATTATTTTGAGAGTTTCTTCAGGGTTTTGATAATATTCTGCAACAACTTTTCCGACCCCATTAACAGTTTTGATTTTATTTTTCGTCATCCACGTCAGAATGGCTTGCTTTTCTTTCAAATCGCTCTGTATCTCTCTGTCTGTCATCCCAGTAAACGCCTTTAGTTTTTCTATCAGCCTGTGGCTTTCTTGAAACTTTTCTACAACATCCTTAGCTGGGTCCCATCTGTATATGGTTCTAACCTCCATTTTTGCCTTGGATGTGGTAGCTGCAGGAATCAATTCAGCAACTTCATATATTCTTCTGATTCCCTTTCTTCTATCCCTGAACATTACAACTAAGAGATCTAATGCTTCCAACAGAGGCTCGGGTACAGAAATCGGTGGGTTGACTAATCTTCTGTATGTTTGTGCAGCAGTATCAGCGTGTAAAGTAGCATAAACGCTGTGGCCTGTGTGCATCGCCTCAAACAAAACTTCAGCCTCTTTACCCCTTCTTATCTCTCCAACAATTATTCTGTCAGGGCGCATTCGTAAGCTGTTCACAAGCAGGTCGAGCATGGAAACCCCTCCCTTCCCTTCAGGGTTTGGCTCTCTTGTTGTCAAGGGAACCCAATGCAAGAAACTGGGCAGTTCAATCTCTCTCGTGTCTTCAATGCTTATTATCCTGTGGTTGATCGGTATGAAAGGCATTAAGACATTAAGAAAAGTTGTTTTTCCGGTAGCTGTCCCACCCGACATTATCATGTTCATTTCAAATTGAATGCTCGTCCAAAGCAAAGCCGCAACGCCTAAATCTATAGTCTTATTCTCTATCAGATCTGGTATGACCCACGGCTTTCTTCTAAACTTTCTTATGCTTATAGTATTCCCTTTAGTGCTGATAGGCAGAAGAGTCGCATTTACCCTATCACCTGTTGTTAGATGTGCGTCCATCAGTGGGTTTAATGTTGTTATCTGCCTTCCGACTTTTCTACCAATTATCGATGCGTAATTTAATATTTGTGATTCTTGCGGAATAATCACGTTTGTCTTCAGCCAGCCATGCTTTTTATGAAAAACCCAAACCGGCTCATATGCATTGTTGACTACAATATCTTCTAAATTACCGTCTCCTAAAAGAACTTCTATTTTTCCTAAACCCAACATCTCATTTACCAGAGAACCAGCAAGAAATTCCCACACGGCTTCTGATTCATGCGCAAGTTCATTCCTCAGCAGCATGTAAGATTTTTCATAGAATCTTGTTTTCAAATCTTCCAATGCCTTTGGATCAATCAACTCTGTAAATTTAATCGGCACTTCAGCTAAAATCCTCTCACCTACCTGATCCATCAAGGCGAGCGTGCCAGGTTCTATTTCCGGCATTTTCAGTACATAAATTGGAACAAATTCCTTTTCCGTGCGTTCGATGGAAACACGTGCCTTTACTTTGTATGCTTCAACATCATAGGTTTCAATCACTTTTGTTTTTTGCTCTTCCTTCATCTTATTTTCTTCCTTAGCTTTGGCTTACCAACAGCAGGATAAAACAACTCAAGTAAGCCATGGCTCTCTAGAATTTTACCCCATTCCTCTATCTTGTCTTCGGGCAACAGCAACCTTTTCTTTATATCATCAATATCAATGGAACCTTTTCTTTCAACTATTTTTAGAACCTCATCAATGTCTGTATCAATCTTTAGTTTTACTCTTTCCTCCTCTTTTTTTCTCAAAATCTTGTACAGCAATTCTTTAGCCACACCTCTAATTATGTCACTTCTCGTTACAATACCAACTATCTTTCTTTTATCATCAAGAACAACGAGCCTTGTTATGTCATATTTATTCATAAGGTCCGTGGCATCAGACAGCTTCGTGTATTCGTGTACGAATACAGGATTCCTGTGCATAACCTCACCTACTTTCACTTCGGTGAGTTTTTTTAACCCAAAGGCCTTTTGTTTCAGCAATTCTTTTCTACCTATTGTTTTTATGATATCTGACTCGCTTACTACACCGACGAGGTTTTCATCTTGTAGAACCGGAACACCACTAATTTTTTTATCTGCAAAAAGGCGCATAACATAGCTTAAAGTATCATTTGTATTCACTGCAATTGGATTCTTTGTCATTATATCTGCTACTATAACTTCTTTTATAACTTCTATCGGTACACTTATTCTTCTCTTCTTAAAAGTAGGGGCTCTATGAGTTTTTTTAATCTTAGGTTTAAGTTTTCTTTTTACTCTTTTGGGCTTTACATGCTTACTTTTGGATTTTAATTTTATCCTTTTCAGTCTCCTTGCATTTCTTTTTCTAGGTTTTGCTTTTGGTATTTTCTTTGGCTTCTTCTTTGGTTTGACTATTTCCCTAGGTTCTGGCTTTTTCTTTGGTTTACTTGTTTCTCTATATTCTGGTTTCTTTCTCAGGAAAATTCTTTTAAGCCATTCAAGTATGCTAGTCATGCTTATTCTCCTAGATAGACAGTATCATTCTTTTGAATATTATATAGAGTTTCTATGACATTAATTTGCCCATCAGGTAAATTTACTTCTGTTTTTCCTGGAACGTCTGTAAGATTCAATGAAATTGTAGAAATTATTGTACACCCTGGCAATACTTCTACAAATAAATCGCCATCGTTAACTTGCGTATTTTGCTTGTTTGTGACCTTAAAAGCAGGTTGATTGCAAGTGGCATCAACTTGCAGTTTGCACATCTTATCCGGCTTGATATATTTTATTACAGGGCCGTACACCGAACTGTCGCCAATAACTGTCACATTCCATCTTAAGCTACCTCCAGAACATCCTGGCCCACCAAAACTCGGGGTTGAAGTGATATTTGCATCTATTAGCTTGAAAGTCATATCATACGCATTCAGCGTGCTAGTTTCTTCTGGAGTTATTTCTACTTCTTTCTGCCCAAAACCTAATGGGTGATCATAAACAATATTATAAGGTTCGATTTCTATTCTCATACTGCCACCCAACCCACCGATACCTGTGTCGATTTTAACATTGGTCTCGTTCAAATATTTTTCAACAAAATTTTCATAATTAGCTAAATCTTCGTTAAACTCTTCAACACCATGTGGTAACCTCTCAACAATAGTGACATAACTAAAATCAGGTTGTTCATCTACTGTTACGTTCAACCCAGCAACGCTACTGATTCCACCCAATTCTTTTTCAATTATTTCTACAACAGAATCACTGATTGTTAAAAACTTATAGTATATTCTATTCGCTAGAATGTCTTGTGCAACATTCTCTCTTAATTGAATGGTGTTCATGGAAAAAATGTATGCAATAGAGAACATGCTAATAAATATTAAAAATACGATTGGCGACATTATCATGCCTTTCATACCAACCAAACCCTTAATTCTGCCAAAGAGTAATATTTTATCCTATTATTTTCAAATGAAAGGAAACTCCTTTTTGCTAGAACAGAGTCCTTCTCGGGCATCGACCTGTTTACTGTTATAACATACGGCGCTACTTTGCTCGATAAAACAAAATTGTCGCAGTCATGAGTGGCACATTCGTAAACGTAAACGTTAAGCCTAGCCCCATAATTATTTGGAAGGATGCTGGTTAAAGAATTTTGGATTAGAGTTTCATCGTTTGTTTCTAAAGTATTGCTCTTATCTAAAACAATTAGGATGTCATTGGCGATTTTTGTTTTATAATCATCGAGAAAATAATCTTCCTGGCCTTTAGGTATCATGGTATAAGTTGCGATTAATATCACTATTGCAATAGTAGTCGCAAGCAGTGCATCTAGAGTAAAAACAAATCCTTTCATGTCCACAACCCAAAATCCATTATTGCTGGCCGGCCTTGATACAATACTATCCTCCTGATGATTACAGATTCCTTTTCATTGACTGGAATGTTGCCATATTCCACTAAAATGTTTTCGCTCATGTTCCTCAATCGAAAAATAAAATTATAGTTTCTGATGCCAAGGAGGTTTTTAGTTTTTTCATTTTCTAAATTGATGAAATTTGAAACTTTAGCAGGGCTTAGAACATTATCGCTTTCTGCCAAACCAATTGCTGCTATATTAGTACTGTTCCAATCTTCAGGTATGCCAGAACTTTTAACCAGTTGGTCAGAAATAAGTAGAACTAAGGTTTCCATTTCACTTCTTTTCTCTTTCAACCCCATGTTATAAATGTTCTTGCCCCAAACCGATGTTGCTAATGCTATGACGACTAAAAATATCACTAAACCAATCAAGAAATCTGACATGATTATCTGCGCTTTAGGTTTTTTCGAATACAACATTTGTACCATCGTTGAAAATTCTATATTCGCCAAAAACATCAAATCTACTATGTGTGATATTGGTTACATTAACTGTAGAAAATGTGCAATATGTGGAGCCGCTGTCCCAAAAAACTCCAATACTTCTGAGATCGCCATATATACTAATTTTATAATCAATGAAGGTTGCTATCTCTAAAAAGTTTTTACCGTTAGCTCTGACTCTGCTTATTAAAGAAGATGTTTTGTAGCACTCGCTTTTTGCATCAAGAAATTCTTCTGACCAGTCCACTTCTCTTTTTCTTTCAATGTAAGTATTAAATGCAAAAGCAAGGATTATCAGCAATATCGAAACTGCAATTAAAACTTCAACACTTGCCTGCCCCTTTAAATTAGCCAATAACAACACCTGTTACTGTTGAATTGACATTGACTATATGCCTTCCGGGTGTTTTGGGTAAAGTACCAGATATTCTTGCTTTAGTTACTTCATAAACATCATTTACGCGGCCACCTGCACCGATCTTAAATCCAATTTCATTTTGGACCACGTAACTTCCGACTATATTCGATGGCAAATCAATCACAACAGAGGTTTTTGTTCCAGGCCCAAGAGCATAAACATATTCTATGGCTTTGGCTAGGGTTTGGATCGACTCTTTAGCTTGCCCCATCGTGATAGAATTGGAAGAATAGGTGCTGGTGTAATAGAATAGGAATATTGATGTTCCTAAGACAATAGTCACAACAACTAGATATTCTACAGCAACTTGAGCTTTCATATATAATTTTTGTTTTGTTTGAGTAAAAAGTTTAATAAATTTCTAGAGAGCCTAAAACTCGGCCTCGGCGATTTATTCTTTCTTGATACGGTCGAAAAGGGGGGAAAAAACGATTCTACTTCTTTTCAATCCGCCAACTTCAAACTCATCTTCCCTAATATCAATTTTTGAGATTTCCTCGTTCAGAAAAGAAACAACAGATGTTTTGTCTTCATCTGACAATTCCCATCCTAAAACTTCCTTCAATTCTTTCAAAACCTTTCCAATTATCTTATCTCTATTCATTTTCTTCCCGTCATTCTCTTTATTCAGTCCATCTACCTCTTTCTTGCCAACAATCTCTTCCTTTAAGGCGAGTAACTCTTTCCTGTTCATTTAGATTCCTCCTCTTTCTTTTTTCTACGGCAAAAATAAAAGTAGTAAAATCCTGCTGCCAATGAAACAAACAAAATAATCAAGAAGTATGGAAATCTTGGATTGATGGTGACGTCAATTGCCTTGCCCACCGAGTTGATTCCGTCAGGTGTCTCGTAATCCACTAACACATCAACTTTTTCTGTGCTAGGCAGATTGATACCAATAAGTGAGGCAAAACCCGTCAACATTTCATTCCCTGTTGGCAAACCTGTATTGTTTGAGGAAGTTATTTTGAATGAGATGCTCTTCTGCTCGCCAGGCTGCAAGCTGATAGGAATGTTCAGTGGTGATATCGAAAATCCGTTTTCTGAATTCAATGAAACATTTCCATTTGTGCCTGCGTCACCTGAGTTCTGGACTGTAACTGAGATTGTTCCTGTTTCTCCAGGTGTCAGAGTTGTTGATGTAGCTGACAAAATAACAACGTTTGGAACAGACACTCCAGCTTCTGATATTGTCAGAGTGTATGTCTTGCTAGCGATTATTCTTCCGCTTGGAAGTTGCAATGAATAAGTTATTGGGTATTCTCCGTAAGCAACACCCTTGCAATCAAAATTTACTGCGAAGGATGCTGACTGGCTCGGATTCAACACGTTTAAAGACTTGGGAATAATCTCTTCACTGCAAACTGAATCTACAAAAATGCTGGGATTCCAAAGAGTTGCTCTTCCATTCTGCACTATCACTTGAGATTCTGCAGTTGGTTTGTTTGTTAAAATGTTGGATGAATCTATACTTGCGCTAGGAGCTATGCCTCCGCCTACTGTTTGGGCTGGAGGTTCCGGTGCAGGTGGAACTGAAACTGTGAAAACTATCGTGGCAGTATTCTGGTTTCCTGCCAAATCGGTTGCATAAATTGTTAAAGTGTGAGATTTGTCTGCAAGACCTGTTAGAGTGGTATTGGTTGCCGAAACATTTGTAGCCCCGTCCAAACTGTAAACAACAGATGAAGTTGGCTCGCTTACAGTGAAAGTCAAACCAACGCTGTTAGATGAGTAGGTGATGTTTTCAGGTGAGACAATTGTTATGACAGGTGGTTTGTTGTCAACAACAACATTCACAGGATCATAAGTAACTAAACCGGCGTTGTCAGTTGCTCTTCCGTAAATTGTATAAGTGCCGTCCGGAATTCCTGCTGTGTCCCAGGCTGCTGAATAGAATGTTCCGTCAAAAGTTGTTGGCAGCCATATTGAATTGTCTGTGCTCCACTCTACCTTGGAAATTCCTGACCCTAAATCTGAGGCAGAAAGTTTTATCGAAGCAGTGCCATGCAGGTAAGAGTCTTTCAATGGTTCTGCTATTGAGCAGGTTGGGGCAACTCTGTCGACGACATGTACAGTTCTAGACTTCTGAGCTGCATGATTGCCATTTGAGTCAACAGCATCATAGCTTATTGTATAATCGCCAAGAGTATCAACATCAACTGTTCCTGTTGAAGTGACTGTTACACTTGAATCATAATTATCCAATGCGGTTGCTCCTGCATCGGTGTATGGTGTGTGGATTTCTATTGTTTCATCACCGCCAGTGACAGTGATTATAGGTGGTGTAGTGTCTACGACATTTACTGTTCTTATAACCTGAACTGCATGATTTCCATTGCTGTCTGCTACATCATAAGTGACTGTGTATGTTCCAACTAGATTCATGTTTACATTTGTAGCGTCAATGACAATAGATCCTGAAATGTCTCCATCGAAATTGTCTGAAGCTGTTGCGCCTAGTTCTGTGTAAGCATTTAAAACCTCAATCGTCTGAGGATTAGCTCCTGTTAATGTGATAACTGGTGGTGTTGTATCTTGAACAATAACATTGAATGAAGCACTACCAATATTTCCATGAGCATCAGTTGCACTACAAGTAACTAGTGTAGTTCCTAAAGCAAAAGTAGAGCCTGAAGCTGGCAAACATGTTGGAGTTATTGAACCATCAACTAAATCTGTGGCAGTTGCAGTATATGAAACAGCTGCTCCTGATGGACTTGTTGCTTCTTGTGTTATATCAGCTGGAAGATTTAATGTTGGAGAAGTTGTATCAACAACGGTTATTTTGAATGAAGATGTTGCCTTGTTACTATGCGCATCAGTAGCCTCACAGTCGACTACATTTTCTCCTAATCCAAATGTTGAACCTGATACAGGAGTGCAAATAACAGAAACGCTTGAATCATAATTATCAGTTGCTGTTGGTAAAATGTATGAAACTATTGCTCCAGATGAAGATGTTGCTTCTGCTGTTACGTCAGCATGTGAAGCTATAATTGGACGAGTTGTATCAACTACGTTTACTGTTCTTGTAACCTGAACTGCATGATTGCCATTTGAATCTACAACATCATAAGTGACTGTGTACGAGCCAGCAAGGTTTGTGTTTACTGCACTAGCATCGATTACAATACTTCCTGTAAGGTCACCATCATAATTATCTGAAGCAGTAGCTCCTAGTTCTGTGTAAGCATTTAAAACTTCAATCGCCTGAGGGTTTGCTCCCACAAGTGTGATAACTGGCAGAGTTGTGTCAACTACATTTACTGTTCTTATTACCTGAACTGCAGAATTGCCATTGCTGTCTGCTACATCATATGTTACTGTGTAAATGCCAACAAGGTTTGTGTTTACTGGGTTTACTGTCACTATGCTAGAAGTTAAATCTCCGTCATAATCATCTAAAGCTGTTGCTCCTGCGTCCGTGTAGGTTGAATGGACCTCAATTGTGACTGGTGTTGATCCTAGTAATGTAATAACTGGAGGAGTTGTATCAACATCATCATTCGTTATTGTGCAGGACTTTACATTGCCTATATTTAGGACAACATTTCCATCGCTGTCACAGTCCCCAGAGATAGTTGCAGCGTAATCAGACTGTCCAGTCTCACTGACAACATAACTGCCAGCATCGAATGTGTTCTGTACTCCACTTGTAACTGGAGTGGCACCGACGAAAAGTGGGAAATCTGATATTTGTTTAGTACCACCGTTGTTGTTGATGACGTGCTTGATGACTGTCAAAGTTCCTTGTGTAACTGGAACTGCTATTGTAACACTAGCGGTCGCATCTGCACCTTCAGCACCAGTGCAAGATTGATGACAAAGAAGAGCAGTAATTGTATATGTTGCCCCAGGCGTGTAAGTATGAGCTAAATCAGTGTTTGTTTTATAAATTCCAGAAAAATCTTTTCCACCATTACTTGTAGTTAAAATCAAATGGTTAGTGCTTTGGTTTAAATCAGTTAACCCGCTCCCATCCCCCCAATCAATTCTGACTATATAAGCAGTAAGTTGCCCAGGAAAATTTATTGATGATACATTTCCGCTTGCTTGAACTGGGTTTAAAACAGAGCCGCCAGTAGGAGAATCTATTGTTATAGAAAATGTATGTTTAGCATCAGTAAAACTATGACTTGCTAAAACATTATTTCCACTGTCTAAAACTTCAATTGCATACAGTCCTTCAATCCCATCCAAAATATAATCGAATTGAAACTTGCCTTCTGAATCAGCAACAACAGTATCATAAGCAGTTGGCCAAGCGGCAAAAGAACCATCACCAGTGACAACAGAACCATCAGCACGAGTGACTTTTACAAGAAGATTGCTAGGAGAAAAACCACTTCCAGCAATGTGAACAATTGAACTAGGTGTGTAATCTGCTTGATCCGTGCAAACACTATAACCAACTGTCACAGTGCAGAATGGCATTTCATATGCTAAAACTGGTGAAGCAAAATTAGCAACAAAAAATCCAAGAACTAAAGAAAATAAAAATAAAGATGTTCCTGCAGCGCTTATCAGACTTTTTCTAGTCAGATTTGTATTTGAAATAGTGACTTTCATTATTACTCTACAGTAGTTACTAATATATAAACTTTACTATTCAGTAGTAAAAACACTTTATTGCAAGTAAAAACAGCCCTAAATCTAAAATTTAGAACCCAAGCAAGTGGTGAATTTCAATAGCATTTTCTTGCATCAAGTCTCATCAGAAAAATATTCTTCAACAATTAATTGATGTATGTAAGAAATAGTATTTATATTTTCCAAAAACCAACCAAAATTAGTTTAATCAATTTATGAAATTTGCAATAGTGCGACAGTGTAACCGTTAAAAATAAAGTTTAGAGAATTGCTGGGTGGAAGTTGAATTGTATTAATGCCTGATTTGTATATCATCGTTCTATCCAGAGATGGTTCATATTTTTGAATGTAAGTTGTTTTGTCAAGCAAGTAAAGCGTTAAATTATTTACTGAAAGGCCAGCTATGCTCAAGTTGAAACCCACTGGCTCTTTTATTTTATTGATTAGCAAAATGTTGTAAGAATTTCCTGACTTTACTGCCAACATGTCGATGAGGTCTGAATCGCTTGAACTTGAATAATATATCGAGCTTCCTTTCGGTACATATTTTGTCAGCAAGTAGTTTGTCCAGTAAGGAGCATAAGGATTGTAAGGATAGGAAGAGTTCATCATTCCGAATCCGAAACCTCCGTATTTTGACATAGGACTATATCTTAAATCATTATCCCAAGATGAAAGGACAAAATAGTTAACGTTGAGATTAGAACCGTCTAAAATGTAAGCTTTGATTTTGGCCGCATACCATGCTGCTCCAAACACGTCATTCTGCCTGTCATCCGTTCCATTCTGCCATACAGAATTTAAATTGACTTCTGTTGCTATAATTTCCAAATCTTTTCCTGTTTTAGTTTTCCATAAATCATATGCTTCTTTTGGTGAATAATAGCACCAGCAATTATTGCAGCTTTCGCTCAAGTGGTTGACATTATACATTATTGTTTCGTCCCTGAACCAACCATTCATATCATTCGGGGGATAATAAATGTTTTCTGGATTGCTTGGGTCGGATGGGTACATGCAATTTCCCCAAGCATCATAATTGTGGAATGACAAGAAACCTACATTTTTGGCATAAGGCAGGAAGTACTTCTCGACAAACACCCTTTGAAAGCTTTCATCCGAAGTCAGCAAAATTGTTGGATCAACTTGATGCATGCAACTTTCGGCCAAATTGAAATAGTCAATATAGGCACTTACAATTGTCGAATTACAAACATCTGGTTCGTTCCCAATTTCCCAATATTTGACTTTGAAGCCTTTATCAATATTTGTATGCTGGACAATTGCTTTCGTATACTCGCAATAGCTTGATAAAGTAGGGAAGTAACCATAACCTGCTGCTGAAGAACCTTTATGCCAGAGACTGTAATTCAGTGGCATTCCATTAGGCAGATAATTTCCGTTTCCCCATGTTCCAATCGGGAGAGAAATCACAGGCTCAGCTCCAACTCCTTTTATTGAAGCAAGCATTTTATCGAGCATAGTCCAATCATACCCGAACGAGGTGGATCCTTCGAAAGACGGATTTGAAATCAAATTATTTGTGACCGTTGATTGTCGGCCGGTGCTTGTTGGCAAACTTGTGAACATTCTTGCAAAAACATCGTCATCTATTGCTTCTTTCACTCCAGACGTATGCCAGTCAACATAAATGATCAGTTTCGCATATTTCGCTCCTTTCTCTATGTAACCATCCCCTTGACCGAGTGAAGAAGGATACCACAAACTACTTTTCTTGCTCCAAACGTTTGTTGAGAAGGAACCGATTGTGCTTTGTCCCCATCTTCTTGACAGAACATTCATATTTTGATCGTAGAATCTTAAACTTACATCATAAGTTCTAGTTCCTTGAATTGGATAAGACCAGAACCCAGCTTCGTAATATTTTGTTTCATCTATTGGAAACACCTGGGAATCATAATCAAAACTTATGTTCGTACTATTTGGAGCTGAAAGATAATGATGGAAAGCTTTGCTGCCGGAATGAGTGTTTGTAGCTTCAAGCCATGTTGTAATGTAACCGTTGTCTTGAGATGGGTATATTGTCCAATTTTCGAAATTTGTAATTCTTGTATCGCAAGAATTTGTTGTTGCATTCCACAAAGCGCATGGTGAAAACGCGGGTCTCCCGAATTGAAATCTCATTCTAGACAGGTTGAAAGATTTTACTTTGTCAAAAGTGCTTTGGCCTGGGACAGAAATTTTTATATCCTGGTCAGTTGGAGCAATTCCATAAGATAGGCTACTTGTACTCTGGAGATTGCTATAGTCTGCAAAAAGTTTTACATCCGTCAGATTTTTTTGCATTCTTTCTAGAAAATTTGGCAAATGGTCGAACTGACGAACAAAAGCATCATCATCTATTCTTTCCCTTATTCCTCCAGTGTGCCATGTCTCATAGATAATTAGTTTTCCGTATTTCGCTCCTTTCGGGATGTAGCCGTTCCCAGAACCTAGAGAAGAAGGATACCAAAGGTAGCTTGAGATTTTCCATTCATTTAATGACCAGCCACCGAGTTCTTCCTGCCCCCAGAATCTTCCAAGGAAAATTCCACTCGCATCATAAAAGTTAATTGATATGTCGCTTCCTGAAGATCCAGAAATAACATAAGACCACGCTCCAGCGTCTAAATAATTTGACTCATTCACTGGAAATTTTTTAGAATTGTTTGAAGTATAATCGAAGCTGATGTTTGTTAGTTCAGGAGCTTCTGTTCTCCAGTGAAGTGCTTTTTTTCCTGAATGGGTGTTGGCAGTTTCTACCCACGATTTAATCATTCCGTTATTGGCGCTTCTATAAAAGTCCCAATCCTCAAAGTTCACATTGTTCGCATCCACTTGCCAGGTTGATCCTTCAAAAGAAGGGCTGGAAACTAGATTGGGGGAATAGGTAATGTTGGGAGGTAGAGTTGGGACTGTAGTGGTGGTAGTGGAAGTTGTGGTTGTTGAGGTTGTAGTTGAAGTAGTTGTAGTTGTTGATGTAGTAGTTGCAGTTAGAGTAGTTGTAGTTGTTGATGTGTTAATTGCATTGGTTAGGCAATTAGACCCTATAATCAAATCAACTCCAGCAAGTGTTCCATCAGGCAAAGCATCAACATCAGTAACACTTATTGTCAGACGAGTGGTATCTGAATAATAAGAATCGCTTTGGTTGATTATGATAGTATCGATTGTATTGCCTTTTTTGTCTTTGATTATAATTCTTGCCCAACTATGGTTGCTTCCAATGTCTGAGTATATGACGTATTTAGCATAATTAACACCTGATGTTGCTGTGGCAGTTCCAAAAGAGCATTTTGACTTCCCTGGAGTTACACCACCTATTATCACTTCATTGATATATGGATAATTTTGATAAATATTTGTGGAAATAATAGATACAGATATAAATGCAATAAGAAGTATGATAATAATCAGTGTTTTCACAATTATAATTTATTTTGGTGGTGTATAAGATTTTCCATTTCATGATTCTTAAATAATTATGTCTGGTTCAAATCCCACCTCTGCTCTTTATTATTCAGTAATATCAATTTTATTTAGGTGATATGATGGCGTTAAGAACGAAGAAAGATGAAACTTGTTGTTGCCATGGTGGCAAAATGAAAGTATTAGGACTAGTTCTGTTTTTAGCAGGCTTGTTGAGATATTTCAATATCTCATGGGACTTTGTTCTCATGGTACTTGGAGTGATCCTTGTGCTAAAGGGCTTGTTAATAAGTAGAATGAAATAAAATTCTGAATATTATTTCAGAAGATGCTTTTATCAGTTAAAGTTATTTTTAATTGTTTAGGAACGCCGATAGTCCAGAAAGAGAGCACACCTCCCGCACAAGGGTGCGCATGAGTTTAAATCTTTTATTTTTCTGTATTTAATGATGAGAAATTATACTGGTGAAAGATGGGGAAATACTCTGACAAAGTATGATATACCATCGTTAATAGACAAGATAATAAAGCCTGCCGGTAGATATGAACAAGGAAAAACAGAAGGTTTACCTTATGTTGAGATTTTAAGTATTTGTTATGAACTAAATCCGATAGAAACTATGGAATTTGTTATTGGAAAATGTGAAAACGACTTTACAGAGGCTCTGTTGCGATACAAGTCAGCCGTTCATAAAAGAGGTATGACTTCAGAAAAAATAGGTGAAGTTTCTGAAATGTTAGAAAAAATAAAGACCGTGGAAGAAAAGTTTGGTGATTTTGCTAAAGAACCAATTTCTGATATAATTGTTGAACCATTACCATTGACTAAAAGAGAAGAATTAGAAAAAAGATTCAAAAAATTATCAGGGGGGAAGTGATTTCTCTATGGGTTCAAATCCCACCCCCCGCATGATGCCTTGAAATATCTGGAGGTATTTTGAGGTATAACACAAGACTTAAATTTCTAACTATCCTTTTAAATTTGGTGAATAGATGACTCTATTTGACCCTGATGAACAAATTAGACGTGTAAAAGCGGCTAAAATAGTACATAAAGTATGTAGTACAACTTATCTTCCTGATAACATGTCTACTAATCAGGATAGAGTGCATATCAGACCTTATGCTGCTTCTATGATAGTATGCATTGTAAATCTTGAAGATCCTAGAATTGGTGAGTATGAAAGTGTAGCACAAACATGCGTATTATGTGTTAAAGATAAAAAACCAGAATGTAGCCTAACTCCTGAACAAATAGATAAATATAGAGAATCACCACGACCAAGCACATGAGTTAGATAATTCTGTTTGAGCCTACAAAATTGATACGATATATCAAATCCCACCTCACGCATGAAATAAAAAGCGCAGTGCGTCCTTTTACTAAATTGTTTTGTAAATATTTAACTGCTCTACTTTAAATTCATACCATTTCATTTTTTAATCCAGAATATCGAGGAACTTTGGAAACTAAGTCAATTAATGTTTCACCAATAGGGCCTATTTCTCTATTTCTTGCAAACGCATAGAAATAATCTATTGAAAATATAACACCAAGAGCGGTGCCAGCTAGTGCGATCCATCCTCCAACCTGAGCAGCTTGCATTGAAGGATTTGCTCCATAAGTTTTTATATATTTATCAGCTTCTTGAATGACTTTCACTGCGCTTGGACCCACAGTATACGAAATGCCTCCAAAAAACGAACCCGCAAATCCGTTCCCAATTCTAACACCATTTCTTTTTATCCAATCTTTCATGAAATGTTGTTAAATTTATAAAAATTTAAGCTTTAGTAAATTACCGCACTATACTTTTTGTTCTGTGCACACCTCCCGCACTCTGCCTTGACTTCAATGCGGAAAAGCATTTAAATTTTACTTATCTTAGCTTACATATGCCTATAACACAGCAAGAACTGGAAAAGAAAAAAGATGAATTAATCACGAAACTTCTGAAATTTGATGATTACTTACGATCTAAAATGGATTATGGAAAGCTTTATAGTGACAAAGAATTCTCAGCTTTGGTTAAAGATTTTGCAATTGAGGAATATGGAACTGACAGTAAATTAGGATTGGATAAGGATACTTTTGGAAAAGGTTTGACTGCCGAGGGAGCAAAAATCTATCAAATACTTGGTGAATTTACAGCCCATCTTCAATTTATTGGAAGTTTGGGACAGAGAACAACTACTGAAGGCAAATTTTACTTTAGGCAAACTCCTTCTCAAGAAAGGGTAAGTTCTGCATTGAAATTTATTCGAACTAAGTTGTAATAAATCTAAAGTAGTCGATATTCAATTCATTTTAACATTTATTAAAATATTCTCGCACTGTAGTCCAGACCGGAAGCTCACCTCCCGCATTATTTACAGCTGTAAATAAAATCCCGTAAAAGTTTCAGTTGGATATAGTGCCCGTTGGGAGCAATATACCTTGAAATATCTTGAGGTATTTCGAGGTATCAATGTTTTTCAAGGAAATATTTATTAGCAAACAAAATCATAAATTATCATCCGAAGAGGAAGCAACTAAAGCGGTAGTCCTAAATAAGTTTTAAATTCAAAATATCTATAGAGAATCATGAATTATGATAAAGTTGGTCCCACAGCTTGGAGTGTGGCGTACCAAAGAACCTTGGCAGATATCAAATATTCCAAGGAGATTTTCGATGAACTTGCTTCCATGATCGCATCAGCCGACCTGAAGCAAAGAGACTATTTTGAAAAATCAAAGACGTCCAAGTACAGTACCATCAGAATTGAAGCCAGATACAAGTTAATCAATCGGATACTAGAATGGCAAAGGCCGGTCCAAGTCTTTGAAATTGCCGCAGGGTTATCGCCCCGAGGTCTGTCGATGGCAGAAGCCAATCCTGATTTGACCTATGTTGAGCTGGATTTGCCTGGAATGACTAATGAAAAAAGGAGAATCCTGAGTCAAATAGAAGCCAAATTCAAAAGGCGTATCCCAAATCTAAACATCGAACCCGGTGATGCTTTAGAATACGAATCCCTGTTTGCTGCAACCAAACATTTCAGACATGGAAATATTGCTGTAATAAACGAAGGCTTGTTAAGATATTTGAATTTCGAGCAAAAGGCGAAAGTGTCGCAGAACGTACATCATTTATTAGAAAATTTCGGCGGCATATGGATAACGCCTGATATCACTTTGCGACAAGTCATAATGAGCGAAGGTGGATACGGTGAACGTCAAAGTATGAAGGAATTGGCTGGAATGGACATCCATGCGAATTCATTTAGAGATGTTGAACATGCAAAAGATTTTTTCACACAGCAAGGCTTCCAAGTCGAACCTCATAGTTACAGAGAAATTGAAGATGAACTTGTATCTCCTGCAAAATTAGGGATGTCCAGAGAAGAGGTTATTGAAGCCATAAATAATGGAGCAGTTTTTTTGATGAGAATCAGATAATCTTTATGACGTATTCAAATCCCATCTCCCACATTTAACAAAAAGTATAGTGCGGCCATTCGGTCAAATCTTAAGTTTTTAATGCTTCAACTAATTCAGGAATGACACTTGTTTTGCTAAAATCAGAATTTATCGTGTCTGTTGCTACTACTTCGGTTATTTTTCCTGATTCTATCAGCTCACCAAGTTTCTTATAACCTTTTTCTGGTAAAACAGGATGAACACAAGCAACGGTGACGCTTCCAGCATTACGAATATTTTCAACTGCCTTTTCAATAGTTCCGACTGTAGATATTATATCATCTGCAATAATCACATCAAACCCCTCTGCGTCATAAATTTCTTTTGATTCAACTTCAGTTTCACTTACTCTCTTTTTTCTCAGATAAAAACAATCGAGATCTAATATCCATGCAAGATGATTTGATAAATAACTAGATCCCATATCAGGGCTTATAACATAGCCATATACGCCAACTTTGTTTTCAAGATACCGTCCCAATGCATGAACTCCTGAGAGGCATACGACTTCCATATCGCAGATTTTTGTCGAACCTTCTTTTCTGAAAAAGTGAGGATCGAAGGTAAAAATTCTTTTTGCACCAAGGCCTTTAAACGTTCTTATCAATGTTCTGTAGCCAACATCCTTTCCTTTGTCTCTAATTCTCAATTCTTCATCCTCGTCAGTCTTTGGATTTCCATGCCTGCCAAAAAGAAAATACGGGAATACCAAATCCACATTTGCAGCATTATACAGCTCCTTGTCTGTTAGTGCTCCCAGAATTCTTTGAGTGTAATGCAAATGTGAAGTAATACTTTCCTTAGTTTGTTTTTGTACCGTTCGAGGAGCAAAGACCACATTCTTTTTTTCGAATTCTTCATAATCAGCTACTTCAGTGCCTTTCATTATTCTTGGGTAAGGTTCGCCATCAGGATAACATTCTTCATTAAAAGTTGCATATTCACAGCCAAGCGCTTCTGCCAAAATTTTCCCAAAGCAATCATTACCTATTACAAAGTCAACCATAGGATTAAATTATTATGAAAAACTTAAATTCTTATTAAATAATAGAATATTTTATTAAAACCTGACGCACTGCGCTTTTTGTTATGTGCGCACCTCCCGCACAAGGTAATAATATTTCTGTGGGATTTGCTAACTTAACATAGAGACAATGAGATTAGATGGATATCTTAATACAAAAAACATATTTCCTGCTACCTTATTGTTTCTCTTGACCATCATTTCTTTTAATCTATTCGCAGTTTTTGACTTTGCTTTAGGTTATAATTATCCTATTTTTGGTTTTTTATCATCAAGCTATTTCAGCTATCCGTTTATGTTCTTGATAACTCTCTTCTTCGTAAAGAAATTTGAAAAAAATAAATTGAAGCAATTGTTTAGTTCTTTAGGGTATGTTAAAAACAATTTTGTAAAAAGTATAAAATGGGCTTTATTTTTTGGTTTGGTGTATCTAGTTCTCATCTTAATCTTTATTTTCATATCAGGCTTGGATATCAACAAAGAGTTCAGCAAATGGTATCAAACAAGATTCATTAGATGGTATGACCCTATCTTTGCATTCAGTGTATTATTCGGAGCGGGTTTTGTTGAAGAAACTGCATTTAGAGGTTACATCCTCACAAGATTAACGCCTAAAGGGAAATTAACTTTAAAGAAAGTAATTTTACCAATTTTAATAGCTGGATTATTCCATATGGCTTGGCATTGGCCTTTTGGATTCTATGAACCAAGTTACTGGGGTTTAGCAAACAACATAGGAAGCTTCATCATTAGCATTGTCACAGGATTTATAATGTTGAGGACAAGAAGCATATTTGGAGCAAGTCTACTTCATATAATTAGTGATTTCCTATGAAATCTATTTCACTGGGTTCAAATCCCACCTCTTTTAGAATATGTTTTTAGAAAATTTTTTCCAGTCTTTTCCTTCTTCCCAACATATTTCAAAGTAATTTTTCATATATCTTGCAAAATCTTTATTACTAATCCACAAATTAATATTTTCAAACATTTTATCCGGAAAATCTATTCTCACCTTTTCTTCATCGATGATACTTATTGTAAAACCACTTATAGGAAAATGCTTTATTTTACATCCTAAAGGAGCTAACCTTCTTGCTTTTTTAATATTTTCTGGCTGTTCCATGTTCCATAAAAATCGCGTTTTAATATTTCTTTCCAAAGCATTTTTATGTTCCCTAGATATCATCGCCAATTCGTCGGTTGTGATTTCTTTTTCTTTTCCAACCATTGTACAAATTTCTTTCTTAGCAGTTTGGAATTCATTTATTCTGGATATTATGAATGCATTGTGACCTTGAGTAATCCATATCTGTTTTTCTTTTTCCAAAACTTCCTGTTTTTCATAGGTACTTTGAAGTTCAGTTTTTTTGCTTTCTAAATCTTGTATTATTTTTTGAAAAACAGTCTTAGGCTCTACTGCTTTAAAAATTTTCGGTTCAGTAGGTTGAACTTCAACAAAACCACGGTTTACTAAAGAGACTGTAGAATCATAAATTCTATTTTGAGGTATGTTTGTTTTTGCATGTACTTGACTAGCAGAAAGCGGGCCATATTTAACTAAACATATGTAGATTTTTTCTTCGTACCTGTTCAATTCAAGCATAATAGTACTATAATTCGGGTACTATAAATATCTATTGTAGTATATGATAATTACTGTATAGTGATAAAAATGAATTTAAGAAAATACATACCAAGCACATTGCATGTAGCCGCTACATTCTCTGCTGCTTTTGCAACATATAATGCGGTAGCAAGTGGTTATCTGGGTGGAGCTACATTTCCGATTGCAGTAGGATCTATAACAAGTATTGGGCCCTTACAGTCTCTAGAAAAGCGGATTCAAAAACATTCTTCATCAGCACCTTCAAAAGAGACAATTCCTTATATAACAAGTGGAATTAAATTAAGTGCCTTTTCAAAGGCAGTCATAGCAGCAGCTGCAATTGCTAATGGAATTTATGATACGTTTAAAGGAAACCCCCAGAGCCTAATTAATTTATCAGTAGGTGTTGGTATCCCACTTGGGCTTTCAGCAATAGGAGATGTTTGCTCATATAAAGAATTAAGAGAATTAGAAAAATTATTGACTACAATCACAGTTTAATCTAGATTTTGTATAGTTAAAATAGAAAATTCTAGATCCCGCCTCCCGCACAAGGGTTAAATTAATAAATCTGTGGGACTTCTAAATCTAATTATGAATGTGAAAGTCTGTCCAGTCTGTAATAGTCAGGATGTTTCTCCTGATCTTTTATATAAATTCGAACAAAGGGCAGGTCTTTGGAGATATAAGTGTAATCATTGTGGATATTCTGGGTCCATGACAATTATAAAAAAGAATGAAGCGGATAAATTAAAAGTTAAAAAGATAAAAAAGAAGTGATTCTCAATGGGTTCAAATCCCGCCTCCTGCATGAAATTAAGCCATGTTTTCTGAGGCCTCTATCTAAACAATAAACTTATATATAAGTAAGATAATCTTACTAATATGAGAAAAGAAGTTGAAATACCACAATTGACAAAAGCAAGTTCTAAAGGTCAGATTGTTATACCCACAAATATCAGAGAAAAACTTGGTGTGAAAGAAGGCAGTGTTTTCGCTATTACTGCAAAGAAAGATATGGTAGTATTGAAAAAATTAGACACGAAAATGAAAGCTGAAGATTTGAAAACTCTAAAGCTAATTGAAGAGGCGTGGGAAGACATAGAGAAAGGTAGATATAGAATAGCCACTGTTGATAATTTCTTTAAAGAGATGGCTAAATGGAAGAAATAAAAGGAATAGTTTGGACTCAGAAGTTTGAGCAAGATTTCAAGAAAATGAAAGATAGAGCAACCCAAGATAAATTAGAAAAGCAAATTCACAAAATCAAAAATAATCCTAATTTTGGAAAGCCACTTAGATACAATTTGAAAGGAGAAAGGACAGTTTATGTAAAACCTTATAGATTAATTTATGCAGTAGAAGGTAACAAATTAATCTTGTTAAGATTTGAGCATAGGAATCATGTTTATGGAAAATAGTGTTTCAATGGATTCAAATCACACCTCTCGCACTAGGGCTTGACTTCAGTTCTCCAGAATATGAGTATTTTGTCAACCTTTTGGGTCATAAGTAAAGAATAAATGTTTTAATCTATGTTAATTAATTGGTGACAAAGTGTCTTTGTATAACTCTCAAAGTTTACTGAACGAATTGGACTTAACTCCATTTTATTCGAAAATGATAAGTGGAATTAAAAATGAAGTTGGAAAATATAAAGAAAAATTGTATCAGTTCTCAAAAATTGTTATGCCATATGTTAGAAAATATGATGCATATATTACTTTTGGTATAGGAGCCGCTCTAAATATAGGTGGTCTCTCCTATATGAGAACGGATCATCCAGCAGGTGCAATACCGCTTGGAATCGGAACCTTGATGATGTACGGAATCACTTTGCGTGAACAATTGAAAGGTAATCAAAAAAGAGCAAGTCAAAAACCAAGTTTGGCAGATTATCCTGTTGCTATTGAATTTGCCGAATCACTAAGAGGCATTCCAACTGAAAAAGCACATACAGATGCGTAAATAGTTTAATGCCATTTTCTTGTCAATTTTTTGAATATTTTAACACATACTTTAATATTCTCTCTCTGTAGTCCAGCCAGAAAATCCTATCTCCCGCATGAAATTTCAAATAAGTTTAAATCTTTAGCAAACCTCGCTCTTTCTATGATTGGATATTGCTCGGCCAAATTGAAGCACTTCGTAGAAGAATTGGTGCTCATTATAGGCTTGGCTGTTGTAGATATTCTATTGGGTAGTTGATACGAATTTTATTGGCGCGATCCACTGAGCGGTCCACTCTAGCTCTCACGCTCAAATTCCTACGGAAATTTTTCTCGTTGCAATATTTTTTTCTGATGATTTATTTCGACCGAGTCCAAGGCAAAAATAATCAAACCTGTACATTTAATCTTCTCCAGTAGCTTTCTCTGGGGCAGACTCTATTTTTTCATCATTTCTTCGTTTCTTCCCCTTTTGTCTTCTTCCAACCCCTCTTTAGTAACTTGAAATGCTCTAGTCATTTTGGTCGGTGCGGGCTTTGCAAATCCCTTTTCTACCAATTTTTCCAAATCTTTGATGCTGCAGGGTTCGCCAGCACGAGGATAGTAATATGCACCCTGATGTCTGACAAGCATACTAAAAGCATATTCCTCGCCTTCCTGGGTGCTTTCTCCAGTTTCAAGAGCAATCGGTGTAGGAGTTTTAATCGCTCTTTCTTTTCCGAGAGTGGGAGTTGGTGATGTGGGCACAACTGGCGCTGAATTCGCTGTCTGAATTGGCCTTGGTTTGGCTGCAACATGTAGAATTCTCGTCCTTCCTCCCCTTGTGTATGCAATGCAAATATCGTAAGGCTCCCTTTGCTTTGGTCCTGAAGCAGTCTTGCATTCTCTATGGTGACCGTTGTAGGCATCACAATCGCTGCACCCATGTGATAAATGAAATCCATTTTCGTGCAATTCTCTTGCGAGTGCTGAGAAAGATTCAGAAAAATACCTTCTCTCAAAAACAACATCGCCTGAAAGAGATAATTCGTCCTCCATTCCAATGTCGATTGCAGCCAAGTTTAGAAGTGCCAAATCTAGGTAAGCTGTTCTTTGAACAAATTCTGATGTGTCTTTATTCACCAAATGATCAAACATCTTTGTGGCATGCGAATATATCGTACCTGGCACTCCCATTTTCTCCACGATGTCTTCCAGATTTTCTCTTACACGAGCCGTCCGCTTATTTTTAAACTCTTCTGCCTTCGCTCTAATTATTTCTGCTTTTGCTTGCATACTAGCTATCAAAGATTGCTCATTAAGGTATTCATGGCAAATATCCCATCTTTCTCTGTCTTTACAATCTGTCTGATGATAACCGCAATCAAAACATCCGTGCAGCAATTCAATGCCTGCATCATGCAGCAGTTCTGTAACTTGAGATATTTTGCCATCAGAGTCGACGAACGGTATTTTTACTCCGGACTCTAGGAAACGTCTCCGCAAACCCATGATATATTTCCCTGTCTCTTTTGAAAGTTTTAATTCTTCTATCATTATACCCAGCGATTTTTTTGAATCTGGCTCCTTTTCTACTTTTTCTTTGGCTTTTAAAAATTCACAGGAGCTTTTGCTAAAAACACTTTTGCCCTCGTAAGCTAGCGAACCAACGTATAGCAGCAGAGGATTTAATTCACTTAGCCTCTCTTCATGCTGCAATTCCGCAAGCTCTTCCAACGAAGGAATTTTCAAATCTGGCGAAATGCATCCCGGAGCTAAATTATATCGCCCGTTATCATTTTTAACAAGAATATTTCCTGATGCCAGGCCATCCATTGTTCTAGTCATATTGTGAGAGGAAATTTCGACGCCAATGTACCTCAAAAATGCCTTGGCATCTTCTGGCGACAAGTCCTGATTCTGATCATTAAACAACGCCACAATTATCGCCCCATAAACATGGTTTTTTGGAATTGACGGCGAGGCACCTATACTGTTTAATTTTTTTATTAGTGGGACATAATCCTTAAGTTGCCTTGGCATAAATACTCGATGAACAGTTAAAGATTTAATGTTTGTTTGATTTGGCTGCTTTGCTTACAATTCTTATTGGGTCCTTCCACTGAGCGGCCCATCCAGCATGAAATTTATTTTATAAATCAGATTTTAACAATTGCTTAATTTTTTTCAAACAGGTTTAAATCTTTTACTGCCTCATTAATCCTTATGGAGCATAAACCTACCGTGATTGAAGCGCTGGTTGCCGCATACCATGATGTAAAAAAATTGGGAAGAGTGGTAGGTACCAGCAGAATGTACATGGGAGAGCAAGACGGGGAA
>Ga0315281_10003299_pt1 | contig 23727 bp, 19 predicted proteins | sample YL17G07_0_MG_FD_204540 | JGI IMG/M metagenome (GOLD analysis project Ga0315281, IMG submission 204540) | Sediment microbial communities from Yellowstone Lake, YNP, Wyoming, USA - YL17G07_0 | ecosystem: Environmental > Aquatic > Freshwater > Lake > Sediment | place: USA: Wyoming | collected... | reverse complement strand
GCGCGATCGCCCATGTTCGCGTACGCCTCGAGCCACCCCTTGCGGTTCTCGGCCGCTTCGATGAACAGCGCCCAACTGGCGGCGGTTTGATAGCGCACGATGTCGCCGTAGGTCCAACGTCCGCCGGGCCACAGGGACGGATAGTTCCACGTTGAGGTCTTCGCGTTGTATCCCGTCGCCGATTGCAAAGTCGAGAACGGCACGTCGACGGGCGATGCGATACGCGCGCTCGCCGTTTCGGTCAGCAGTCGCGCGCCACGATGATTGAGCGAGTACTGACGCGCCGGCGACCATTGATCGTAGGCGGCGTTGCTGGCGATACCGGTGAATCCCTCGGCGGTCATGCGCCACGCCATTGCCATGCCGAGCGAGTTGGTCGCTTGGGTGAGAATCGGATCGATATTCGGCTCGATCGGATCCATGTACGGCGGAATGAAGATCCGGCTGACGTTCCCCCCCTGTTGATGGAGGTCGTTGTTGATCTGCGGATCCCACGGCGTGTACAGGGAGTCGACCGTGTAGCGCGTCTCGACCTGTGTGAACGCATACCAATCGCGGTTGTCGTCGTGTCCGACGTAGAAGTGGTAGAGATCCGGGGGGCTGGTGCCTTCGCGCGGCGTATCAAGGGTCGACCGGTAGTAGTCGCCGACAATATCCACGCCGTCCGGATTCTGCGACGGCACGAGCATGATGATCGTGTTGGCGAGAATTGCTTTCGCTTCGGGCGTTTCCGCCCGCGCCAGTCGGTCGGCAAGGACGATCGGCGTCGTGAAGCCGCCCGACTCGGTCGAGTGGATCGCCGACGTGACCAGGATGACGTTCTTGCCCTGGGCGACGAGCTTGTCGCGTTCACCCGGCGCGCGGAGCCGCGGGTCCATCAGTTTCCGCTGGATCTGCCGATAGTGCTCGAGGTTCGCGAGCGTCGCCGAATCGCTGATGAATGCAACGAGGAACGGTCGCCCGAGTGTCGTCTTGCCCAAGGTGCGCACCGACACGCGGGGGCTCGCCTTGTCGAGTGCGGTGAAGTAGTCGGTGATCTGCTTCCAACTGGGCAGGCGCCGGTCAGCACCCGGCGCGAACCCCAGAAACGCGGCGGGGTCGGGAATCGGGGTGCGGGCGGCCGACCGCGGTTGCGCGTTGGCCGTCGCCGAAAGTGGCAGAAGGAGGGCAGCGGCGAGGACGGGAGCACGGAATGGGCGCATCGATTGAGTTGGCGAGAGCGGGCGGAAGCTGGCGAGGATTCGCGCGGCGGTAATGTCCGGAGACCGGACGATAGCCGGGCAAGCCAGATAGAGTAGATATTACTCCAGCCTCGTCGTCTACCCCTCCCCCACTCTCGGAGTCGCCGGTATGTCCCGTCGTTTCACTGCCCCACTCATTCTCGGCGTCGCGGCGACGCTGCACGGGCAAGCTCGCCCGGCGGCCACGAGCCAGGCGATTGCCGCGCGCGCCAAGGTGCCGATGATGGCGCAGGCCGACACCATGCTCTTCAAGGGCCTTCGCTATCGGAATGTGGGCCCGAGCCGTGGTGGCCGTGTGACGACCGTGACAGGCGTTCCCTCACAGCCGCGCACCTTCTATATGGGTGTGGCGAGCGGCGGCGTGTTCAGGACCACCGACGCCGGCGCGAACTGGTTTCCGATCACAGACGGCAAGGTCCCGCTCGGCTCGACCGGCTCGATTGCGGTCGCCGAATCAGACCCGAACGTCATCTACCTCGGCACTGGGTCCGATGACATCCGGAGCAACGTCTCGACGGGGCGAGGCGTGTACAAATCGACCGACGCCGGGCAGAGTTGGTCGTTTTCGGGATTGTACAAGGCCGGTCAGATCGGGGCGGTCCGCATTCATCCGAAGGACCCGAACACCGTGTGGGTTGCGGCGATCGGTGACGCGTTCAAGGCGGCCAACGACCGGGGTGTCTACAAGTCGACCGACGGCGGCAAGAACTGGAAACGCACGCTCTACCTGTCTGACAGCACTGGCGCCGCCGATCTCGAGGTGAACCCGGCTGATCCCAATATCGTCTATGCCTGGATGTGGCGTGGCGAGCGCAAGCCGTGGACGATCATCAGCGGTGCGCGTGAAGGCGGCTTTTACAAGAGCGTCGACGGCGGCGAGACGTGGAAGAAGATCACGGGTGGGCTGCCGACCGAGCTTGTTGGAAAGGCGAACCTGGCGGTGACCGCGGCGAACCCGAGCCGTATCTACGCGCTCGTCGAGGCCGAGCCCGGCGGCGGATTGTATCGGTCCGAAGACGCCGGTGAATCATGGAACAGGATCAGCGCCAACCCGCAGATGATTACGCGCCCCTTCTATTACGTCACCCTCGCCGCTGATCCGACCAACGCGAATGTGGTCTACGGTGGAGCAGAAGGCTTTTTCAAATCGATCGACGGCGGAGCTACCTGGCAGTCGATGCGCACGCCGCACGGCGACAACCACGACATGTGGATCAGTCCGGCCGACGGCAATACCATGATTCAGTCGAACGACGGCGGAGCGAACGTATCCACCGACGGCGGCCGCACCTGGTCTTCGTTGATGAATCAGCCGACGTCGGAGATCTACGGCGTCTGGCTCGACAACGAATACCCGTACCGCTTGTACGGAGCGCAACAGGACGCGAGCACAGTCATTGTGCCAAGCGCATCACCTGGCGCTGGACAACCGGACTTCAGAGCGGGCCCGGGTTGCGAAACCGGGCCGATCATTCCGCACCCGACCAACCCCGATACCGTCTACGGATCGTGCAAGGGCCAGTACGAGTGGATGAATCTCAAGACCGGCCTGACCAAGCGGTATTGGGTCGGCGCGCAGTCGCTCTACGGCAACGACGCGAAAGATCTGATCCTTCGTTTTCAGCGCGTGTCGCCGATGGCGCTGTCGCCGCACGATCCCAAAGTGCTCTACTACGGATCACAGTATCTGCATCGCACCCGCGACGCCGGCGTGACGTGGGAAAAGATCAGCCCCGATCTCACCGCGCATCCGGCGTGCTGCCAGGGGGCGAGCGGCGAGCCAATCACGCGTGACGTTACAGGTGAGGAGTTTTACAGCACGCTGTACGCGATCACTGAAGCCGCGAACGAACCTGGGGTCATCTGGACCGGCGCGAACGACGGACCGTTCTTCGTCACCCGCGACAACGGAAAGAGCTGGGTGAACGTCACGCCAAAGGATTTGCCGCCCGGTGGCCGCGTGCAGTACATCGACGCGTCTCCGCATCGAAAGGGGTCGGCGTACTACGCGGTCTATCGGTACCTGCTCGGCGACTACCAACCGTATCTCTACAAGACCGACGACTACGGAAAGACCTGGACGCGGCTCACCGACGGCAAGAACGGCATCCCGGCCGACTGGCCGACGCGCGTCGTTCGCGAGGATCCTGAGCGCGAAGGGTTGCTCTACGCCGGTACGGAATTCGGGATGTTCATTTCGTTTGACAACGGCGCGCACTGGCAGCCGTTCCAGCTCAACCTGCCGAACGTGCCGGTGACGGACATCAAGGTGCACCACGGCGACCTGGTGCTCTCGACGCAGGGTCGCGCGTTCTGGGTTCTCGACGACCTTGCGCCGCTGCACCAGATTACGCCGGCGACGTCTCAACAGGCGACGATGTTGTTCAAGCCGCGCGACGCGTATCGTGTGCGTCAGGGCGGGCGTGGTTTCGGAGGAGGCGGTGGCGGAGGCGGTGGTGGCCGCGGCGCGGCTGGAGCGGCGCCCGCGGGCCCCGATCCGGCGGCAGCTCAGTACGCACCGCCGGGCGGCGTGATCGACTACTACCTCTCGAGCGCCCCGGCGGCCGGTGTGCGCATCGACATCGCGGATTCGGCGGGCAAGGCGGTCGCTGCGTTCTCGAGCGAGGGATCAGTCGCGCTGGCAGCCGGCGACCTCGTGGTGACGGCACCGACGAACTCCGATGATCCGGCGGCGGCAGGGGCCGGTGGCGGAGGACGCGGGCGGGGCGGAGCGTTCCCGGCGAGGACGCTGGTCAAGAATATCGGTATGAACAAACTCTATTGGGACTTTGTAAATCAGACGAGCTCAATGCCTGTTCCACCGGGGCTCTACCGGGTGAAGTTGACCGCCGGCTCATACAGCGCGACGCAGCCGATGCGGCTCCTCGTCGATCCGCGGGTGGCGGCCGACGGCGTCACTGCCGCAGACCTTCGCGAACAGGATGCGCACAATGGGCGGATGCGGGAGATGACGGCCGACGTTCAGCGCATCCAGCGCCGGCTGCAGGACGCGGCCGCGCGGCTCGGGGCGAACGCGTCGGGCGCGCAGGCCGACACGCTCCAAAAGGTGAAGGCGATCCTCTCGCGGGTGCTCGACCAGCCAGTCCGGTACGGAAAGCCGGGTCTGGCAACGCACGTCCGGTATCTCGCGGGTTTGACCACGGGGGCGGACCAGAAGATCGGCCGCGACGCGATCGAGCGACACAGTGTGCTACGGAAGGAACTCGATGCGATCGTGGCGGAGACTGCGAAAGTCCTCGGGAGCGGGAGCACTGAGCACTGAGCTTGGGCGTGAGCTCGCTCCAGCTCGCGCTCGAGCCCAAGCTGGAGCGAGCTCGCGCTCGAGCCCAAGCTGGAGCGAGCCCGCGCTCGCGCTAAGTGCTCAGTGCTCCGGCTCTCATCCGAGCGTCAACCACCGCAACCGCATCAGCAATCTTTTCAATGCATGAGGCGTGATTCCCTCGTGCATGAGAATCCGCCGTAATCCGAATGCGTCGACCCACCGTGCATTCAGACGCCCCTTTCCACGCACGGCGCACCGAAACCCGGCTTCGCGGGTCAGTCGCCGGACCGTCGCATTCTGATTGCTGTACGGGTAGGCAAACACCTCCGGAGGTGTTGCGAGCAGCGCGCCGAGCGTCGTTCGACAGCGCTCGATCTCAATCCGCGCCTCGTTGGGGCTGACGTTCGCCAGCGGCACGTGCGTGTCGCCATGGCCGCCGAACTCGACCCCCTCCGCCGCCAACTCGCGGATTCGCACGGCGTCGAGCAAGTCCGCACGCGGCTCATCGCGATCCCAGTCGTTCGTTCCCCCGATCTTTGACGCAACGAGAAAGACCGTTGCCGGCACCTTGAGTTCGCGCAGGACCGGCCACGCGTTGCGGTCGAAATCCGCGTAGCCATCGTCGAACGTCACGATGAACGGCAGGCGCGGAAGCGCAGTGCGATGCGACCGGTAGTCCATCCATTGCGCGAAGCTCACCGGCAGGTACCCCCACGAGAGCAACCCCTCGATCTGTTCCCGCATCCGCTCCGGCGTGACGAAATTCTTCGGGTGTTGCGCGCCAGCAGGGGTTGTCGCCACGCGGTGGTACATGAGGATCGTCAGCCGCATTACGGATATTCCTGCTCGACAAAGGCGTAGCAGTATTTGAGAAACGTGCCGACGCCAGCATACGCGCAGACGAGAAAGCCCGGGAATCCGTCGCGGAAGGCGCCCCAGAGCAGGTAGTCGCGAGTGAATCGCCACCACGGACGAAACAGCACGTCGGCGTACCCGACCCGCTTTCCACGGCTGCGGATGTCGTCCGCACCCCACCGAGCGTACTGCACCACTTTGCGGATGTAATGCGGAAAATCGCGGAACGGCCGATGGTGGATGGCCTCGTCGATCTCGCCGACATCGGCAATGACTTCGAGATGCTCGTGGACGTTGCTCGTCGTGTAGCGCCGGTCTCGGGTGAACAGGCGCACGTGGCGGTCGCGACCATACGGTCCGTGCTTCAGTTCGCGGCCGAGAAAGAAATTGCGGAACCGAATCCGGTACGCAGCGTGCGCGGGCGCACGCACAATGGCCTCGATTCGCGTGCGGAGCTCGTCGCTGACGCGCTCGTCGGCATCGAGCGCGAGTATCCACTCGTGCGTCGCGGCCTCGATGCCCGCGTTGCGCTTGGCGCCAATGGTCATGGGGCTGGCGTCGATGACACGCGCCCCAGCGGCGGCCGCCAGCGCCGCGGTGCCGTCGCTGGAATCGCCGTCCACGACGATGACTTCTCCCGCCCAGCGGAGCGCCGCTACGGCCTCGGTGATCTGCGCGGACTCGTCGCGCGTCGGGATGACGACGGTGATCTCGACTGGCATGGCGGGATCAAGATAGTCCGCGCCATGAGCAGGTGCAGCAGAGGATCGAGCCGGCACGTATATTCTCGGCGAAAGTGAATTCGTCCGCGGGCGGCTGGTTGCGCGCCGACTGGTGGGCGCCCCCGCAATTCCGACTTGGAGATTTCCGCTGATGATTCAGTTTCGTTACATCGGATTGGCCGCCGCCGTGTCGGTGGCCGGAGTATTTGCGGCACGGACCAGCCGTGCCCCCGATTGCGCGCCAGACAACGGCGGTATCGGTCTTCCAGAAGGTTTTTGCGCCACGGTATTCGCCGACAGTCTGCCGGCACCGCGTCACATGTACGTCATGCCGAATGGTGACATGTACGTCGGCCTCGCTGGCCGCGGGGGACGCGGTGGTCCGTCGGCCATTCCGGGGGGTGTCATCCTCCTCCGCGATGCGAACAAGGACGGCATCGCCGATATGAACACCGACGTCGCCCGCGGATTCTCGACGGGCGAGGTCAGTGTCTTCGATAACCACCTGTATACCGAGAACGGGACGGACGTCTTTCGCTTTCCGATCAAGGCAGGGCAGGCCGCTCCCACTGGGCCGGCTGACACGATCGTGTCCGGGCTTCCCGGCGGTGGCAACCACCGGCTCAAGACATTCGCGATCGGGCGCGACCGCTCGCTGTACGTGAACGTCGGCTCGGCATCAAATGCCTGCGAAGTGCGGGGTGCGGGCGACCCAAAGCAGCCGCCGGATCCATGCGTCGAACGCGAGACGCGCGCCGGCATATGGCGGTTCGACGCGAGCAAGACCGGACAGCACCAGTCGGACGGGGTCCACTTCGGGATTGGCTTCCGGAACGCGGTTGGTCTGGCGATCGGGACGGATGGCAAGCTCTGGGGCGTGCAGCACGGCCGCGACCAACTTTTCCAGAACTGGCCGAATTTGTTCGACGCCAAGTACGGCGCCGACAACCCCGCCGAAGAACTGATCCAGGTCAACCAGGGAGACGATCTCGGCTGGCCGTATTGCTACTACTCGAACGTCGAGAAGCACCTCGTCGATGCGCCCGAATACGGCGGCGACGGCAAGAAGGTCGTTCGCTGCGCCGGCAAGAAGGGACCCGCAGCCGCGTTCCCCGGTCACTGGGCGCCCAACGGGCTCACGTTCTACACCGGCAAGATGTTCCCCGACAAATACAAGAATGGCGTGTTCATCGCCTTTCATGGGTCGTGGAATCGCGCGCCGGAGCCACAGGCTGGCTACCGCGTCGTCTTTCAGCCGATGAAGGACGGCAAGGCGTCTGGAGAATTCGAATCGTTTGCCGACAAATTCAACGCGTTCAGCGGCGGCACCGGCGTGAATCGTCGCCCGACCGGCGTTGCCCAGGGTCCGGATGGAGCGCTGTACATCGCCGATGACGCGACGGGCCGAATCTGGAAAGTGATCTATACCGGAAAACGATGAGTTGACTGCTCAATTCGTCCAACTTGGTGGCCCAATGCCTCAACCGCTCCACGCACTCCACAGCGCCGGCCAATCGATCTGGCTGGATTACATAGACCGCGCGATTCTCAAGAACGGTGATCTCGCCCGCCGCATTCGCGACGACGCGTTGACCGGGATGACTTCCAACCCGACGATTTTCGAAAAGGCGTTGGCCGAAGGCAGCGCGTATGACGATCAGATGCGGGGCGCGCCCGGCTCGTTCACGGCGATGCAGTTGTTCGAGCTGGTGGAAACGACCGACGTTCGCGACGCCTGTGACATCTTTCGTGGCGTTCACGACGATACCAAGGGAGACGACGGCTTTGTGTCGATCGAGGTCTCGCCCGCCTCGGCAAACGACATGGGGGCGACGGTACTGGAAGCCGAGCGACTGTGGGCGACGGTCGCCCGGCCAAACGTGATGATCAAGATCCCCGGTACCGCAGAGGGCGCGAAGGCGGTCGAACGGACCATCGCCGCCGGCATCAACGTCAACATCACGTTGCTCTTCTCGATCGACGCCTACGCTCGCGTCATCGAGGCGCACATCCGCGGTCTCGAAGCGCGGGTGAAAGCGGGAAAAGACGTTTCGACGATTCATTCCGTCGCCAGCTTTTTCATCAGTCGCGTCGACGGCGAAGTCGACAAGCGGCTCGGAGCGAGCGACGCCCTCAAGGGCAAGGCGGCGATCGCCAACGCGAAGCTTGCCTACGCTCTGTTCCAAAAGGAAACATCGACGCCACGGTGGAAGGCCCTCGCGGCAAAGGGCGCGTCCGTGCAGCGCCCGCTCTGGGCGAGCACGAGCACGAAGAACCCGGCGTACCGGGACGTGATGTACGTCGAAGATCTCATTGGGCCGGACACCGTGAACACGATGCCGCCGGCGACTATCGAGGCGTTTCGCGATCATGGCAAGGTCGGGCGCACGGTCGACCGGGATCTCGATGGCGCGAAACGAGACCTGGCCGCGATTGAGGCGGCAGGTGTCAGTATGAAAGAGGTGACCGACAAGCTCCTCACCGACGGACTCGCCTCGTTCCAGAAATCGTTCGAGACGCTGATCGCCGGAATCGAAAAGAAGACCAAAGCGCTCGGGCGCGTTTTGGTCGCGACTCGATAAGCGCGTGCGCCACTGCCGCACGAAGATCGTCTGCACATTGGGTCCGTCGAGCGAGTCGCGCGAGACGGTCCGGCAGTTGATGGAAGCGGGCCTCAACGTCGCGCGCATCAACTTCTCGCACGGCACGCACGCGCAGCACGCGGCGACGATCGCCACGGTCCGCGAGGTCGCCGACGCGATGGGTCGTCCGGTCGCGATTCTCGGCGACCTCCAGGGGCCGCGCATTCGCATTGGGGATTTGGCGGCGCCGATTTCACTCGAGGACGGCATGGATGTTCGCCTCGCGCCGGAATCGCACGCCACGCTCGGTGAACTGCCGATCACGTATGCCGAACTCGCGAACGACGTCAGTGTTGGCGACCGCGTCCTCATCAACGACGGGTTGATCGAGCTCATCGTCCTCGAAGTCAAGGCGCCGCGAGTCGTTGCCCGCGTGGTCCACGGCGGCCAGTTGACGAGCCACAAGGGGATCAACCTGCCCGGAGTACAGGTGTCGGCGCCCTCGATCACGGACAAGGATCGCGAGGACATCGCGTTCGCGGTGACGCAGAACCTCGAGTACCTGGCACTCAGTTTCGTCCGCAAGGCAGAAGACATCACCGAAATGCGGACCCTGATTCCGAAGGGTGTGCTCGTCGTTGCCAAGATCGAAAAGGACTCGGCGCTCGAGAATATCGAGTCGATCATCGTCGCGACCGACGTCGTCATGGTTGCGCGCGGCGATCTTGGCGTTGAACTGCCCTTTGAAAAGGTGCCGTTCGCGCAGAAGAGGATCATCTCGCTCTGCAAGCGGCTTGGCCGCCCGGTGATCACGGCGACGCAGATGCTGGAGTCGATGATCACCCATCCGCGCCCGACCCGCGCCGAGGCGAGCGACGTCGCCAATGCCATCATCGACGGGACCGACGCGGTGATGCTCTCGGCCGAAACCGCGGCCGGTCAGTATCCGCGGCTGGCGGTCGAAGCCATGACCCGCATCATCTCCGAGATCGAGAGCCAGACGACGGCGAGTCGGGTGGACCGACGGAAGCCGGACGTCGCGTTCTCGACCGAGTTCGCAATCGCCGCCGCGAGTTCTGCTGCGGTCTCTATGCTTGGCGCGCCCTGTTTGATCGTGTTCACGAAGAGCGGCTTCAGCGCACGCGTCGTCGCGTCGCAGCGCCCGCAAGTGCCGATCCTCGTACTCACCGACGTGGCGCGGACCTATCGTCAGATGGCGATGGTCTGGGGGGTCGTCCCCGAGTTGGTCACGCATTGCGACAGCTACGATGAGATGGTTCGACTCGCCCTGTCCGCCGTCCAGCGACGCGGTCTCGCGAAGCCGGGCGACCGCGTCGTCGTTACCGCGGGCGTCCCCTTCGACGTCGCCGGAACGACGAACATGATCAAGGTCGAGACGGTGTGAACCGCGGTTCATGAAGCTCACCTTCCTCGGCACCGGCACCTCATTCGGCGTTCCGCAACTCGGCTGCGGATGCGCCGTCTGCCGGTCGCCGGATCCACGCGATCGGCGGACGAGGGTTGGCGCCGTCGTGGAGACCGACAGCGGGACGAAGATCCTCATCGATACCCCGCCTGAGCTGCGGATCCAACTCATCGCGGCCGGCATTTCCGACGTCGACGCGGTGCTTTTCACGCATGACCATGCCGATCACACCCATGGGATCGATGACTTGCGCGCGATCACGGTTCGCCGCGCCGCGCCCCTTGCCATCTACGGCTCGTCCGAAACGCTAGGTGCGCTACGGTCGAGGTTCGGGTACATCTTCGATCAGTCAATCAAGCCGCGGCCAGGGTCGTCGAAGCCGGAAGGCGAGGCGAAAGAGGTAGTCCCGGGCACATCGTTCCGACTTGGCGGAACCGACATCCTGCCCATCGTGCTGCCCCACGGCCCCACGAACGTTCTTGCGTTTCGCATCGGATCGCTCGGCTACGTCACCGACGCAAAGACCCTGCCGCCGGAAGCGATCGAGCAATTGAGCGGCGTGAGCGTCCTCGTCATCAACGCGCTGTTCATGACCGAGCATCCGTCGCATCTCAGCATTCCTGAGGCGGTGGCAATGGCCAAGGTGATCGGCGCCGAGCGGACGTTTCTCATCCATCTCACGCATCGCACGCTGCACGCCGACCTTGAAGCCGAGTTGCCTCGCGGTATCGCCCCGGCATTTGACGGACTCACCCTTCGCATCGATTAGCCAATGGCGATTAGACTCGACTACACCAACATGCTGGCAGACGTCGTCGACGGCGGCGTGGCCGTCAGCGATTGGCAGCAGGCCGAAAAGGATTTCGGTGCGTTGCGATCCAAAGTTGCCGCGCTCCGGTCAACAGGAGTCCTCGGCTTTCTCGAATTGCCGAATGATGCGAAGCTCGCGGAGTCGGTTACCGCATACGCCCGGGCCGCCGCAGGGAAGTTTGACGACGTCGTCGTGCTCGGCATCGGCGGGTCAGCGCTCGGGCCGATCGCGATGCGGACCGCGCTGCTCGCGCCAAACTGGAACGCGCTGACGAAAGACGAGCGAGAGGGACAGCCGCGCCTTCACGTCCTTGACAACGTCGACCCGAGGACGATCAGCGCGCTTCTCGGACGGCTCGACCTGCGCCGGACGCTGTTCGTCGTGACGTCGAAGTCGGGCGGGACGGCCGAAACCATGGCGCAATATCTCGTCGTTCGAGAGCGGCTCAATACGGCTGTCGGTGACAGAGCACGCGATCATCTCGTGTTCATCACCGATCCCGTCGCCGGCGCGCTGCGCCCGCTGGCGCGGGCCGAGAGGATCACGGCGCTCGATATTCCGTCGGCCGTCGGCGGGCGCTACAGCGTGCTCACCCCCGTCGGCACGCTCCCGGCAGCGCTCGTCGGCGTCGACGTGTCGGCAATGCTTGCCGGTGCGGCGGATATGGCATCGCGGTGCAAGGCGGACACGTTGCCGAGGAATCCCGGGGCGACGTACGCCGTGCTCCAGCACGCGGCCGATGTGAAGACGGGGCGCCACATCCACATCCTGATGCCGTACTCGGATCCGCTTCGCGACATGGCGAACTGGTTTGTTCAGCTCTGGGCCGAAAGCCTTGGAAAGCACCGCGCAGCCGGCGATCCGGGGTTCGGGCCGACTCCGCTCGCCGCGCTCGGCGCCACGGATCAGCACAGCCAGGTGCAGCTGTTCATGGAAGGGCCTCCGGACAAAACCGTCACGTTCATCACGGTCGGCGAGATCGGTGCCGACGTGACGATTCCGTCACTTCATTCGGACGTGAAGGAGCTGGCATACCTTGGCGGCCGTCGGCTGGGCGAGCTCCTGGCCGTCGAGCAGCAGGCGACCGCGGGAGCGTTGGCGCGCCGGGGGCGTCCGAACATGAACCTGCGCGTCGATCGCGTCGACGCCTGGCATCTGGGGGCGTTGTTCATGTTTCTCGAATGCGCGACGATCTTCGCGGGAGTGCTTTACGGAATCGATCCGCTCAACCAGCCCGGCGTCGAGCTGGGTAAGAATTTCACCTACGCGATGCTCGGCCGGCCCGGGTCGGACGAGGCTCGCCGCGAGTGGGATTTGCTCCCAAAAACAAATCCCAATCGGGTAGTTTGAGCAGCACCTCTCTCTAACGACGATTTATGCACTCGATCGACTCGCTTTTCGGTGGCGCCGTTGCCGTCCGCGATCATTCCGTCCGAGTCAGCCGCGAGAGCGCGTTGGCGTCGGAGACGATGGACGCGCTGGTCCGCCAGGCAGTGTTCGGTGGTGAACACGAGCGCAACTATGCGCGCTGGCTGATCTGGGAGTTGGGGCAGGCGGTCGGCGTCCGCGCGGCCTCGATTCACGAGCTATACCTGGCGCGCGGCCGTGGAGAGATTCGCGGTTTTACGGTGCCGGCCATCAACGTTCGCGGGATGTCCTACGATACCGCGCGGGCGGTATTTCGCACGGCAGTTCGTCTCGAAGCCGGCGCGTTCATCCTCGAGATCGCCCGTTCTGAAATTGCGTACACCGATCAGCGGCCGGCGGAGTATGTCGCCGTGATGCTCGCCGCGGCACTGCGCGAGGGGTTCCGCGGCCCCGTGTTCATTCAGGGCGATCACTTTCAGGTCAACGCCAAGAAATACTCGGCGGACGCGAGATCCGAGGTGGACGCCGTCAAGGCCCTCGCGCGCGAGGCGATCCCCGCGGGCTTCTACAATATCGACATCGACACATCCACGCTCGTCGACCTGTCGAAGCCCGATCACGCCGAACAACAGCGCCTGAACTACGAAGTTGGGGTCGACATTCTCAAGGCCGTCCGCCAGCTGCAGCCGGCTGGCGTCGAGATCTCGGTAGGTGGCGAGATCGGCGAGGTCGGCACGCAGAACAGCACCGTCGAAGAGCTGCGGGCGTACATGGACGGTTTCAATCGAACGCTACCCAAGGGAATGCAGGGTCTTTCAAAAATCAGCGTGCAATCAGGCACGTCGCACGGCGGCATCGTGCTCGGCGACGGCTCGATCGCTGACGTGAAGCTCGACCTCGATACCCTCGAGAAGCTGTCAAAGGTTGCTCGCGAGAAGTACGGACTTGCCGGAGCCGTCCAGCATGGCGCGTCGACGCTCCCGGACACCGCGTTCAACAACTTTCCCAAACGCGAGACCTCCGAGATCCATCTGGCGACGAACTTCCAGAACATGTTGTACGACCATCTCCCGGCAGATCTCAAGGCGACGATCTATGCCTGGCTGACGGTCAACGCCAAGGACGAGCGCAAGGCGACGGACAGCGACGAGCAATTCTTCTACAAGACGCGCAAAAAGGCCCTCGGACCCTTCAAGGCCAAGCTGTGGGATTTGCCTGCGAGCACCAAGGCGACGCTGGCGCGTGTGTACGACGAAAAGTTTGATTTTCTGTTCCGGCAGCTCGCCGTGAACGGGACGGCCGTTCATGTCGGCCGTTATGTAAACGCCCCAGTGCAGCATCGGCCGCCACCGGCAGAAGGCATGGCAATGGTCGCCGCCGCGCCTGATGACGCGGACGCCGGCGAGTGAGGCTTCCCTTGGGCGATGTTCGGCCAAACGCACCGCTCCACTGGTGGAGACCGTCCCCGGACAGCCAAATTGCTCGGCGCGGGGCAGGAGGCGTTCAGCAGGGGCTGGTGTCCCCGGCGGCGCACCGCCCTCGAAACGACCGAAAACGATACAACCACGCAGTAGCGTAGAACGGAGCCACTATGCGTCACCATGAAGACGATTACGACGACGAGGACGGCCAGCACGTCGTCATCGAGCGCCACAGCGGCCGGAGCAGCATCGGGCCGTTCATTCTTGGTGCCGTGATCGGCGCCGGGCTGGCACTGCTTTTTGCGCCGCGATCCGGCGCGGAGACGCGCGCGGACATTCGCAAGCGCGCGCGGAAGGCGCGTGACGCGGCGCAGCGCGTCGCAGGCGGGTTGTCCGAGTCGGTCACGGAAACGTTCCATGACGCCCGTCGGCGCGTCGAGGAGCAGATCGATACCGCACGCCACGCCGTTGAGGCGAAGAAGGACCAGCTACGCCGCGCGATGGATGCGGGTCGTACCGCAGCCGGTGACGCCCGTGTTGATATCGAACAGCGGCTTGCCGAGACCAAAGCGGCCTACAACGCCGGCGCCGAGGTCGTACGCGAAGCGCGAGAGGTGCGCATCCGCCGCGGCCAACCCGCCGCGACAGATTCGATCGCCGAGAAGTAGCCGCGGGGGTACAGTTTCCCCCTAGCGCGATCGCGAGATGGCAGAGCGTCCATTCTACATCAGCCTCGGCTGGACCGCTCGCGACTACGTCAAGCGCGTCTGGGACAACAGCGGCGAGGACAACGTATTCTTCCTCGCCGGTGGTGTCGCGTTCGACATCATCCTCGCGGCGGTGCCGTTTGTATTGCTGGTCGTGTGGGGGGCTTCGCACATCTTTCGTGCCGTTGACCCCGGGCTGAACTCGACCGACGCCGCCGTCGCGGCGATCGACAGGCTGTTGCCCGCGCACGATGAGCGCCCGGGTTCGCCGATCCATAGCATGCTCGCCGATGTGCTCAAGGCGAATTCGTCACTGGGGATCTACAGCGCGATCGGCTTCGTCTGGTTTTCGACGCGCCTCTTTGGTTCGCTCAGAACGGTCCTGGCGAGCATCTTTGATATCGAGAACGAGCGGGGAATCATCGAGGGAAAGATCTTCGACGTGAAGATCACCGTCATCGCCGGGCTGCTGTTTGTGCTGAGCATGGCGGTCTCGGCCTACATCTCCGTCGCGACGTCACGCGGCGTGACCCTGCTTGTGGCGCGCGGACTGCGGACGGACATGATGGGCAGCCTCGGCTATTGGACCGGAAGGACGATCGCTTTTGGCATCCTGCTACTGATGTTTTTCGCGCTCTACAAGTTTCTCCCGATCCGCCGCGTGCGAACCGAGACTGCCTGGGTCGCTTCGGCCTTCACTGGGGTCATGTTCGAGCTGGCCCGCTCGGCGTTCGCCTCCTACGTCGCAACGTTCAATCCAGGTTCGATCTACACGGGAACGCTGACCGCGATCGTGGTGATCATCATCTGGTTCTACTACGCGGCGCTGATTTTCATTCTTGGCGGAGAGGTTGGACAAGTCCACGAACTCCGCCGCACACGAAAGCGACAACGAGAAGTGTTCAATTGAACCGTTCGTCTGCTGCTCGTCGTCACTCTTTCTTTCGCCACCGATGATTGATCTCCGATCCGATACGGTCACCAAACCTACCGCCGCGATGCGCCGTGCGATGGTCGACGCCGAACTGGGGGACGACGAACGGGACGGCGACCCGACAATGCAAACGCTCGAGCGTCGTGTCGCCGAGCTCCTCGGCAAGGAGCAGGCGTTGTTCTTTCCGAGCGGCGTGATGGCGAATCAGGCAGCGATCTGGCTCTTTGCGGGCCGTGGCACTGAGGTACTGCTTGACGTTGATTCGCACATCGTAGAGGGCGAGATCGCGGGTGTCGCGGCGTTGAGCGGGGCGCAGGTGTTGCCAGTGCACGGAGCCGACGGTGTGATGACCGCCGCTGATCTGCGCCGCGAGATGCGGCCACCCTCGCGCTACTCGCCGGCTCCAAGCCTGATCTGCGTAGAGAATACGCACAACACTGCCGGCGGCCGGATCACGCCGCTCGCCGAGCTACGCGCCATTCGTGCGGTAGCGGCGGAACGCGGGTTACCCGTCCACATGGACGGGGCGCGGCTCTGGAACGCGAGCGTGGCATCTGGGGTTTCGCTGGCCGAGTTCTCCGACTGCGCCGACACGGTGATGGTGGCGTTCTCCAAGGGCCTTGGCGCCCCGGTCGGCGCGGCGCTCGCAGGTGCGCACGTGGCGATTGACCGGGCATGGACCGCTCGGAAGCTTTTCGGCGGTGCGATGCGCCAGTCAGGAATGCTTGCTGCCGCGGCGCTCTACGCGCTCGATCACCACATTGACCGTCTCGCTGAGGATCACGAGAACGCTCGCACGCTCGCTCGGTTGGTCGCGGGTGCCGGCGGCGCTCGCGTCGTGCCGCCCGATACGAACATCGTGATGATCGACCTCGCCCCGGGCGACACGGCGGACCGGGTTGCCGCCGCGGCCGACCGGCAGGGTGTGCGTGTTGCACAGTGGACACCGACGCGAGTTCGCATGGTCACGCATCTCGACGCCAGCGCCGCCGACTGCGAACGTGCCGGCACCGTGATGCGCAGGGTCCTTACGGATCGGTGAGCCAGCGATTTCCTTTCCCGCATGTTCTCCCTGACACTCGACGACTTCATAGCGGTGCGCGCGCGGATCGCGCCGCACATCAAGCACACGCCACTGCTCACGTCTCGCCAGTTGAGCGAGGCGACCGGGTATGACGTCCGGCTCAAAGCCGAGATGTTTCAGCGCGTCGGGTCGTACAAGATCCGCGGCCCGCTGAACAAGTTCGCGTTGATGCCCGAGGACCAGAAACGACGAGGGGTGGTCTGCTCGTCGGCCGGCAACCATGCGCAGGGGGTGGCGCTGGCGGCCCGGATTCACGGCATCCGCGCCGTGGTTTGCATGGCCACGAACGCGACGCCGGCCAAGATCGCCGCCACCAGAGGGTACGGCGCCGAAGTGGTCCTGCATGGAACCATCTGGGACGAAGCCAACGAGAAGGCCAAGGAACTCGTGCGCGCGCAGGGCTTGACCTACGTGCATCCGTTCGACGACGAGCAGCTCATCGCGGGGCAGGGGACGCTCGGGCTCGAGATCGTCCAAGACTGGCCGGAGGTCGACGCCGTGGTTGTGCCGATCGGTGGTGGCGGCCTGATCTCCGGCGTGTCGATGGCCGTAAAGAGTCACAACACGAAGGTGCGGGTGATCGGGGTGGAGTCGTCCGACGGTCCAGCCATGAAGCACAGCATCGAGGCCGGCCGCCTCGAGACGATCGACTGCAAGACGATCATCGATGGCCTTCGCGTCAGGCGGGCGGGCGAGATCAACTTCTCCGTCGTCCAGCGCTTTGTCGACGAGCTCGTGGCGCTGCCTGACCGCGAGATCTTCGAGGCGATGATCTGGGTGATGGAGCGGTGCAAGCTGATGGTCGAAGGTGCCGCGGCGGCGCCGGTGGCCGCCCTGCTTCGCGGCCTCGTGAAGCTGCCGCCCGGGTCTCGCGTCGTGGTGGTGCTGTCGGGTGGTAATCTGAACCTGGACCAGCTGCGCGGACTCAACTGGAATTAGCCCGTTCGATAACTGCCCGACGCCGGAATTCAGGGGTACCGTCTCCCCGTGAGTGGCCCTATCATTTGGGTGTCCCAGGTCCCGGAGGGCGTCGGCCTTCTAACTCCGTCAGGACCCCGAAGGTAGCAGCGGCATGAGGTGTCCAATGTCGCTCCGTCAGGCCTGGGATATTCGCGCGGGGGATGGCTCAGCCATCCCCGCGCGTTTTTTTTCGTCGGTGACAAACCCACATTTTCGCCAATCCTCCGACCCACTAACCCGCGTTCGCGGCACCGCCTAACTTCGTCATCCCGCTATGGCCCTCTCACTCGCCCGCAAATACCGCCCCAAGAAATTCGCTGACGTCGCGGTGCAATCGCACGTCTCGACGACGCTGCAGGGCGCGATAGCGCGGGGTCGCGTGGCGCACGGCTACTTGTTCTGCGGGCCGCGCGGGACCGGCAAGACCACGCTTGCCCGCGTGCTCGCGATGGCGCTCAACTGCGAGAACCGCCCCCCGACATCCAGCAGCGGCACCGCGGGCGACAACCCTCCAAATACGCCGCTCGGCGCCGACGGCGCTGAGCCGTGCGGCGAGTGCCAAAGTTGCCGCCGGATATGGGCTGGCTCGGTGAGCCTGGACGTCGTGGAGATCGACGCGGCAACGAATCGCGGCGTCGACGACGCGCGTGATCTGCGCGAGCGCGCGATGTACGCGCCGTCGGGCGACGAGCGGTACAAGGTCTACATCGTCGACGAAGCGCACATGTTGACGCGCGAGGCGTGGAACGCGCTGCTCAAGATCCTCGAGGAACCGCCGCCGCGCGTCGTCTTCGTTTTTGCGACCACTGAGCCACAGAAGATCACCCAGACGGCGTCGCCGGTCATGAGCCGCCTCCAGCGCTTCGACCTTCGCCGCATCGGGGCGGCGGATATCAGGGCTCGACTCGGCGTTGTGCTCGCTGCCGAAGGCGTCCGCGCCGACGCCGATGCGCTCGCCCTCATTGCGCGCGCGGCCGACGGCTCGATGCGCGACGCGCTGAGTTTGACCGACCAGGTGCTCTCGCTCGGAGATGGATCGGTGACGCCGAACGGCGTCCGCGACGCCCTCGGCCTCGTTCCCGAGGATGAGTTTCTTGATCTGCTGACGCTCGTCGCCGAACATCGCGCGGCCGACGTCTTTCCGTTCGTCGGCCGGCTGGCGGATGCGGGCGTCGACTTCTCCACCTTTCTCGCCGGCTTCGGAGACATGATTCGCGCTCAGCTCGCGATCGCGCTCGGTGGAACACCGACGGAGGTCTCTGATCGGGCGCGCGAAGCGCTGACGGAGGGTGCTTCGCGTTTTGTTGCGGCGGACCTCGTGCGCATGCTCACCGCGCTCACGGATCTCGAGCCGCATTTCCGGCGCAGTAGTCAACAGCAGTTGCTCGTCGACATCTTGCTCGTTCGCCTTGCGCTACTCGACCGCACGGTCGACATCGAGACTGTGCTGCGCAGCCTTGGGGGCGGGAGCAGCGGTGGCGCTGGCGGAGAAGCAGAACACGGCCAGTCGCGTCCCGAGCCGCGGATCGAGCCCCGGAGCATCGCGCCGACATCTCGGGCGGAATTGGCCCCGCCGTCGCCCCCGGTCTCGCCGCACCCCCGTGTACTGGGGCGCGGTCCGGCCGAGCAGACCGTCGAGGCCGTGCGTCCGATCCAATCGTCGAGTGCCCGGCCCGCGACGGCCGCGGTACCGCGTGAAGCGGAGCTCGCCGCGCCCCCTGAAGCCCCGCGCGATACGCTCATCTCCATCGATATCAACGCGGTGACCGAGAAATGGGACGATCTGGCCGCGCGTCTCCGCCGGGGTGGCAAGACCCTCATCGCGACGGCGCTCGAGCATTCCACTCCGACGGCGGTCACCGCGCGTGGCGACGTGACGATCACACTCGATGAGCCGAATGATTTCTATTCGAAGGCCATCCAGAATGGAGCCGCCGACATCCTGGCGATTCTGCGCGGCTGGTTCACTCCCGTCGAGCGGGTGCTGGTCGAGGGGACGAGCAAGACCCCGTTGTCGGCGCCGCGGCGGTTGACCGATGAGATGGTGAAGGCCGAGAAGCTGGAGTCATTGAAGAAGAAGGATCCCGTGTTGCTTGCGGCGATCGAAGCGCTCGATCTGGAAGTGATCGACTAGAGTCCAATGTCCGCCATCGACGAACTGGCAACGGAGCTCGGTCGTCTTCCCGGAATCGGAAAGAAGACCGCGCTGCGCCTGATCTATCACCTTCTGCGCCAGCCGCCGACTCAAGGCCGACGCCTGGCCGAGACGCTGATCGCGCTCGGAGAGCGGGTCCGGCCGTGTGCACGGTGCTTCAACCTGACAGAAGAGGAACTGTGCCTGATTTGCCGGGACCCGCGACGCGATGCGACGGTGATCTGTGTCGTCGAGGAGTCGTCTGATATTGGCGCGATCGAGCGGGCCGGCGAATTCCGCGGTCTCTACCACGTGCTCGGTGGACGGCTCTCGCCCCTCGACGGGGTCCAGCCAGACGACCTGACCGTCGAGCAGTTGATCGACCGGACCCGGGCTGGCCTCGTGCAGGAGGTCATCCTCGCGACGAACCCGAGTCTCGAGGGCGAAGCAACGGCGCTATATGTACAGCGCCAACTCATCGGCCAACCGACGGTGGTGACCCGGATCGCCCGTGGCATCCCCGTTGGTGGCGATCTGGAATACGCCGATGGGGTTACCATCGCGCAGGCACTGACCGCGCGGAGGGCTATGTGAAACGGAGAACGCAGGTTGCGATCGCCGCTGGGTTCCTGGGAGGGGCAATTGCCGGGGCAATCGTGTGGAGCGCACAAATCCACCGGTCGCGGCGGGAACTCTTTAGCCGCCGTCCATGGCGTCGGCTTGCCGCATTGGGCTACCTTGCTGGCCGACCAGGGCTCGACACTGTGCAGCTTCTGAACGACTATGTTCGCTGGGAGCAGCACGTACCGCTGCGCAAACGTGGGGAGCGACTCCTCAAACGAATGCAGCGTCACCTCGATTAGTCAGGGAATCGCATGGCTGTTGGTGCGGCAAGTTGGTCGTTTACAGAGGATGACTTTGGCGCGATAACGGACTCCCTCCAGCGGTTCCTGGTCGAGTCCAACGCGCGCTGCGCCCTGCTCGTCGACCGGGCAGGGCAGCTCGTCGCGACCATTGGTGAGAAGCCGACCTTCGATCCGACCGCGTTCGCGACGCTGACCGCTGCCGACTTCAGCGCCAATGACCAGTTGGCGAAACTGATCGGCGAGAACGACTTCAATTCGCTGTTTCACCAGGGCGAAAAGGAGTCGATGTACCTCGCCGACATTGCCCGGCGAGTGATCCTCGTCGTCCTGTTCGACAATCGAACCACGCTCGGGCTCGTTCGCCTGAAAATGAAAATCACCGTTGAAGAGTTGAACCAGTTGTTCGGCGTTGTCTTCCAGCGAGCCACCGAAGCCCGAAAAAGCACGATCGGCCTTCTCTCCGGCGCGGAAGACGAAATCGACAAGATGTTCCAATAAGGACCCGCCCATGTCGATGATCAACTATGCGTCGAAGGAGATCAACTGTAAGATCGTCTATTACGGTGCCGGTCTCGGTGGGAAAACGACGAATCTCGAAATCGTCTACGGCAAGGTCACGCCGGACACGCGCGGCAAGCTCATCTCGCTGGCGACCGAGACGGAGCGCACGCTGTTCTTCGATTTCCTGCCGGTGGACCTCGGAACGATCCGCGGATTCAAGACCCGCTTTCACCTCTATACCGTCCCTGGCCAGGTGTACTACAACGCCAGCCGCAAGCTGATCCTCAAGGGCGTCGACGGGATTGTGTTCGTCGCCGACTCGCAGGTCGAACGAATGGAAGCGAATCAGGAGGCCATGCAAAACCTGTACGACAACATGGCCGAATACGGGTACGACTTGACGAAGTTGCCGTTCATGCTCCAGTACAACAAACGCGACCTTCCGAACGCGGCGCCGATCAAGGAGCTGCAGGCGGCCATCAATCCCGGGTGGGAAGTCACGGATCCGGAAAAAATGAAGGTGACACCCGACCCGAATAACCCGGGCGTCAACATCATCGAGCAGCTGCCGACTGGCGAGTGGGTCGAACGTGCGTCGTACTTCGAGGCGGTCGCTTTCACCGGCGAGGGCGTTTTCGAGACGCTGAAGGGCATCAGCAAACAAGTGCTCAAGGCGCTGTCGTGACGCGTCGGCGCTAGTGAACCTGCCCAACGCAATCACGGTTGGCAGAATCGCAGCGTCGCCCCTCGTCGGATGGCTGCCGCTGACTCCGTCGTCCTCCGTTCGATTGCTGGCGTTCGTGCTGTTCGTGGTGCTTGCGTTGAGCGATGTCATCGACGGCCGGCTCGCTCGCTCTCGAAAGGAGATCACCGACCTCGGCAAACAGCTCGATCCGCTCGCCGACAAGCTGTTTCTCATCGTTACGATGATTCCGATGTACCTCCTCATGCGCCCGACGGGTGCCAGCGGCGGCATCGTTCATGTCGCAGACTCCCTGCCGTTCGTGACCCCGTGGGGGAGAGTCGGTCTCCCGCTCTGGGTCGCCGTCGTCATCATCGGACGTGACGCGGCGATGACCGTCTTTCGCGAGATGGCAGCTCGCCGCGGCGTCGTCATCGCCGCGATTGGCTCGGCGAAATTGAAGACTGGATTCCAGATGGTCTGGGTCGGGGCGGCCTATTTCTGGTTCTGGGCCGCCACCGCCGCCGCGGATCGAGGCCTCACGTCACCCCTCTGGGTGGACTTCAAGTACTTCAACGGCGTCATCGGTGTTGGGTGCATGCTCGGCGCCGTCGGTTTGACGCTCTACTCCCTCGCGCTATACCTCCAGAGATACAGCGGTGTGTTGTTCACTCGCGCCGGCACGGGCGCGGGCCGGTAAGCGGGTGACGCCGGACGGCGGCGTGGATCTGGCGTCATACATGCCCGTCGAGGTCCTGACCATCGGCGACGAGTTGCTCCTCGGATTCACGGTCGACACGAACGGTGCCTATCTCGCTCGCAAACTTGCCGAAATCGGCCTCCGTGTAATCCGCCGGACCTCGGTCGGAGACGATTCGCAGCAGATCCAGAGCGCGGTCATCGAGGCCCTCGACAGATCGCAGCGCGTCATCACCACGGGTGGCCTCGGTCCAACGGCGGACGACAGGAGCAAATTGGCCGTCGCCAGTGTTTTCGGCCGCGACCTGGTGATCGATCAGGAACACGTTGCGTGGATGAAGGACCGCTGGCGAACCCGGTTCGGTCGCGAGATGCCGGAGTCCAACATGCAGCAGGCCGCGCTGCCGCGTGGCGCAACCAAGCTCGCGAACAAGCATGGCTCGGCCCCCGGTGTGTTCATCGAGGACGAGCGCGGGCGATGGGTCGCGATGCTCCCCGGTGTGCCACGCGAGATGCGCGGAATGACCGATGACACGCTCATCCCGTTGCTGGCAAGCCGTTTCCCGACCGGTAGCGTCGTTCGCTCGCGAACGATTCGCACCACCGGCGTCGCCGAGTCGCTGCTCGGGGACCAGTTGGCGACGCTGACGCTCCCCGATGCCATCTCGCTCGCCTACCTGCCTTCGGTGGAGGGAACAGACCTTCGGCTGACGGTCAACCACGTCGGTCGCGACGCGGCCGATACTGGACTCGCCGAAGCCGCCAAGCGAATTCGCCGAATTGTTGGCGACGCTGTGTATGGGGAAAACGATGACGATCTGGCCGCGGTCGTCCTTGATCTCTGCCGACGGCAGAAGCACACGATCGCCGTCGCCGAGAGCTGTACCGGCGGCCTGCTCGGCGCCCGACTCACCGCTGTCGCCGGGTCGAGCGACGTCGTCCTCGGCGGTGTGATCGCCTACCACGACGACGTGAAACGCAACATGCTCGGCGTGTCGGCAGATGACCTGAGCGAGCACGGCGCCGTCAGTGAACCAGTCGCCCTTCAGATGGCCAGGGGTGCCCGCGAGCGCTTTGGCTCGACGATCGCCTTGGCTATCACGGGCATCGCAGGTCCGGGTGGCGCAACACCCGACAAGCCAGTCGGGACGGTTTGGATTGCTGTGAGCGTCGGCGGAGAGGGGACGGCCCGCAGGTTCAGCATGATCGGCGACCGCGACGAAATTCGCCGCCGTTCTGCTCAAGCGGCGCTCGAGTTGGTACGGCGTCGGCTACGGTAGCTGCCAGGTCGGCAGCGTCTGACGGTCCGGTCGTTGCACCCCACCTCTGGGCCGACGATCTATCTTCCGGCGCGACCCGGCGACACACGCCGGCATTCTTTTGCGTACGACCAGACGATGCGACAACGCGACAACAGCGACTTCGACGTGAACGATGCTCCGACCGAGCCC